>Ga0308165_1001607_pt1 | contig 30829 bp, 27 predicted proteins | sample PhyWR2_FD_201032 | JGI IMG/M metagenome (GOLD analysis project Ga0308165, IMG submission 201032) | Phyllosphere microbial communities from UC Gill Tract Community Farm, Albany, California, United States - DLSLW.R2 | ecosystem: Host-associated > Plants > Phyllosphere > Unclassified | place: USA... | reverse complement strand
CTTTTTCCAGGGTCAGGCCGACTTCTTCAGCGATCACTTGGCCGCCGGTCAGGATAGCGATGTCTTCCAGCATTGCCTTGCGACGGTCGCCGAAGCCAGGAGCCTTGACGGCTGCAGTCTTCAGGATGCCGCGGATGTTGTTCACAACCAGAGTTGCCAGTGCTTCGCCTTCGACATCTTCAGCGATGATCAGCAGTGGACGGCCGGCCTTGGCGACTTGTTCCAGGATAGGCAGCAGGTCACGGATGTTCGAAACCTTCTTGTCGAACAGCAGGACGAACGGGTTTTCCAGGGCAACAACTTGCTTTTCTTGGTTGTTGATGAAGTATGGGGACAGGTAGCCGCGGTCGAATTGCATACCTTCGACGATGTCCAGTTCGTTTTCCAGCGACTTGCCGTCTTCCACGGTGATGACGCCTTCTTTACCGACTTTGTCCATTGCCTTGGCAATGATGTCGCCGATATCGGAATCCGAGTTGGCCGAGATCGAACCGACCTGAGCGATTTCCTTGCTGGTTGTTGTTGGCTTCGCCAGCAGCTTGACTTCGCCGACGATGGCGGTGACAGCCTTGTCGATGCCGCGCTTCAGGTCGGTTGGGTTGAAACCGGCTGCAACGTACTTGAAGCCTTCGCGAACGATCGCTTGAGCCAGCACGGTAGCGGTAGTTGTACCGTCGCCTGCGTTGTCGGAAGTCTTGGAGGCAACTTCTTTAACCAGTTGCGCGCCCATGTTTTCCAGCTTGTCTTTCAGTTCGATTTCTTTCGCAACCGAAACGCCGTCCTTGGTGACGGTCGGGGCGCCGAAGCTGCGCTCCAGAACCACGTTGCGGCCCTTGGGACCCAGAGTTACCTTGACTGCGTTAGCCAGGATGTTGACGCCATTGACGATTTTTGCACGTGCGTCATCGCCGAAAATTACTTGTTTTGCTGCCATGTTGGATTCTCCAAAAATTCGTTTGAATTGGCTTGATCAGCCTCGATCAGAATTGTTCGCTGCCGGCGCAGGATGTATTGCACAGCGCCGAGGCAGCAGGAAGTCGATTATTTTTCGACGACGGCGAACAGGTCTTCTTCACGCATGACCAGCAGTTCCTGGCCATCGATCTTCACGGCTTGGCCGGAGTATTTGCCGAACAGAACGCGGTCGCCGACCTTGACTGCCAGCGGACGGACCTTGCCGTCATCGAGGATCTTGCCGTTGCCGACAGCCAGGATTTCGCCTTGATCTGGCTTTTCAGTTGCTGCGTCAGGCAGCACGATACCGGATGCGGTCTTGGTTTCTTGGTCGAGACGCTTGACGATAACGCGATCGTGCAAAGGACGAAGGCTCATGAAAACTCCTTAAATTCAATAAGTTAGAAAAAACTGCGAAATAATTGCGGCATCGGCTGCAAAGTGTACTTAAGCCCTGCAGCAAGAAATCCGTGCCACATCGGAAAAGTGGGTAGGCCAAGAGGAGTTGTTAGCACTCTCCCCTGACGAGTGCTAAGTATAGGGGCGCGATGGCGGTTTTTCAAGGGTGGGATGATTTAAGTCGTGTGAAGTGGTTGCCGGAATTCGTTCAAGTCTGAACTTTGGTCATTTGACTCTGCACTTCCCGGTTCAATTGAAGAGAGGTGATTTTGCGAAAAAATCAATAAATACAGGGCTTCTTTCTACTACTTCCCGCGTTGTTCAATGCTTCCACCTTCCTTTTTGTATCATCATATAAAACAGTGTTATTTTGTGCGATACTGAAAATGTTTGATATTTGAAAAAAGGGGGAGGAATGTTTGCGAACTTGAAAATAGGGAGTCGCTTGTATTTGGGGTTGGCGGTGATTCTGTCGCTGTCTTGTGCCACCGCCGCGATCGCTGTTTGGAATTTGCAGACGGTAAGCAATGCCTCTGCCGCGATGATGCAAAAGCCGTTGATGAAGGAGCGTCTGAGCAGCGATTGGTATCGTTCCATAGACTCGGGCATCATGCGCACGACCGCCATTGCGAAAAGCAGCGACGCCTCGCTGGCGGCATTTCTGGCGACCGAAGGTCCCAAGCGTTCCGGCGACCTGCAAGAAAACATTCGTGCTTTGCTTGAAACAACAGAGGAGCACGCGATCTTTGCCAAGATCGACATTCAACGAAAGCGTTATCTGGAGGTTCGTGACCGTATTAACAGGCTGAAAGCCGAAGGCAGCGCGGAGGAGGCTTTATCGATACTCGAGAAGGAATATATTCCCGTCGCCAAGGCGTTCCAGCGTCTGATGCAGGAGTTGTTGACAGTTCAGCGCAAGCAGATCGACGCCATCAATGTCGATATCGAAGAGACGGCGCGGCGAAGCCGGCAACTGCTGCTAATCCTCGAGGGGGCGGCGATCCTGATCGCTTTGCTGATAGCGCATTTTCTGACGCGCTCCATCGTCAAGCCGCTTTCCGCTGCGGTAGCCGTGGCCGAACGCGTGGCGCGAGGTGACTTGACGGGAAATATAGTTCTCCATTCCAGTGATGAAATAGGGCAATTGATGGCTTCGCTGCGGATGATGAATTTCAATCTGCATCAGCTCATCGGAGGGATCCGCAAGAGCATTAATGGTATCGCCACGGCATCTGCCGAAATTGCGACGGGTAACATGGATTTGTCGCGAAGGACAGAGCAGCAAGCGTCTTCCGTGGAAGAAACCGCTGCCGCTACCGAGGAAATTGCGGGCATCATTCGACGCAACGCAGAGGGCGCGGATTTGGCCAATCGCACTGCCACGGTCGCCACAGACATCGCTTCCAAAGGCGGCAAAGTGGTCGCGCGCGTGATTGAAACGATGGGCGCCATCAACGCTTCCTCTCAAGAGATCGCCAGTATCATCGGAGTTATTGACGGCATCGCTTTTCAGACCAATATCCTGGCCCTCAATGCGGCAGTGGAAGCCGCTCGCGCGGGAGAGCAAGGGCGAGGTTTTGCGGTAGTCGCTTCAGAAGTGCGTAGTCTTGCCCAGCGTTCCGCTAATGCGGCCAAGGAAATCAAGGCGCTGATTACCGATTCCGTCGTCAGGGCGAATCTAGGGGCAGAGTTGGTGCAGGAGGCCGGGGCGACCATACAGGAAGTCGTTACCAGCGTCGCACAGGTGGCTTCCATCATTACGGACATTAGCGCTTCCAGCCAAGAACAGGCGGCCGGGATATCACAGGTCAGCGGTTCCATTAATCTCATTGACGATGTCACGCAAAGGAATGCCGCACTGGTCGAAGAGGCGACCGCCGCCGCTACGTCAATGAAAGAGGAGGCCGTGATACTGGCGGACCTGGTCAGTGTTTTCAGACTGGCTCCCGAAGAGGGCGGGAGGGCTGCGGACGCCATGCGGGCACCCGAGAAAAGAACACGGGCGACTGCCGAGGTTTTGTAATTGAGTAAGGATGGCAAGGCCGTCAGCAGGCGGAGCGTCTGAGCCGGTCTTCGGATGAAGTCACAGCACTGTATCTACTAATAAAACATTGTATTATTTATCGATACTTTGTACTGAAATCGATGGCTTTGATCAAACAGTCTATGAGCGGCTACGCCGGGAGAAAATTAGACGTTACGGTTGACGCTCAGGCATTTCCATGTGGCGAGGTTGCGGATACGGTTGACGGCTGACAGATGTAGCGCCTTCTGCGAAAATACGCTGCCCGAGAAGGGCGGTTGCACAGAGGGGCTGATAGGGCAATGCGTCCTTCTCGGTCAAATTGTCAGGCGATGCATAAAGGTCATCAGCGATGACAGGTAAGAAAAGGAAGGTTTATGAGTTATACCGTTGATGCGGTAAGTAAGGCGATCGAACTGCTCTTCCTGGTTGCGGAGGAGGGGGGCAAAGGTGTCACCGAACTGGCCAAGCGATCGGGCAATACCAAGGCGCGGGCATTTCGTTTGCTGACCACGCTGGAGGAGTCCGGACTGGTGCGTCGACAGCTGCCGATGGCGACATATAGCCTTGGGTATCGAGCTCTGATTATCGGTACGGCTGCGCAAGCCCAGCTTAGTCTGATCGATGTCGCCAAAGATATCCTCGAGCCTGTCGGCCGGGAGTGCAATGAGAGCGTGCTGGTTCGTATCCGCGATGGATTGGAAACCGTTTGCGTGGCTTGGTGGGACGCGCCGCATGCGCTGCGCGTGCACAGTCAGCTCGGAGATCGGCGTCCGTTGTTCGTTGGCGCTTCCGGAAAGTTATTGCTGGCCCATGCACCGGAAGAGGTGCAAGAAAACGTCCTGAGCGGCAAGCTTGAACAGTTCACGCCGAATACGATCGTCAAGCGCACCGAACTGAAGAAGGAACTGAAAAAAATTATGGCAGACGGATACAGCGCTTCGTTTTCCGAAAAAACTGCAGACATGGTCGCGGTCGCTGCTCCTGTTCGTGATGCCAGCGGCTCGGTCATCGCGTCGCTGTCAATGACGGCGCCCGCGAGTCGCGTGCCGAAGGAAAGCCTCGACAAATATGTGGACATCATCAAATCCGCATCAGCGCGTTTTTCGATGGCGCTGGGGTACGTGGGGCCTTCGTTGCATGGTTGACGCCAACTGCAAAAATAGTCTGGAAAAACCGCAGAGAATCTGCGGTTTTTTTTGCCTGCGATTTTCATGGCTGACGTCGGCGACCCCGCTCGCTCCGATCCCCCTTCTTTTTTTACGTGCTGTCACGCCATGTAATTTCCCCCTTGTAGCATCCCTCCTCCGCCTACGTCTGCTTGAGCTTCTATCGTCGTCCTGGCGATTACCTTATCCGATTTTCATCGGCATTCTTGAAAAAACAACACTCGATTGTTCGATTGCCGACGGCTCCGGAACAAATTGATGCATTTCCTTGAAACGCTTGATCAATCACGCTTCCGGCTGGTGCGAGGGTGCTGAGGGCGGGGAAATTTTGACTCGAAATGATGCATTTTCTTCTTGTGTTGTATCGCTTAATGATACGTGATATTTTTTAATGAAACACCATTGACGGCGTGAATGTCGTTGCTTAATATATCGTCTATCGTTACATTGGTTTGTTAGATGAAACGATAGGGGTAAGAATTTAGCTAACTGCCGTAAGGCGTTACATAGGGAGAGGTAAATGAAAAAGTCAGTATTCGCGCTTCTGTGTTTCAGCGCGTTCGGTGCTGCTCATGCTCAAAGCAGCGTCGAGATCTATGGCGTGACAACAATCGGTCTGGGTTATGTGGATAAGGTGACGACCACAGGCCGAAATACAGCAAGCCGTATCGGTCTCGATTCGGGGCAGTACACGCAATCGCGTCTCGGATTCCGTGGCACAGAAGATCTGGGTGGGGGTCTGAAAGCCGACTTCGTCATCGAGGGTGGTTTTACGATGGACAACGGTGCTTCGGCGCAAAACGGCGCAACGTTCGGTCGTCGCACGACAATCGGTCTGAAAGGCGACTTCGGTAGTTTTGAAATGGGGCGCCGCAAGGACTACACCGATTTCATCGCCAATCAGTATTCCACTGCATCGCGCATGCTGCCATTTACCGGCAAAGTCCACGGCAACAATATGGACCGTGCAACCGGCGAGCGGGCCAATAACATGCTGTATTACCTGACTCCGAACTGGGGCGGTTTCCAAGCCAACCTGGCATACGGTTTCGGTGAAGTTGCCGGTTCTACTTCGACCGGACAATCGCTCGGCTTCGGCGCCAATTATGAAAAGGGTCCTTTCGGTATTGGTTTCGCGTACTGGCAATCAAAGAAAGCAGCCACCGTCGGTTCGGCGACCACCAACACCAGCAGCGACCAGGGCGCCGCCAGCAACGCTGGTTGCAATACGAGCACCTTGGGTAATGCGGGAGACACATGTACCAAAGTCTGGATGCTGGGCGCCAACTACGATATCGGCGATTTGACGTTGCGCGGCGAGTGGTCCAACGTCAAGCAGCCGCTAGTCAACGCGTCGTCGGGTGTCAGCCCTAACTTCAATACGACCTTCAGCGCAACAGCGGGTGCCTCTGCCTTTACCGCCGGCGGCATCAACAATTCCAAGGCCAATATTTACGATATCGGTGCGGACTACAAGCTGGGTGCGTGGTTGTTCAAAGGCAGCGTTATTCATTCGCGCTACGACTTCGTCGGTGCATCGACCAAGGGCAAGTTGACCGCGGTCGTGGTGGGTGTCGACTACAACCTGTCCAAGCGTACTCTGCTGTACGGCATGCTGGCCAACCTGCGCGCTTCCGATATGTACAACCCCGGTTTGACCAGCAATGGGGCTCCAGGTGCGGACAATTCGCAAAACGCGCTTGCCCTCGGCATCATGCATCGCTTCTAAGTTTCAGATTTTCTGCGTAGTTCTTGAGGTGTCCTCTTTGCCAATCTCGTTCGCGAGATTGGCTTTTTTCTGAGGACGGCAGCCGATGCGATGAAAATCGCCGCGCCGAACGCCAATGCGGCGGCGAGGAGAGATTGACGATTTTTCATCAACCACTAAATTCTTGACTGGTATCGTTTGTCGATATATTGTATTTGCTAATGAAACAATTTGGAGGGGGAAGTGCGATGTGGAATGCAGTGAGGAAGATATTCGGCGCAGCGGGTTTTGTCGCGAGTATGGTCATGTCGTTATCGTCTGGCGCACATGCTGCAGATTTGAAAATCGGCTTCAAGGCCGAGGTGACATCGGCCGATCCGCATGTACTTAACGGCGCCAACCGCAATGTCTGGGCGCATGTCTACAATTCACTGGTGGAGCAGGATCATCAGTTACGTCCGAAGCCAGCTCTGGCCTTGTCGTGGCGCATGCTCAATTCGACCACTTGGGAGTTCAAGCTCCGCCCCAACGTGAAATTTCATAACGGCGCGATCATGACTGCCGACGATGTCAAATATTCGATCGAGCGCGCGATGCAGTTGACCGGTCCGCGCACCTTCCGCTCCTATCTCAAGGATGTCGACAGCGTCAGTGTGAGCGCGCCATTGACCATTCAGGTCAAGAGCAAACGCGTCAGCCCGACCTTGCCGGAAAATCTCGGCTTGATTGCGGTGCTCCCCAAGTCGCTTGGCGAGCATGTCTCTGAAGAAAGTTTTGCCAACGGAAAATCGGCGATCGGCACCGGCCCGTACAAGTTCGGCAGCTGGGCGCACGGCCAGCGTCTGGTGCTGAACAAGAACCCGGACTACTGGGGCGACAAGGAACCCTGGGATACCGTGACCCTCCAATTCATCCCGCGCGAGCCGGCGCGCGCCGCTGCGTTGCTGTCCGGTTCGGTGGACATCATCAACGACATCACCTCCAACATGGAGGACTCGTTCAAGAATTACCAAATTACTTCGGTGACCTCGTACATGCTGAACTACCTGGCGCTCGACCAGTTCAGGGATAACTCGCCCTTCGTCAAAGGTCCGGACGGCGCGCCGCTGGCCAAGAATCCGCTGAAGGATCTGAAGGTGCGCCAGGCGCTGATGACGGCGATCAACCGCGACGGCATCATCAAGTTCCTGATGAAAGGTGACGCCACCGCTTCCGAGCAGATCGTGCCCAAGGGTTTCTTCGGCTACGACCCGACGCTCAAGCTGCCGGCGTACGATCTTGCCAAAGCCAAGGCCCTGCTGACGGAAGCCGGGTATCCGAAAGGATTCCAGCTGACGATTCATTGCCCCAACAATCGCTATATCAACGACGCCAAATTGTGCGAGGCGGTAGCGCAGGTCTTCAGCCAGGTCGGCATCAAGACCGAAGTGGCAACCATGCCGTATTCGGTATTCCAGACACGTGCCTTCGGCGGTGGTCCCAACGGCGAACCTGAGTTCAGCGTCTTCCTGGTCGGTAACGGTGCGGTGACGGGCGACTCGCTGACTGGTCTGGTGTCGACGATTCATTCGTTCAGCAAGACTTCGGTCACCGGTGTGAGCAACTACGGCCGCTACAGCAACAAGGAGGTGGACGGGCTGATCGACAAGGCCGCAGCGACCACCGATGAAAAAGCGCGCGGCATCTTGCAGCAGCAGGCCGCCAAGCTTGCTCTGGCCGACGGCGCCATCATTCCGCTGCTGCATCTGAACGCAGCGTGGGCGATGAAAAAGACGATTGCGATTACGCCGCGCGCCGATGGTTTCACCATGGCGATGGACATCCGGCCCAAACAATAAAGGGATCGGGGAGCAGGGGGGACCTGTTTTCGCTCGCGGGCATCAGGGAACCAGACGGCATCATGAGTCCGCTCATTGAGTCTTTCAGGCAACGCGGCGTCGTCACAACGATGTCGCGTTTTTTTATCCCGCCCGCGAATCTACTCAGTGAGGTCGGTGCGATAAGGGCCGGCGGGCCGGGCTTTGCGGTGCAAACAGGATGACAGGATTACCGGCAACAACTCAAAGACCAATAAATACGGAGACGGCATCCCTGGCCGCAACACGTCGCCGGTGCGGCGGACTTGTTCGGACATGGCGTTTTACACTCAATCAGATCAGAAAAATTCATGCGTTATACACACCACATTTCTCCGCTGCGTACAGCAGAGGGGCGGGATACGTCGAGCACTTCCGGCTCGGCTTTCCGCCCGGAAAAAAACAACAATGCGGCAGCGCCGGACGATGTCGTCTTCACGCTCTTGCGCGAGGTCATGATCTCCATGCGCGACGGCGTCAGGCTGGCGGCGGATATCTATCTTCCCGGTCTGCCGGTTGACATAGGCAAGCAGACTTTCCCGGTCATCCTCGAACGCACGCCTTACGGCAAGCATCTTCCCAGCCGCAGCGAGCGCACTGCAGAAGATCCGCGTCCGCTCTCGCGCCAGCAGGTCGCGCAGCATTTCCTGAATCGCGGCTATGCCGTCGTCTATCAGGACTGCCGCGGCCGTTACGGTTCCGAAGGCAGCTTCGTCAAATACACCAGCGACGCCGAAGACGGCTACGACACCTGCGCCTGGATTGTCGCGCAGTCGTGGAGCAACGGCCGCATCGGCACCATGGGCCTGTCCTACGCCGCGCATACGCAGGCGGCGCTGGCCAGCCTGGGGGCACCCGGCGTGGTCGCCATGTTCATGGACTCCGGCGGTTTTTCGAACGCCTATCAGGGCGGCATCCGCCAGGGCGGCGCCTTTGAAATGAAGCAGGCCACCTGGGCGCTCAAGCAAGCCATGGAAAGTCCCGAAATCCGCAACGACGGCGACCGCCATGCGCGCCTGAAGGCCGTGGACATCCGCGAATGGTTCACTCGCAGCCTGGAATGGAAACCGGGCGACTCGCCTCTCAGCGAAGCGCCGGAATACGAGGACTATCTGTTCGACCAGTGGCAGCGCGGCGCCTTCGACGAATACTGGCGGCAGCCCGGCCTGTATGCGCAAGGCTATTACGAGAGTTTCAGCGACGCCGCAATGGTGCACATGTCGTCCTGGTACGACCCCTATCCACGCACCGTGACGGAAAACTACATCGGCCTGTCGGCGCGCAAGCGTGGCCCGGTATGCCTGATTCTCGGCCCGTGGATACACGGCAACCGCTCGGTGACGTATTCGGGCGACGTCGATTTCGGCCCGGAGGCGACGCTGGACGGTCATCTCGCCAGCAATTTCCTGGAGCTGCGCTGGCGCTGGTTCGACCGCTGGCTCAAAAACGACGCCTCGGTGGAGTCGCCTTTGCCGCCGGTCAGCCTGTTCGTCATGGGCGGCGGCAGCGGCCTGAAGAACGCCGACGGCCGCATGCAGCACGGTGGCGTCTGGCGCGCCGAACAGGACTGGCCGATTCCCGATACCTGCTTCACGGCCTTCTACCTGCACGCCGACAAACAGTTGTCGCAACTGGCGCCGGTTGAGCAGCAAGCCTCCTTGTCGTATCGCTACGATCCTCGCCATCCGGTGCCGACCATCGGTGGTGCGGTGACCTCGGGAGAACCGCTGATGGTGGGCGGTGCCTTCGACCAGCGCGAAGCTCCCGGCGTGTTCGGCGCGACACCGCCATATCGCCTGCTGGCCGAGCGCAGCGACATCCTGGTGTTCACCTCGGCGCCGCTGGAAGAAGACATGGAAGTGACCGGCGCCGTCAGCGCCAGCCTGTGGATTTCTTCCGATTGCCCGGATACCGATTTCACCTTCAAGCTGCTCGACGTCTATCCGCCCAACGCCGACTATCCGGACGGCTATGCGATGAACCTGACCGATGGCATCCTGCGCGTGCGCTATCGTTCCTCGTGGGAAAAGCCGGAGCTGATGGAACCCGGCAAGCGCTACCAGATCCGCATCGACGCCTTCCCGACCAGCAATCTGTTCAAGCGCGGCCATCGGATCCGCGTCGACATCGCCAGCAGCAATTTCCCGCGCTTTGACTGCAATCCGAACACCGGAGAGCAGGAAGGCGAGGCCTCGCAGATCCGCGTGGCCCATAACCGCATCCATCTCGATCAGACGCATCGATCCTTCATTACCTTGCCGGTCATTCCGGCGCACGGAAAACGGTGAAGCCGCATTAATTGCCGTCGTCCGAGTGCGAGCTCTATTGCTCCAGCCCTGCTGCCGCAAATCCGGCGGCGGGGCTTTTTTCTTGGGACGGATGCAGCTTCGAAGCGAGCGAGGAAATTTCATGGTGCAGTGCATGAGGGGCGCTGTTCAAAGCTGGGCGTGGTCTGCACGAAGAACAGAAAAGCGACTCTTTGCGGTGCAAAAAAGTTGTGCTTTGGTGCAAAAATTTCCCTGCTGAACGACTTCCTTTTTTCTCTCGAAATGCGCGCTTCAAATTTCCAAATTGCTTTGACATCGTGTCGCTTGGCGAGATATAGTATCAACTAACGATACAGCGTTTCGTAAATTAAATGTGGCATGCATGGCGATGCGTTGGGTGGGATGATTTCTTGCTTGCGGACGATTGCAGTTCGTTTGCCAGGGTGGAAATGTCGAGGGGAAGTTAATGAGCGGAGCGATGCAATGTTTGAAATGCTGGTAAAGCGCGCACTGCAAAGTGTGCTGGTTATTTTTGTCATGTCGATCCTGGCCTTTGTCGGGATCAACCTGGTCGGCAATCCCATCCACCTGCTGGTGGCGCCGGATGCCTCCCTGGAAGAAATCCAGCGCGCCTCGCATGCGCTCGGTCTGGATCTGCCGATGTATCAGCAATATCTTCGATTCGTTGCCAATGCCTTCCACGGCGACATGGGCAATTCGTTCGTCTTCAACCGTCCCGCCATCGGGCTGATCTTCGAGCGCATGCCGGCCACCTTTGAGTTGGCGCTGATGGCGCTGCTGCTGTCGGCGATGATCGGGATTCCGTTCGGCATGTGGTCGGGTCTGCGCCCCGGCAGCCGCGTGCACAAATTCGCCATGGGCTTCTCGATTCTGGGTGTGACGATTCCGGTGTTCTGGCTGGGCCTGATCCTGATCCTGGTGTTTTCGGTCAATCTCGGTTGGCTGCCGTCAGGCGGTCGCGGGCCGACCACGTCGCTGCTGGGCATCGATGTCAGTTTCCTGAGCTGGGAGGGTATCAAGTTCATGCTGCTGCCAGCCTTCACGCTGGCATTGCACAACGTCGCGCTGGTCATGCGCATGACCGAAGCAGGTACCCGCGAAGTGGCCGTGCAGGAATACGTCAAGTTCGCCCGTGCCAAAGGTGTCGGATCGGCGCGCCTGATGTTCCGCCACATTGCGCCCAACGTGATGATCCCCATCGTCACCGTGATGGGCATCGAGTTCGGCCATCTGATCGCTTTTTCGCTGATTACCGAAACCATCTTTGCCTGGCCCGGCATGGGCAAGCTGATCATCGATTCCGTGTTGCAGCTCGACCGCCCGGTGGTGGTGGCTTACCTGATGGTGGTGCTGCTGCTGTACGTGATGATCAATTTTGCCGTGGACATGCTGTATCTGATTCTGGATCCGCGTTTGCGCACCAAGTCGGCCTGAACAAGCTGAGACCCGGCCGGATATTTGAGTGTATGTCTTCCTGCGCCTGCGGGAAGGATGATGAGCAGCGGACTTGTCCGCCAAAATGAAAATGATGATGAACGATATCGACACGCCAGCGTTATCCGCTGCAGCGGCGCACCAGGAAATACCGCTGGCGCCTCCGGAAACCCCGATGCATCTGCTGTTGCGCCGCTATTTCAAAAGCCGCATTGGCACCTTCGCCGCCGTGCTTCTGGTGGTGCTGGTCATCGCCGCGATCGCCGCGCCGCTGATCGCACCGCAAGACCCTTACGATCTGGCCACGGTCTCCATCATGGAGGCGGAACACGCGCCGGGCACCAGCAGCAGCGACAACAAGATCACTTATCTGCTGGGTACCGATGGGGCTGGCCGCGACATGCTCAGCGCCATTCTCTATGGCCTGCGCATCAGTCTGGGCATCGGCGTGACCAGCGCATTGGTGGCGCTGGTGATCGGCACCTGCATAGGACTGATCTCCGCCTATTTCGGCGGCAAGGTGGATGCACTTCTCATGCGTATCGTCGACGTCCAGCTGAGCGTGCCGACCATCCTGGTAGCACTAGTGTTGCTGGCGGTGCTGGGGCAGGGCGTGGACAAGACGCTCATGGCGCTGGTGCTGGTGCAATGGGCGATCTTCGCCCGCAACGTGCGCGGCTCGGCGCTGGTCGAACGCAGCAAGGAATACATCGAAGCGGCGGTCGGGCAAGGCTTGCCGGCGCGCCGCATCATGTTCCGCCATGTGCTGCCAAACTGCATGGCGCCGCTGATCGTCACCACCACCAACCAGATGGCCAACGCCATCACGCTGGAGGCGACCATGAGCTTTCTCGGCATCGGCCTGCCGCAGACCAAGCCGTCGCTGGGCCTCCTGATTTCCAACGGTTTCGATTACATGCTTTCCAATCAATACTGGATCAGCGTATTTCCCGGCATCGCGCTGGTGCTTCTTGTCGTGTCCGTCAGTCTGGTGGGCGATCAGCTGCGCATCGTGCTGAACCCCAAGCTTGACGCATAGAAGGACAACATCATGGCACTTCTGGAAGTAAGAAATCTGGTCACTGAGTTCCACACCGAAGACGGCGTGGCCAAGGCCCTCGACAACGTGTCGTTCACGCTCGAACGCGGCAAGGTGCTCGGCATCGTCGGCGAATCCGGCTCCGGCAAATCGGTGACCGCGTTTTCGCTGATGAATCTGGTCGACAAGCCGGGCAGGATCGCCGGCGGCGAAATCCTGTTCAACGGCGACGACCTGCGCCTGGCTTCGGCCAAGCGCTGGGGCGAACTGCGCGGCGACCGCATTGCGATGGTGTTTCAGGATCCGATGATGTCGCTTAACCCGGTCATGCGCGTAGGCGCGCAACTGGGCGAGACGGTTTCGATCCACAACAAGCTGCCCAAGGCGGAAGTCGAACGGCGTGTCTTCGAAGCGCTCAAGCGCGTCGGCATCCCGGCTCCGCTCGAACGCATGCGGGCCTATCCGCATGAGCTGTCCGGCGGCATGCGCCAGCGCGTGGCGATCGCCAACGCCATTATCAACAAGCCCGACCTGATCATCGCCGACGAGCCGACCACCGCGCTGGACGTGACGATCCAGGCGCAGATCCTGTACGAAATGAAGCACCTCGCGCGCGAGACCGGCACCGCGCTGATCTGGATCACGCATGACATCAGCGTGGTCAAGGATCTGGCTGATGACCTGTGTGTCATGTATGCCGGTCGCATCATCGAGCGTGGCGCCGTGGCCGACGTCATCCGCGATCCGCAGCATCCCTACACCCGTGGCTTGATCGACTCTTTGCCGCATGCAGAAAACCACGGCAAGCGCCTGTATTCGATTCCCGGCGCGACGCCGCCCTTGCTGTCGCTGCCGCCGGGCTGTTCGTTCGCGCCGCGTTGTTCGCGTGCGCAGAGCACCTGCAACGTCACGCCGCCCGTCTTCAAACTGGAAAGCCGCGAACATCGCTGCTTCTTTCCTCTAGGTTAAATCATGACTACGATGCTTGAAACCCACGATCTCAGCAAAAGCTTCAGCATGAAGCGCAGCAGTTTGTCGCGCGCAGCGAGCGCAGTCGGTTTGTCCAAACAGGTCGACAGCCGCGTCTACGCCGTCAACGAAGTCTCGCTGTCCGTCAGCAAGGGCGAGGTGCTAGGTCTGGTGGGCGAATCCGGCTGTGGCAAGTCGACCGTCGGCCGCATGATAGCGGGCCTGTTGCCGGCCACCAGCGGTACACTGCAATTCGCCGGCAAGGACATGACCAAGCCCAGTGTCGACACCCATCTCAACATCCAGATGGTGTTCCAGAATCCGTATGCTTCGCTCAACCCGCGCCAGCGTGTTGATCAGGTCGTCAGCGAAGCCGCCGTCTATCACGGTCTGGTCGACAAGAAAGACGCGCAATCCTTCGTCGCGGGTCTGTTGAAACAGGTCGGGCTCGATCCCACCTACGCCAGCCGTTTTCCGCATCAGTTCTCCGGAGGCCAGCGGCAACGCATTGCGATTGCGCGCGCGCTGGCCCTGAATCCGAAATTCATCGTCTGCGACGAGGCCGTCTCTGCGCTGGATGTTTCTGTGCAGGCTCAGATTCTCAATCTGTTCATGGACCTGCGCGAGTCGCAGGGGCTGACTTATCTGTTCATCAGCCACAATTTGGCGGTGGTGGAATACATCGCGGACCGCGTCGCCATCATGTATCTCGGTCGTATCGTGGAACTGGCTGATACGCGTTCCGTCTTCGCCCGCCCCAATCATCCATATACCCAGGCGCTGATTGCCGATGCGCCTCGCCTCGATGCCAAGGTAGTGGAGCATCGGCCCATTCAGGGCGAGTTGCCAAGCCCGCTCAATCCGCCGTCGGGCTGTACTTTCCATCCGCGCTGTCCGTATGCCATGCCGCGCTGCTCGCAAGAGCGTCCGCCGCTGGTGAAGATCGACAACGGCCATTGGTCCGCCTGTCATCTCAATGACGCCGATAGTCAAGCGGGCGGGATGACCGAGGCGCAGGAACAATCCATCACCATGCTGCATCATGATCAAGTCAATTAATCAGGTTTATTCGATTGTCCGGCCGGGCCTTACCGAAACCAGCCTGCCGGTCGTGATCGATTCGCCGCACAGCGGCACGGATTACCCGTTCAACAGCGGCATCGTCGCACCGGCCGAAGCGCTCAAGACCACCTGGGATGCTTACGTCGACGAATTGTGGAGCAGCGCCCCGGTCATCGGCGCTCCGCTGCTGTCGGCGCGTTTTCCGCGTGCCTACATCGATCCCAACCGGGCGCCGGACGACATCGACGCCGCCATGCTCGACGAGCCGTGGTCGACCGCGCTGGCGCCTTCGGCCGCCTGCCTGCGCGGCATGGGACTGATCCGCCGGAACGCCTTGCCCGGCGTGCCCATGTACAAGGGCAAGCTGCCGGCGTCGCAAGTGCGCTACCGTTTGAGCCAGTACTACGCGCCTTATCACAGCGTGCTGAGAAATCTGCTCGACGACGCGTACGAAAAGTTCGCCCACGTGTGGCACATCAATTGCCATTCCATGAAATCCCAAGGCAACGCCATGAACGCCGACAACGGCGCGGTCCGTCCCGACATCGTTGTCAGCGACCGCAACGGCACCTCGGCCAGCGCCGAGTTCACCGAATGGGTCGCCACGCAGTTCGACCGGCTCGGCTACAAGGTGTTGATCAATGCGCCGTATCAGGGCGGCTACATCGTGCAGCATTACGGCATGCCGACCGAGCAGCGCCACAGCGTACAGGTCGAGATCAAGCGTGGAATTTACATGGACGAACGCAGTTTTGAAAAATCCGAAGGCTTCGACAGCTTGCAGCAGGACATCGAACGTTTCCTGAAATCGCTGGCGCAGTATGTGCAGAAGAAGATGGAAAAAGCCACCGCAAGATGAAGCAATAGCAAGGCAACAAGCAATGCCGGGCAATAGCGCCGGGACACAAGGCAGAACCGACGGACGCCGCCGCAGAGCAGCGATCACGAATGACGATCATGGGTCGCAGAACAGGTGCACATCGGGTACGCCGGCTGCGCTATTGCATTGGAGAGCTGGGTGATGAAAATACGTGGTTTGTCCATCGGCGCAAGACTCATAGTCGGCTTCGGCCTGGTGCTGGGGATTCTGATTCTGGTGGTCGCCGGTACTGCGGTGATCACCGCCTACAACAAGAACCAGCTGATTTCCGCGCTGGAGCGATCCAGCGACAAGAACGTGCTAGCGGTACGCATGAAAAGCGCCTTGCTCGAATCCGGCATTGCCATGCGCAACATCGGTCTGCAGTCCGACGTCGGCGACATGCAGCGTGAAGCTGCCGCGGTGGTCGCCAACAACAGGCAGTATGTTCTGGCCCTGAACCGGCTAAAGACGCTCGGGCTCGACGCCGACGAACAAAAAATCGTGACGGCGACGGCGCGGGCGCAGGCCGACATCGAAGCCTCGTTGCAGGACGCCATGAACGCGGCTCTGTCGTTTAACATGGAAAGCGCCATCCGGACCATCGCCACTCGCATTGACCCGCTCAACAAGCGCGCTGTCGCCGAAGTGGAAAAACTCGTGATGCTGCAACAGAATCAGGTGCGTACCGTACTCGCCCAATCGGTGCAGAGCGACCGCCGCCTGACGCTCATGCTGTTTTCGGTCGGTTTGCTGGCGGTGCTGATCGGCGGCAGTTTTGCGTGGGCGATCCGGCGCAGCATCGTGCGCCCGCTGCATGCGGCGGTGGAGGTGGCATCGAAAGTGGCGCGTGGCGACCTGACCTCGCGCATTGTCGCCAACAGCAAGGACGAGATTGGAAAGCTCCTGAGTGCGCTGGGACAGATGAACGAGCAACTGGCGTCCATCGTCGGAAATGTGCGTTCCGGCACCGACACCATTTCCACCGCGTCCAGTGAAATTGCCAGCGGCAACAGTGACCTCTCCGCGCGCACCGACGCGCAGGCGCAGTCGTTGCAAGAGACCGCAGCATCGATGAGCGAGCTGACCAGCGCAGTGCGCTTCAACGCCAACAATGCGCAGGAAGCAAACCGCCTGGTGACTTCGGCATCCAGCGTGGCTACGCGTGGCGGCGATGTGGTCGGGAAGATGGTGGCGACGATGGAACAGATCAGGCAGAGTTCCGGCAAGATCAGGGAGATCACCGGCGTGATTGACAGCATCGCGTTTCAAACCAACATCCTGGCGTTGAACGCTGCGGTAGAAGCCGCCCGCGCCGGCTCGCAGGGGCGCGGATTCGCCGTGGTGGCGTCGGAAGTACGCAGCCTGGCGCAGCGCTCGGCCGACGCCGCCAAGGAAATCTCCTCCCTGATCGCCGATTCGGTCGATAAAGTGGAAGCCGGCAGCATCATGGTGGATGACGCCGGCGCCACCATGAACGAGGTCGTCGTGGCGGTCAGGCACATCGCCGACATCGTCGGCGAAATTGCCGACGCCAGCGAAGAACAGACTGCCGGCATCGAGAAGATCAATGAAAAGATCACGCTCATGGACGACATGACGCAACGTAATGCGGCGCTGGTGGAAGAAGCCGCCGCCGCCGCCGAAAGCATGCGTGATCAGGCGGCGGCGCTGGCCGACGCGGTGTCGGTGTTCAAACTGTCCGGCGGCGATGCGGCTACCGGCGCTGTCCATGCCGACGGCGCCAGCCGCCATCCCGGGCGGCGAGAGCGCGTCGTCAATGCCCCGGTCCGTATCGGCCCCGCCACGGCGGCACGGTTGCCGACGAAGTGAATGAGAAATCTGCAATTTGTCTTAAAGGAAGAACTAGCATGGAAAAACTGGTAGCACGCCTCAACGCCATCTGCGATGAGCAACCTTACGTCACCTCCTGGTATGTCAAGAACCTGCTGACCGGTGAACAAGCCGATCGCGGCGGCCATATCGCCTTTCCCTCCGGCAGCACGCGCAAGGTCTCGATCATGATGACCATCCTGCGTGCGGTCAATCGCGGCGAGCTGGACCTGAACGCGCCCATCGTCTATGAAGAGCGCCTGCGTGAAGGCGTGGTTTCCGGCACCTTCAAATTTCTCACGCCGGGATTCACCATCACCCTGCGGGATGCGCTGGTGCAGATGATCATTGTCAGCGACAACGTCTGCACGCGCATGGTCATGGAGCGCACCAGCCTGGATGAGATCAACGATTTCTGCCAGTCCATCGGCATGGCAGACACCGTGCATCGTACCTCGGTGCCGCGTCCCGACATGCCTGCCAATCACAAGCTCGATGAAGTGACCGTCATCAGCGCCTGCGATCAGGGCTTGCTGTACGATCTGATTTTGCAAGGCTCCACCGACGCGGCGGCGGCGGCGCGATTGGGCTGCACCAGCGAGCAGTGCGCCTTTGCCATCGACGTGCTGAGCTGGCAAAAACTACGCACGAAGATTGCCTCTCTGTTGCCGGCCGACGCCAAGGTGGCGCACAAGGGCGGCACCGGCAAGCGCGGCCGCATGGACGGCGGTATCGTCTTCCGCTACGGCAAGCCGTGGTTCATCATTACCGGCTACACCGATCAGGTGCCGGTCGAAATGCCCGACGGCATGCCGGGATACGTGTCGGCCTTCAACACTCTGGGCCGCCTGGCGCGCACCTGCTGGGACGGCATCGAAGAAAAGGCCTGAACAAGCTGATAGCAGATTGAACAACTAAAAAAATACCAAGTTAAGAAAGAACACAGCATGGACCACAACAGCAATGCCGCCGGCGGCAATCGGCATGAACCCGGCACGCTGTCGCCGGACTGGATGTCGCCCAACGTACCCGACGGCTTCACGCTGGTGGCGGTTGGCGATCTCATCATCACCGACGCCATCTACGCCCGTCTGCAGCGCCAATCTCCCGACCTGATCGACCTGCTCAAGAATGCCGATGTCACCTTCGGCAATTTCGAAGGCACCGCCATTGACTTGCAGAAGTTCGGCGGCCATCCTTCGGCGCTGGCCGGCGGCTCCTGGCTGATCAGCACGCCGGCAGTCGCGCAGGATCTGAAGCAGATGGGCTTCAATCTCATCAGCCGCGCCAACAATCACACAACCGATTGGGGCGTGGAGGGCATGCGCTACACCGACGGCCTGTTCGAACAGGCCGGCATGGTCCATGCAGGAACCGGAGAAACCCTGTCGCAGGCGCGCGCGCCGAAGTTTCTGTCGACGCCGGCCGGCCGCGTGTCGATGGTGGCGCTGGCCTCGCGCTTCGAAGCCAACGCCCGCGCCATCGATCCGCTCGGCCAGATTCCCGGCCGTCCCGGCCTCAACGCCTTGCGCGCCACGCGTTATGTGCTGGTTTCGCCCGAGCGCCTGAAGATGCTCGCGCAGATCCGCGATGCCCTGCCCAAGGGCATGATGCGCAAATCCGTCCTCGCTGCCGATGCCAAGAGCGGCACCGTGACGCTGTTCGACATCAAATACCGCGCCAGCGACAGCGTCGGCGATGGCGTCGATTTCACCTTCGCCATGGACGAGCGCGATCGCAAGGGTATTCTGCACAACGTGCGCCAGGGCAAGCAGACCTCGGATTTCGCCATCGTCTCGATGCATACCCATGAACCCGGCAACTATTGCGAATTGCCGCCGGATTTCATGCCGACCATTGCACGCGAATCCATCGACCAGGGCGCCGACGCCTTCATCGGCCACGGCCCGCACCAGTTGCGCGGCATCGAAATCTACAAGGGCAAGCCGATCTATTATTCGCTGGGCAATTTCTTTTTCATGGAAAACCAGCAGCAGCCGATTACGCGCGATGAATTCGAGAAAGACAAGGTCGAACCGATGTCGATGACCGAAGCCGAGTTCATGGAGCATCGCCGCGTTCACGGCGTGTTCAAGGAACAGATCTGGTACGAGAGCGTGGTTGCCGTTAATCGGTATGACGCCCGCGGCAATCTTGCTGAAATTCTTTTGCATCCGATTGAGATGCATTGGGAGAACGAACGCGATGCAGACCGTGGCATTCCACGTATTGCCACCGGAGAAGATGCGCAGCGTATCCTGACACGTTTGCAACGATTGTCGCGCCAATACGAAACTCACATCACTATTCGTGACGATATTGGCCGGATCGAGATCAGATAGCTACTGATTCCGATGTGTCGTTTGGCACCGGAATGCTCCACGTGGAGTGAACCTTCGGCGCGGACCAAGCTTGATCAAGAAACTCAGCCGCTTGCCGAGCGAGTTGGACCGCACTGAACGCTTCCGGATGCGATGTGATAATATATGTTTCGTATATATTTTATATACGCACTATATAAAGAGCATGCCATGGGAATCGTCAAAATCACCGAGCAGATGCACACCAACCTGCGCCTCAGCAGCGGCGCAATGAGCCGTTCGATCAATTCGCAAGCGGAGCATTGGCTGCGCGTGGGCATGATGGCGGAGTTGAACCCCGGCCTTTGCTACAACGAGATCTGCCAGAAACTGCGCGAGGCGGAGCAGCAGGCGCGCGCCGAAGACGAGCGTCAGGAAATCACCCTCGCGCTTGAAAAAACATGATGTTCACCGAAGTCGAGATCAAGACGTCCACCGACATCGCCATGCTGCGCACATCCGGCGCGCTGGCGGCAAAGGTCCTGGAGATGATTGCGGAGCATGTCCGTCCCGGCGTCACCACCAACCAGTTGGACAAGCTGTGCCATGACTACATCGTCGACGTGCTGGACGCGGTGCCGGTCAACATCGGCTACAACGGCTATCCGAAGACGATCTGCACCTCGGTCAATCACGTCATCTGCCACGGCATTCCTTCCGACCGGGCCTTGAAGGACGGCGACATTGTCAATATCGACGTCGCCCTGACCAAGGACGGCTGGCATGGCGACACCAGCCGCATGTATTTTGTCGGCGAGCCGGGCATTCTGGCGAAGCGGCTGGTGACCACGACCTATGAAGCAATGCGCGCCGGCATTCTCGCGGTGAGGCCGGGAGCGACCTTGGGCGATATCGGCCATGCCATTCAATCGGTCGCGCACAAGGAGGGTTTCAGCGTGGTGCGCGAATACTGCGGTCACGGCATCGGCCGGATTTATCACGAAGATCTGCAGATCCTGCACTACGGCCAACCGGGCGCCGGCCTGCCGCTGCAAACCGGAATGGTATTCACCATCGAACCGATGATCAACGCCGGCAAGCGGCATTCGAAGGAAATGCCCGACGGCTGGACCGTCGTCACCAAGGACCACTCGCTGTCCGCGCAATGGGAGCACATGGTGGCGGTGACGGACACCGGGTTTGAAGTGCTGACGCCGTGGCCTGACGGGGTGGGGGAGTATTCGGCGCTTGCGGCCTGATGCAAAAAAAGCCCGGTATCCGGGCTTTTTTTATCGCTTTGTATAATCCCGAAATTGTATGTCGACGCAGGAAGACCATGGAATTGGCAAGACTGGAAAAGCAGCTGGGCTTTCTGAGAGAGATCGACCGGCTGAAAACGGTGGTGCGGCAATCGCCATTGCTCGACCAAAGCCGCAAGGAAAATTCCGCCGAGCATTCCTGGCACCTGGCCATGTATGCCTTGCTGCTGAGCGAGTACGCCAACGGCACCGTGGACTCAAATCGCGTCATCCGGATGCTTCTGCTGCACGATATCGTCGAGATCGACGTCGGCGACTTCCCTATTCACGGCGGGTCTTCAGCGGCGGTGCAGGCGGAGCAGGAGGCCAAGGCGGCGGAGCGCTTGTTTGGCATGTTGCCCGAAAACCAGGGCGATCAGCTTCTGGCCCTGTGGCAGGAATTCGAACGGGCGGAAACAGACGACGCAAAATTCGCCAAGGCGCTGGATCGCTTCCAGCCGCTGCTGATCAACATATTCACCGGCGGCGGAACCTGGACGGAGAACGGGGTTTCGCTGGAGCAGGTGCTGTCGCGTTACGGTCCGGTGATTCAGAAAGGCGCGCCGCAACTGTGGACGGCGTGTGAGCAGTGGGTAGTAAGGCATTTCGCGCGATAAATCTTGGCGCAGCGTCAGCAATACGTGCGTATTGCAATTGAGTTAGAAGCCACACGGGAGATATTGAGTGAAGTTTAAATTTCCGGTAACTGCCGGGGTATACAGCCCGCAAAGTTTGATGAAGGCGGAGGATTTTCTTGACGCTGTGAAGACTTACTGCCACTTTTTTCCTGAAGCACTGCCGGAAAAATGGGGTTGGCGGGAGCCACTTAACCGGACCTTCAATGTAGAGGACTTGTCAGATCTCGTTCACGCGAACGGTGTTTGCGAAACGGTCTATTGGAAACGAAGGAAGATGCCCAAGATCGAAGGATCGTTTGGCACGAGATGGCGTAGCAAAACACCTCTGCTCCATGATACGCATGCGACAATCAGGATCGCATCAGAGTTGAAGCAAATTGATCAAATGACTCTTGTTAGCTATCTGAAGAGCGCAAGTGTGCGAAGCAAAGCAGACTTTGCATTTATCGATGTGCTTGTTGATGCGTACGAAGATTTCGGAGTTCAAAGCGGTTCTGCTCCGTACAGGGATGGATTTTTGTTTGCCACCCATCTTCTGCGGCACTGGCTCCCCGATGTGTTCTGGGGAACAGTCTTCGGCCCGCCTTATGTGCGTCTTTTGGGAAAAGATCGTCTTCTGAGCGCACCGGCATACCTTGTGGAAGAGTTGGGGCCTGAAACTATTTATGTGCAACTGACCGAAAATCTCACGGACGTGGTGGAAGACGGCAATGCGATTCAGTCTTTCCGGGCGGCCTTCAAACAGCATTTCCGGGACGACGTATTCTTTGTTCCCGAAAAGGCGTATGACAGATCGGAGCGCGGTCCGGTCGGCGATGTCTTTGCGACTCCGGTATTCGAATTGATCGCCGATTGAGGGCATTCACGTCTGGACCCGGCTGCCGTCAACATGCGCGCAGCAACCGGTCCGATACGTCATTTCTCAGCATCCGTTTCACTACTTCCGCAACTCGCTCGGCGCCTTTCCAGTCCATCGCTTCAACGCCCTCCTGAAATTGGCACCATCGCTGAATCCCAACAGCATCGCAATATCGTCCGTGCTCATCTGCGTGGTGCGCAGGTATTCCAGCGCCAGTGAGCAGCGCACGTCGTCGGTGATGGCGACGAATGAGGTTCCTTCCGCCTCCAGGCGCCGGCGCAGTGTGCGGCTGGTCATCTTCAGTGCGTCAGCCACGCCTTCCATGTCGGGGAACACGCCGGGCTTGCTCATCAACACCTGATACACCTCTCCGGCTACGCCGACCGACACTTTGGATTGTCCGATGAGGCGGTCGCACATGTTCTGCAGTAGCTTCGCCGTCAGCTTGTGCGCCAGTTGCGGCTGCTGTCCCAGGATGGCGCTGTCGTAGACCAGCTCGCACGCTTCCTGGTCGAAATAGCAGGGGCAGCCGATATAGTCGCTGTAGATCGCCGCATGCGCCGGCGCCGGATAGGAGAAGCAGGCCTTGATCGGCGGGCAGCTGTGACCGGCGACGTCTTGCAGGTGCGTCACGTGCTGGGTGAACTGCTGCTCGACGATGAATTCGCGCAGCTCGCGCGACGGGCTGGAAATGAACGCGTCCGGAAATGACCAGACCGCACGATCGGGATATTCGGTCCAGTCGATCTTCAGCGTCGGTGTCGCCAGGCTGTGGTATTTCACGCCCAGCTTGAAATAGTCGCGCAGCGACAGGCAGGACATCAGCGCGTAACCGTACATGCCGTAAGCCGACAGATGCAGGCGCCCGCCAACCTTGAAGGGTGTGGCCGGGTCGGTCGACAGCGCGATGGCGTTCTTGCAGACCGTGGCGTACTGGCGTACCGAGGTCAGTATCGACGCATCGTAAATCTGGTCCGGCCTGACGCCGCTTCCCTCCAGGCAGTCCTCTGCAGAAATGCCCTGTTCCGCCAGCACTTCGACCAGCGCCGCGATCTTGTAGGGCGCGTAAAGAGGCTCATTGAGCATGGTGATCGGCGACAAATTAACTCCTTGAAGATTGTCCGAAGATGACTTCGCAGTGTCCGTTAAAGACCTTACTTCGGTGACTTTAACTGATTATGATCGGTCCCACAATGAAGCTGAACCGTGCGCGGCATCTTCTTAAAAATACAAGCAAGGAGACTGGTTGATGGGGGATGGGGTGCGTTTCCATCTGCTCAACCGCGGCTTGCTGTCGTTTTCAATTTCGTCAAAGAATGCCAAATGAGTAAAACCAGCAGGAAGGTCATCATCTCGTGCGCCGTCACCGGCGCCACCCATGTTCCCTCCATGTCGGCATACCTGCCGATCACGCCGGCGCAGATCCGCGACCAGGCGATCGAGGCGGCCGAGGCCGGCGCAGCGATCATCCATTTGCATGCGCGCGATCCCGTGGACGGCCGTCCGACGCCGGACCCGGCCGTGTTCCGCCAGTTCGTTCCCGATATCGTCAAGGCCACCGACGCGGTCATCAACATCACCACCGGCGGCAGCACCCGCATGACGCTGGCCGAGCGCCTCGCCTATCCGCGCTTGCTGCAGCCGGAGATGTGCTCGCTCAACATGGGATCGATGAATTTCTCCATCCACCCGGTCGCCGCGAAGATCGCGGACTGGCGGTATGGCTGGGAAAAGGATTACGTCGAAGGCATGGAAGATACGATCTTCAAGAACACCTTCAGCGACATCAAGCAGATCATGCTTGAGCTTGGTGCGCAGGGCACGCGCTTCGAGTTCGAGTGCTACGACGTCAGCCACTTGTACAACCTGGCGCACTTTGTCGAGCAAGGGCTGGTGAAGGCGCCGTTCTTCATCCAGGCGGCGTTCGGCATCCTCGGCGGCATCGGCGCCGATCCGGAAAACATGAGCGTCATGCGCGCCACCGCAGACCGGCTGTTCGGGCGCGAGAACTATCACTTCTCGGTACTCGGGGCAGGACGGCATCAGCTGTCTCTGGTGACCATGGCAGCGATCCTGGGCGGCAATGTGCGCGTCGGCCTGGAAGACAGCGTCTACATCGCCAAGGGCGTCAAGGCGGAGAGCAATGCGCAGCAGGTGCGCAAGATTCGCCACATCCTTGAAGAACTCTCGTTCGACATTGCGACGCCGACGGAAGCGCGCGAAATGCTGGGCCTCAAGGGCGGCGACAAGATTTCCCCCTGAGTTTGCTTCATCCAAAACAAGCACTGAATATTTTCAGGAGACATCATGACCAACAACACCGTACCAGGCGACGCGGGTTTGCACCGGCTTGCCACGCACAAGGCTTTTCTGAAGCTGATTCCCTTGATGTGCGCGATCTACTTCATGTCCTTTCTCGACCGCACCAACGTCGCGCTGGCGAAGATACATCTCGCCGCCGATGTCGGCATCAGCGCTGCGGCGTATGGACTCGGTTCGGGCATCTTCTTCATCGGCTACGCGCTGCTGGAAGTGCCCAGCAACCTGGCTGCGCATCGCTTCGGCCCGCGTCGATGGATTTCCCGCATCGCGGTGACGTGGGGCATCCTGTCCACCGCGATGATGTTCGTCTCGGGCGAGTGGTCGTTTTATATCCTGCGCGTCCTGCTGGGCATCGCCGAAGCAGGCCTGTTCCCGGCGCTGATGTACATGGTGACGCTGTGGTTCGCCGGCAAGGACAGGGCCGTCGCCATCGGCTGGATTTACACCGCACCGGCGCTGGCGCTGATGCTGGGCAATCCCATCGGCGGCGCGCTCATGCAGCTCGACGGCATGGGCGGACTGCACGGCTGGCAATGGATGTTCATGATCGAAGGGCTGCCCAGCGTTTTGCTCGGCATCCTGCTGTACTTCAAGCTTCCCGACCGGCCGGGCGACGCCGGATGGCTGACGCCGGCCGAAGCGAAATCGCTGGAGCAGCACGCCGTCATCGATGCGCCGCAGCACGCGAACACGTCTTCCGGCGACTGGATGGCGGCCTTGAAACGTCCCACCACGATCCTGATCGGCCTGATCTATTTCCTCAACCAGGTTGCCTTTGTCGGACTGTATTTCTTCACGCCCGCCATGGTCAGCCAGATGCACATCAGTTCGCCGCTGATCGTGGGCCTGCTCTCGGCCAGCGTCGGCATGGGCTTCCTGATCGGCGTGCTGGTGTTGCCGCGCATTCATCGCCGCGTCAGCAGCGACTCCGTCTATCTGGGCGTGCTGACCATGGGGCTGGTGCTGTGCGCGATTGCCTTCATCGCCACCGCCAGCTTCGGCGGCAAGATCGCGCTGTTCGTCGTGACGGCGTTCTTCGCCGGCGGCGTGCTGCCGTCCTACTGGTCGATTGCCATGAAACGCATGCAAGGCGTGCAGGCCGCAGCCGGACTGGCTTTCATCAACACCATCGGTTTGCTGGGCGGCTTCGTCGGTCCCTACCTGTTCGGTATGGCCGAGACAGCCACCGGGCGCAGCGACGCCGGCTTCAACGTCATCCTCGGAGCGGCGATTCTCGGCCTCTTGCTGGTGCCGCTGCTGGCACGATCCATCAGGAATGAATCGGTACGCTAATTTGAATTCAAATCAGGAAAGAAGAGCAATGAGATTACGTGGAAATGTGGCGATCGTGACCGGCGCCGCGCAAGGCATCGGCAAGGCGACGGCATTGAAATTCGCGCGCGAAGGCGCCACGGTCATCGTGTGCGACCTCGATGCGGAGGCGGTCGCCGCAGCGGTGCAGGAGTGCCGTGCGGCGGGCGGCGAGGCCGAAGGCTTTCAGCTGGACGTGACCTCGCGCGACAGTCTCGACGAGATGGTGGAAGTGGTGAAGCAGAAATACGGCCGCATCGACACCCTGGTCAACAACGCCGGCATCACCCGCGACGCGCGCTTGCAGAAGATGACCGCACGCCAGTTCGAAGAAGTCATCGACGTCAATTTGCGCGCCGTATTCAACGCCTCCCAGGCGGTGGTCGACACCATGATCGAAGGCGGCGGCGGCGCCATCCTGAACGCCAGTTCGGTGGTCGGCATCTACGGCAATTATGGCCAGACCAACTATGCGGCCACCAAGTTCGGCGTGATCGGCTTCACCAAGACCTGGAGCCGCGAACTGGGGCCGAAGGGCATTCGCGTCAACGCCGTGGCGCCGGGATTTGTCGAGACGGCGATCCTCTCCACGGTGCCCGACGAGGTCTTGCAGAAGATGCGCGACCAGGTGCCGTTGCGGCGTCTGGGCAAGCCGGAGGAAATCGCCGACATCTATGCCTTCCTGGCCAGCAACGAAGCAAGCTATATTAACGGTGCGGTGATCGAGGTGTCGGGCGGTCTGACGCTATAAGGCTGCAGGCTGCAAGCCCGCTCTTCACCGGATACTTTTTATCCCCCACGTCCCGCCTCGGATGGCGTGGATCTCATGTCGGAATCCATATGAAAACAGTTGATCTATTGAAGCCCGATACGGGCCTGCGCGTATTCATTTCAGGCGCCGCCACCGGTATCGGCGCCGCCATCGCGGAAGCCTTCCTGGAGACCGGCGCAGCGGTCTACGTCTGCGACATAAATCCTGTTGCCGTCGATGCAATAAAGAAGAAACATCCGCGCATCCATACCGGTGTCGCCGATGTCGGCAAGCGGGAAGACGTCGATGCGGTCATGGCCGATGCGGCGGAAAAGCTCGGCGGCCTCGATCTCCTGATCAACAACGCCGGCATCGCCGGGCCCACCGGCGCGGTGGAAGATCTCGATGCGGACGCCTGGGACCAGACCATCAACACCAATCTGAACAGCCAGTTCTATTTCCTCAAACGCGCCGTTCCCTTGCTGAAGAATACCTCGGACAATCCGGGCATCATCACCTTGTCCTCGGTGGCCGGACGCCTGGGTTATCAGTTCCGCACGCCGTATGCCTCGACCAAATGGGCCATCGTCGGCCTGATGAAATCGCTGGCGGTCGAGCTTGGACCCAGCAACATCCGGGTCAATGCGATCTTGCCCGGCGTGGTGGAAGGCGAGCGCATGGACGGCGTGATCGCCGCCCGCGCAAAGACGCTGGGTCTGAGCTTCGATGAAATGCGCGAAGACTACGTCAAGAAGATTTCGCTGCGACGACTGGTGACCACCCAGGACGTGGCCGCGATGGCCTTGTTCCTGGCGTCGCCCGCGGCACGGAACATCTCGGGCCAGGCCATCAGCGTCGACGGCAACGTGGAGTACCTGTAAGCCGGCTTTTCCTCGCTCGGGCCGTCAGTCGGCCGGTCTTGCCGGTTTCCACAGCTGGGCCGCTGCATTCTCCCCGCAGCCCGGACCTGAGTGCTCGCGCCAAGGCTGAAGACGACGGCTGCCAGCAGGGTGGTGATGGTTTTCATGATCGTGGTTTTTCCTTGTTCATGGTTTGTTGATGAAGACGTGCATGCCCGACAGCTTGCCGTCCTTGATGGTGAAGATATCTTCGCCGCTGATCAGGCGCGGCTGCTCCGGCGGGCCGTAGCTCCAGGTGACGCGGCCGATGCCGTGATTCCATTCGATTGGATTCGGCGTGAATGAAAAGCCGGCATGCGCGCCCTGCACCCGTTGCAGCAATCGGGTGAGTTCGGCGTAGCCGCTGGCGACGCCGGCATAGTCGGCAACGACGAAATCGACGGTGTACGTCTGCGGAAACAGCGCCGCCCAGTTGCCGGGATCCTGCTCGTTCCAGATGGCGAAGTGGCGATCGATCAATGCCTGCGCTGTGCCGATGTCTTGTTGACTGGTGTCCATGATTGTTGCCTTTTCCGAGTAGGCTGACTGGCTTGCCGACAGCGCGGCCAGCCAGATTGCGATGTGGATGAGTTTTCTCATTGTGAGGAGGCGGTTCGCCGGCGGCCCGGATCGTCTCCGGGCCGCTGCACTACATTCCTGCTTCCGCTTTTACGTCACACCTGCGCCATGCCGCCATCGACGAACAGTTCGATGCCGTTGACGAAGCTGGCCGCATCCGACGCCAGGAAGGCCACGGCCTTGCCGACTTCCTGCGGTTCGCCCAAACGTCCCAGCGGGATTTGCGACGACAGGTAATCGAACAGACCCTGACGCGCTTCATCAGGAACCAGGCCGCCCAGGCCGGGGGTGCGGATCGGGCCGGGGCTGACCACGTTGACGCGGATGGCGCGGTCCTTCAGATCCAGGGCCCATGAGCGGGCGAAGTTGCGCACCGCAGCCTTGCTGGCGCTGTAGACGCTGAAGTTGGCGGTGCCCTGGATCGACACTGTCGACGCAGTCAGGATCACCGATGCGCCGTTGCTCAGCAAAGGCAGTGCCTTCTGCACGGTGAACAGCACGCCGCGCACATTGGTGCCGAAGATGCGGTCGAAATGTTCTTCGGTGATCGCGCCCAGCGGCATCATGTCGCCGCCGCCTGCATTGGCGAACAGGATGTCCAGCTTGCCGGCGCTTTTGGCGATCTGGGCGTAGACCGCGTCCAGATCGGCCAGCACGGAAGCGTCGGCACGAATGCCGGTGGCGGCTGTGCCGATGGTCGCCACGGCGGCGTCGAGCTCGGCCTGGCGGCGACCGGTGATGAAGACGCGGGCGCCCTGGGCAGCCAGTTCCTGCGCCGTTGCCAGGCCGATGCCTGTGGTGCCGCCGGTAACCAGGGCGATCTTGCCGTTGAGTTGCTTGTTCATGATGGATTCCTTTTGAGTGGTTAAATTAAGTTGATCGAACATCGTTCTTCGTGCTCTTCCGTTAATGTGGTGCGGAAGGCATGGGTGTACTTTAGCGACAAGCCTTTATGGGAAAAAGTGGGTAAAATCGAAATGATTATCCATGTATGTGGATAATAAAATCCACTTTGACGGAGAGGCACGATGGACCAGTTATCGGCGATGCGATGTTTTGCACGTGTGGTGGAGGCAGGCAATTTCACGCGCGCGGCGGATTCCCTGGAGATGCCCAACGCCACACTCAGCAAGCAGGTGCAGGAACTGGAGGCGCATCTTGGCGTGCGCCTGCTGCAGCGAACCACGCGGCGGGTGACGGTGACGCCGGAGGGGCGCGATTACTACGAAAAGACCATCCGCATCCTGCGCGATCTGGAGGACATCGATACCTCCTTCAGCGCCGCCCGCAGCAAGCCGCGCGGCCATTTGCGCATCGACATCGGCAGCTCGACGGCGAGCGACGTGCTGATTCCGGCGCTGCCGGATTTCATCGCGCGCTATCCGGACATCCGCATCGACCTGGGTGTATCGGACCGCTCGGTGGATCTGATCAGCGACAACGTCGATTGCGTCGTCCGCGGCGGTCCGCTGGACAATTCCTCGCTGGTGGCGCGCCATATCGGCAGCGCTGCTCTGGTCACGTGCGCGACGCCGGCGTATCTGAAGCTGTTTGGCGTGCCGGCTTATCCGGAGGAACTGAAGAACGGCCATCGCCTGGTCAGTTACGTATCGTCGCAGAACGGGCGTGCCTTGCCGTTTCGTTTCGAGTACAAGGGCGAAAAGACCGAGGTCAAGGGGGAGCACCGGGTCGGCGTCAACGAGAGCAATGCGCATCTGGCGGCCGGACTTGCGGGATTGGGGATAGTCCAGACCTTTAGCTATGCCGCTGGGGCGGCGCTCAGGGACGGTTCGTTGGTGGAGATACTGAAGAAGTGGCGTCCGGCGGCATATCCCTTCCACGTCGTGTATCCGCAGAACCGGCACGTGACGCACCGCTTGCGGGTGTTCATCGACTGGCTGGTGGAATGCTTTCCGGAGAAGATCGGCGTCAAGTGACGCAGCAGGAAAAAATAAAGCCCGCGCCGACCGAGGCGGTGCGGGCTTTCGTTCGAGAGACGCCTCAGGCGACCGATGCCGCTGCCCGGCGCGTCGCGCTGCGCTTGAGCAGCCATGCCGCGAACACGAAGGCCGCCGCCACCAGGCCGAGGTTTCGGGCCGACCCGTCAGCCACCGTCAATGCACCGGCGCTGGCGCCGATCGAGAAGCCCAGGTACATGAACGAGGCGTTGAGCGACATCGCGATCGGGGCCAGCTTGATGCCGGCGATGCTGATCAGGTTGGTCTGCTGCGCCGGATAAAAGGCCCAGCCCGAAATGCCCCACACGATCACGCTCAGGA
>Ga0308165_1001606_pt1 | contig 30839 bp, 28 predicted proteins | sample PhyWR2_FD_201032 | JGI IMG/M metagenome (GOLD analysis project Ga0308165, IMG submission 201032) | Phyllosphere microbial communities from UC Gill Tract Community Farm, Albany, California, United States - DLSLW.R2 | ecosystem: Host-associated > Plants > Phyllosphere > Unclassified | place: USA... | reverse complement strand
ATCAAGATTTTAAAACTGATGTGGGACGCCATCGGCAGTGAGTTCGGCGGTCGTCATGAGCTTTATGAAATCAACTACTCAGGCAGCCAAGATGAAATCCGTCTGCAATGTCTGCGTCAGGCACAAACCTCCGGCAATATGGATCGCATGATGGCTATGGTTGATCGCTGTCTGTCGGAATATGACCAGCACGGTTGGACCGTTCCACACCTGCACAATAACAACGATATTAATATGTTAGACAAGCTGCTGAAATAATCAGTAGCGGGAGGCCAGTATGTCTTTAGAAAATGAACACCGTCTACGTTTTCGCGATGCCATGTCCAGCCTATCGGCAGCGGTCAACATCGTGACCACCGATGGCCCTGCGGGTCGCTGTGGGATAACCGCCACCGCCGTCTGCTCGGTAACGGATACACCGCCGTCGCTGATGGTATGCATCAACAGTAACAGCGCGATGAACCCTGTTTTTCAGGAGAACGGCAAACTCTGCGTCAACGTGCTTAGCCATGAGCAAGAACTGATGGCGCGACATTTTGCGGGGATGACGGGGACCAGCATGGAAGAACGCTTTAGCTGGGATATCTGGACCAAAGGCATTCTCGGCCAACCGATGCTGCGCGGAACCCTAGCCAGTCTCGAAGGTGAAATTGAACAGGTACAAACTATCGGTACACATCTGGTGTATTTGGTGCAGATCAAACAGATTACGCTGAGTGAAGCAGGCCACGGACTAATTTACTTCAAGCGCCATTTTCATCCGGTGATGCTCGAAGCCGTTGCAGTATAAACTCACCCTAGGCTAATCACATATTGGGCCAAGCAACATCACGTTTGCTTGGCCTTTTTTGGCCGGTTATTTAGCCGTTTTATTCCCCCGCTTCGGCTTGGTCGACAGCCAACAAATAATAGCGCCCGCTGTGACGGCGCAAACGCCTAGCCAGAACGTGGGCGGCAACAAAGAAGATAAAATTAGCGAGGCAAATAACGCGGAAAGGATAGGCGTGAAATAAGAGAGCGTCGCGAGTAGATTAATATCCCCGCGAATCATACCGATATTCCACGCGGCATAACCAAAGCCCATCGCAGCACCGGCCATAGCGATATAAAACGCGCTGTGCAAAGAGATAGTAAAACTCTCAGCTCCGCCTAATAACCATTTAATCCACAAACAGACGGCGGTGAGCGCGAAGAACAGCGCCGCTGCATTTTGTCCATTGGCATATTTATTCGTCACAACGCAATACACCGCCCACAGGATCGCGCCAACAAAGGCCAATACATAACTAACCGGATGAGCAACGATATTCTCAGCCATCCCAGAAAGTGAGGCTAATGAACCGCCGCTTATCACCACTGTTACGCCTAATAAAGACAGCAACACACCCAGTAGTAAACTGATTTTTAGCCGGCCACCGCTACACAAAAAAGAGAGCAGCACGGTAAAACTCGGCCATAAATAGTTAATCACGGAAACTTCAATCGACTGAGCTCGTGTGGTGGCATAACCCAGCGCCAAAGAGAGGCAGACTTCATAGCTGGCAAACAAAGCGCCCCCAGCTAACAAATAAACCGGTTTAAAGGCGCGCAGTTTGGGAGAACCCAACAGAATGAAAAGAAATATAGAACCCGCCGTATAGATCAACGCGGCACCTGCTACTGGCCCAACGCCTTCGCTAACGTTACGAATCAAGCCAACGATGGTGCTCCAAAGCAAGATGGCCAAGATGCCACAAGCGTTGGCTTTCGTTCTGCTACTGCCATCCATACTGCCTCGCAGTGAATAAAAGAGAGAGAAAAATTTGTCCCAAAAAGATAGCGCTGATTGGGCAGCTCACGTTAAGCATTCTCACGTATTCAGATAGATAAATCCAACAACATCAGCATGGATATTATCTAAATAGCCATAAACAGTGGTGTAGTGGCACACATAAAATCAGCCGATTTATCGTCTAGCCTCAGGAAAAAAAGTATTAAGCACAATATGTTAAATTGAAAATTTATTTTCACCCAAAGAGAAAGCCACAAAAAGACAATATCCACACAATTTATATGACTTAGAAAAATAGACTTATGATCCAAAAGCATTAATTAACCTAAATTTATTCTTAATTCTAAAAATAATTACCCACCTAACTAAATGAGAATGATAATGAGTATCATTTGATCTAAATCTTTGCTAGCATCCTGTCCGCAATAAATGCAGTTCAATCCAATGAAAAAAATAAAACGGAGGCTCCGCATGGCATTAGCGGAAAACTTTTTGGCACAGCTCACCCTTTTTAACGGCAAGTTCAGCAGGATGCTAAAACAATCTCTGGCGCTATTCCTCAGCTTTGGTATAGCCGGATACGCAGGCGCAGACCCCCTTATTAGCGAGCAGGGAAGCAGCATTCAAAACGTTTCTACCGGTGGAATTTCATCGCTGGATCTTTCTATTTTCGGCATGTATCAGCAGGCTGATATTGTGGTGAAAAGCGTGATGATTGGATTAATCGTTATATCCGTTATCACATGGACCATCTTATTTGCCAAAAGTATTGCGCTACTGCGGGCTAAACAACAATTACGGCGCGAATATCGTTTACTGTTTCCATCTAATTCTTTATCCACGGCCTGTGAATTATCGCAGTCCTTCGCCGAGAACAGCATAAGCGCAGCCCTATTACGCGATGCTCAGGATGAAAAACAGCTTTCAACACACGCCTCCGATCTCAACGGTATTAAAGACCGAACCAATTTCCGCCTCGATCGTCGCGTTGCGGCCTATGGTCGCCAGCTTGCCAAAGGCAACGGCTATCTCGCCACCATTGGTGCCGTTGCACCGTTTATCGGCTTATTCGGTACCGTTTGGGGCATCATGAATAGCTTTATCGGCATTGCACATTCGCAAACGACCAATCTGGCCGTCGTTGCGCCGGGCATCGCCGAAGCATTACTCGCTACCGCCATGGGGCTGATTGCCGCGATCCCTGCCGTGGTGATTTACAACCTGTTCAGCCGCATGATTAACGAACATCGCGCACAGGTGGGAGATGCAGCCGCGCAAATTCTGTTGCTGCTGAGCCGCGATCTAGACCTTAACGCGCCCCAAAAGCAGGTGGGATAGCGGTATGGCACTGCACATTCATGATTATTCCGCTGGCGAATCCGCCGAAAGCCGTGAGATTCACGACATCAACGTCACGCCTTTTATCGACGTCATGCTGGTCTTGCTGATTATTTTTATGGTCGCCGCGCCGCTGGCTACCGTCGATATTCGCGTGAACTTACCGGCATCCTCGGCCCAGCCGCAGCCACGCCCAGATAAGCCGGTCTATCTGACCATTAAAGCAGATAAACAGCTTTATCTCGGTGATGCGCTAACCACCAGCGATCGGCTCAGCGAGCAGCTCAATGAGCAAACCAAAGCAGACAAGGACACCACCATTTTTCTGCAAGCAGACAAAGCGGTGGACTACGCCACGCTAATGACGGTGATGGATACGCTACGCACGGCGGGTTATCTCAAGGTGGGATTAGTCAGTATGGAATCGGTCGCGCCCTAACCTGCGTTGAGCTAATCCCGACTCATTATTAAACATTTTATAATATAGCGGCCAAGCGGCCGCCTTTAGGCCAAAGACATGAGCACACTATTTAGCCTTAAGTCTCTGATTATATTAGCCACATTAGCACTCAGTGCATGCAGCCAACCAACATTGACTCGACCATCACGCGCATCCGCGTTGAACGATGTAAACACCTTGGGCACCATCATCGATTTGCACAACGGTGAAACCCTAACCAGCCAGGAGTTACTCACGCGTGTCGCGCCGCAGCCACGGCTTATCGTCGGAGAAAAACACGATAACGCGCAGCATCACCTGATTGAAATGTGGTTGATCAAAAATCTACCGCAGCAGCGCCCACAGGGCAGCGTACTGCTAGAAATGCTGACCATCGATCAACAGCCACGCGTCGATCAGCTCAAAAAATGGTTAAAAGACGATCCGATGGTGCGCGAAGGTCGTATTCAGACCTTGATAAACTGGCAACAAGGCTGGCCTTGGGAGATGTATCACGGCGTCGTGATGCAAACCTTGCGTGCCCCTTACCCTCTACTGGTAGCGAATCTCTCCCGCGAACAGGTGCAGTCTTTATATAAAAACCCACAGCTTCCCGCTGGAAAAATCTCCACCGCGCCACAGGTACAAAACGCGATTCGTGAAACCATCGTCACGATGCACGATGGGAAAATCGAACCCGCGCAGTTAAAAGCGATGCTCGCCATTCAACAGCAGCGCGATCGGTTTATGGCGCAGCAGCTTCTTGCAGCTCCAGCGCCAGCCATGCTGATTGCCGGTGGCTACCACGCAGCGAAAACCATGGGCGTTCCGCTGCATATGCAAGATCTCGCCCCCTCATCGCGCCCTATCGTTTTGATGCTGGCAGAGACAGGCATGAATATCACCTTGGCGCAGGCTGATTACGTTTGGTACGTCCCTCAGCCGAAAACTGAGCAGTAAGTAACCCACTATGGATATTCTCTATAACGCACAGCCTAAATGGGGCCGCTGGTTTATCTTCGCGCTGGCGGTTCATGGCACACTTTTAGCGGCATTAGTTTGGCGTCCATCGGATGCTACTCCGCCCTATCAACCGCCTCCGGCGGTAATGCTGCAATGGTCTGAAACCATCCAAGCGCCTGCTTCCCCTACGCCGTTGCCGATTGGTATTGCTCAACAGCAGTCGGCGGCGGCAGAGGAAAAACAACAGGTTAAGGATAAAGCGCAGCCAAAGGTGGTGGTAGCCAAAGAAGCCGTCATTGAGGTGGCGAAACAGAAAAAGTCGGCTGACGGGGAAAAGAAAAAGCCGCGCCCAATCAATAAGATTAAAGATCAAACCAGCGATGCCAGCCATGCCGCCATAGCCAGCAACGCAGCACCTCAGGCAAATACGCTATCGCCCAACATTGCGGCACCGTTCAACAGCGATGCCACCAAGCGTAATAGCGAAAAAGTCTCGTGGGAAAGTTTGGTTAAGGGTCATCTAAACCGATACAAAAAGTATCCCCTTGATGCCCGCCGACGCGCTCGTACTGGCCTCGCCGTGGTGACGTTCACCGTAAATGCGGCAGGTTTCGTGCAGGGTAATCAGCTCTATGCCTCATCCGGCACCATTTCGTTAGATCGTGAGGCGGTCGAAGTTTTAGAGCGTGCCCAACCGCTACCAAAACCACCGGCGGAAATATTAAACGGCGGACTTTATAGCGTAAAAATGCCGATCAACTTTGATTTAGCGGAATTAAAACAGCAGTAAGTCATCGCGGCTGGCACTAATAAATCACTTATTTTCATGCTGAAATTTTCTGGCAGGGCACGCTATCGCCCAAAAAACCAAAAGGACGCACCATGCGTGAATTGTGGCAAAAACTTTTGTTATTAATGACGCTCACGGCGATGTGCTCTTGGCACGTATCTGCCGCTGAATTATTTTCTCCTGAGCCACTGGCGGCCAATCTACAGCCGCCGCAGGCGCAGAAAATCCCCAAAACGCTCATCGAACATGGCGATCGGCGTATCGATAACTATTTTTGGCTGCGCGATGAGAGCCGCGCCAATCCAAACGTGTTGCGCTATTTGCAAGATGAAAATCGTTATGCCAACGCGGTATTAGAACCGTATTCCGCACAGTACGACGCCTTATATCGCGAGATAGTCGGCCGCATGAGCCCTGAAGATCGCTCGGTGCCTTACCAACGTAACGGTTATCGCTACCAGGACGTGTATCTGTCAGGTAAAAATTTTGCCGTGACTCAGCGCCAGCCGCTGGCGGGCAGCACCGTGTGGCAAACGCTGATTGATGGAAATCTGCGTGCGGCAGGCCAAGCTTACTATCGCGTAGGTGGGCTGGAGATCAGCCAAGATAATCAGATGATGGCCGTTGCCGAAGATACCCAAGGCCGACGCCAATACCGCATTTCGCTGCGAAATTTACATAACGGGCAGTGGCTCAGCGACGTTATCGAAAACACATCTGGCAATATGCTGTGGTCAAATGATGGACTTACCCTATTTTATGTCCGCAATCATCCACAAACGCTGGTGCCGTATCAGGTTTACCGCCACCGCGTTGGCACGCCGCTAACACAAGACCAGCTAGTTTATCAGGAAAATGACGGCGGTTTTTATCTTAGCCTGTCACGCTCGGCATCTGACCGCTACTTGCTAATAACCCTAAGCGCCAGCACGTCGTCTGAAGTGCGTTTATTAGATGCTGACCAAGCGGATACGCCGCCCGTATTATTTACCGCACGCCAGCCAAACGTTGAATATTATCTGGATCACTTCAACGACACGTTTTATCTGCGCTCCAACCGTGAAAATGCCAATTTTGGTTTATACCAAACCAACGCGATGGGTCATTCATGGCAGCCGTTAGTTGCCCCGCAGCCTAATAAAATGATCGAAGGTTTTACCTTATTCAAAGATTGGCTAGTCGTAGCTGAACGCAGTGATGGCCTGAGCCAGATGCGCAAAATCAACTGGAAATCTCACGCCGAAGACACCTTGCCCTTCGACGATGCCAGCTATATGGCATGGTTAGGCTATAACCCTGAGCCACAGTCCGATCGTTTACGCTACGGCTATTCGTCGATGACGACGCCAACGAGCACCTACGAATGGGATTTATCCAGCGGCAAACGCACGCTGCTCAAGCGTCAGGAAGTTAAAAACACGCAGCCACAGGACTATCACAGCAAGCGAATTTGGATCACCGCACGCGACGGCGTGAAAGTACCGGTGTCCTTGGTTTACAACAAAAAAATGTTCAAGGCCAAACAAAGCCCGTTACTGGTTTATGGCTACGGCGCCTACGGTATGAGTATGGATCCCGCCTTCAGCGCGAATCGTCTTAGCCTACTGGATCGCGGTTTCGTTTTCGCCATGATCCACGTTCGCGGCGGCGGCGAGCTCGGTCAGCAATGGTATGAACAGGGAAAACTGGCGAATAAGCCCAACAGCTTCAACGATTTTATCGATGCAACACACGGTTTGGTTGAGCACGGTTTTGGTCAGCCTGGTCGACTCTATGCCATGGGCGGCAGCGCCGGAGGGCTATTGGTTGGCGCGGTCATGAATCAACAGCCGGAGCTATTTAACGCCATTGTTGCACAGGTTCCTTTTGTTGACGTCGTCACCACCATGCTTGATGACACCCTCCCCCTCACGCTCGGTGAATATGATGAATGGGGAAATCCACATCGGCTGGCTGATTATCAGCAAATGAAGGCCTACAGCCCCTACGACAATATAAAGCCTATGCGCTATCCCAACTTATTAGTGACCACCGGCCTCAACGATTCGCAGGTGCAATATTGGGAACCTGCAAAATGGATTGCCAAACTGCGAGAGAATCAATTAGGAACCGGAAAAATATTATTACTGACCGATATGCAGGCTGGACACGGCGGTAAATCAGGTCGGCTCAAGCGAGTAGAAAATACCGCGCTGGAATATAACTTTATTCTGGCCGTAGATAATCAACGCTGAGACAACCGAGCAAAGAAAATAAAAATAGACTGACAGTACCTTTAAGGGGACATATGAAACTCAATAAAATAGCCGGCGTGATCGGCTCGGGCATGCTATTGCTCAGCGCAAGCAGTTACGCACAACAAGCCAGTGAAGAAAGCAGCGGAGAAAAAAAAGGCTCAGCGGTATTTTCTCCACTTAATGTCTCGGCCGGTAAAATAACCAGCGAGCAAGAAGCCTTGGAAAAAACAGGGGCCGTCAGCTCACGCGACACCAATAAAAACTTAGAATCTCTCGACGCAACGTTACGCAGCATGCCCGGGACCTATACCCAAATCGATCCCGGCCAAGGCTCGGTTAGCGTGAATATTCGTGGGATGAGCGGTTTTGGCCGCGTAAACACCATGGTCGATGGCATTACGCAAAGCTTTTACGGCACCTCGACCTCCGGCACCGCCGTGCACGGCTCTACCAACAGTCAGGCTGGCGTGCTTATCGACCCCAACTTCCTCGTTGGCGTTGACGTGACTCGCGGCGACAGCAGCGGTTCCTCTGGGGTAAACGCCCTAGCGGGCAGTGCCAATCTGCGCACGATTGGCGTTGATGACGTGGTGTTTGCTGGGAATCCTTTTGGCGTGCGCTCACGCTTTTCCGTCGGTAGCAACGGCATTGGCCGCAGCGGAATGATAGCCGCCGCAGGCAAAACCGATGCTTTTACGGATACCGGCAGTTTTGGTGCCATGGCCGCCATCAGCGGCAGCTCGGTCTATTCCAACTTTAACAACGGCGATGGAATTAATAGCGAAGAGTTCGGCTATGACGAATTCATGAAGCAGAATCCAAAGTCACAGCTGTATAAAATGGATATCAAACCGAATGAGTTTAATAGCTTTGAACTCTCCGCCCGAACTTATCAAAATAAGTTTTCACGCCGCGACATCACCAGCGACGATTATTACATCAAGTATCACTACACGCCGTTCTCTGAATTAATTGATTTCAACGTCACGGCCAGTACCAGCCGCAGCGACCAAAAATATCAAGACGGATCGTTGTACACGTTTTATAGCACGTCAGCGCGTAACCGTTCTAATGCGCTGGATGTGAATAACACCAGCCGCTTCACGCTCGGTAATAACGATCTGGCTTTTACCATCGGCAGCAAACTGATGCGTACCCGCTATGACAAACTGATCAAATCCAACGCGGGTGATCCACAGTCTTCGCAAGAATCAATTGAAAACAATCCTTTTGCCCCGTCGGGCGATCAAGATATTTCAGCGCTGTATACCGGGCTTGAAATCAAGCGCGGAATTTATCAAGCTAATTTTAATCTTAACTACACTCAGAATAAGATCAGCGGTTTCAAACCCGCCTGCGATCCGCGAGTTATCTGTGTTCCACAGGGGGAATACAATGTTGATCAAAAAGAGAGTGGTTATAATCCTTCAGTAGAGCTCTCTGCACAGGTAACACCGTGGCTCCAGCCGTTCGTAAGCTACAGCAAATCAATGCGTGCACCCAATATTCAGGAGATGTTTTTCTCTAACTCCGGCGGTGCATCAATGAACCCGTTCTTAAAACCAGAAAGTGCCGAAACCTATCAGGCCGGTTTTAATATTAAGGCGCACAGCCTATTGGTTGATGAAGATTTACTGCGCTTAAAAGCCTTGGTCTATCGTAGCAAGATTAAAAACTACATATTCAGTGAGTCATATTTAGTCTGCACCAACGGCCGTAAATGCAATATGACTGAAGTTAACGGCAATGACTGGGCTGACGTTAGCGACTACACCGACAATATGTACATCTACGTGAACTCCCAATCACTGGTACGAGCTCACGGTTTTGAATTAGAAATGGATTACGACGCGGGCTACGCGTTTGCACGTTTGGCTTATAGCCAGCAACACACCGACCAACCAACGTCGATTGCCAGCACCTATTTTGGCGCGGGGGATATTACCGAGCTGCCAAGAAAATATATGACGCTCGATACTGGTGTCAGATTCCTAGACAATTCATTAACCGTTGGCAGCATTATTAAATACACCGGAAAATCACGTCGCTTATCACCTAATTTTGATTTTGACGAGAAAACCGGCGCGGTGGTGAAGGAAGATCTCCCACAGATCCCAACCATCATCGATCTCTACAGCACTTATGAGATCAATCGCAACGTGATGCTTAAACTCAGCGTACAAAACCTGATGAATAAAAACTATTCTGAAGCATTGAACAAGCTCAATATGATGCCAATGCAGGGTGATGACAGCACAGCGGCCAATACGGCTCGAGGCAGAACTTATATTTTTGGTGGGGAAATTCGCTTCTAATCACCACGCCGTCATGCTGAATATTTCGGCATGACGGCATTAATATTGCCGGCTCCTCATTGATTACGAAGGCTGCAACACAATTACCGCCATACCTATCAGCGCAACGCAGGCACCAACCATATCCCAGCGGGTTAATTCAACACCGTCAACAAAGCGTAGCCAAAGCAACGCAACGCCAATGTATACTCCACCGTAGGCCGCATAGGTTCGACCCGCCGCAGTGGGATGTAGTGTCAGTAACCAAGCAAAAACAACCAAGCTCAACGCAGCTGGCAGCAATAACCATAGCGGCTTATGTTGCTTCAAAACTAAATAAGGCAAATAGCACCCAACGATCTCTGCGATCGCCGTCAGGCTAAATAATAAGAATGTTTTAACAATTAGCATTAGGGTATTTTTACCTAAAGGTCATGATACGTAGGCAGTTAACCCATTTTGCCCTGAAAAATATATTTGATCCACGTCTCATCTATTTACCCCTACTGATTAGCCGCACTATTACAAAGGCCTATAACGCATTAATTTGAAACAGGTATGCATTTTATGGCTATTTGTACCTATTTTTCGCAACGTGTTTCTTTTCGCCAAGGCCATTGCTATAACGTCATCACTGGAAGTGAATTTATTATAACAAACACCCCCTATTAATAATAAAGGAACAGCTATGTCTAGAATACGGCAACGTACTCTGGAGAGTATGCAAAAATTCTCTAGGGCGATGATCGGTGCAGTGCTGTTTTTGCCAGTCATAGGTTTAATTCTGGCATTAAGTTCAATTTTAACCAACCCAACGCTTATTTCTGAAACTAGCTTTCTTCATCAACTTGGTCAGCTATTAGGAGACACCTTCTGGCCACTGTTTGGTAATCTTGGTTTACTCTTTTGTGTCGGTATTAGCTATGGATTAGCAAAGGACAAAAAAACAGAAGTCGCCTTAGTTTCCGTTATGTGCTTCATTATGTTTTTAGGTGCCAACCACTCTTGGTTGGAGTATACCCACGGCATTGCCAATAAAATAAACGGTGAATATTACGGAACAGGACAAACTCAAATATTAGGGTTTGTGGTTGTTGATATGGGGATATTCCTCGGTATTATTCTTGGCTGCACCATTGCATGGGTACATAATAAAGTCTCGCAAATAGAGCTCCCTGGCGCATTATCTATGTATGGCGGCGCAAAGCTAACGCTTATCGCCATGACGCCGGTTGTTATTATCTACGCCATGGCTTTCACTTGGTTCTGGCCATTTATGACTCACGGCATTGCGGCGTTAACCGGCTTTATGAAAAACGCAGGCGTTGCTGGAGTATTTGTTTATGGTTTCTTCGAGAAATTTTTAATCCCTACCGGCCTACACCATTTCGTGTGGTCGCCTTTCCAACTTACGCAAATCGGCGGTTCGCTGACGGTCGATGGGCAGACGGTTTCTGGCACTCAGGCCATCTTCCTTGCGTATATGCGCCATCCCGATTTAACACCGATGATGAACGATGCTCTGCGTTTCTCCCAGCAAGGTATGACCACTATTTTCGGCCTGTCTGGCGCTGCACTGGCGTTTTATCACACCGCGAAGCCAGAAAAGAAAATGCTCGCGAAAGCCGTTTTATTACCGGCCATTATTACCTCAATTCTGACCGGAATTACTGAGCCTATTGAGTTTACATTCCTATTTATCTCACCGCTTCTGTGGGTTATTCACGCCACATTAACCGCAGCATCACAGGCTATTTGCGATCTGCTACAGGTGAGGCCATGGGGAGCATCTGGCTTAATTGAGTTTTTAGCCTATAACCTACCACTACCCGTTTCGCTGACACGCTGGCCACTTTATATCGTGATTGGCATTGGACAGTTTATTGCTTATTACGTGATATTCCGCACCGTGGTCGTGAAATTAAAGCTTAAAACACCGGGTCGCGAAGACGATGATGATGTGAAGCTGTATAACAAAAAAGATTATCAAGAAAAAATTCAACAGGAAAAGAAAAATACGGGCTCACAGGCCGATGAAATTATTAAAGGACTCGGTGGAAAACATAACATTATTTCTGTCGATAATTGCTTTACCCGTTTACGCGTCGCTATTCATGATTTAACTATCGTCGATGACGCTGCTTTAAAAGCAACTGGTGCGAATGGCGTGGTGCGTAATAGCAATGAAGTTCAAGTTATTTACGGTGTCAAAGTTGGACAAGTACGCTCGAAAGTTGATACCTGGCTGGCTAATAATTAAATTGGGAGTACATATGAAACTAACAGTATTAGGTGGCGGCGGAGTACGCTCCGCATTTCTGGCAAAATCTCTGGCTTATAATGCCCACCGTATCGGATTAAAACAGGTCGTCTTTCTGGATAATTCAGCTCAGAACTTAACCATCTTTGGCGAAATTGCGCGTTATATATTTAATACTATTCGCCCTGATATTGAATTTAGCTTAACCACCGAGCCTGTATCAGCCTTACAAGACGCCAACTATGTGATTACCACACTGCGCGTCGGTGGCGATGAAAGCCGTATACATGACGAACGTATTGCGCTGGACCACAATACCTTAGGGCAAGAAACCACCGGTGCAGGCGGCTTTGCCATGGCCATGCGCTCTATTCCCGCTATTTTGGACTACTGCAAATTAATCGAAGAACATGCGGCACCCGATGCCATCTTATTTAACTTTACCAATCCATCAGGCTTAGTCACCGAAGCGATTATCAAATCTGGCTTTAAACGCCGCGTTTACGGTATCTGCGATGCACCATCAGAGCTGATTCGTGAACTACCTGACATTCTTAACTGCGACGAAAGTGAACTGCAGGTTGAATGCTATGGACTCAATCATTTCTCTTGGTTCACGCATTTTACCGTGGGCGGAGAAGATGTAACCGAACAATTGGTTAATTCGCCTGAGCTGTATAAAAAAACGGCCATGCAATACTTCTCACCTGAATTAGTTCGTCTGTGTGATAACCAGCTATTAAATGAATACTTATATTATTATTACTATAAAGAAGAGGCGCTAAAAGCTATTCAAGATTCAGGTGAAACACGAGGCGAACAAATTGCACGTATTAATCATGACATGCGTGAAGAGCTTAGCCGCATCGACGTTAAAGAAAATCCAGCCACCGCGTTTGATATTTGGATGAAGCATTATCTACGTCGTGAAAATAGCTACATGCAAAATGAATCTCAGCAGGAAAAATTCCACACCAGGGAACCTTTAACGCTGCAGCAATTCATCGAAGAGCCCGACAGCGGCGGCTACGCGGGCGTGGCATTAGATATTCTAGAAGCCGTCAACAGCAATACCACTAAGCGTATTGTGGTATCGCTTTCCAACAACGATACGCTGGATTTCCTGCATCCTGACGATGTTATTGAAATCAGCTGCGATCTCAGCAAAGAGGGATTAAAACCGGTTAAGCCAATTCATGTACCAGAAGCGCAGAAAAATATGATTTCCTGCGTGAAAGAGTATGAACGTCTCGCGGTGCAAGCAATTTTGACTCAGGATAGAACGCTCGCGGTTAAGGCATTGATGGCACATCCGTTGGTCGGATCATGGTCATTGGCTAGAAAGCTGGTTTCCGCCTATTTGCAGGGCCCTCAGTTTAAAAACTGGCACTAGAGCCTAGCATTGAAACTCTGGGGCGTCGCAGGACGCCCTTTCATTATTTCTTCTGCATAAACCACAGTTTCAGAAGATGTTCAAATCCGAGAATACAGTAGCCAAAGAACGGATTAGACCAATAAATATCATCATCATATTTTTGTGGATCGTGAATAATAAATGACAGGTTAGCAGCCTGCGCTAACGGACTTTGATGGTCGCCGGTAAAACAAACAAGGTTGATATTTTTATTCTCTAGTGCCTTTACCCAGCTTAATGCGGATGAACTCCGGCCCGATTTAGAGATTAGCCATATCGAATCAAACTTATTGGCGTTTTTTTGTTCCAGAATTTCATAGTCTGGCCATAGCGCTAAGCTGGCGTTGACGCCGGTGACTAAAAACTTATTATAAATATATTGAGCAATAAGCTGCGAGAAGCCGCTACCGTGGATCAGAATCCGTTCGTTTTGTAGTTTTTCTAGCAGAATATCCACTTTCTCCGGCGGCTGAATATTCATAAAATCAACATCGTTGGTAACATCGAGCTTCGGTAGCGTAATGTTAAACTTAATAAAGTAAACCATCTCAAGCCAGCCGCTAAACTCAAGCTTTTTGGCTAACCGAACCAAAGATGAGGGATTGCTACAGCACTTCTCCGCCACGCTGCGTATCCCTTGTTGAATACATAACTCAGGATTGGCCTGTATATATTGAAGCACACCGATCTCAATATTACTCAGTTTAATGTTACGAAATAGATTTTGAATATCCATGATAAACCCCTGTTAAGCAAATTTGAGATTAGCACAGGCATTTTTTAATAACTGAGTAATCAGTCAAAATTATTTCACTTCGCAATGGGAAATAGGGATATGAAAAAACATCTTACGACCGTTGGCGCAACATTCTTTTTATGGGGATTAATAACGGCGTTCAACAGCACATTAATTTTATTTTTCTATCGCTACTTTCAGCTTTCATGGCCACAGGCAATGCTCGTAAATGTTATATTTTATATTGCTCCCTTTTTAACTTGCCTGCCCTGCTCTAAACTTATCGCGCTATATGGTTACCGCACAATGTTACGCAGCGCCTTGCTGCTTACGATGAGCGGCTGTGGGCTATTAAGCTTAGCACTGGGTTGTTATTCGATTATCGGTGCCCTGTTTGCCGTATTCGTGATTGCAACCGGCGTTGCTGCCATGCAAGTTGTCGCTAACCCTTATCTCACGCTGCTCAGCCAAGAGCATAAACGTGTAGGTAACCTCACCTTGGCCTCTGCTATAAACTCGTTAGGCACAACGTTAGCACCACTGCTGATTGCCTTAGCATTACGCTCATCGCCTATTGATTATGTTAATCACAACGAGCCGATTAAATGGATTTGGTTTGTCTTGGCCCTCTTTTCTGTGGGATTATTTGCAATAACATTTTTAATCAAACTACCTGATATTATTCAAGATAAAAAAAATAAAACTCACTCACCGACCCTATGGGGTAATACCAAGTTTATTTATTCCGCAGCTGCCATATTTATCTATGTTGGCGTGGAGGTTTCATTAGGAACGAATACCATCAACTATTTATCGACCATTGGAAAATGGAATACAGAAATCGCGATATCATTAATTTCACTGTACTGGGGCGGTGCATTAATCGGGCGTTTTATCTTTGGCATATTTGCCGATCGAATCAGCCTAAAAATTGCATTTCTGTCCGTTACGCTCGTCTCCGCATCTTTCATATTGCTATCCATTCTATTAAACAACGCGGCGGGTGGTTATCTATTACTACTAATAGGTTTTGCCAATTCGATTATGTACCCTATTATTTTTAGCCAAAGCATGACAACGGTGCCTCACAGGGCAAACTTCGCGGCTGGCGTATTAATTATGGCTGGGATTGGAGGCGCGATTATTCCTTATATTCAAGCACTAATGATTGATAGCCTGACACTACGTTTTAGTTTTTTACTGCCGCTGGCGCTTTATACATTGTTAGCATGCTGGGGAGCAAAACACCTCAAGCCAGCCTCATCGCCTATTTCTGTTTTAGAGTAAATAGTAGCAATAGATCTTAGCCACAGGGTAAAGCCTGTGGCTAAGATAATAACGATTAGAAATCAGCTTTAAGCACCACGCGATAGCGGGCTTTGCCTTCACGCACATGTTTCAATGCTTGATTGATTTGCGACATCGGGTATAGCTCGGTTGTTGGTGCAACTTTAGTTCGTGCGGCAAACTTCATAAGCTTGCGCAGCTCATTTGGAGAGCCCGTTGCCGAACCAGAAATGCTCCGATCGCCGCCGATAAGCGTGAACGCTGGCACTTCTAACGGTTTCATCACCGCTCCCACCGTATGGAAATGGCCACCGTAGGTTAACGCTTCAAAGTACGGCAGCCAGTCTAGCGACACATTGACGGTATTGATAATCAAATCAAACTGTTTTGCCAGTGCGTTCAGCGCCTGAGGATCGCGGCTATTGACGACGCGATCGGCCCCCATGGCTAAAACTTCCTGCTCTTTTGCTGGATTTGAACTAAATGCCGTCACTTCACAGCCCATCGCGTGGAGCAATTTAATGGCGATATGACCCAAACCGCCGATGCCAATCACGCCAACTTTGCTGGTTGCGGTAATATGATGCATCAATAACGGTTTAAACACCGTAATGCCACCGCAAAGCATCGGTCCAGCCGTTGCCATATCAATATCATCCGGTAACGGAATAGCCCACTGCCAGTTACAGCGCAGCTTATCGGCAAAGCCACCTTTATTCATGATGGTCGGCACGCTACCGTTCTGACAGTTAATTTGATTTCCGCTGATACATGCATCGCAGTGCTGGCAGCTGTTTGCCGTCCAGCCCACGCCGACTCGCTGACCGACTTTTAGACCTTTGTTTTTGGCGGCATCCCCCAGCGCGTGGATATGCCCCACCACTTCATGACCTGCAATCAGAGGATAGTCAGAGAATCCCCACTCGTTATCGATCATCGATAAATCCGAATGACAGATACCGCAGTATTCGACTTTAACTTCAACGTCGTCTGGCTGTAGTGCACCAGCGTCATACTCATAAAGTTCCAGATCTGCCCCGGGTTTCAGCGCAGCATAGCTTTTGATTTTTGACATGTGATGACCTCTGAGAAAGTACCCATTCAAGACTACGCCACCCGCGTGAAAATCGATACATCACGCAGACAGTTTTACGGTTGAAATTCTTCACCATACGCGTATTAGCTGGGAAATAAATATTCTTCTTTATTTCAGTCTGTTGCCTTCATCATCCGCGATTTGCTCACCATCTTTCTTAACGAACGAACCTTTTTGGGCCGCAGGAAGAATCCCCAGAACCACTTCGGAAGGACGACACAGCCGAGTTCCCAGCGGCGTCACCACAATCGGACGATTAATCAGGATCGGATGTTGCAACATAAAGTCGATGAGTTGATCGTCAGTAAATCTATCTTCTGCAAGCGCTAACGAGTCATACGGTTCCACGTTTTTACGCAGCAACGCCCGTACTGAAATGCCCATATCTGCGATGAGTTTAACCAGCTCATTGCGTGAAGGTGGAGTCTCAAGGTAAAGAATAACGGTCGGCTCAGCTCCGCTGTTGCGGATCATCTCCAGCGTGTTACGCGACGTGCCGCAAGCCGGGTTGTGATAAATCGTAATATTGTTCATGTCAGTATCTCATTACGAAGTGAAAGAGAGACGTAGCGCCAGCGCGGCCAGCGTTACAAACAGCACAGGTAGAGTCATGATAATTCCGGTGCGGAAATAATATCCCCAAGTGATGGTCATGTTCTTCTGCGAAAGCACATGCAGCCAGAGCAGCGTCGCTAAGCTGCCAATAGGAGTGATTTTTGGCCCTAAATCGCAGCCAATCACGTTGGCATAAATCATCGCCTCTTTGATAACGCCTGTTGCGGTGCTGCCATCAATAGAGAGAGCACCAACCAGAACGGTCGGCATATTGTTCATGATGGAAGACAGGAAAGCCGTCAGGAATCCGGTGCCAAACGTCGCGGCCCAGAGGCCTTTATCTGCCAACACGTTCAGCACGCCAGAGAGGTATTCGGTTAATCCAGCGTTGCGTAAACCGTAGACCACCAGATACATCCCCAGCGAGAAGATGACGATCTGCCAAGGCGCACCGCGCAGCACTTTCCCCGTGTTAATGACATTGCCTCGTTTCGCCACCGCAAACAGGATCACAGCCCCCGCCGCCGCAATAGCGCTAACGGGAATACCGAGCGGCTCCAGAACGAAAAAGCCAACCAGCAGAAGGATCAACACTATCCAACCAGTCCTGAACGTTGCCGGATCTTTGATTGCTTTTGCAGGCTCTTTAAGACGTTCAAGGTCATAGGTTGGCGGGATATCTTTGCGAAAGAACCAGTGCAGCATCACCAGCGTGGCAGCGATCGCGGCAATATCCACGGGCACCATTACCGATGCATATTCGGTAAATCCTAGATGGAAGAAATCCGCCGAAACGATATTCACCAGATTCGACACGATAAGCGGCAAGCTGGCGGTGTCGGCAATAAACCCCGCGGCCATCACGAATGCCAGCGTGGTACTTTTACTAAAGCCAAGCGCCAACAGCATAGCGATAACAATCGGCGTTAAAATAAGCGCTGCGCCATCGTTGGCGAACAGTGCCGCTACCGCCGCACCGAGCAAAACAATATAGGTAAACAGCAGGCGTCCTCGACCGTTTCCCCAACGAGAAACGTGCAGCGCTGCCCATTCGAAAAAGCCGGATTCATCCAGAAGCAGGCTGATGATGATAACGGCAATAAAGGTTGCGGTAGCATTCCAAACGATATTCCACACCACAGGAATATCACCTAAATGTACAACCCCAGAAATCAAAGCCAATACCGCGCCCAACGTCGCACTCCAGCCGATCCCTAACCCCCTCGGCTGCCAGATAACCAAAACGATGGTCAGGACAAAAATTGCGCCTGCCAGTAACATAATATCTTCCTCGTTATAATTTCACATACACAAAAACATATGTGTTTAGTTAAATTTTTTAGATACAGACAGCTTTACCGCCGCTAGAACAATTTGCCACGAACAACTTACGGGCGAGAGCTTTAATATCGTCCTGCTGACTTAACCAAGCCTGCTCAATAACCTGAGCCGCCCAAGAAGGCATATGCGGAGATAAACGATAGTAAACCCACTTCCCCTGCTTACGATCCAGCAGTAGACCGCTTTCACGTAGCATCGCCAGATGACGAGAGATTTTCGGCTGTGACTGTTCAAGCGCGGTGCACAAGTCGCACACGCATAGCTCTCCCATTTCCCTAAGCAATAACACAATGCCCAGACGGGTTTCATCAGATAGATTTTTGAAGAGTTGCAGGCAAGCTAGCGGCATCGTTCCTCCTGAATATTTGGCAACAGGATACTCTGCGGATTGATAAAATCAATGATATATTCGGTAAAGCATATATATAAAGTTTGATAAAACCATTTTTACCCGATTAACAAAAGTAATCTCATGCCTGATATCACCGAAAAAATGTTAGCAAACTACATTGGCCCGATTACATCGATCATTGTCCTTCAGCCCTGTCACGCCACTCAAACCATCTTTTTATACTGGCAATATTCAGGCACTCCGGTGCCTATCAACGCCAAACAGGATTGCCATGAAACTAACACAAGTAAGAAACGCTACTCTTTTTATCGAATACGCCAGTACCACCTTCCTCATTGACCCGATGCTGGCGGAAAAAGACGCTTGGGATGGATTCACCGGTACAGCCCGATCGCATCTGCGTAATCCAATGACCGATCTGCCAATAAAAGTTGAAGACCTTCTGCGGGCTGAAATCATCATCGTGACCCATATCCATATGGACCACTGGGATGAAGCCGCGCAGAAGCTGATTCCTTCAAACAAGCTGATTTATACTCAGCACGATGCTGACGCAAAGCTGATTCGTGCACAGGGATTCACCAACGTGTCTGTTTTACAGGATGACAATACTTTCCCCCATGGTCTAGCCATATATAAAGTCGAGGGACAGCATGGCAACAATGAAGCCTACGCAGTTCCTCATTTGGCGGAACGTCTAGGCGATGCCTGTGGTCTAGTTTTTACACATCATGATGAAAAAACGTTGTATATCGCTGGCGATACCGTGTGGGTTAAGCCATATCTAAAAGCCCTTCGGCATTTCAAGCCTGAGGTAGTTGTGCTAAATACCGGCGAAGCACAAATTGACGAGTATGGCCCGATTATCATGGGGGCTCACGACACGCTGCATACGCTTCAAGTGCTGCCGGAGACTATGGTTGTGGCCTCACATATGGAAGCTATCAACCACTGCCTGCTGACTCGCCAGTTACTGCGCGAGTACACACAACAAAATGGCATTGAAGAGAAGGTTCTTATTCCTGAAGATGGTGATACGCTAACTTTCTGATAATACTAAACCTGTCTGAGCCCCTTCAGCTCAGGCAGACGGACGCTGAGGACTGCTATGCCATCATTATCCGTCGCCGTGGTTGCCACTCCCGGCGTTAGCCCTTTCCATTTTTCCATTCCTTTTATGATCTTCGGTCGAGCCGTTGAGCCAGACCTGTTTAATGTCAGCATCTGTGCCGAAGAAGCAGGCCCAGTTCGTTCCGATATGGGCTTTACCATTGGCGTCCCGCATGGTCTGGAGCTACTACGTATTGCAGATATTATCGTCATTCCCTATTGGAACCACCCTGACGAGAAACCCAGTGAACGATTACTCATTGGGCTCAGGGATGCTTGGCATCGAGGCGCCGAGATTGTGGGGCTTTGCCTCGGGGCCTATGTGCTAGCGTATTCGGGCCTGTTGGATGACCGTCGTGCCGCAACCCATTGGGAGTTTGAACAGGACTTCAGAAATCGTTTCCCCTGCATCCGTCTGGATAATAATGCCCTGTATACCACAGATGAGCGTCTTATCACTTCAGCAGGTACTGCGGCTGGCATCGACTGCTGTCTAAACATCGTGCGGGAGCATTACGGCAGCCGAGCTGCAAACTACGCTGCACGCAGAATGGTCGTTCCGCCTTATCGCGAAGGTGGACAAGCCCAATTTATTGAGCACCCAGTACCGACAAACACCCGAGATGAAAAAATTAACGAATTGCTCGATTATATTCGCAGCAACCTAGCAAGACCTCACGACCTAAAAGCGCTTGCTAGCCTCGTAAACATGAGCCGCCGGACGTTTACCCGACATTTCCTCAAAACAACGGGCGTTACCGTCGGGGAGTGGATCAACGTCCAACGCCTGCAGCGGAGTCAGGAACTACTAGAAACAACCAGCGCCAGTATTGAAAGCGTGTCAGAACTCGCGGGATTTCAGTCACCGGTTTCATTTCGTCAGAGCTTCAAGGCCCGCTTTAACGTGAGCCCAAGCGAGTGGCGCCGAGCTTTTCGAGGCCCAGAGTCTGTGTGCCGGCAAAGCCGCTATAAAAAGTGAGATTTGATCCATTTTTCCTTTGCATATCCACTTCCCCGCAGGGAACGGCCTTATATGGTACGTAGGGAATATCGTTTCCCGAATGTACGCCATGACAGAGGATTTGTGAGTGCGGTTGGTTGGTTTTAGATGACACTAAATGCAAAAAGCATCGAGCTATTAATTTGAGGCCTTGAAAGAGGTTATTACAACATAGAAGTAATGCTCTTAGTTTAAAAAAACTTACATGTCTTTCTCAATCGATATACTTCGAAATTGTTATAGAAATATCCATGGTGCACTAATTTACTAAAGAAAAATGGGAAGCGAGTGCACTCACAATACATGCCTATGATCATCGTTGCGCCAAGGACAAACATGACAGTAAGTAATATAAACTTCACGACTTTATGCATTGTAGTAAATAGTTTCAATAAATCATGAAGCAATAAGTTACACCAGATACAGTAAACGTATTGTATATAAACTCATCATGAGCTCCACTTACGGCGGGATTCATCCCCTGCTTGCTTCTGCTGACTCACTTTCTATCGTTTTTGGTATTGGATAAGTGGCTTTCTTATTGGGCGAACAAGGGGCATTAGCTGGAAGAAGCAAGAAAATGGCTTGAATTTTTATACCCAAGTTTCAGACAAAAAAATCCGACTTGATCAGGGATGCATGTTCAAGTCGGGAAAACTCATATTTCCGTATATGAAAAGGCAAAGTTCACATATAACTTCACTTCTTTGGCAGAAAAATATCATATCAGCTAATCCTTACTCATTTTGTGATTATGCCGAACATTCATAAGACGTTGATATACCGTAACTAAACAACTTTTAGCAATTAACGCATTACACGCAGTGCATCTTTTAGATATTCACTAGGTATGTGCTGAGTGCATGCCTTCAAGAGTCACCTGATCGATTTCCATATGATCATAAGCAGATAGTCTACGGGATGGATTATGGAATCCTCAGCATTGGCGAGCAAATATGTGTCCACACAGAGTTTTAATTTGGCCCCTCACGTTAGGAGCTTTTTTCTCTACAAACTCAGGCAAAAAAAAATCCCGACTTGATCAGGGGTGCATGTTCAAGTCGGGAAAACTCATATGTCCGTATATGACAAGTCAAAGTTCACTTCTAGGATGGACGGCAATCATATCAGCTAATCCTTACTTATTTTATGCATATGCAGAACGTTCATAAAGCGTTGATATACCTCACCTAAACAAACTTATTCATCGCGCAACGTAGGCGTTTTGCGATGAAATCAATAAGACTGCCAGTACACGACACGTACAACCATTGATAAACATACATATTTTCTTGTTTCATCTTTATAAACACCCCTTTTTTTGCTCACCTTGGTTTTCATACGACTCGATGAGCTTTTCATCGAGTCGTTAATCTCATCAAATTCTTCACGTATCGCGGAAACAGTCTTCGATCTCCATCCCTTCACTGCAGTGTTCGGCTAAGAACAATATTACTAGCTTCCCGATAGGAAGAACGGTTCATTAATCCGCATGCTTTTCTGGCTTGAAGGATATCTTTCACGGTCAGATATGATGCTTGTTCCTGCGAGGTAAATCCTATGCGATCGATACATACTAACGCATACTTTCCACCAGAAAGTTAACGGAATTAGACAGGTTCTAGAGAAGCTGGAAATGAAAAAATCACGGACGCCGCAGCGCTTTCACTTCGCAGGAAAGGCCGAAAACTCTGGCTCACCGGGATCATTAATATCCGATGTCATTTCATGTGTTTTCTTATTTACATTAACGGTGAATAATCTATGTTGCACCTGCGGATCGCCAGGACAACCCCCGCCATGTTTTTCGATAACATCAACTGAATCTACATCTGGTTCAAAGTCTGGTGTGTTAATGTAATCCGTACACGTAGGGGAGCTGAGAAGTTTTTTCTGCTCAAGTGTATTTTTAACCAACTGAACTGCAAATGGTAACTGAACCGACATTACATTTGTAGTTAACAGCATCAAGCTTAAGAAAGTAACAGACCTATATTTTTTCATAATCAACCTATTAAACTGAAATAATGCATTGGATTGATATAGCACATCGAGAGAGTAGCGCTTGGGTTGTCGTATTCCTCTATACCTGTGCTTCGCATTACGTCTAACACTTTTTTTTCATAAAGAGGATCTGTTGCATACCCAGCTTTTGCCACTTCATGTAAAAATTTCTCCGGTTCATTTGGATAAGAAAATGCAGCTGAAAAACATTTATTAACTGTAAGAAATCGACCAAAGTCGTCCGCTGATTGCTCCAAAGAATCGTATGATCGAAAGCTGTCTTTTATTTTTATTGACAAGCCACCATAATTTTCATGCGTCATAAAGTTTATAGACTTACCTTTGGGGGATTTTCCTTTCACTCCAAAATAAACATTCCCATTCGACTTAACACCCCAAGCAGATTCAATTGCCCCTTGGGCAATCGTTACAGCAATGGGCACACCCCAATTGCGTTTAACCATGATAGCAGCAGGTAACGATCTGTTAATCCACTCTGATTTCTTGGCTGAGAACGGTAATGCTGCACGCTGAGCAAGTTGATTAATCGAATTACTGTCCGGTATGATCGCATCATGCTTATGAAGCTGTGAAACCTCATGCTGGGACGCACCAAATGTCCGACTTAACGCATTAAAAGTTGGCCCATGTAGATCCACTATTGAATCAGGATGTGCAAAATGGACATGGTTTCTCTGAAACATAACCAACCTTACGCAAGTTTTTGCTCCCCAGATCCCGTCCTCTTTTAGCGTTTCGATATTATCGTCACGAATAGCTCTGTTCAGTAAAATCTGAATATTTCTGACATCGCTTGGGAAATTTGGCTGACCGACCCCAACCGAATGGTGAATCCTCCACCTCATATAACCTCCTGTATATATTCAACCCTTTCCCCACTAAAAAGCCTCTCTTCCCATAAACTATTTGCACGGTTTCAAGCAGTACAGTGTTCCTGGGTAATACTTTCGTAGGTGAGAGATATTGGTTCTGCTAGCTTGTAGGCTTTCTCTCTGGGTTTAGCAGCGTCTGCCTGTCGCGCATTAAGCTTCTTTGGGGATATCTCCCTAGTTATGCCCCAACTGTGACTTGATTTCGGTTGAGTCCAGTTGGATATGGGCTAGAAACCACAATATGCGGGTTTTGAGTTTATTTCGGTAGACTTGGGAAGAGTTTGAAATGGTGCCGATAATAGGAGTCGAACCTACGACCTTCGCATTACGAATGCGCTGCTCTACCAACTGAGCTATATCGGCACTGAGGAAATTATTTGCTGAGGAAACGCCTGAAGTGCGGGAATTACGATAGTTAAATTCATCAATAGCGTCAAGGTGCTCGGGATTCGTATGACTATTAAATCAACACAAAAGGCCATTTTGTTCTTAAGGTGATTTTCCTTAGGGAAATTATTTATATCTACAAATTCTATCAAGCCGCACACATACGACATCAGACCGGGCGTTTTTTAGTTAGTCTGGAACACGTATTCCATTATTCAATGGATAATTGGAATTTCCGTTAACCCATCACGGAGTCTGTTATGTCTATCTCATCTCGCCTCAATCGCCGGTATATTCTGGCGCAGCGCCCTCAGGGGATGCCTTCCGATCAAGATATTCGTTTAGAGCAAATTGCTCAGCCAGAACCGGTACAAGGGCAGGTTTTACTGCGCACGCTTTATCTTTCGTTAGATCCCTATGTCCGTGGCCGTATGGATGATACACCGTCTTATTCGCCTCCGTTGGCTATCGGTGAGGTGATCTGCGGCGGTACGGTGTGTCGCGTTGAGCAATCACTGAATGAGAAATATCGGGTTGGCGATCTGGTTTTGGCCTACACCGGTTGGCAGGACTATGCATTATCAGACGGTGAAGGGCTGCAAAAGCTAGATGCCAATATGGCTCACCCTTCCTACGCCTTGGGCCTATTGGGGATGCCTGGTTTTACGGGCTATATGGGCCTCACCGATATCGGCAATCCACAGCCGGGTGAAACCGTAGTTGTGGCCGCCGCAACAGGTGCCGTGGGTTCCGTTGTGGGTCAGGTAGCAAAACTACGCGGCTGCCATGCAATCGGCATTGCCGGTGGTGCTGAGAAATGTCGCTATGCGGTTGAAACGCTGGGGTTTGATATTTGTCTTGATCATCAAGCACCGGATTTTGCCGTGCAGTTAAAACGAGCCTGCAGCAAAGGCATCGACGTCTATTATGAAAACGTCGGCGGCGCCGTTTTTGACGCGGTTCTGCCTCTGTTGAATACCAAGGCAAGAATCCCGGTATGTGGCATGATCAGCCAGTACAACGGTCATCATAGCGACCACCAGCAAGACCGTTTACCTCTGCTGATGTCGACCATCTTGAAAAAACGCATGCGCGTTGAAGGCTTTATTATTTCTCAGGACTATGGCGATCGTTATCCTGAATTTTATGCCCAGATGAGCACATGGCTGGCGCAAGGAAAAATCGCGTTTAAAGAAGATATTGTCGAAGGACTTGAGAACAGCATTAGCGCCTTCCAAGGGCTATTGAGCGGTAAAAACTTTGGTAAGCTGATTATTAAAGTCGCGGAATAACCAAGAATATCGTCCTGTTAAACGGAGAGATATTTTGTAGAACGGGTAGATAGAAAAAACGGCGCTCAATGCGCCGTTTTCATTCTGCGAGAGAAACCATTAGCGACGAATTAAATCGTCACCGTAACCAATCCATTTATAGGTGGTTAAGGCTTCTAGACCCATCGGGCCTCGGGCGTGAAGCTTCTGAGTGCTCACCGCAACTTCAGCGCCTAAGCCAAACTGGCCGCCGTCGGTGAAGCGCGTGCTGGCGTTAACGTAAACCGCTGAAGAATCCACTTCGCGCACAAAACGATCGGCATGGTGCATGTTGCGCGTCAAAATCGCATCAGAGTGCTGAGTGCCGTGCTCGCGGATGTGCTCAATCGCACCGTCCAGCCCGTCAACCACCACCACGTTCAGATCCAGCGACAGCCATTCGTCATCTAATTCCGCCTCTTGTACCGGCGTCACAGGCGCAGGCCCTTGGCTTAGCAACGGCAATGCATGCGGGCAGGCGTGTAATGAAACGCCCACTTCGTGCATACGCTGGCTGAGCTGCGGTAAGAACTGCGCGGCATCCTGTTTGTTTACCAACAGCGTTTCTACCGTATTGCAGGTGCTTGGACGCTGGGTTTTCGCATTCACAATAATCTTCAACGCCTGTTCAGCATCCATGCCCTGATCGACATAGATATGACAAACGCCGATACCGCCGGTGATCACCGGGATCGTTGACTGCTCGCGGCACAGTTTGTGTAACCCTGCCCCACCGCGCGGGATCAGCATATCAACGTAGCTATCCAGTTTAAGCAGCTCGGTGACCAGCGCACGGTCAGGACTTTCAATCGCCTGCACGGCATCGGCTGGTAGCCCTGCTTTTTCCAGCGCACGCTGAATCACTTTTACCGTGGCCTGATTGGTACGGTGCGTCTCTTTGCCACCGCGCAGGATCACCGCGTTACCGGTTTTAAGGCACAGCGCTGCGGTATCCACGGTCACGTTCGGGCGTGCTTCATAAATCACCCCCACCACGCCTAACGGCACGCGACGACGTTCTAGATTTAACCCGCTGTCTAATACGCTGCCATCAATCACTTTACCCACCGGATCGGTGAGGTTACACACCTGACGCACGTCGTTAGCGATGCCTTCCAAACGGCTCTGCGTAAGCTGTAAACGATCGAGCATCGCTTCGCTCAAGCCGTTCTCACGCGCCTGCTGAACGTCCATCTGGTTCGCTTGCAGAATAGATTCGCTATCCTGCTCTAAATAATCGGCAATCAGCGCAAGCGCCTGATTCTTCTGCGCCGAGCTAAGGACGGCTAGGTGATAGGATGCCCGTTTGGCCGCCTTACCCATTTCTTCTAACATGTTAACCCCTTAGCTTACGATCATATCGTCGCGGTGGACGGCAACTGGGCCGTATTCATAGCCCAAAACACCGCTGATTTGCTGTGAATGGTGGCCGGCAATCATACGCAGCGCATCGCTGTTGTAGCGGCTCACGCCGTGGGCCAGATCGCGCCCTTCCAGATTGCGAATGCGGATAACTTCACCGCGCGAGAAATCACCGCTCACATCACGAATACCTTTGGGCAACAATGAGCTGCCACGTTCGAGAATCGCAGCCACGGCGCCATCGTCGACGGTAATTTCACCCGCAGGTGGCGCACCAAAAATCCAGCGTTTGCGGTTTTCCAGCGGCGTTTCCAGCGCATGGAAGCGGGTTCCAACGGATACACCTTCAATAACGTCACCCACAACGCCCGGCTTGCTGCCCGCGGCGATAATCACGTCGATACCGGCACGGCAGGCAACGTCGGCAGCCTGCAGTTTAGTGGTCATACCACCAGTGCCTAAACCCGATACGCTATCGCCCGCGATGCCACGCAGCGCGTCATCGATGCTATTCACTTCGCGGATAAGCTCTGCGGTTGGGTTATGACGAGGATCGGCGGTAAATAGACCAGCCTGATCGGTCAACAGCAGCAGCTTGTCGGCTCCTGCCAAAATAGCGGCCAGCGCAGAAAGATTATCGTTGTCGCCAACTTTAATTTCCGCCGTTGCCACCGCATCGTTTTCATTAATGACGGGAACAATACGGTTGTCCATCAGAGCATGCAGGGTATCGCGCGCATTCAAAAAACGCTCGCGATCTTCTAAATCAGCACGCGTTAGCAGCATTTGCCCAATATGGATGCCGTAAATCGAGAACAGCTGTTCCCAAAGCTGAATCAAACGGCTCTGCCCAACGGCGGCCAATAACTGCTTAGAAGCTATGGTTGCGGGGAGTTCGGGGTAGCCCAAATGCTCACGTCCAGCGGCAATCGCACCGGAGGTTACAATCACAATACGGTGCCCCGCCGCGTGCTGTTGCGCACACTGGCGAACGAGTTCCACGATATGGGCACGGTTTAGACGGCGCGAACCGCCGGTCAATACGCTGGTACCTAGCTTTACAACTAGGGTTTGGCTGCCACTCATAATCTTTTTGCCGTTTATTGGTGTTGGAAAAATGGGGAGAAAGAGAAAAAGTATCAGGAGAGGCGCGTTATGCCAACAGGCATAACGCAAAAGCACACTTATTACTGCGCCCGATCAGGCTCGAAGGCGAACTAACTCTTCAGAAAAGTCGTCGGCTGGCTGAATTTTAATCTCAAGCGTAGTTAAAAGCTCTTTGAGGCGGTTATGAAAATTGAGTGAGGTTTGTTCTAATTTGTCAGTCACTTCAGGATCTTTAATCACCTGCTCCTGCCAAACACCGTTCTTATCAAACAATCCAAACGAATAACGATAGGTAAAATGCGTTTCCTCGGCGGCAAGATCGAGCCACCATCCCCAAAACTCACGTTTTTCTGGATTGGGTTTAACGTTGACACACACGGCTAAACAGTCAAAAAAGAAATGATCATCCTGACACTGCCCCGAACGAATATAAGGGCCAAGCGCGGTGAATTTTTTGATTAAGCGGCTTTTAGAGTAACCACCTAGTAATGTCATGCTACATCCTCCTGTTGTGGTTACTCTTTTTTAACAAATTTCCAAACTTTAGCAATCAAATTAACGCGAATGTTCGCCGATCCAGTCACAAACCTGATGCAAAGCCTGATTGAACCCCTCAAATAACGGGGAAGATGGCACCATCAATAATTTACCATCCAGCGAAGAGTCCGCGATAAGTTTGGCTTCAGATTTAGGGCAAAACGGATCGCGTTCCCAATATCCGGCCAGCATCGGCGTATGGCAGCGGCGGCCAAGCAGACCTTGAGTCTTCAATGAATAACAGCTCAGTTCGGTGCGCAGCGCGACATCGGATACGCTGTTCATCCCCAAACGGCTAGCCAGCACATCGATATACATTTCTGGCACACGTTCCTGAATACATTTATCGCATAGCAGGCTGTGCACCACGGGGCCTAATGTGGCAACCGCTCGCAAACGACGAGGTTCCAAATAAGCTAAACGAACCGCCACGTTTGCGCCAAAGCGGAAACCAAATACTGAAACTCGGGTGTGATCGACCCACGGCACATTTGGCAACGCTTGCAGCACTTGTTGATGCAAACGGCTTGAGTCCTGCGTCAGGCAAAAATGCGAAGACATTCCAACGGAGGGCATATCAATCGTGAGCATCGCCATACCAGCAGGCGCTAGGTGGTCGCGGAACAGCCGGTAGCTGTCGCTCTGCATCATATCCAACCCACCGCAAATCAGCACCGTTGGGAATGGCCCTTTGCTGTTATCCGGCATATGCAGAAAACCGGTGATCTTTTTCCCACCGTCAATCGCAAACTCGACTTCTTTCAGTTCGTATGACAGCAGCTTAGCCGACTCCGCGTAGGCGCGATTTGCCAGTGCTTCGGCCTGCTCAGCCAAATCATCACCTTTGAGATGTGGGTAAGCCGCGATGCTGTAAAGATTCGCCGCCTGCAGCCAGTATTCACCGGCCAACGTAGGATCTTTTTCTTCCTGAGCACGTTGCTGCCAGGACATCGCTTGATGCGACCACTCGTATATCCAGTTGCCGCTCCGATAACCCACCACGGTGTCGAGCAAGCGCTCATCGCTACGCTCGGCCGTTGATGCGGCAATATGCGAGAGCACATGCTCAATTTCGATAGGTGAGACACCGCGCCAAACCCACATCAGGCGATTGATGATGCGATACCAATTAGCCTGCGAGGTTCCATCCAGCGCAGAGGCTATCGAAGCCTGCGGAACGTGCCCATGACGCTTAACCAGCGTGGACGTTTCACGATGCTTGAATCGAGGTTTGAATAAGGTTTCAGAAAGGTTTGGTTGGGACATGATAGACGGCAGCCTCCGAGTACTGTCTTTTCAGCCGCAGACAAAAAGCGGCAGAGCTAAACCTCGCACAGCGAGCGCTCGGAAGTAGTGTAACGAACTCGGACGCTAAAAAACAAACGTCCGGACAAAGCCGGACGTTTCTTTACATCTTATTGCGCTTTTATTGCATTGCCTGAAAGCAAATTAACGATTGCTGATTGGCTCAACAAACGTCACCGCCATATCCCATGGCTGTTCGATCCACGTATTCTGTGGAATATCGATAACGTAATCATCAACCAGAGGACGACCTGCAGGCTTAGCGAAAATGGTGACGAAATGCGCTTTAGGATACATTTCGCGGATCGCCTGAGCGGTGCCACCCGTATCCACTAAATCGTCGATCACGATGAAGCCTTCGCCATCACCTTCAGCACGCTTAACAACTTTGAGCTCACGCTGGTTATCATGGTCGTAGCTGGAGATACAAACGGTATCAACGTGACGGATACCCAGTTCACGCGCCAGTAATGCGGCAGGAACCAAACCACCGCGGCTTACCGCAATAATTCCAGTCCACTGTTCAGAAGGCATCAGGCGTGCAGCCAGCTTACGTGCGTGCATTTGTAGCACGTCCCAAGTTACAACGTATTTTTCGCTCATTAATAGTGTCCCAGCCATAATATTCATGGCTTAAAGATTGGTCGGGGGGGAAAAAAGGTTGCGCGAGATTATAGAGAGCCAGAGCAATAAAAACCAGTCTCTTTCGCAGAAAGCCGGAACCTCGATTGCGGATTTAGTGCCTTAGTCTGTCCACATAAGTAAATATAGTGGTATTCTCTGAAAAAATGGCTTTATCTCTTAACCCCCTATTGTGCCACTGTTATCGGCAGCACAACTGATTATCAGGAGACTTAACGTGTCTGAACTGTCTCAGCTATCTCCACAGCCACTGTGGCAAATTTTTGCGGATATCTGCTCTATTCCTCACCCTTCGTATCATGAAGAAGC
>Ga0308165_1001604_pt1 | contig 30847 bp, 23 predicted proteins | sample PhyWR2_FD_201032 | JGI IMG/M metagenome (GOLD analysis project Ga0308165, IMG submission 201032) | Phyllosphere microbial communities from UC Gill Tract Community Farm, Albany, California, United States - DLSLW.R2 | ecosystem: Host-associated > Plants > Phyllosphere > Unclassified | place: USA... | reverse complement strand
CCTGTTGCTGGAGCCTGTGCTGTGCTGCCCTTTGAAGTCGAAATCCCCTTTGTCAACCACCTGGGCTTTAGCTTGCACCGCTGGGAGAACGGCGAGGCGGAACTGCATTACCAGGCCCGGCCCGAACACCTCAATAGCTATGAGGTGACGCATGGCGGGGCCTCAATGACCTTGCTCGATGTGACGATGGCCCATGCGGCGCGCAGTGCCATCCCTGGCAGCGGCGCAGTCACGATCGAGATGAAGACCAGCTTCATGGCACCGGCCAAAGGCGCGTTGGTGGCCAAGGGCAAGCTACTCTCGCGCAGCAGCCGCATGGCCTTTTGTGAGGCCTGGCTGTATGACGAGCAGGGCGCGTTGTGCAGCCACGCCACGGGTACCTTCAAATATGTGATGCCGGAGGTCGTGCAGTCCTTGCAGGCGGCCAAAAAGCAGATCAAGACAGACTGATTCTCGCGCTCGCGCAATGCTGCGCTGTAGCGCAGCTGGGCCTGTGGCCACTGTCCCCAGGCCTTTGATAGATGGACAGAACATGCCAAAGCCTTCTTCAACGGTTGACCAGCTGAGCTGGTCCTTTCAGCCCTTTTCGGCCCTCACTCTGCAGCAGCTGTATGACCTGCTGCATGTGCGCTGCCAGGTCTTTATTGCCGAGCAGGTCGCCTTCCAGGACCTGGACTACAAGGACCAGGACGCCTGGCACCTGCTGGGGCGTGATGCGCAAGGCGTGCTGCAAGCCTATGTCCGGGTGCTGCCCCCGGGCCTGGCCTATGCAGAGCCTTCGATCGGCCGCGTAGCCGTCATGCAGGCCATGCGCGGCACCGGCGCTGGCTGGGAGCTGATGCGCCACGCGATGGCGGAGACGGACCGCCTCTGGCCAGGTTCGGCCATCCGTATTGGCGCGCAGGCCTATTTGCAAAAGTTCTACGAAGGCTGCGGATTCGAGGTTGTCTCCGAGCCCTATCTGGAAGATGGCATTGCCCACCTGACCATGCTCTACCCGGGCAAGAGCCAGGCCGTGGAAAGCGCCGCTGTATGACAAGCAGGCACCCCAAAATGGGGATGATTCGCCATGGCTGAGGCCGGCATGCAACCGGCCTCGCTGAACCAGGGCCTGCCGATGCCGGAGCGCCGTCTGGCAATGCTGGTCATCGTGCTGGGCCTGATTGTGGCCGTCCTCGATGGCAGCATCATGAACCTGGCGCTGCCCACGGTCGCCAAGGAGTTGCAGGCATCGCCCGCCGAGGCGATCTGGATCATCAATGCCTACCAGCTGGGTACCCTGGGCCTGCTGCTGCCCTTGGCTGCGCTGGGCGAGCGCATTGGCTACCGCAAGGTCTACCTGGTGGGTCTTGTCTGCTTTACCCTGGCATCGGCCGTGGCCATGCTGGCCCAATCGCTGTGGCTGCTGATCGCGGCGCGTGGCTTGCAAGGCATGGGCGCGGCCGGGGTGATGGCCGTCAACGCCGCACTGGTGCGCTTGACCTACCCAGCTGCCAAGCTGGGCAAGGGCATGGCGCTCAACTCGCTGGTTGTCGCGATTTCATCGGTGGCCGGCCCCGGCGTTGCGGCGCTGATTCTGTCGGTGGCCAGCTGGCCCTGGCTGTTTGCCATCAATGTGCCGCTGGGCATTCTGACCTTGTGGCTGGGCCGCAAGGCCTTGCCCCGCAACCCGCAGCAGTTGCTGGATGCGCCTCATGCCAAGCTGACGCCGATTGATGTGGTGCTGAATTTTGCGATGTTCTCGCTGGTGTTCCTGGGCGCCGAGCGCATCGGCGCACGCCATGACGTGCAGTCGGGTGGTTCTGCCGCATCGGGCTGGCTCATGCTGGGCCTGGGCTTGCTGCTGGGCGCCTGGTATGTGCTGCGCCAGCGCAAGCTGAGCCTGCCTCTGCTGCCGCTGGACTTGCTGCGCATTCCTGTTTTTGCGCTGTCGATGGGCGCATCGATTGGCGCATTTGCCGCGCAGATGCTGTCGTTTATCGCACTGCCTTTCTTGCTGCTGGATGCGCTGCAGCGCAGCCATTTTGCGGCGGGCATGCTGATGACGGCCTGGTCGGTCGCCATCGTGATGGTGGCACCGTTGGCTGGCCGGCTGATTGGCCGGGTGCAAGACGGTCTGCTGGGCGGCATCGGCATGGCGATTTTGGCGCTGGGCCTGCTGAGCCTGGCGCTGCTGCCGGTGGAGCCGAGCGATCTGAACACCGGTTGGCGCATGGCCTTGTGCGGCCTGGGCTTTGGGCTGTTCCAGTCGCCCAACAACCACACTATTGTGACCTCGGCTCCGCTGGCCCGTGCCGGCGCTGCCAGCGGCATGCTGGGCACCGCACGGCTGACCGGGCAATCGCTGGGCGCTGTGCTGGTGGCCATCATCTTCACCCTGTGGCCGGTGGCCAGCGGCCATGGCACGACGGTGGCGCTGTACCTGGCGGCAGGCTTTGCCGCCATGTCGGGGGTGTTCAGCAGTCTGCGGCTGCGGCATTCCGCCCACTAAGGCGCGCTGGGCGGCGGTGGAGGAGGGGCCTGTTGCGCCTCGGCTTCCGCGCGGTGGCGCATGCGGCGCCGCGCGGGCGTGCCGGCAATGAACAGCAGCAAGCCCAGCGGCAGTGCGCCATACAGCAGCAACGTGAAAATGGCGCCCAGCAGGCTGCCATGCGGGCTGGCCGCTTCAACCACAGCCATCAGCACCACCACATAAAGCCAGGCTATCGCTATCAGGTACATGCCCTGGAATTTACCCGAACTTGCCCCCCCTCCAGCACACGGCTGCCATTTTTTGCGCCTAAGATGCACAGACGCCTACGCGCAGCGTGGCGCCTGTTCAGGGAGACGACGATGACGCAGCAACCGTATTGGGGACTGGGCAGTGACCAGCTCCAGCAACTCAGCCAGATGACCCAGCAATGGATGGAGCGCATGCAGTCCTTGCAGACCATGGCATCTCCCTTCAATGCCGTCGGCGCACCCAAGGGCCTCAGTGCCGGGCTGCCGGGGCTGGGGGCCCTGCCGGGCGGCACGCCACCGGTCAGCTTTGACATGGAAAAGCTCCAGGCCATCCAGGCGCAATACGCCCAAGCTGCGTTGGCGCTGTGGACCGAAGGCGCCAAGGGTGAGGTGGCCCTGCCCAAGGACCGGCGCTTTGCCGGCGAGGCCTGGCAGCAAAATCCGGTCTCCAGCTTCACCGCCGCCAGCTATGCGCTGCATGCCAAAACCATGATGGACATGGTCGATGCCGTGCAAGGCGACGAGAAAACCCGGGCCCGGGTCCGCTTTGGGGTAGAGCAGTGGCTGGCGGCCACGGCGCCCAGCAACTTTCTGGCCTTCAATGCCGAAGCGCAGAAAAAGGCGTTGGACACCCAGGGCCAGAGCATTGCCCAGGGCCTGCAGAACATGCTGGCCGATATGCGCCAGGGCCATGTCTCGATGACCGACGAATCGCTGTTTGAAGTGGGGCGCAATGTGGCCACCAGCGAAGGGGCCGTGGTCTTTCAGAACGAGCTGTTCCAGCTCATCGAATACAAGCCGCTGACCACCCAGGTCTATGAGCGGCCGATGCTGTTTGTGCCGCCCTGCATCAACAAGTACTACATCCTCGATCTGCAGCCCGACAATTCGCTGATCCGCTACAGCGTGGCCCAGGGCCACCGTACCTTTGTGGTCAGTTGGCGCAACCCGGATGCCAGCCTGGGCGGCAAGGGCTGGGACGACTACATCGGCAGCGCCGTGCTCGAAGCGATCGAGGTGGTCAAGGCCATCTCCGGCAAGCCGCAGATCAACGCCCTGGGCTTTTGCGTGGGCGGCACCATGCTCGTCAACGCACTGGCGGTGCTGGCTGCGCGCGGCGATGACTCGGTGGCCAGTGCCACCTTGCTCACCACGTTGGTGGATTTCAACGACACCGGCATTCTCGACGTGTTCATCGATGAGAACTTCGTCAAGTTCCGCGAGCTGACCATGGGTCAGAATGGCCTGATGCCCGGCCAGGAGCTGGCTTCGACTTTCAGCTTTCTGCGCCCGGTGGACCTGGTGTGGAACTATGTGGTGGGCAACTACCTCAAGGGTGAGACGCCGCCGCCTTTCGATCTGCTGTACTGGAACAGCGATTGCACCAACCTGCCTGGGCCTTACTACGCCTGGTACCTGCGCAATTTCTACCTGGAAAACAAACTGGTGCAGCCCGGTGCGCTCAGCGTCTGCGGCGAAAAGCTCGATGTCGGCAAGATCGACATGCCGATCTACATCTACGGCTCGCGTGAGGACCACATCGTGCCGATTGGCGCGGCCTACGCATCCACCCAGGTGCTCGGGGGCGACAAGCGCTTTGTCATGGGCGCGTCGGGCCATATCGCCGGTGTCATCAACCCGCCGGCCAAGAACAAGCGCAGCCACTGGCTGCGCGACGATGGCCAGTTTCCTGCCGATATCGACGCCTGGATCGATGGCGCTAACGAACTGCCCGGCAGCTGGTGGACGGACTGGAGCCAGTGGCTGGCCCAGCACGGCGGCAAGAAAGTGGCGGCGCCCAAAAGCTATGGCCGCGCGCGCACCGAGTACCGCGAACTGGAGCCTGCGCCCGGAAGCTATGTGCAAGCCAAAGCCTGAGCATCCAACGCACAGGGCCCTCACCACCCGATTGCCATTGCGGGGTGGTCATTCAAATGCTGCAGTGCAATAATTAGCACCGCAGGGGCCGTGAGAGACAACGGCATCCGTGCCATTTTGAAAAGGAAGAATCATGGAAGACATCGTCATCATTTCCGCCGTCCGCACGGCAGTGGGTAAGTTTGGTGGCTCGCTGGCCAAGGTGCCGGCGACGGACCTGGGTGCCACCGTCATCCAGGAAGCGCTGGCACGTGCCAACGTGGCAGCGGACCAGGTCGATGAGGTCATCATGGGCCAGGTACTGGCCGCCGGCGTGGGCCAGAACCCTGCGCGCCAGGCGATGATCAAGGCCGGTGTGGACAAAAAGACCCCGGCGCTGACCATCAACGCGGTCTGCGGCTCCGGGCTGAAGTCGGTGATGCTGGCGGCCCAGGCCATCGGCCAGGGGGATGCCGAGATCGTCGTGGCCGGTGGCCAGGAAAACATGAGCCTCTCGCCCCACGTGCTCAACGGTTCGCGTGACGGCCAGCGCATGGGCGACTGGAAGATGACCGACACGATGATCGTTGACGGCCTCTGGGACGTGTACAACCAGTACCACATGGGCATCACTGCCGAGAACGTGGCCAAGGAATTCCATATCGACCGCGACAAGCAGGACGCCTTTGCACTGGCCAGCCAGCAAAAGGCAGCGGCTGCGCAGGATGCGGGCAAGTTCGATGAAGAAATCGTCACCGTGCAAATTCCGCAGCGCAAGGGTGACCCGGTGGCCTTCAAGGCCGATGAATACATCAACCGCAAGACCAATGGCGAGGCCTTGGCCAGTTTGAAGCCTGCTTTTGACAAGGCCGGCTCGGTCACTGCCGGTAATGCGTCCGGCCTCAACGATGGCGCCGCCGCCCTGGTGATTGCCAGCGCCAAAAAGGCCCAGGAACTGGGTGCCGAGCCGCTGGCCCGCATCGCCGGCTTTGCCACCGTCGGCCTGGACCCCAAGATCATGGGCATGGGCCCCATGCATGCGGTTCGCAAGGTGCTGGCCAAGACCGGCTGGAAGGCCGAAGAGGTCGACCTGTTCGAGCTCAATGAAGCTTTCGCAGCCCAGGCCTGTGCAGTCAACCAGGAGTTGGGTCTGGACACCAGCAAGGTCAACGTCAACGGGGGCGCGATTGCCATCGGCCACCCCATCGGTGCATCCGGTGCGCGCATCTTGGTGACCTTGCTCCATGAGATGAAGCGACGTGGATCCAAGCGCGGCATCGCTGGCTTGTGTATTGGTGGCGGCATGGGCGTGGCACTGGCAGTCGAACGCGCCTGACCTTTAGCCCCTGCGCGTCATGACCAACCGCCTCTCGAGGCGGTTTTTCTTTGCTCCAGCAAAGGCGATGGCGATCCGCGTGGCCCAACGATCACGCTGAGCGTCGGGAACCGAGCCGGACAATGCCGGAATACCTGACTATGGTGGTGTGCCTCGTGATAGGGTTTCCGATGATGGAGCGCGCAAACGCGCAAAACCGCGCACGGAACTGGCGCGTTTCTGTTGCAATGCTCTTTGGAAATCACCGAAATTTATAGGTACTGCAAGAATTTGTTCGCTTGGCGTAAACGAGCGTTTCGGTGCTCGGTTTCTTGGTTACAGTGGTAGTGCACAAGCATGTCAAGCAGAACCAAGGAGATGTGAATGAGTCAAAAAGTGGCCTACGTAACCGGCGGTATGGGAGGCATTGGGACGGCCATTTGCCAGCGCTTGCACAAGGATGGATTCAAGGTCATTGCGGGCTGCGGGCCCACGCGCGATTTCCAGAAATGGCTCGGCGAGCAAAAGGCGCTGGGCTATGAGTTCCACGCTTCTGTTGGCAATGTCGGCAACTGGGAGTCTACGGTGGAAGCCTTCAGCAAGACCAAGGCTGAACATGGCAGCATCGATGTGCTGGTGAACAATGCCGGCATCACCCGGGACCGCATGTTCATCAAGATGACGCCCGATGACTGGCAAGCGGTGATCGAAACCAACCTGAACTCCATGTTCAATGTGACCAAGCAGGTCGTCGCCGACATGGTGGAAAAGGGCTGGGGCCGCATCGTCAACATCAGCTCCGTCAACGGCGCCAAGGGCCAGGCGGGCCAGACCAATTACTCTGCCGCGAAGGCAGGCATGCATGGTTTCTCGATGGCTTTGGCCCAGGAGCTCGCTGGCAAGGGTGTCACCGTCAATACGGTGAGCCCCGGCTATATCGGTACCGACATGGTCAAGGCCATCCGCCCCGATGTGCTGGAGAAGATCGTCGGCACCATTCCGATGAAGCGCCTGGGCGAACCGACCGAGATCGCTGCGATCATTGCCTGGTTGGCATCGGAGGATGGTGGTTATGCGACCGGTGCGGAGTTCTCGGTTAACGGTGGTTTGCATACCCACTGATCGCCGCAGCAGCTGCCCATGAAAAACGCGCCTCACAAGGCGCGTTTTGTTTTGTCTGGAGCGGGTGATGGGAATCGAACCCACATTATTTGCTTGGGAAGCAAGAGTCCTACCACTGAACGACACCCGCGAATCGATGCATTGTAGCGTGATAAGCAGCTGCGCCCACCTGCGCACTGCCGCATAGGCTACAGCCAGGTGTGCCGCCTAGTTTCCCTTCTTGTCCGGGAACTGCCAGCCTTGCTTTTTCTCCTCCAACGGCTGCAGCTTCCATTTTTCCAGTTCCGCCTCACGCTCCGTCTCGCGGCGCACATCGATGCGCTTGGCGGTGTGCTTGGCCACGACAGCCAGCTTTTGCAGATCGGTATCGCGCAGCGAAGGATCGGGCTCGGTGCTGAAGCAGCACAGCGTGCCGTAGATCTGGCCATCGGCAAGGATGATGGGGGTACTCAAATGGGCGCCGACGCGGAATGGCGTGGCTGGGAGTTTCGCGGACTCCGTGTATTGTGCGGCATCGTGCACCAGCGGCGGCAGGCGGCCATCCAGCACGCATTGGCAGAACGATTGCTCCAGTGAGGAGCCACCACCGGTCTCGATCAAGGCCTTGTCGGCGCTGTGGTCCACATGCTTGAAAGTGCGCTGGCCGTTGCGGATCTCGGAGACAAAGATCACATCCATCTTCAGATGCTCGCGCAGCCCGTGCAGCACCTCTTTCACGTTCTGGTCGATCAGGTCATCGGCGCCTTCGGCCGTGGCCACCAGCAGCTCGCTCATCGATACCTCCAGCGCGTCAGGTGCGTAATCCCATAAATGAATCGCCATAGTTACTTTCACTATTTCCATGCGCTACCCGCTAGCGCATCCCGGTCGCATTTGATGATAACGGCACTGAAAAGTGCTGGCCTGTCTGGCAGCGGGAATGAATTATTCTTTTACATCGCAGCGAGGGACCATGCCGCACTCACGTCAACAGCCGGGATTCAGGCCGGCTCGTCGATCCAGACCAGGCGGCCCTGGCCGAGTTCATTCATCCGGGCTACAAAATCGGGCACCTGCGACGCGACCAGCTCGATCTCTGCCAGCACATCGTCACCATGGCTCACGTGGAGCAACTGCGCATGGGCGCTGCTGACCTCGCGCCGCATACCGCCTTCAAGCGCATAGGGCAATCGGCATTGCAAACGGGTCATGGCCTGGCGCTCGATTTTTTCGGCCTTCAACATGGCCTGGGCAATGGCATCGGTGTAGGCGCGGACGAGGCCGCCAGCGCCCAGCTTGACGCCGCCAAAATAGCGCACCACGGTGGCCAGCGCGCCTTCGATCTGCTGGTGGCGCAGAACATCCAGCATGGGCCGGCCGGCGGTGCCGCTGGGCTCGCCATCATCAACGGCGGCAGACTGCCCGCCCGCCATCAGCGCCCAGCAGACATGGTTGGCACCGGGGTGCTGCTCGCGCAGACCTTGAACGATGACCAGCGCCTGTGCGCGGTCCTGCACCGGTTGGACGCAGCCGATGAAGCGGCTTTTCTTGATGACCAGTTCGCTGTGAACGGCCTGGGCCAGGGTGTAGGGCATGCGTTGCGTGGAGGAGACGTTTGCTTACACTGTGATGCGTCAACGTCGCCTAGATGTCATGCGTTAGACACATATCATTGTTTCAATGGCGGGAGCGCTCCAGTGATGGAGTGGCTGACCGCAGTGGAGACCTCAGGCGCAGCCAGGCGCGAAGTCTACCCCGATTTTTCCAAGAACCATTTCATACCACCGACTGACACATTACCCGGGAGCGATCATGCAACACCAACTGCAAACCAATTTGGATTCCTTGAACAACCATGGGTTCGGACGTGCAGGTTTGGAGACGCCCGCCTATGTGACGGAGGTGCTGGCAGCACTGCCCACTACCCCCAGTGCCAACGACGATGGCAGCTACGTGGACCTGGCCCAACGCGTTCGCGAAGGTGGCGAGTGGTAAGGCGCTGAACAAGAGCGCCAGATTCCGGTACCGGTTGACTGACGAAACTCGCATCGCATCAACGCGATAGGCAGCTTGGGCTGCCTTTTTTGTTTGCGGTGCAATGCCTAGCCATGCGACAATGGCGGGCTATTTGATGCAGCGCAAAAAAATGCGGTTTTTGCAGTTCAGGCCATTGAGCCCATGGCCCCGCCAGCCAGGGGCCGGCGATGGCCCCGGCCTGGAGCTGCGCTGCAATCCCTTCACCGCCCTGGTCCGAGCTAGGGCTTTGCGCCGTAGATGCTTCCAAATACATAGCATCAATACCCGTACAAATGCGCGCTACGGGCTATTTTTTTAGAATATCGGACCCTGCCACCGCTGGCACCGAGCCCCGCGTGCATTACTCCACGACTGTTGTTGCCCATGTCTGCCCCGATTGATGTCTCTTTTTTTGAACGTGCTGCCAAGCCGCTGACCAGCTACAAGCCGTACTGGGCCAAGCGCTTTGGCCCAGCGCCATTTCTGCCGATGAGCCGTGCCGAGATGGACCAGCTGGGCTGGGACAGCTGCGACATCATCCTGGTCACCGGCGACGCCTATGTGGACCACCCGAGCTTTGGCATGGCCGTCATCGGCCGTGTGCTGGAAGCCCAGGGCTTTCGTGTCGGCATCATTGCACAGCCCGATTGGCACAGTGCCGATGCCTTCAAGGCCCTGGGCAAGCCCAATCTGTTCTGGGGCGTGACGGCGGGCAACATGGATTCGATGATCAACCGTTATACGGCTGACCGCAAGATCCGCTCCGACGACGCCTACACCCCTGGCGATGTGGGTGGCAAGCGCCCCGACCGCGCGGCCATCGTCTACAGCCAGCGCTGCCGTGAAGCCTACAAGGATGTGCCCATTGTTCTGGGCGGCATCGAAGGCTCGCTGCGGCGCATTGCCCACTACGACTACTGGAGCGACAAGGTGCGCCGCTCCATCGTGGTGGACAGCAAGTGCGACATCCTGCTCTATGGCAATGCCGAACGTGCGCTGGTCGAAGTGGCCCACCGCATCGCTGCGCGGGAGCCGGTGGAGAACATCACCGATGTGCGCGGTACTTCGTTTTTCCGCCGTGCGTCGGAAGAGGGCTGGTTCGAGGTGGATTCCACCACTGTCGACGAGCCCGGTGAGGTTGAGCCCCACATCAACCCGTACATGACCACCAGCGAGCAGGCGGAGGCCCAAGGCCAGAGCTGCGCGAAGGAGGATGCGGAAAAGCAGGGTGCTGATGCAGTGCCCGCCGCAACCGCTTGTGGCACCGCTGCAGGCGCTGCCAGCCCAGGCGCGCCAACGCTGTCGAATGTGCAGCCGCTGCAGTTTGTGCCCAACCTGTCGCTGCGTCACAAATCCAAAATGCCGGCGCGCGACCGTACCGTGCTGCGCCTGCCCAGCTTTGAAGAGGTCAAAAGCGACCCGATTCTCTACGCCCACGCCAACCGTGTGCTGCACCTGGAAACCAACCCTGGCAACGCCCGGGCACTGGTGCAGGCCCATGGGGAAGGCACCACGGCCCGCGATGTGTGGATGAACCCGCCGCCCATCCCGCTGACCACCGCCGAAATGGACTGGGTGTTTGGCCTGCCCTATGCGCGCAGCCCGCACCCGGCCTATGCCGATGAGACCGGCAGCCACGAAGGGGCGACCAAGATCCCTGCCTGGGAGATGATCCGCACCTCGGTCAACATCATGCGCGGCTGCTTTGGCGGCTGCACCTTCTGCTCGATCACGGAGCATGAAGGCCGCATCATCCAGAGCCGTTCGGAAGACTCCATCATCCAGGAACTCGAAGAGATCCGCGACAAGGTCAAGGGCTTCACCGGCACCATCTCCGACCTGGGTGGGCCCACGGCCAACATGTACCGCCTGGGCTGCAAGAGCCCGCAGATCGAGGCGGCCTGCCGCAAGCCCAGCTGCGTGTTCCCCGGCATCTGCCCGAACCTGCACACCGACCACGGTCCGCTGATCAAGATCTACCGCCGCGCGCGCAAGCTGCCCGGCATCAAGAAGATCCTGATCGGCTCGGGTCTGCGCTACGACCTGGCCGTCAAGTCGCCCGAATACATCAAGGAGCTGGTGCAGCACCATGTGGGCGGCTACCTGAAGATCGCACCTGAGCATACCGAGGCCGGCCCGCTCAATAAGATGATGAAGCCGGGTATTGGCAGCTATGACCGCTTCAAGCAGCTGTTCGAAAAGTTCAGCGAAGAGGCGGGCAAGAAGCAGTTTCTGATTCCCTACTTCATTGCCGCCCACCCGGGCACCAGTGATGAAGACATGATGAACCTGGCGATCTGGCTGAAGAAGAATGGCTTCCGCGCCGACCAGGTGCAGACCTTCTACCCCAGCCCGATGGCCACCGCCACCGCGATGTACCACAGTGGCCGCAATACGCTCACCAAGGTGCGCCGCCAGATGCGGGACGAGGCCGAGGAGCGCGTGGACATCGTGCGCGGCGAAAAGCGCCGCCGGCTGCACAAGGCTTTCCTGCGCTACCACGATCCCAATAACTGGCCGCTGCTGCGCGAAGCGCTCAAGACCATGGGCCGCTCGGACCTGATCGGCAATGGCAAGCAGCACCTGATCCCGACCTTCCAGCCGCTGGTGGATGGCAGCTACCAGAGTGCGCGCAAGAAGAACAGTACCGCTTCCAAGAGTGGCACCGGCCTGGGCTACACCACCAACAAGGAGGGCAAGGCTGTCGCAGTGGCGCCGCGCCGCCCGCAGGAGCAGCAAGAGCCCAAGGGGGATGTGCGTTTCCGCACTGCGCAGCCCAAGCCCGGTCAGCTGCTGACCCAGCACAGCGGCTTGCCACCCCGTGCGGGCGTGCGCGCTGCTGCGGGCAAGCCTGGCCAGTCCAGGAAACCCGGGTCCGCGCGCAAAAGCGGCCGCTGAGTCGGCTCTGCGCCTTCCAGCGCTGATTACGCCAACAAGGCGCCAAGCACAGGTTTGGCGCCTTGGTTTTTTGTGCAGGCGCCAAGACGGCCCGCCACCCGCCGACCGGCACGGTCAACCGGTGAATTTCTGGCCATGGCGGTGAAGCGCCGTGATGCCCGCAACCACCAGCAGCAGGCCCGCCCAGACGCCGCTGATCGGAATGGGTTTGGCGGCCACGACGCTGCCCGCCTCCAGGCCGCTGCCGTCGGCTTTGGCCGTTGCAAGACGCGCGTCGCTGGCAAAGGCCACGCCCCAGGGTGCGCTGCCGACCGTCACGCTGCCTCGCGGCTGCTGGGTCATGGTATCGATGACGGACAGTGTGTCGGATTGCGGATGGCTGACATAGGCATGCTTGCCATCCGGGTGGAAGACCAAATGCTGGGGCGCCTGCTCGACAGGAATGGACCCGGCCACCGCATGGCGGGCCGTGTCGATGACGGACACTGTGCCATCGCCGCTGTTGGTGACATAAGCGGGTGTGCCAGCGGGGTGAAAGGCGACGCGGCTGGGGTGCTTGCCGACCTTGATGGTCGCAATAACGGTGTGGGTGCGGGTATTGATCACGGTGACGCTGCCCTGGGCCTGGCGAGACTCTCCATTCACGACATAGGCATAAGCGCCCGCAGGGTGCACCTTGATGTCGGTCGCATCCATGCCCACGCTGATGCGTTCCAGAACGGTGCCGCTGACAGGATCGACTACCGCAACCTTTCCGGTATCCGGGGGGCGGTGCTGTTCAAGTGCGTAAAGACGTGAACCATCGGGGTGAATGGCCATGCCACGCGTGTTCTGGGGGCTGACGACAAAGGTTCGCATGATCTGGTGGTTGGCAGTGTCAATGACGGCAATGGCGCCGCCGCTGGAAGTCGGGGTGTCTACATAGGCGAGGGCGCCGGAAGGGCTAAATACCACGGCGTTGCCGACGCTGTTCAACGGAATGCCGGCCAGCAGCTGCTGTTTGCCCAGGTCCAGCACGGCAATGGTGGCGGACCAGACGCTGGACAGGTAGGCGAGGCATCCATCCGGGCTGATGGCGATTTCCTGTGGCATGGCCATGCCTGCAGGCAGCGTCCGGATCGTGCGTTGGCGCGCGACATCGACCACCGACACCAGGCTGTCGTCACGGTTGACGACGTAGGCCAGAGGTGCTGCTGCCTGGGCCCATATGGCAGCGCTGCATAGCAGCAGCGCGCTGCAGTTGCGCACGGCCACTGACAGCCATCCTTTCACATTGACTGACACGATTAAAATTATGTAATTGATTAATTATATTAATGTACATTACAAAATGGTAAAAGTTTCAGTATTGGCTCCCAGGCTAAGGATTGTTGGCAATCGATGGGTCGTTTGCCAAGAAGAGCATCAACTCAGAAAGCTTGGTAGAAACAGCTGATCATTCGCCAGGAGATGGATGCAGAATGCTGCGTACGTGACTGCTTGAAACATGGCCCATGCCCATCCAGCGGAAAGGGCAACGTCCAACTGGAGTGGCAATGGTGGCCACGCAGAACGCGAGCCTTTGCCGGCCAGGCCATGAGACAGGCCGGGTGCCAGGCCGGGGTCAGACCGGGAATGGTTCAGCAGCCGGGTGGGAAAACGGCTGAGGCCGGCCCACCGCATAACCTTGCGCATAGTCGATACCCATGCTGCGCAGCGTCTCGACAATCTCGGGCGTGGAGGCAAATTCCGCAATGGTCCGCATTCCCAGTGCGTGGCCGAGGTGGTTGATGGCGTCCACCATCGCGCGGTGCGCTGGCTCGTTGAGCATATCGGCCACAATGGCGCCGTCGATCTTCAGAAAATCCACCGGGAGATTCTTCAGAGAGCTGAACGAGGACACGCCGGCACCAAAATCATCCATCGAAAAGCGGCAGCCCAGCGCTTTGAGCGCCTTGACCAGGCGGATGGCATTGGGCAGGTGCGTGATGGCAGCGGTCTCGGTGATCTCGAAGCAAAGCGTCCCCGGGTCGACCGCATGCAGCGCGATCTGCTCCTGCAAGAAGCCCAGCAGCCGCTCATCACCCAGGGAGGTGCCCGACAGATTGATCGCACAGCAGGAGATGGCAGGCACCTGGCCGGATTTTTGCAAGTGGGCCAGCGTGCGCAGCGATTGCTTGACCACCCAGCGGTCCACCATCGGCATCAGCCCGTAGCGCTCTGCCGCAGGGATGAACAACACAGGGCTGATGATATTGCCATCGGGCAAGCGCATCCGTATCTGCACCTCGATATGCAGGCCGCCGCCGGCGATGTCGTCGGCCGTGGTGTTCAACGCGCCGATCGTCTGGGCATACAGGCAGAAATGCCCGCGTTCCAAAGCGGCCTTGATCCGTTCGACCCATTCCATCTCGCCCACATAGCGGGCAATCTCCTGATCGACGCCAGGGTCGTAGGCATAGACGGTATTGCGGCCACGCTGCTTGGCGCCATAGCTGGCCATGTCTGCCACCCGCAGCACTTCTTCAACGGTGGCCAGCGGCGCAGCCAGCTTGACCAGGCCGATGCTGATGCCGGCGCTCAGGCTGCGCTCACCCCACTGTATGCGCACATTCTGCGCGGCATCCCGGATCTGTTCGGCAATCCGCTGTGCTTCGCCGAATGCACACTCCGTCAGCAAAATGGCAAATTCATCGCCGCCCACGCGCGCCAGCACATCGCCAGTGCGCAGGCAGCGCTGCAGCATCGCGCTGATCGCGCGCAGCATCGCATCGCCGGCAATGTGGCCTGCAGTGTCGTTGATGACCTTGAACTGGTCCAGATCCAGGTACATGATCGCGTTGCCTGCGGAGGGCAGGTCGGACTGCTGGTTCCTGGCGAGCAGCACACCGAGCAGGCGCTCAAATTCGTAGCGGTTGATCAGGCCGGTCAACTGGTCGTGGGTCGCCTGCCAGGCCAGTTCGCGGATGTAGCTTTGTTCCCGGCTGACATCGTGCAGCACCCATACCGCCTCGGTGGTGCCGGTATGGTCACCGATCGGCGTGAATGCCAGCCTGACTTCGCGCAGGTGGAACTGCGCGTCATAGAGGCGGAAAATCGTATCCCGTGGGTACTCATGGCCCCGCAAGGTCTCCGATATCGCGGTCTGCACCAGCGGGGCGACACCGGGTTTGTCCCTGTCGGTGACCAGCGGTGGTGCATGCATGTGCTGCACCAGTTCACAGGTGACCAGTTGCTCCAGTGACATGCCCAGCAGCTCTTCTGCTGCCCGGTTCATGTACATGACATGGCCTGCCGCGTCGGTGGTGATGACCGCCTCACCAATGGCTGCCAACGTCGTCGATGCGCGCTCGCTGACCAGATCCAGCGCGTCTTCAGCGCGGGCAGTCTTGCGCTGCAAGCGCCAGGTGTGGCCCATCAGCAAGCTCAGCATCGCCACCGCAATGCCGATATTGATCGACCACAGCCATGCATTGAGCGCACGCGATGTATCGCCCAGGACCTTGTTGAAGGCCCGCTCGGCCTCGGAAAGTTGAATCTGCAGCGAGTTGATCTGGGCCAGCCAGCTTTGCTTTTGCGCCGGTGTGGGCGGTGCCAGCTGCAGGCAGGCATAGATGTCCCCCGCCAGGTTCTGCAATTCCTGCAGGGGCTCGTCGCTGTCCCGCCAGCGGGCGAGCAGCTGGCCGATGGACTCGGTGTGTTTGAAATACACCGTCAGCCAGATCAAGGCATTGATCTCCTCGGGCTCATTGTGGCCTTGCAGCAGCAGCAGCGATGCCTGGGGTCTGGCAGCGTAGCCGCGATCCTCCAGCATCAGGCGCGCCTGCATATCGCTCATCGGTATATGCAGGCCCTGGTGGAACTGCTCATACGCGGCAGCGTCGCCGCTGACCGCATAGCGCGCCAGTGCATAGGTGGCGTCCTTCTGGCCTTTGCTCCACTGGCTTTCCCCGGAGCTGAAGGCCCGCATGGCTCCCAGAATATGCAGGCTGGAAATCGCCAGCACGGTTTGCACGATGGCCAGCGCCACAAACGGCCAGATGCTCAGCAGCAGGCTGCGTTTGCGTAAGGGCCCGCTAAAGCGCGCCGCAGGCGGCGCTCCCACCGAATCGATGCCCGGGGCAGGAGGACTTAGACGGGGCATGGTCCCCCCGGTTGAAGGCGAGTGCTGGCCAGCCCGGCTGCGTACAGGGCAGGCGGTCGAAGGTGGGAGCGGGGAAGGTCAGCAAATAACATGGTGGGAACAAGGCCGGGCAGCGTCGCAGGTGAGTGCCTCAAGCTATCCAAATATAGTAATACGCTATTCGATGAATGAGTCCTTTTAATTGTAGTTATTTAGGGTAAACACTGTACGCTTTGCGGTCACTGATTTAGAAGCAATGTGTAATCGGCGCCCCACCGTCCATGTCCGCCGCTGATGGCGGCTGACGGCGCTTCGGGTCGCGCACTCTACCGCCAGCAGCGCCCGGCCTTGGCACAATGGCGTCTGCGGCGCAAGCCTCACACCACCTACAAGGAGCCACTCAGCATGCCGGTACAGCGTCCGTTCAAAGTTTTGGGAATTCAGCAAGTGGCCATAGGAGGCACTGACAAAGAGCGCATGAAAACACTCTGGGTGGACATGCTCGGACTGTCACAAACGGGCAGCTTCCGCAGCGAGCGGGAGAACGTCGATGAAGACATCCTGGCGATGGGCAAGGGCGCCTTCGCGGTCGAGGTGGATATCATGCAGCCGCTGGATATCGACAAAAAGCCTGCCGTGCATGCCACGCCGCTCAACCACATTGGTTTGTGGATAGACGACCTGCCCAAGGCCGTGGAATGGCTGACGGCCCAGGGCGTGCGTTTTGCGCCGGGCGGCATTCGCCCAGGTGCTGCAGGCCATGACATCTGTTTTCTGCATCCCAAGAGCAATGACGAGTTCCCCATCGCAGGCGAGGGCGTGCTGATCGAGCTGGTGCAAGCGCCGGCCGATGTGATTGCCGCGCTGGGTTGAAGGGATCGCAGCGATGGCTGATGCCACAACTTTTCAGCCTTGTGTGATCCCGGTGTTGCGCAGCTTCGACGCGCAACGGGCTGCAGAGTTCTACCAAGGGTTTCTGGGTTTTGTTCAGGACTGGACACACCGCTTTGGTGATGACTTTCCGCTCTACCAGCAGCTCAGCCTGCGCAGCCCTGCGGGCCTGGCCTGTGTGCTGCATGTGAGTGAGCACCATGGTGATGCCTGCCCCGGCAGTACGGTGCGTATTGCCTGGCCGCAACTGGAGGCCTTCCAGCAAAGTCTGCTGGCCAAGAACTACCGCTATGCCAAGCCCGGGCTGGAGCGCATGCCCTGGGGCATGCTGGAGATGCGCATTGCCGATCCCTTTGGCAACCATCTGGTGTTTTTTGAAGAACTGCCGGATGCGCCGGGGAGCGCCGGCGGCTGAGCGCCATGCCAACCTCCACCACAGCCGCACGCCGTTGCGGCTTTTTTACGTCCGGCATCTGCAAAGACCCCCAGCGCTGCAGGGGCAAATCTGGGGCGCCGGTGTCAATAAACTCCCAAATAGTGCCAGTGGTATTGGGCTCGAAGGTCGGCAAACGCACGGGATCGGCCTTGCTGCGGGGCTACATACCTTTCCAGCCACTTATTTGCCGTTAATTGCATGCCTGGCGCGTGTTGTTTGGCGGTCTAAAGCGCTCCCAAAGACGGTCGTTGACGATGCAATGCACGAAGTTGCAGCAATGCCTCTTCTTCTTGCCTCCAATCTGCCTGCAACAGCGCTCTAAATTAACGGCGCTGCAAAGCTGCCAAACGGCGCTTTCAGAGGCCGCTCTGCACGGGCTGACCAGTCATGGGTATTGGACACAATAAGTGCCATACCCAGGCATTCCGCACCGGGTAGCGATTGAGGAGAGCTTCATGTCCATCCCACATAGCCCCGATGCGAGCACATCGGCGCTGCATTGGCATCCCAAAGTAGCAGTGACCGATCGGACGTCGGCCGCAGAGCCCTGGCCGGTAGCCCAGGTGCAAACCCTGTTCGATATGCCTTTTATGGCCTTGATGTTCCACGCGCAGACGGTGCACCATGCGCACTGGCCAGCGGGTGATATCGAGCTGGCAACCTTGCTTTCCGTCAAGACGGGCGGGTGCCCGGAGAACTGCGGTTATTGCCCGCAGTCGGCGGCCCACGACACCGGAGTCAAGGCCGACAAGCTGATGGATGTTGCAGAGGTGATCCGCGCTGCCCAAGCCGCCAAGGATGCAGGGGCCAGCCGCTTTTGCATGGGGGCAGCCTGGCGTTCACCCAAAGACCGCGATATCGCGCAGGTCAGCGAGATGATTGCGGCCGTCAAGGCCCTGGGGCTGGAAAGCTGCGCGACCCTGGGCATGTTGGCGCCCCACCAGGCGCAGGCGCTGAGCGATGCAGGTCTTGACTTCTACAACCACAACCTGGATACCGGCCCCGCTTATTACCGCGATGTCGTCAGCACGCGCCAGTACCAGGAGCGGCTCGATACGCTGGGCCATGTCCGGGCCGCAGGTATCCGGGTCTGCTGTGGCGGTATCGTCGGCATGGGCGAGACGCCAGTCGACCGCGCAGCCTTGCTGGCCCAACTGGCCAACATGCAGCCCTATCCGGAGTCGGTGCCCATCAACAGCCTGGTGCGCGTGCCTGGCACGCCGCTGGCCGACAGTGAGCCGGTGGACCCGCTGGATTTTGTGCGCGTGATCGCAGTCGCCCGCATCGTCATGCCCAAGGCCCGCATACGCCTGTCTGCCGGCCGCCAGCAGCTGGGCGAGGCGGTGCAGACGCTGTGCTTCATGGCCGGCGCCAATTCCATCTTCTATGGTGACAAGTTGCTGGTGACCGGCAACCCGGAGGCCGACTGCGACACAAAGCTGCTGGCCAAGCTGGGACTTGCGAGCTTGAAAACTGCGGCCTGAACGACGCGCCTGGACGCACCAGCGAAGCAGGCGGGCACAAAAAAGGCCAGCGCATGCTGGCCTGGTGCTGGTTCCAATAGCTGAATCAGCGGCGACCGCCTTGCGCTTTCAGCGCCTGGGCAATCTCGGTGACCAGCCCGGGGCCGCGGTAGATCAGGCCCGTGTAGATCTGCACCACATCGGCGCCGGCCTTGATTTTCTCGACCGCATCGGCGCCGCTCAGGATGCCGCCCACGCCAATGATCGGGAACTGGGGGCCCAGGGCTGCACGCAGCTGGCGAACCACGGCATTGCTGGCCTCGAACACAGGGCGGCCGGAGAGGCCACCGGTTTCTTGCGCATGCCTCAGGCCTTGCACCGCATCGCGGCTGATGGTGGTGTTGGTGGCGATCACGCCATCCATGCCATGGGTCTTGAGGCTGTTGGCAATCACGCTGATCTGTTCTTCGGTCAGATCGGGAGCGATCTTCAAGAACACGGGCTTGTGCTGGCCATGTTCGCGCGCCAGCTGCTCGCGGCGCTGCACCAGCGCGCTCAGCAGTGCATCCAGCGCCTCATCGCTTTGCAAGGCGCGCAGGTTCTTGGTATTGGGCGAGCTGATGTTGACTGTGATGTAGTCGGCATGGGGGTAGACGCCATCGAGGCAAGCCAGGTAGTCGCTGGTGGCGTTTTCAATCGGGGTGGCCGCATTCTTGCCAATGTTCAGGCCCAGCAGCAGCGGCGAAGCCTGCTTGCGGAACTGCGCCTTTTTCACATTGGCCACAAAGGCTGCCAGACCTTCGTTGTTGAAGCCCAGGCGGTTGATCAGCGCATCGCGCTCCGGAATGCGGAACATACGGGGCTTGGGGTTGCCCGGCTGCGCCAGCGGCGTGACCGTGCCCACCTCGACAAAGCCAAAACCCATGGCGCCCAGGCCGTCGATGGCGCGCGCATTCTTGTCCAAACCGGCCGCCATGCCCACCCGGTTGGGAAACTGCAGACCCGCCAAGCTAATGGGGTCATTGACCCGGCTTTGGCGCCAGGCGCAGGCCAGCGGCGTGTTCTGGCCCTTGGCCAGCATGTCCATCGTGAAGTCGTGGGCCGCTTCGGGCTGCATGCCGAACAGAACGGCGCGGGAGAGGGAATAGGGGATCAGGGACATGGGATGGGATAATCAAGGCGTTATCTGTATTTTCGCTGATCTGATCGCACTACCATGACACAAGACGAATTAAAGGCCGAGGTTGGCCGCGCAGCCCTGCAGTATGTGGTTGCCGGAGAAATCGTAGGCGTGGGCACCGGCTCCACCGTGAACAAGTTCATCGATGCGCTGGCCTCCATCAAGGACCAGATTCCTGGCGCCGTTTCCAGCTCGGTGGCCAGCACCGAGCGCCTGCAGGCGCTGGGCATCAAGGTGTTGGACGCCAACGAGGTCGAGCGCCTCGCAGTCTATATCGATGGCGCCGATGAGATCGACCACCAGGGGTTCATGGTCAAGGGCGGCGGCGCTGCGTTGACGCGCGAGAAGATCGTCGCTGCGCTGGCCGACCGCTTCATCTGCATCGCTGATGCGTCCAAGCAGGTACAAACCTTGGGTGCGTTTCCGCTGCCGGTCGAAGTCATTCCCATGGCTGCCACCCAGATTGCCCGCCGCTTCGCAGCCAAGGGTGGCCAGGCCAGGTTGCGCCTCAAGGACGGCCAGCCCCTGGTCACAGACAACGGCCAGCACATCCTCGATGTCACCGGTCTGGCGATTGCCGATCCTGCCGCTTTTGAATCGGAAGTGAACCAGTGGCCCGGCGTGGTGACGGTTGGCGTGTTTGCGCACCAGAAGGCGGCAGTTTGCCTGCTGGGGACCGAGCAAGGCGTAGAGACGCTCGAGTTCTAAATCAACCAGTCAAACCTGACAAAATGGCCCGACGCAGGCAACGCCTGGTCGGGCCATTGTTGTTCAGTGCGCAGGCTTAGAAAACAATCCCGGTCGGATTGCTGGGCGTGACACGTTCCGGTTCGACATTCTGGTTGCCCGGCGCCGGTGAGCCACCTGGCGCTGCAGGCTGCGCGGCAGCGGGCGCAGCAGGTGCAATGACCTTGGGGATCAGCGGCTGGGCCGGGGCGGGGCGGTAGCTGGACGGCAGCTTGGACTGGGCAGGGTAGCCGGCGGCATCCAGATAGGCGCTCCAGTCGTTTTCGTTGAAGCCACTCAGGTGCTGCGCACCCAACGTCGCAAAGGGGATCGTGCCATCGGGGTTGAGCTTGCGCAGCGCCTGGATTTCTTCGTTGGAGGTGACTGTCTTCTCCGTGAAAGGCACACCCCGCGTCAGCAGATAGCGGCGGGCCGTGTCACAGGCGCCGCAGTCCTTGCTGGTGTAGAAGGTCAGGGGGTACTTGGTAGCCGCTTGCTTGACCTCGAGCGGCAAGTCACTGAGCCGGGTACCGGTCGGCTCGGTGACGGCACCGGTCGAGACCGATTGGCTCGGCGTATCGGATGTCGGCGCACGGTCTGAAAAGGTCACCCTGCCATCGGGCCCCACGATCCGGTACACCGTTTGCGCGCTGGCCCAGCCAGTGGCACAGGCCAGTGCGGTGCCCACCAGGATGCTGCCCAAAGCCATTGTCCTCATGCGTTTCCCTCTCTATAGCTGTTGTGGCTCCATTATGCCTTCGCAACGCCAGCGCCATCAGCGGCTTGCAGGGCCCCAGGGGGCGGCGCTGCAAGCCGGAAGGCTCATGCGGTCAGGGGTTCCGCCATGCCCTGGTGGCGCAGCAGCGCGTCCAACTGGGGCTCTCGGCCACGGAAGGCCTTGAACGACTCCATCGCCGGACGGCTGCCACCGGCTTCCAGGATGGCATGCAGGTAGCGCTGGCCCACCTCGCGGTCCACCACATCACTGCTGCCGCGCTTTTGCGCTGCTTCTTCGAAGCTGGCAAAGGCATCGGCCGACAGCACCTCGGCCCACTTGTAGCTGTAGTAGCCCGCTGCATAGCCACCCGCAAAAATATGGGTGAAGGTGTTGGGCATGCGGTTGAACTCCGGTTGATCGAGCACAGACACCTGGCTGCGGACGTCGCGCATCACGCGGTAGATCGCCTCTGCGTTGATGCCATCGCCTGACAGCTCGGTGTGGATGCGCATGTCGAACAACGAGAACTCGATCTGCCGCAGGGTCTGCATGCCGGACTGGAAGTTCTTGGCGGCAATCATCTTGTCGTAGAGCGCGCGCGGCAGCGGCTCGCCGGTGTCGACATGGGCCGTCATATGGCGCAGCACTTCCCACTCCCAGCAGAAGTTCTCCATGAACTGGCTGGGCAGCTCGACGGCATCCCATTCCACACCACCGATGCCGGAGACATCGCGCTCATTGACCTGCGTGAGCATGTGGTGCAGGCCGTGGCCGGTTTCGTGGAAGAGGGTGATCACGTCGTCATGGGTCAGCAGCGGCGGCTTGCCGTCCACGCCGGCTGCGAAATTGCAGACCAAGTGTGCAATGGGGGTCTGCAGCTCGCCATTGTCCGGGCGCAGCCAGCGGGTGCGCACATCGTCCATCCAGGCGCCGCCACGCTTGCCATTGCGGGCAGGCGGATCGAGGTAGAACTGGCCGACCAGCTCGCCATCGCGCTCGATGCGGTAGAAGGCCACGTCCTGGTTCCAGACAGGCGCCAGGTCACCCTTGATCTGCACACCGAACAAGGTCTCGACAATGCGGAACAGACCGGCCAGCACCTTGGGCGCCGGGAAGTACTGCTTGAGTTCCTGCTCGCTGAAAGCGTAGCGTGCCTCTTTCAGGTGTTCGCCGATGTAGCCCCAGTCCCAGGCCTGGGGGTTGTCCAGGCCCAGTTCGGTGCGGGCATAGTCGCGCAGGTCTTGCACATCCTTTTGGCCATAAGGCTTGGCCTTGCTGGCCAGCTCCTGCAAAAACTCCATCACCTGCACTGACGACTGGGCCATCTTGGGCGCTACCGAGAGTTCGCCAAAGCTGGGGTAGCCCAGCAGATGTGCTTCCTGCTCGCGCATCTTCAGAATCTCGACCATCAGCGGCGTATTGTCGAGCTTGGCATCGCCAAACTCACTGGCCCGCGTGGTGTAGGCACGGTAGAGCTTCTCGCGCAACGCGCTGCTCTTGGCAAACTGCATCACCGGCAGGTAGCTGGGGATCTTCAAGGTCAGCTTGTAGCCGGGCTTGCCTTCGGCCTCGGCCGCAGCGCGGGCGGCCTGGATGACGTCTTGCGGCACGCCGGCCAGCTCGTCCAGTTCGGCATAGTAGGCAAACTGGTCGGTCGCATCCATCGCGTTTTCGCTGTACTTCTGGCAGGCGATGGCGCTTTTCTCTTGCAGTTGGGCATAGGTCTCGCGGGCCTGGCCTTGCAGCTCGGCACCACCGAGCACAAAGTTGCGCATTGCGTTGTCCCAGGCCTGCTTCTGCTCGCTGTTCAAGCTTGCCGGGTCGATGGCCTTGTATTTGGCATACAGCGCTTCGTCCGCACCCAGCTGGGTCCAAAACGCCGTGACCTTGGGCATCTCGGCGTTGTAGGCAGCGCGCAGCTCGGGGGTGTCTGCAACAGAATTAAGGTGACCGACCATGCCCCAGGCGCGGCCCAGCTTTTCGGTGCTGACATCGAGCACCTTGGCAATCTCGTTCCATTGCGCCGGGAACTCTGGCGCCGTTACTGTCTTGAGGGCCGCTTCACTGTCGGCCAGAAGCTGGTCGATGGCGGGGGCAATGTGTTCAGGTTGGACCTGGTCAAAGCGGGGCAGGCCGCTGAAGTCGAGCAATGGATTGGTCATGGTGCTGTATATGGGGCCTCGCGCGCCGCAATCAATGCCATGTTGGCACAGGCTTGCAAGGCATGATGGCACTTGGGTCTTGCCTGTCATTTAAGCACAAAAAAAAGCCGCTGGCACCGGCAAGGCGGATGCCAACAGCTATCGTTTTCATAGTTTTACCGGCGCGATAAATCGGCGCGGAATCGAGGCGATTTTGTGGAGATCAGGCGCGCTCGGCCGACTCCAGCGTATTGACCATCAGCATGGTGATCGTCATCGGGCCGACACCGCCGGGCACGGGGGTGATGTAGCCTGCCACTTCCTTGACGCCGTCAAAATCCACATCGCCGCAAAGCTTGCCTTCAGCATTGCGGTTCATGCCCACATCGATCACCACGGCGCCGGGCTTGACCATGTCGGCGGTCAGCATATTGAGCTTGCCCACGGCAGCCACGATGATGTCGGCCTGGCGGGTCATCGCGGCCAGATCGGCCGTGCCGCTGTGGGTGATGGTGACGGTGGCATTGGCGGCCAGCAGCATCATGGCCATGGGCTTGCCGACGATGTTGGAGCGGCCGATGACCACGGCATGCTTGCCGCGCAGGTCCTTCATGCCGATCGATTCGAGCATCTTCATGCAGCCATAAGGCGTGCAGGCCTTGAAGCCCACTTCACCCACCATCAGCGCGCCGGCGCTGGCCACATGGAAGCCGTCCACATCCTTCTTGGGTGAGATGGCTTCGATGACCTTGTGGTCATCGATGTGCTTGGGCAGCGGCAGCTGCACCAGGATGCCGTGGATGCTCGGATCGTTGTTGAGCGCTTCGACCCGGGCCAGCAACTCGGCTTCGGTCATGTTGGCGTCGTACTTCTCCAGCACCGAGTGGAAGCCGCACTCTTCGCAGGACTTGACCTTGTTGCGCACGTACACCTGGCTGGCCTGGTTGTCACCCACCAGGATGACGGCCAGCCCCGGCACGATGCCCCGGGCCTTGAGCTGGTCGGCGCGCGTCTTGACATCGGCACGCAGTTGCTGGGAAAGGGCCTTGCCATCGATCAATTGAGCAGTCATGTGGTCATCCAAAAAGGGTTGCGCGTGGTCCAGCCGCCGGGCGAGCCCCCAGCATGGCGCGCGGAATTGAAAAATGCGCCGTACCGAAACCGGTACCGGCGCATTGCGCTTTGAGCAGCGTTGTTGGAACGTCGTCCTTAGGGCGCGAAGGCCACTAATTTATCACGTTGCCTTGGCCGCTGCATTCGAGCCCAGGGCAATCTTGAGCAGATCAGCGACGGTATTGGCACCCAGCTTTTCCATGATGTTGGCGCGGTGCGCTTCCACGGTCTTGATGCTGATACCCAGGTCGTCGGCGATCTGTTTGTTGAGGCGGCCGGCGACAATGCGTTCGAGCACTTGCGATTCGCGTCCGGTGAGCTTGGCCAGCAGCGCATCGCGGCTGGCGGCCTGCTGGTGGCCTGCGAATGCATCGCGCGCCTGGTCGAGCATGCGCTCGACCAAGGTGTCCAACTGGGCTTCGTCAAAAGGTTTCTGGATGAAATCCATCGCACCCTTTTTCATCGTATCGACCGCCATGGGCACATCGCCATGGCCGGTGATGAAGACGATGGGCAGGGGCGACTTGTTTTCGATCAGACGATCCTGCAGTTCCAGGCCGCTCATGCCGCCCATGCGGATATCGACAATCAGGCATGCCACTTCGCGGGCGTCGTAGCGTGCCAAAAAGGATTCGGCTGAATCAAAGCAGCGCACACGGTAATCCTTGCCCTCCAGCAACCATTGAAGCGAGTCGCGAACCGCTTCATCGTCATCGACTACGTAGACCGTGCCCTTTTTGGGGATCAAGCTCATGCACAATTCCTTCTATCAGTATTGGTATAGCGCTGGCTATTCAGCGGACTCCGCCGGCGTGGCCACCGGAATCCAGAAGCTGAAATTACAACCCGTCACCTCCGAGCCATTGTAGAGGTTCTCTGCCTGCATCCGGCCATGGTGAGATTCGACAATGCTGCGGCAGAGATTGAGGCCGATTCCCATGCCTTCGCTCTTGGTGGAGAAGAAGGCCTGGAACAGGCGCTCCAGTGCTTCAGGTGACAGGCCGCGCCCCGTATCTTGAACGGAAAACTCTATCACATCCGTAGCGTCGATCTTGCGAGGTACTACGCGCAGCTCGACCATCCGCTGGTGGGCCGGGCGCTCGGCGTTGGCGATGGATTCGGCGCCGTTCTTCATCAGGTTGATGAGCACCTGCTCGATCAGGATGCTGTCCACCTTCACTTTGGGTAACCGGGCGGCAACGTGGTGCGAAAGCCGCACATTGTGCCGTTTGAGCTCGATCGAGCCCAGCTCGACCGCTTCGCTGACGATGTCGCTGACATCGGCCAGCGCCCGGTTGGGTTCGCTGCGTTTGACAAACGAGCGGATACGGTGGATCACTTGGCCGGCGCGCTGCGCCTGGTGGGCTGTCTTTTCCAGCGCGCCCAGCAAAGCCTCTTCGCTGAGGCTGCCGTTCTTGACGCGGGTGATCATGCCCGAGCAGTAGTTGCTGATCGCTGACAGCGGCTGGTTGAGCTCATGCGCGACGCTCGAGGCCATCTCGCCCATGGTCACCAGGCGGCTCACGGTGGCGGCTTTTTCGGCCTGGCGCGCGGCTTGCTCTTCGGCATGGCGGCGGGGTGTGATATCGGTCGCAATGACCATTTGCGCGAGCCGTCCGTCCACCCAGTTGAGGTAGCGCGAGCGCACCTCCAGCCATTTGCCCAGTTCAGCGATGTAGATCTCGGCGTTGCCGCTGACGGCCGTCGTGATCTGGTCACTGGGCAGGCCCATCAGCCCGTCCTCATCGTCCATGCTGGTGCTGGCATTGCTGCTGCTGGGCAGCACGCCCGCCTGGGCGACCAGCTGCAAATGGCCCACCGTTTGCGAGCCGAACCACTGCCGGTAGAGCTTGTTGGCAAACAGCAGCTCGGCACTGCCCAGCGGTGCCACCGACACCGAGGCATCCAGTGCTTCGAGCACGATGGTAAAGCGCTCGTAGGAGGCGGAGAGCTGCTCTCGGATGCGGTTGGGCTCGGTGATGTCGGTCATCGAGGTCATCCAGCCGGTCTGACGGCCATGGCCATCGATGAGCGGCGAGACATAAAGCCGCGCCTCGAACATCGTGCCATTCTTGCGCTTGACCCGCATCTGGAAGCCACCGGGAAACACCTTGCCGCTCATCTCGTCGATCAGCATGTCGTGGTAGGTGCTTTGGTCGCCTTCGGGCCAATAAGGGTAGGGGGGCAGCTTGCCCACCAGCTCTTCTTCGCTCCAGCCGGTCATCTGGCAGAAGGCGGCATTCACGTAGGAGATGCGGCCTTGCAGATCGAGCGCACGCATGCCTGTGAGCACGCTGTTCTCCATTGCACGGCGGAAATTGGTTTCTCCCTGCAGCGCCTCCTGCGCGCGGATGCGCTTGCGCGTATGGCGCCAGGTGGCCACCAGCAGCCAGGCCGTCATGAAGCTCAGCACACAGACAAGCCAGAACAGCCCGTTGCTGACCAACCCCAGTGAGGTGTGGTAGGCCTGCGCACGCAGCTTGAGGCTGTTGCCCACCGGCGCGACTGGCATGTCGAATTCGTTGGGCCCCGTGCGCCAGGGCAGCAGCCGCTGCGCAGCCACACGCGGCGCCAGCGGCGTGCCGGCCAGCGTGGTGCCCTTGCCATCCTGCAGCGTTACCGCATAGCGCGCGAGGATCTCGGTGGGCGTGCCGTAACGCAGCAGATTGTCAATCGAGAACTCGGCCAGCAGCACGCCGCCAAAGCGGCCTTTCTGACTGATAGGCACCTCCAGCAGCAGCATCGGTGCCGTCTCGCTGGTTGCCAGCGGCTGCGAGAACACGGGCTGCTGCAGGTCGCGCGCCATCTCGAACAGCTCCAGCAATTCCTTTTTCTGGATCACCTCATCAAGGGTGAGCAGGTTCTCGGCCGCCACGCTGGGGCCAAACTGGGTGGCGCGCACCTGACGCGCGGTATCGATCCAGGTCAGTGCTTGCAGCTCTGCATACTGGCTGATCAGCGTATCGGCACGGTCATTGAAGCCGTTCTTGTCCACGTCTTGGTTGCCCACATCGCGGGCCAGGCGCATCAGCTGCTCCTGGCGCTCCGACAGACGCAGCCGAATGCGCTGCTGGGCATATTCCACATCCCGGCGCATGGCCTCGCGTTCGCGTTCCAGCTCCTCACTGCGCAGGTACCAAAAGGCCGCGACGATCGCGATGAAGAACATCACCACCGCCACCAATGGAGCAATGGCCGCATAGCGGTCTTGTCTCGAAGGTGACAATCCGCGCCACCAGGTTTGCCACATCTGCACCAAACGGGGTCGGCTGTTCGGGGGCGGGGTGGCGGGGCGCTCGGTCGAATTCATGGTCAATGAGTGTAGACGAGGGCGGTGCAGCCGTGCCCTGATGCTGGGCAAATCTCCTGTTTTGTCCGCGAAGCATCGTGCTGTAGCGCCCGTGGATTGTGCGTTTGCAGCAATTTCCCATAATATGAAAATGAAGACCGCTATTTGAAATCTTCAAAAAATGTGAGAAACTCTGGCACAGTCATTCATAGCAGATCACTTGAAGGAGACGCCAGCATGTCCGAACCATCCGAACAAAAAGCCGTCAACGGCCCCACCCGCACAGACGGCCAAGAAACCCGAGAATGGATGGACGCGCTGTCCGCTGTGATCGACCGTGAAGGCGCCGAGTACGCGCACTCGCTGATCGAGCAACTGCTGGAGCACGCGCGCCAGAACAGCGTCGATCTGCCTTTCTCCGCCAAGACCGGCTACGTCAACACCATCGAGACCGAGCAGGAAGCCCGCAGCCCCGGCAACCTCGAGATCGAACAGCGCCTGCGCGCCTACATGCGCTGGAACGCCATGGCCATGGTGGTCAAGGCCAACCGCATTCACCCGCCAGAAGGCGGCGACCTGGGCGGCCACATCGGCTCCTTCGCGTCGCTGGCCAGCATGTTTGGTGCTGGCTTCAACCATTTCTGGCACGCCGAGAGCGACAACCACGGCGGTGACTGCCTCTACATCCAAGGCCACGTATCGCCCGGCATCTATGCCCGCGCCTACTTGGAAGGCCGTATCAGCGAAGAGCAACTGCTCAACTTCCGCCAGGAAGTGGACGGCAAGGGTCTGTCGAGCTATCCCCACCCCAAGCTGATGCCCGATTTCTGGCAGTTCCCCACCGTCTCGATGGGCCTGGGCCCCATCATGGCGATCTACCAGGCACGCTTCCTGAAGTACCTGCACGCCCGCGGCATTGCCAACACCGAAAACCGCAAGGTCTGGGTGTTCTGCGGCGACGGTGAAATGGACGAAGTCGAATCCCTGGGCGCGATTGGCCTGGCCGCGCGTGAAAACCTCGACAACCTGATCTTCGTGATCAACTGCAACCTGCAGCGCCTGGACGGCCCGGTGCGCGGCAACGGCAAGATCATCCAGGAGCTCGAAGGCGAGTTCCGTGGCTCCGGCTGGAACGTGATCAAGCTGATCTGGGGCAAGGGCTGGGATGCCTTGCTGGCCAAGGACCATGACGGCGCACTGCGCAAGATCATGATGGAGTGCAACGACGGCGACTACCAGGCATTCAAGGCCAACGATGGTGCCTATGTGCGCAAGAACTTCTTCGGCCGCGATCCACGCACCCTGAAGATGGTCGAGCACATGAGCGACGACGAGATCTGGAACCTGCAGCGTGGTGGCCACGATTCGCAAAAGGTCTACGCTGCTTTCCACGCCGCACAAAACCACCAAGGTCAGCCGACCGTGTTGCTGGTCAAGACCGTCAAGGGCTTTGGCATGGGCAAGGTCGGTGAGGGCAAGAACAACGTCCACCAGACCAAGAAACTGGCCGATGAGGACATCAAGGCCTTCCGCGACCGTTTCAACATCCCGATCCCGGACAGCCAGATCGCCGACCTGCCTTTCTACAAGCCAGCGGACGACACCCCGGAAATGAAATACCTGCACGAGCGCCGCAAGGCCTTGGGCGGCTACCTGCCCAAGCGCCGTGAAAAGGCCGACGAGCAGTTCACCGTGCCTCCGCTGGAGACCTTCAAGGCCGTGCTCGAAGCCACGCCCGAAGGCCGTGAGATCTCGACCACGCAAGCCTATGTGCGCTTCCTCACCCAGCTGCTGCGTGACAAGGAAATCGGCCCCCGCGTCGTGCCCATCCTGGTCGACGAGGCCCGTACCTTCGGTATGGAAGGTCTGTTCCGCCAGATCGGTATCTACAACCCGCATGGCCAGCAGTACACCCCGGTCGACAAAGACCAGGTGATGTACTACAAGGAAGACACCAAGGGTCAGATCCTGCAGGAAGGCATCAATGAAGCGGGCGGCATGTCCAGCTGGATTGCAGCGGCAACCAGCTACAGCCACAGCAACCGCATCATGATTCCGTTCTACATCTACTACTCGATGTTCGGATTCCAGCGCATTGGCGATCTGGCCTGGGCAGCGGGTGACCTGCAGGCACGCGGTTTCTTGCTGGGCGGCACCTCGGGCCGTACCACGTTGAACGGCGAAGGTCTGCAGCACGAAGACGGTCACAGCCACATCCTGGCGGGCACCATCCCCAATTGCATCAGCTACGACCCGACCTTCTCGCACGAAGTGGCCGTGATCATGCACGAAGGCCTGCGCCGCATGGTGCAGAACCAGGAAAACGTCTTCTACTACCTGACCCTGCTGAACGAAAACTATGCCATGCCTGGCCTGACGCCCGGCACCGAGGAAAAGATCCTCAAGGGCATGTACCTGTGCAAGGCCGGTGGCGCAGGGGACCTGCGCGTGCAACTGCTGGGCTCGGGCACCATCCTGCGCGAATCCTTCTTTGCGCAAGAGCTGCTGGCTGCCGACTGGGGCGTGACCGCCGACGTCTGGAGCTGCCCATCGTTCAACGAACTGACCCGCGACGGCCAGGATGCTGACCGCTGGAACCTGCTGCACCCGCTGGAAACTGCCAAGGTGCCGTATGTGACCGCCGAGCTGGGCAACAGCACCGGCCCGGTGATCGCCTCGACCGATTACATGAAGTCCTACGCCGAGCAGATTCGCCCCTTCATTCCTGCTGGCCGCACCTACAAGGTGCTGGGCACGGACGGCTTTGGCCGCTCGGACTTCCGCCGCAAGCTGCGCGAGCACTTCGAGATCGACCGCCACTACATCGTGGTTGCCGCGCTCAAGGCACTGGCCGAAGACGGCAAGCTGCCCGCCCAGAAG
>Ga0308165_1001603_pt1 | contig 30852 bp, 28 predicted proteins | sample PhyWR2_FD_201032 | JGI IMG/M metagenome (GOLD analysis project Ga0308165, IMG submission 201032) | Phyllosphere microbial communities from UC Gill Tract Community Farm, Albany, California, United States - DLSLW.R2 | ecosystem: Host-associated > Plants > Phyllosphere > Unclassified | place: USA... | reverse complement strand
TCGCTGGCGAACATCAAGGCTGTGAATGAGAAAGGGCAGAGCTCCGTGGATATTGACCGCGTGGACCAGCAGGTGGTGAATACGGAGCGGCTGAATTTTGCGCTCCCGCACAGATAATCGACAATTGTCTTTTTTTGCGACTATTCCTGGCACAGAAACGCGATCTATTCAGATTACAACTACTGTTTTTTGTGATGTGGTCCCCTAACATCATATAAGAATCACGGCAAATCATGCTGGCGAAAACAGGTTAAAGAGCTATAATTCGTCAACCATTTTAAGGTGGAAGAAATAATGATTAATTTGAAAGCAGTCATTCCGGTAGCAGGCCTGGGCATGCATATGTTGCCAGCCACAAAAGCCATTCCTAAAGAGATGCTGCCGATTGTCGACAAACCGATGATTCAATACATTGTCGATGAAATTGTTGCTGCAGGGATCAAAGAAATCGTCCTGGTTACGCACTCCTCCAAGAATGCGGTAGAAAACCACTTCGACACCTCTTACGAACTCGAAGCGTTGCTTGAGCAGCGCGTAAAACGCCAGCTGCTGGCTGAAGTGCAGTCTATCTGTCCTCCTGGCGTAACCATCATGAACGTGCGTCAGGCGCAGCCGCTGGGTCTGGGCCACTCCATTCTTTGCGCGCGCCCGGTCGTGGGTGACAACCCGTTCATCGTTGTTCTGCCGGATATCATTATCGACAGCGCATCTGCCGATCCGCTGCGTTACAACCTGGCGGCAATGGTGGCGCGCTTCAACGAAACGGGCCGTAGCCAGGTACTTGCTAAGCGCATGAAAGGCGATCTCTCTGAGTACTCTGTTATCCAGACTAAAGAAGCGCTGGAGACGGAAGGGCAGGTGAGCCGCATCGTCGAGTTTATCGAGAAACCCGATCAGCCGCAGACCCTGGATTCTGACCTGATGGCTGTCGGTCGTTATGTTCTGAACGCAGACATCTGGGCCGAACTGGAAAAAACCGCGCCGGGTGCCTGGGACCGTATCCAGCTGACCGATGCGATTGCTCAGCTGGCTAAGAAGCAGTCTGTTGATGCGATGCTGATGACCGGTGACAGCTACGACTGCGGTAAGAAACTGGGCTATATGCAGGCGTTTGTGAAGTATGGTCTGCGTAACCTGAAGGAAGGTCAGAAGTTCAGAAGCCGGATTGAGAAGTTGCTGGCTAACGACTGATTCCTCTCTGCCTTTTGCATGAGCGGCAGTCATCATTTTGGCTATGTAGAACATAACCAAAATGATGACTGCCGTTTTTTTGTTGTTAATTATAATGATAACATGGAGTTATCTGATTTAAATCTGGACTAGTTTGTAACGATTTGTGCTTGTTTCTGAGGTCGTTTAGGACGACAATTAACGCCAGTTTTTGTCTGTAAACAGACCAGAAAATTCATTTATTCAAACTTCGCTCAGTGCACTGGTAGCTGTTAAGCCAGGGGCGGTAGCGTGCAAAATTTCTGAAACCGATATTTTTAATCGGGTTCCAGAGTATCAATATCTTGATATACCCAATAGATGGAATAGCTAACGTGAAAATTCTTGTTACGGGCGGTGCCGGTTTTATCGGCTCAGCGGTTGTGCGGCATATTATTAAAAATACCCAGGATGCGGTCGTCAATGTGGACAAACTGACGTATGCCGGTAACCTGGAGTCACTGACCGACGTCAACGATAGCAATCGTTATGTCTTTGAACATGCCGATATTTGCGATAAGGCGGCCATGGATCGCATTTTCGCCGAGCACAAACCTGATGCGGTGATGCACCTTGCGGCAGAGAGCCACGTTGACCGTTCTATTACCGGCCCCGCTGCGTTTATTGAAACCAACATAGTGGGTACCTATGTCCTTCTGGAAGCCGCGCGAGCTTACTGGTCGACGCTGGATGACGCGGGCAAAGCGGCGTTTCGTTTCCACCACATCTCCACGGATGAAGTGTACGGCGATTTGCCGCACCCGGACGAGCATCCGGCTTCTACCAATTTGCCGCTTTTTACCGAAACCACAGCCTATGCGCCAAGCAGCCCGTATTCCGCCTCTAAAGCGTCCAGCGATCACCTCGTACGCGCGTGGCTGCGTACCTACGGTTTCCCAACAATCGTGACCAACTGCTCAAATAACTATGGCCCGTATCACTTCCCTGAAAAGCTGATCCCGCTGGTGATTTTGAATGCGCTGGACGGTAAAGCGCTGCCAATTTATGGCAAAGGCGACCAGATCCGTGACTGGCTGTATGTTGAAGACCATGCGCGTGCGCTGTACACCGTTGTAACCCAGGGTACACCGGGTGAGACTTATAACATCGGTGGGCATAACGAAAAGCAGAATCTGGATGTGGTACACACCATTTGCGATCTGCTGGATGAAATCGTGCCGAAAGAAGGTTCCTATCGCGATCAGATTACTTACGTCGCTGACCGCCCCGGGCATGACCGCCGCTACGCGATTGATGCGCATAAAATTAGCGTTGAGTTGGGATGGAAGCCTGAAGAGACGTTCGAAAGCGGTATTCGTAAGACCGTGGAATGGTATCTGAGCAACCAGGACTGGGTTAACAACGTTAAAAGCGGTGCCTACAAGACCTGGATCGAACAGAATTACGGAGAACGTCAATAATGAACATTCTTCTGTTCGGTAAGACAGGGCAGGTGGGTTGGGAGCTCCAACGCGCACTCGCACCGTTAGGGAACGTGATTGCACTGGATGTGCAGTCGAAAGAGTACTGTGGTGATTTTAGTAACCCTGAAGGCATCGCTGAAACCGTCCGTGCAATTAAGCCTGACGTCATCGTCAACGCAGCGGCGCATACCGCAGTCGATAAAGCTGAATCAGAGCAGGAATTCGCTCAGTTGCTCAACGCAACCAGCGTAGAGGCAATTGCGAAAGAAGCGGCGAAAATCGGTGCCTGGGTTGTACACTATTCTACTGATTACGTGTTTCCAGGCGATGGCGAAACGCCATGGCGTGAAACGGATGCGACCGCACCTCTTAATGTGTATGGACAGACCAAGCTCGACGGTGAAAAAGCGCTCCTGGCACATTGCGCTAAACACCTGATTTTCCGCACAAGTTGGGTTTACGCCGGCAAAGGCAATAACTTTGCAAAAACAATGCTTCGCCTGGCAAAAGCGCGTAAAGAACTCTCAGTAATCAACGATCAGGTTGGTGCACCAACAGGCGCTGAGTTACTGGCTGATTGTACCGCGCATGCTATCCGTGTGGCGATGGTAAAACCTGAAGTGGCTGGCCTCTATCATCTCGTTGCATCAGACACGACCACCTGGTATGACTATGCCGCGTTAGTCTTCGATGAAGCCAGAAAGGCGGGGATTGAACTGGAAATTGAAAAACTCAATGCCGTTCCTACCACCGCGTATCCTACGCCTGCGCGTCGTCCTCAGAATTCGCGTTTAAATACAGAGAAATTCCAGCGCAACTTTGGCCTGGTTCTACCGGCATGGGATGTGGGCGTTAAGCGAATGCTCACCGAGCTTTTTTCCGCTGAATTAATCTAACATTAAATAATTGCCCGGATTTGGGCAATTTGCATTTATAGAGAAATTATAATGGCTACGCGTAAAGGTATTATTCTTGCTGGTGGATCCGGCACTCGTCTCTACCCGGTAACTATGGCGGTGAGCAAACAACTGCTGCCAATTTATGACAAACCGATGATTTACTATCCGCTGTCAACGCTGATGTTGGCTGGGATTAAAGACATTCTTATCATCAGTACCCCACAGGACACGCCACGTTTTGAACAACTGCTCGGCGACGGTAGCCAGTGGGGGTTGAATTTGCAGTATAAAGTGCAGCCAAGCCCGGACGGACTGGCCCAGGCCTTTATTATTGGCGAAGAGTTCATTGGTAACGATAGTTGTGCGCTGGTTCTGGGCGATAACATTTTCTATGGTCACGACCTGCCAAAACAGCTCGAAGTAGCGGTTAACAAAGGCAATGGTGCAACCGTATTCGCTTATCACGTCAACGATCCTGAACGTTATGGTGTGGTGGAATTTGATAAGAACGGTACGGCTATCAGCCTGGAAGAAAAGCCACTGGAGCCTAAGAGTAACTATGCCGTTACGGGTCTTTATTTCTACGATAATGATGTTGTAGAAATGGCAAAAAACCTGAAACCTTCTGCTCGCGGTGAGCTGGAGATTACGGATATCAACCGTATTTACCTTGAGCAGGGACGCCTGTCAGTTGCCATGATGGGACGTGGTTATGCCTGGTTGGATACCGGTACACACCAGAGCCTGATTGAAGCGAGTAACTTCATTGCGACAATTGAAGAGCGTCAGGGGCTGAAGGTCTCCTGTCCGGAGGAGATTGCGTATCGCAAAGGGTTTATTGATGCGGAGCAGGTGAAAAAACTGGCTGAACCGTTGAAGAAAAATGCATATGGTCAATACCTGCTGAAGATGATTAAAGGTTACTAAGACATGAACGTTATTAAAACTGATATCCCAGATGTACTCATTTTTGAGCCAAAAGTTTTTGGTGACGATCGCGGATTTTTCTTTGAGAGTTTCAGTCAAAAAGTATTTGAAGACGCTGTAGGTCGTAAAGTTGTGTTTGTACAAGATAACCATTCAAAGTCTACAAAGGGTGTTCTGCGTGGTTTGCATTATCAGTTAGCGCCTTATGCTCAAGGAAAATTAGTTCGCTGTGTTGTTGGCGAAGTGTATGATGTCGCAGTGGATATTCGTGAATCCTCTCCGACATATGGCAAATGGGTTGGTGTAAGCCTTTCAGCAGAAAACAAACGTCAGTTATGGATTCCTGAAGGATTCGCTCATGGATTTCTTGTCTTGAGTGATGTTGCAGAATTTGTGTATAAAACAACTAATTATTATCACCCTGAAAGCGACAGAGGGATTATATGGAATGACGAGACAATCAATATTGCCTGGCCACTTACCGGTGAGCCGGTTTTATCTCTGAAAGATATGAATCAACCAAAGTTGTAAAATTATAAATGGTTTCTGCTTGCAATAACTTTTTTTGTTATTGCAAGTCAAATTTGCAAGGTAACAGGGCATTAATTCTCATAAATTAACTATTATTTAAAACGATTTATCAATTCAATTGTGGTGATTATGTCATTTGTTATTATCTCAATGTTGCTTTTTATCTTAGCAGTCGTAGAAGACAGACAACTGTTTAAAATTTCCTTTTTTTTTATTACGCTTTTCAATGTATCTACATTTGCCTACGGCTATGATTGGATGAATTATTATGATACTTTCCTGGGGGTACAAACTGGGACTGCTGATACTTTTTTCACTGAGCCAGGCTATTTATTTTTGATGCAGGTGGCGAATTACATTGGCTTGAACTTTGCTCAGTTTAGCGGATGCATAACCTTGCTAATGTATATTGCAATTTATTCATTTTGTAAAAAAATGAATAACCCTAACCTCGCATTTTTTACTTTATATAGTTCTCTCAGTTTTTTCATGTTTACCGAGCAAATACGCCAAGGTCTAGCCCTTTGTATATTATTATTCGGAGTATCTAACTTATATCGTGGTAATGTTACAAGATTTTTTATAATAGTAATTATAGCCTGTTTTTTCCATATTTCTGCGATAATCGCATTCCTCTTTTTATTCATTAGGGGCGCATCTGAAAAAGGGATGTATAAATTTACAATTGCTGCTTCTGTATTTGTTATCGCATTGTTGTACTCATTATATCACCCAGATTTATTCAGTGCGATCCCCTTGGTTGGGCCGAAGATTGCGGCATATGCGAGATTATCAGAGGAAAAAGATGTTGGCTTTTGGCAATATGTTTTAAGTTCTCGATTAGTATTCATATTTCTTTTCTTATATTTTTTCTTGTTAATTTTAAGAAGGAGAGAAAAGAATCTTTATGCTGGAGTTGGCTCAGTTTTAGTATTATTCCTAAGCCGACTGTCTCCTTATTTAGTGCGGGTGGGATATTATTTTGTCCCATATTTAGTTATCTCAGTCGATAAGTATATGAGTAGCCAAGGGAAAGGAGTTTATTCGAAACTTAACAAATTAATATATATTAGTGTCATTTTTATGGTGTCAACAATACCAGCTTGGAATCCGGTATATTGGGAAGGTTCGAAAACCTTCCTTACTATTACATCAAATACTGCCGACATCAATAAAGAAATTTTTAGGAAGTGTAAGATTTTGAAAGAAAACTATGATCATATCGTGATCATGCAATGTCTAAGATAAATATTAATAGGTATTTATGGGGATTAGGCTGGAATTACGAATGCACAATAAAAAATTGCTTGTAGTTGTTGTTACCTATAATAGTCATAAGTTTATCGAATGGGCCTTAGCTCCTTTGCTTGATATTGAATTATTTCAAATTAGAATTGTGGATTCTGGCTCTTCTGACGTGGGGTATCTCAAACGTTTAGAAGCATATGAAAATGTTGAAGTACATTATGAAAGCAATCTTGGATTCGCGAAGGGCAATAACCGCGCACTTTATGATATTGATCAATTCGACTATGTTTTATTTTTGAATCCTGATGCTAGGATCGAATTAGATCAACTTAACGAGTTGCTTGAGCGAGCAGAGTATTCTGAAAATAAAAAAAACGCGCTTTTTTCGGTAGCACTTGAAAAATTTTCAATTGATGAAAACAAGGCAGTCAATGCCTACGATTCTTTAGGAATCTACTGTGATGCTATTGGTCGATGGAAAGACCTACAGGGACCTATATCAATCGCTAAAGGCAATCTTAAATACGAAGCAGTTTGCGGGGCCTTTATGTTGTGCAGAAGTAAAGCGTTATTACAATTTCCGGATAGTCGGGGAAACATCGGTTTCGAAGAAAGTTTCTTCATGTATAAAGAGGATATTGAGTTGTCTCTTAGGATCGGTAAGAAATGGGGCATAAAAATATTTAACGATCTTAAAGCCTATCATTGTCGTGGTTGGGCCGGTGGAAGAGGTTCAAATCCGTATTGGGCTCGAAAAAGGTCAGCAGAAAATGATGTTTATGTCGCATCTCATTACAAACTAAGAGCGCTTCCCTATGCCATTCTCAAATATCTCTATGTAGTTTTATTGGAGAAAAAATGATGGCAAACTTAATGTTTATAACTCATGTAAGGAAAGATAACACTAGTGGTGTGTGGAAAAAAGTTCTTGCTCAGCGCTCGGCATTTGAACGACTTGGCTTCACTGTTGACTTTGCTTACGAAAATGAAAATAACCTGATAATAGAAACCAATCATAAAACAGAAATTGTTGCACTCAAACATCGCTATTTTTTCTTTTATCAATTAAGAAATTATATCAATAAAAAATACGATTTTGTGTATTTAAGAAAACCACATGGGGGGCTTTATCCTCTTTTCTCATCAATGGTTATCAATAAAATAAAGCGAATAAACAAGTATTGCTCAGTGTTTATGGAAATACCGACGTATCCCTATTCGAAAGAACAGGTCGGATTAAAAGGCTTTATAAGCGATTTGGTATATAGGTTTTCATTTTTATGCTATAAAAAAAATCTCACTGAAATATTATACATAGGAACTGGGCCGGATAAGATCAATGGCGTTAAAGCTCGGAAAATAACAAATGGCGTAGATTTAGAAAATATTGAGTGTGCATCTAAGACAAAAAAAGATAGCGAACTATTTGTATTTGCCGGGATAGCAAACCTAATGTTCTGGCATGGATACGATAGACTGATTAGATCATTAGCTCATTATAAGGGTTCAAATCAGGTTAAATGTTATATTATCGGTGATTCCGAGCCTGAGTTCAGTCGCTTGAAATCAATAGCAAAAGAAGAGAACGTTGAAGAAAAAGTGATTTTCATAGGTCGTCTTGCAGATAAAGAAATAAAAGATATTTTAAAGGATGTCAATGTTTGTGTTGATGCTTTAGGTCGCCATCGAAGTGGAAACAATAATAATAGTTCTATTAAATCGAAAGATTATACAGCAATGGGTATGCCATTTATTAAGAGTCATATTGATGATGCTTTTACTGATGAAGATTTTTTTATATTTCAAGTAGAACCTAATGAAAATAACATTCCGATTGATGATATTATTACTTGGTACAAATCTTTACCACACGATTTCCCTTTAAAAGAGAGGCAAGTTGCGGAAAAACGGTTCTCATGGGATGAAATATTAAGGCCAGTTTTCAATTCGGCGGAGAGAACCAAATGAACCAACAGCAAATGTCAATTCTTGTGGTTCTATATAATAAAAAAATACAAGATTCGGTCACCCTTGATTCCATTTTGCAGGTGACATGCAAAGAAAATTTAAGTTTAACTATTATTAATAATGGACCGGAGAAATTATCTGGGATTGACGATTTCATTAATAATCATAAAGATTTTAAAAATATTAATTTTTACGAGTTTCTTGAAAATCGATCGCTAAGCAAAATATATAACAATTTTCTTTACGATAATCAGAATGCAGCATTTTGTATTATATTTGATGATGACTCTTCGTTTGACAGTTCGTTACTTTTAAATGTTTTGAAGAGCAATGCTGATATTATTTTGCCTTTAATTAAAAATCAAAAAGATAGTCAAATTTATTATCCTATATCAAATAATACAATAGTTACATCAGAAACAGCACTCGATATTAATGGACTTATTTCAATTACTTCTGGGCTCGCTATTAGTCGAAAATTAATAAATCTAATGCAAAACGTATATGGCCCTGTATTTGATGAGAATTTTGCATTATATGGTATTGATACGTCATTCTTTGCAAGATTACATCGAGCCAGAGAAATACATGATAAATTGTCTATAATTAGTCAAGATGTGGTTTTGCATTCATTATCTCGAACCGGAAGCCAGCCGATAAGTAATATTCGCTTAAGAGAACGATTATGTGATGCAGCGTTGATTGCCAGACATTATCCAGACGTAAAGAGACTAACCTATTTATTAAAGAAAATTGTTCAGAATATTTATCGCGGTAATTTCACTAATTTGTATTTGCTTATTAAGTGTTATGTAACTGGGAAACATCCGAGAAGCTAAATTTTTAACGTGAAAAAGTACTTTATGAATAAAATCGTTTCGATAGCTTTAGCTACCTATAATGGAAGTAAATATATAACAGAAATGTTAGATTCAATAGAGAAGCAGACATATTCGCACTATATTGTTCATGTTTGCGATGATGGTTCGACTGACAACACTATAAATATTATTGAATCACATAATCTTTTTAAGCAACAAAAAATTGTTATTCATGACACATCGGGTGGCAATGGTGCGCTTAAGAATTTTATAAGAACGATTTATCATTGCCCCCTCGGCTATGTTGCCTTGTGCGATCAGGATGATTACTGGGTCCCTGAGAAATTATCAATCTTGCTGGATCGAATTAAAACATCGGAAAAGATGAATCCAGGACCTAAACTTATCTTTTCTGATCTGGAAATTGTTGATTCAGAGCTAAATTGTCAGTACCCCTCATTTTATTCGGTATCTTATAAAAGCAGTGCCTGTTCTGATCCAATTGATTTTCTTATCAGTAATCATATCCCTGGTTGCGCAATGCTGTTTAACAAGGAGTTGAAAGCATTAATCGAACCCATTCCAGACAATGTTCGTATGCATGATTGGTGGATTGCGCTTCTGGCTGCTACTTTCGGTGAAATTATTTTTGAACCAGCAAGTCTGATTAAATACAGACAACACGGTGGAAATACTATTGGTGCAGCAGATATGATTAGCAAAAAAATCGCACCTATCCAGCTAATTAAAAACAGTCGAACCGTGATCAAAAGAAGTAGGCTGCTCCAAAATAATTTGTTGCGCTTATATAAAAATATGCCCAAAAAAAATGGTATAAGGCTTAATGTTTCCCCTAGTTTTGTTTTGTTTTTAGAACGAAAAATGACTCTTTTGCAAAGAAGGGCGTTTCTTGAAAAAATGCGATCTGGTGAGAATCACCTTCTCGCATCATGGGTTAAATGGTTTATCTGATGCATAAAAATATCAAACGAGAAACATTTTACCTGTATGCTGTGCAGGTATCTAACATTGTATTGCCACTGATCATGGTACCGTATTTAGCTCATGTACTCGGTGTGGCATCTTTCGGTAAAATAAGTTTTGCACAAGCCATTAGTTATATTTGTATTTTTCTCGTTGATTTTGGATTTAATTTCTCAGCTGCAAGAGGAATAGGATTAAACCCGGAAAATAAGAAAGTAATCAATTGTTTATATAGCAATGTTCAATGTGTGAAATTTCTTATATTTTCAATTGTAATATTAATTGCCTATTTTTGTTCGATTTTCTTGAGTTTATCGATTATTGATAGTCAACTATTGCTATTGGGGGCGCTATCATCATTCTGTTCGATAGTCATGCCGGTATGGTTGTTTCAAGGACTCGGAAAAAACTCGTATGTGGCATTGCTTAACTTTATAACAAGGATAGTGTCATTAGGGTTAATTTTATTATTTGTCAGAACTCCTGAAGATGTTCTTATAGCTGCAGCGTTGCAATTATTTTCACCTCTGATAGCTGGATTAGTGATGCAGGGAATCATAATTAAAAAGAAAATAGTTGAGTTAAAGCGAGAAGAAATATCAGTATTACAGGCGACCTTGATTACCAAAGAGAGTTATCATAACTTTTCAGCTTCTTTTCTAACATTAGGCTTTACCTATTTCAACCCTCTCATAGTTAAGTTTTTCCTGGGGGACGTTGCATTAGGGTTATATAGTTTCGCTGACAAATTAGCAAATGTATTGCGTCAGTTATATCTTCCTCTTGTGCAGGCAACCTTTAGTAACATTTGTGGGCTGTTCCAAAAAGAAAAATATGTGGAGCTTAGGAAGTTATTGCTAACAGTCTTTATTTTTTTTACAGGAGTAACTGTTACAGCATATTTAGGGAATGTATTCCTTGGTGATTTGATAATAGGTCGTTTTTTCTCACAGGCTCATGCTATTTCAAATCTGCTGCTGGTGATGATAATTACACAAGGAATTATCTCATATTCAATGATCCTTGTTAATTTGATCATTATTCCTGCAGGGCTTAGCTACTATCTAAAAATAGTTTATCTTAAAGCTCTATTTTTTTATGCAATTGTTGTTTATCCGTTAATTCATTTTTTTGGTATTAATGGTGTTGCGGGTTCGATTGCATTGGTTGAATTACTTATAATTGGCAGTTTCTGGTTCTTTATTAAAAAGAAAAAAATTCTTTGGGCGGCGACTTGATAAGTTTTTACCAACATTGATGATGGTTTTTTGTCTGTATAAAAGTGAGACATAAATGAATAATTTACATAGTGCTATCGTTATTCCAACGTACAACGGAGGCATACTATGGAAACAAGTAGCAGATAGTATTCGTGAGTTTTATCATGGCCGAGTAGTAGTGGTGGATTCTGGCTCCACGGATCAAACTGTTCCATATGCTCAAGAGTGCGGGTTTGAAGTTTATCAGATTCCAAACCAAGAGTTCAATCACGGCGGCACGCGTAATTATGGCGCCAGCTTGGTAGCAGATACTTCAGATATTGTTATTTTTATGACGCAGGATGCAATTCTTCAAAATGATAAATCAATAAAAAATTTTATAAAATTATTTGAAGAAAATGATACTCTGGCCGCTGTTTATGGTAAGCAGTTGCCGCATGATGATGCTAATCCCGTAGCAACACATGCCCGGATATTTAACTACTCAGATCATCCATATATAGTTAATGAGGCATCCGCCAAGATCTCAGAGATTGGTATCAAAGCTGTCTTTATGTCTAATTCATTTTCTGCTTATCGACTTTCGTTATTTAACAAAATTGGTGGTTTTGCAAATAACACAATACTTTGTGAAGACATGTTGTTTGCCGCTAATGCATTGGTTGCAGGAATGAAGGTAGGTTATCAGCCCCTAAGTTCCGTTAAACATTCACATAATTACTCACCAATAGAAGAATTCAAACGCTATTTTGATATCGGTGTTTTTCATTGCCAACAAGCCTGGATTGGTAAACGATTTGGCGGCACTAAAGGTGAAGGGGCTAAATTCATCAAGTCTGAATTACGATATCTTTTAAAGAATGCTCCACATTATATTCCACTGGCCTTTATGAATGATTTTTGCAAGATTGTTGGTTACAAGCTTGGGAAGCAGTATCTAAGGCTTCCATTAGTTTCTGTAAAAAAATTAAGTATGCATAAACGATTTTGGAAATGATAAGGCTTAGACAAAAACATGAAGAATAGTTTTAAGTTTTTAATCGTTAAAGCGGTTACAGCTTTAGTCGATTTTATATTAATCACCTCTTCTTTTTTCATCGCTATTTTTCTTGTGCGTAAAATATTCGGGGGTTTACATGCTTTTATATTGCAAGAGCAATTTAATGAAAAATTAATTACTCATATTTTAATTGGGTTGCTTTGTGTAGCATGGTATTGGATCCGTTTGCGGCATTACTCATATAGAAAACCATTTTGGTTTGAGTTGAAAGAGGTATTAAGAACTTTACTAATATTTGCTATTATCGATTTAGCAATCAATGCATTTTCAAAATGGCACTTTTCTCGTTATTTATGGGCTTTTACATGGTCATTTGCTTTTGTGATGGTTCCATTTGGTAGAACATTATTACGTCATGCTCTTGATAGAATTGGATTATGGAAGCGTGATACTATCATTATTGGTTGTGGTGGTAATGCAATTGATGCATATCTTGCAATTAGTAGTGAAAGCAATCTGGGGTTTAAAATAAAATATTTTGTGAAGCAAGGTGCAGATAAAACAGAACTTTTTGGTTGCCCAGTAATTAATGATGATGTCAGCCTTTTGAAAAGTATTCATGATAAATCTATTCAGTTTATTATCGCAGTGGAATCTGATCAAATGGACATCCGCGATAGTTGGCTGAGGCATCTTTCGAAGAATAACTTCCGTCACGTTTCAGTGATACCAACAACACGTGGTCTTCCTTTATACGGAACCGATATGGCATTTATCTTTAGCCATGAGGTTATGATATTAAGGGTAAATAACAACCTTGCAAAAAGAACAGCCCGACTACGTAAGCGCCTCTTCGATATTTTCGGCTCACTTTCCATTATTATCATTACATCGCCACTGTTGCTTTATCTCTATTGGCAAGTAAAGAAAGATGGAGGACCCGCAATATTTGGCCATGAACGTATAGGAAAAGCTGGGAAAACCTTTAAATGCCTTAAGTTCCGCTCAATGGTTATGAACTCGCAAGAAGTTTTACAAAATATTCTGGCCACTGACCCTGCGGCAAAGGCTGAGTGGGAAAAGGATTTCAAGCTTAAGAACGATCCCCGTATCACTCGCGTTGGTCGCTTTATTCGTAGAACCAGCCTTGATGAGTTACCTCAACTGTTTAATGTATTAGTCGGCAGTATGAGCCTTGTAGGGCCGAGGCCTATAGTTCAAGAAGAGCTCGAACGTTACAGTGAATCTGTTGAATACTACCTGATGGCAAAACCTGGTATGACTGGCCTGTGGCAGGTTAGCGGCCGTAATGACATAGATTACGAAACACGCGTTTACTTTGATGCATGGTACGTCAAGAACTGGTCGATGTGGAATGACATAGCTATACTCTTCAAAACAATAAATGTCGTGTTGAAGCGAGATGGTGCTTACTAAACCATAGTCTAAAACTCAATAAACATGCGTGATACGACATCATTTGCTACCTCCCTACAGTGATACTGAGTTAACATATTCTTCACTATTTACCTGCCGCCAGGTTAAGTGGCAGGAAGTTCACACCTGACAGGAGTATGTAATGTCCAAGCAACAGATCGGCGTTGTCGGTATGGCAGTGATGGGGCGCAACCTGGCGCTCAACATCGAAAGCCGCGGTTATACCGTCTCCGTTTTCAATCGCTCCCGTGAAAAAACCGAAGAAGTTATTGCTGAAAATCCAGGCAAGAAACTGGTTCCTTTCGATACGGTTAAAGAGTTCGTAGAGTCTCTGGAAACACCTCGTCGTATCCTGTTAATGGTGAAAGCGGGCGCAGGTACCGATGCAGCCATCGACTCCCTGAAACCTTATCTGGATAAAGGCGACATTATTATTGATGGCGGCAACACCTTCTTCCAGGACACCATTCGTCGTAACCGTGAACTGTCTGCCGAAGGCTTTAACTTCATCGGTACCGGTGTTTCCGGTGGTGAAGAAGGTGCACTGAAAGGTCCATCGATCATGCCTGGCGGCCAGAAAGAAGCGTACGAACTGGTCGCTCCAATCCTGACCAAAATTGCAGCCGTTGCGGAAGACGGCGAGCCGTGCGTGACCTATATCGGTCCTGACGGTGCTGGCCACTATGTGAAGATGGTTCACAACGGTATCGAATACGGCGATATGCAGCTGATTGCCGAAGCTTACTCCCTGCTGAAAGGCGGCCTGAACCTCTCAAACGAAGAACTCGCCGAGACCTTCACTGAGTGGAACAAAGGCGAACTGAACAGCTACCTGATCGACATCACCAAAGATATCTTCACTAAAAAAGATGAAGAGGGTAAATACTTGGTTGATGTGATTCTGGATGAAGCTGCGAACAAAGGAACCGGTAAATGGACCAGCCAGAGCTCTCTGGATCTGGGTGAGCCGCTGTCGTTGATCACCGAGTCTGTCTTCGCGCGTTATATCTCTTCTCTGAAAGAGCAGCGCGTTGCAGCTTCAAAAGTGCTGTCTGGTCCTCAGGCCAAACCAGCGGGTGACAAAGCTGAATTCGTCGAGAAAGTTCGCCGTGCTCTGTACTTGGGTAAAATCGTTTCTTACGCGCAGGGCTTCTCCCAGCTGCGTGCGGCGTCAGACGAGAACAACTGGGATCTGAACTACGGTGAAATCGCGAAGATCTTCCGTGCTGGTTGCATTATTCGCGCTCAGTTCCTGCAGAAAATTACTGATGCGTACGCTGAAAATGCCGGTATCGCGAATCTGCTGCTGGCACCGTACTTCAAGAAAATCGCGGACGAATACCAGCAGGCGCTGCGTGACGTGGTTGCTTACGCTGTGCAGAACGGTATCCCAGTACCGACCTTCTCCGCTGCGGTGGCGTACTATGACAGCTACCGTGCTGCTGTATTGCCAGCGAACCTGATTCAGGCGCAGCGTGATTACTTCGGTGCGCATACCTATAAACGTACCGATAAAGAAGGTGTGTTCCATACCGAATGGCTGGATTAATCTGATTTAACTCAGCCTGATAATTAAGCCCGGTGATGCTCACCGGGCTTTTTTTATCACGAATAAGCCCATCTGGACTTGCTTTGTCCAGCGAGCGTCTTTCAAGGCCGTATAAACCGCTGCATTTTCTCATTTCTGCAGCCAGGCATTCGCCTTGACAGCCGTTCAACATAAGAGGTAAAAACCTCAACAGTTGTTTATTGCGGTGGTGTACTTACGCCTCCTGAAACTTAAACTTAAAGAAGTTGAACGAATGAAAATAACTATCTCCGGAACAGGCTATGTAGGCCTATCAAACGGCATTCTGATCGCACAGAACCATGAAGTGGTGGCGTTGGATATCGTTCAGTCCAAAGTGGATATGCTTAATCAAAAGCAATCCCCGATTGTCGATAAAGAAATCCAGGAATACCTTGCTAATAAACCGCTGAATTTCCGTGCCACGACGGATAAAGAAGACGCGTATCGTGATGCTGATTTCGTCATCATTGCAACCCCAACGGATTACGACCCGAAAACCAACTACTTCAATACCTCGACGGTAGAAGCGGTGATTAAAGACGTTATCGCAATTAACCCGAATGCGGTGATGATCATTAAGTCGACCATTCCGGTCGGTTTCACCAAATCCATTAAAAAAGAGTTGGGTATTGATAATGTCTTCTTCTCGCCAGAGTTTCTGCGTGAGGGCAGGGCGTTATACGATAACCTGCACCCATCCCGTATCGTGATCGGTGAGCGCTCTGAGCGTGCGGAGCGTTTTGCTGCTCTCCTTCAGGAAGGCGCAATCAAGAAAGATATCCCGGTGCTGTTTACCGATTCCACCGAAGCCGAAGCGATCAAGCTGTTCGCAAATACCTACCTGGCAATGCGCGTGGCTTACTTCAACGAGCTGGACAGCTATGCCGAGAGTCTGGGCCTGAATACCCGCCAGATCATCGAAGGGGTGTGCCTCGACCCGCGTATCGGCAACCATTACAACAACCCGTCGTTTGGTTACGGCGGCTACTGCCTGCCTAAAGATACGAAACAGTTGCTGGCGAACTATCAGGCTGTGCCAAACAATTTGATTTCAGCGATTGTTGATGCAAACCGTACGCGTAAAGACTTCATTTCTGATTCCATTCTTGCGCGTCAGCCGAAAGTGGTGGGTGTATATCGCCTGATCATGAAGAGCGGTTCTGATAACTTCCGCGCCTCTTCCATTCAGGGGATCATGAAGCGTATTAAGGCCAAAGGCGTTCAGGTAATTATTTATGAGCCAGCGATGCAGGAGGATGAATTCTTCCATTCTCGTGTGATTCGTGACCTTGATGCGTTCAAGCAGGAAGCGGATGTGATTATCTCTAACCGTATGGCGGAAGAACTGGCCGACGTGGCGGATAAAGTGTATACCCGCGATTTGTTTGGTAGCGACTGAGTCTCTGCTTAAGGGGCATAAAAAAACCGGCCAAGTGCCGGTTTTTTTTGTTTTTATACTTTGTAGAAGTCGCGATACCAGTCAACGAAATTCTTCACGCCTTTTTTAACGGAAGTCTGCGGTTTGAAGCCAATAACGTCATACAGCGCTTTAGTGTCTGCGCTGGTTTCCAGTACGTCACCCGGCTGGATTGGCATCATATTCTTCTCTGCCTCTTTCCCGAGCGCCTCTTCAAGAGCCGTAATGTAATCCATCAGTTCAACCGGAGAGCTGTTTCCGATGTTATAGACGCGATAAGGCGCAGAACTGGTGGCCGGTGAACCTGTTTCAACGGTCCAGTTTGCATCGGCCTGAGGGATAACATCCTGCAGACGGATAATGGCTTCGGCGATGTCATCAATATAGGTGAAATCACGCTTCATCTTACCGTAGTTGTAGACATCAATGCTTTTGCCTTCAATCATCGCTTTGGTGAACTTAAACAGCGCCATATCCGGACGTCCCCACGGACCGTACACGGTAAAGAAACGCAGGCCCGTCGTGGGCAGGTTGTACAGGTGGGAATAGGTATGCGACATCAGTTCATTGGCTTTTTTGGTCGCGGCATAAAGTGAGACGGGGTGATCGACCGAGTCGTCAGTCGAAAAAGGCATCTTGCGATTCAGACCGTAAACGGAGCTGGAAGATGCATACAGAAGATGTTGTACCTTGTGATGGCGACAGCCTTCCAGCACGTTGAGGTGCCCTACTAGGTTGGCATCTGCATAGGCGTGAGGGTTTTCAAGCGAGTAGCGTACGCCTGCCTGTGCGGCCAGGTGGATGACGCGATCAAATTTCTCACGGGCGAACAGTGTGGCCATGCCTTCACGGTCGGCCAGGTCCAGCTTGTGGAAGGCGAAATTATCAGATGTCAGCAGATCCAGACGTGCCAGCTTAAGATTGACATCATAGTAGTCATTCAGGTTATCAATACCGACGACCTGATGACCTGCATCCAGGAGTCGTTTGCTGACATTTGCGCCGATAAAGCCAGCTGCACCCGTTACCAGAAATTTCATATCTTCCCTCATAAACATGTGTTCTTACTGATGCCATCACGCATCACATTGCGTCTATCATAGCGCGGCGGATGCCAGTTACATAACCCATCTTTCCGATTTAACTCATCGGATTCTTATAGAAAAATTCATAGCAACAGATACACTATGTGAACATGTTTATTTTTGCCCTTTATCATCTGTTAGGGATTGTATGACGCAGAACAACAATAACCTGGTCAGCAGAAGTAATGACCCGGAGCAAATTGATTTACTTGATTTAGTGCTGCAACTGTGGCGTGGAAAGTGGGTTGTTGGAGCTTTTGTTGCTGTATTTATCATATTGGCTGGGATCTACATCACCGTAGCAAAAGAGAAATGGACATCGTCCGCTATCATAGCCCAGCCGGATGCCGCACAGATTGCAACGTATGCAAATGCGTTGAATATTCTGTACGGAAGTGCCGCTCCTTCAATTTTGGATATCCAGACCCGTGCAATTGGTCGTTTTAATTCATCCTTTTCTGCATTAGCGCAGGCGCTTGAAAATCAGGAAATCCCGGAAAAGCTAACCATCGATTCCACGGTTAAGGGACAAGCATTTCCATTGACCGTCAGTTATGTTGGTGAAACTGCTGAAGCTGCGCAAAAGCAGCTTGCCCAGTATATTCAGCAGGTTGATGAACAGACGGCGAAAGAACTGACGCTTGACCTAAAAGATAACATTAAGCAGCAGATCACAACCCTGAACGACTCCCTGGAAAACCAGGAGAAAGTCTCTCAGGAGCAAAAAGATCTGCGAATCAAACAGATCACTGAGGCGCTTAAGAACGCTGAAGCGGCTAAAATCACTTCTCCACAGATTCAGCAAACTCAGGACGTGACGCAGGAAACTATGTTCCTGCTGGGCAGCGAAGCGTTAAAATCGATGATTGAAAACGAAGCGTCTCGTCCGCTGGTGTTCTCAGGAGCGTACTACCAGACCAAGCAGAACTTGCTGGATATCGAAAAGCTGAACGTTAACCCTGACACTATCCACGTCTACCGTTATGTGATGAAGCCAGATTTACCGATCAAACGTGACAGTCCGAAAAAGGCCATCACTCTAATCCTTGCCGTACTCCTTGGCGGGATTATCGGTTCAGGTGTGGTGTTGGGTCGCAACGCATTGCGGAACTACAAACCAAAAGCGTGATTCTCATCAGATAAAAAAACCGGGGAAATTCCCCGGTTTTTTTTACTTGTGCCGTTTACGAAGATTCTCTATCACCGCCGTCAAATCCAGCGCCTGATCCTGCAGCAGCACCAGCAGATGATACATCAAATCCGACGCCTCGTTGGTCAGCTCCTCGCGGTTATGAACGGTCGCGGCCAGCGCCGTTTCAACACCTTCCTCACCCACCTTTTGCGCGATACGCTTGGTTCCACTGGCATACAGCTTTGCAGTATACGAACTTTCAGGATCCGCCGTTTTACGCTCAGCGAGTAACTGTTCCAGCTGATACAGGAACAGCCACTGGTGGCCCGCGTCGCCGAAGCAGCTGCTGGTCCCTTTGTGGCAGGTCGGGCCAATCGGATTTGCCAGCACCAGCAGGGTATCGTTATCGCAGTCAGGGGTAATGCTGACCACATTCAGGAAATGGCCAGAGGTTTCCCCTTTGGTCCACAGGCGTTGTTTCGTGCGCGAGAAAAAGGTCACCTTGCCGCTGTCGAGCGTTTTCGCCAGCGCGTCCTGGTTCATATAGCCCAGCATCAGTACTTCACCGGAAACGGCATGCTGGACAACCACCGGCAGTAACCCGTCAGTTTTTTCCCAGTCCAGCTGCGCCTGTTGTTGCTCTGTTAACATACCCTGATCTCCACGCCCTGGTCGTCCAGGTACGTTTTTAACTCACCAATATTAATAATCTGTTTGTGGAACACGGAGGCTGCCAGCGCGCCGTCAACGTTCGCATCGCGGAAGGCTTCCAGGAAGTGTTCCATGGTACCCGCGCCGCCGGAGGCAATTAGCGGCACGTGGCAAACCGCGCGGACTTTTTTCAACTGCTCCAGGTCGTAGCCATTACGCACGCCGTCCTGGTTCATCATGTTCAGCACAATTTCGCCTGCACCACGTTTCTGGACTTCCTGCACCCAGTCCAGCGTCTCCCATTGGGTTACGCGGGTCCGGCTTTCATCGCCGGTGTACTGGTTGACGTGGTATTTGCCCGTTGCGGCGTCATACCAGGTGTCAATTCCCACGACAATACACTGTACGCCAAAGCGATCGGCCAGACGGGTAATCAGCTCCGGGTCAGCCAGGGCAGGGGAGTTGATGGAAATCTTGTCGGCGCCGAAGGAGAGGATTTTTGCCGCCTCTTCCGCAGATTTAATCCCGCCTGCCACGCAGAAGGGAATATCAATCACTTCTGCCACGCGCGCCACCCAGCTTTTATCCACGACGCGGCCATCGCTGGAGGCGGTGATATCGTAAAACACCAGCTCATCTGCGCCTTCTTCTGCGTAGCGTTTTGCCAGCGGGACGATATCGCCAATGATTTCGTGATTGCGGAACTGCACGCCTTTCACTACCTGGCCGTCACGCACGTCCAGGCAAGGGATTATCCGTTTTGCCAGCATTGAATCGCCTCCGTCACAGTAAATTTACCTTCCAGCAGGGCCCGGCCCACAATCACGCCCTGCACGCCCGTTCCGCGCAGCGCGGCGATATCATTCAGATCGCCAATTCCACCCGAAGACTGGAAGGCCACCTGCGGATAACGGGCGCAGACTTCTTCATATAAAGAAACGTTCGAGCCCGCCAGCGTGCCGTCGCGGGAGATATCCGTGCACAGCACGTGCTTCAGGCCGACGGGCAGATAGATATCAACCAGTGCTTCCAGCGTCACGCCGGAGTTTTCCTGCCAGCCGCTGACCGCAACCTGTTTATTCCCCTGCTCGTCGATGCGAACGTCCAGTGCCAGCACCAGAGCGTCAGCGCCAAAGCGGCGGAACCAGGCTTTGACCTTTTCTGGATCGTTGACGGCAGTCGAGCCGACGACCACGCGCGCCACGCCCGCGTCCAGCAGCGCCGCGACGTCATCTTCCGTACGCACGCCGCCGCCTACCTGGACGGGCACGTCAACGCCGGCAACCAGATTTTTAAGCAGTGGGATCTGGCGTTTCGCCGGGTCCTTCGCGCCGGTCAAATCCACAAGGTGCAGCACCTGCGCGCCCTGGGCGGCGTAATCCTGCAGACGTGGCAGCGGATCGTTACCGTAGTCGCGTTGCTGGCCGTAATCGCCCTGATGGAGACGGACAACCGTGCCGTCAATTAAATCTAAAGCGGGAATAATCATCACATCTCCAGGAAGTTTTTCAGCAACTGTGCGCCTGCGGCACCCGAACGTTCCGGGTGAAACTGCACCCCGAAGAAGTTATCTTTCTGCACCGCCGCGGTAAATGCTTCGCCGTAATTGCACTGGGCAATGGTGTACGTATTTACCGGCATGGCGTAGCTGTGCACGAAGTAGAAGTAAGCGCCATCCTCAATGCCGCGAAACAGTCTGTCACCCGCTTTGGGGTAAACGCGGTTCCAGCCCATGTGCGGCAGAGGCAGACCGTGATCGGTCATTTTCGGCACGTCTTCATCGATAATACCGAGCAGATCAACGCCGTTGCTCTCTTCACTGCGTCGGCCCAGAATCTGCATGCCTAAGCAAATCCCCAGCACCGGTTGGGTACAGGCTTTGATGAGGCTCACCAGCTCGCGCTCATAGATCTGATCCATCGCCGCCTGCGCTGTCCCTACACCGGGCAGAAAGAGCTTATCGGCGCGCAGCACCACGTCCGGGTCACGGCTCACCACCGGCTCATAGCCGTGGCGCGCAATCGCCGACCGTACGGAGTTCAGGTTGGCGCATCCGGTATCCAGAATCACCACATTCATTACAGCACTCCTTTCGATGAGGGCAGAGCGTCACCTTCCACACGAATGGCCTGGCGAAGCGTACGGCCAAAGGCCTTAAACAGGCTTTCCACACGGTGGTGGTCGTTCTTACCCTTGGTCTTCAGGTGCAGCGTCAGGCCCATGGTGTAGGACAATGAACGGAAGAAATGTTCAACCATTTCGGTGCTGAGGTCACCCACGCGCTGGTAGGTGAAATCCGCTTTGTATTCCAGGTGCGGGCGCCCGGAGATATCCATTGCACAGCGCGCCAGGCATTCATCCATCGGCAGCACAAAACCAAAACGGTTGATGCCGCGTTTGTCGCCGAGCGCCAGCTTCAGCGCTTCACCCAGCGCCAGGCCGGTATCTTCCACGGTATGGTGATCGTCAATGTAAAGATCGCCTTTCACGGCTATCTCCATGCGGAAACCGCCATGGGTCGCGATCTGGTCCAGCATATGGTCGAAGAAACCCACGCCGGTGTGGATCTTGCTGCCGCCTTCACGATCCAGCCAGACCTTAACGTCGATTTGCGTCTCTCTGGTGTTGCGTTCAACGTGCGAGTAGCGGTCACGCCGGGTCAGCTGCTCACCAATTTTTGCCCAGTTAAGGGTGGCACGGTCATAGCGCAGCCCGGAGATGCCCATGTTCTCCGCCAGCGTAATATCGGTCATGCGATCGCCAATGACATAGCTATTGGCTTTATCCAGCACGTCATCCGCCAGGTAGCGTTCGACCAGCTTTACCTTTGGCTTGCGGCAGTCACATTCATCAGCCGGCAGGTGCGGGCAGATCAGCACCTCATCAAATTCAACGCCCTGAGAGCTCAGCACCTGCATCATCAGGTTATGCGGGCCGTCAAAATCCGCCTGCGGGAAACTGTCGGTCCCCAGCCCGTCCTGGTTGGTGATCATCACCAGCTTATAGCCCGCTTTCTGCAGCTTGAGCAGCACCGGGATTACATCTGGTTCAAAAGCCAGTTTGTCGAAACGATCGACCTGAAAATCGGTTGGTGGCTCCGAAATAAGGGTACCGTCACGATCGATAAAGAGGGTCTTCTGGCTCATACTTTCTCCGCTTTCAGGGCGTCAATCACGCGCTGACTCTCTGCACTGGTGCCTACGGTAATACGCAAACAGCCGCTTAAGGATGGTTGTTTATTTTGGTCTCGTAAGATAATGCCCTGATCCCATAAAGATTTAAATACGGCGCTCGACGCGGTAAAGCGTACCAGGATGTAGTTAGTTTCAGAGTCGAATACCTGTTCCACGCAGGGAATATCTTTCAGGGCGGTGACCAGATACTGCCGCTCTTCGAGAATTTGCGCCACGCGTTCGCGCATTGCGTTGATCCCCTGGGGGGCCAGTGCCTGTGCCGCAATATCGGCAACCGGTGTAGAGAGTGGATAGGGCGCGATCACTTTCAGCAGCAGGTCGATGACCTCTTTGTTGGCCAGCGTAAAGCCGCAGCGCAGGCCAGCGAGGGCGAAAGCTTTTGACAGCGTACGCAGTACAACCAGGTGCGGGTACTCCTCGAGCCAGCCTGTCAGCGTCGCCTGCGGGCAGAACTCAATATAGGCTTCGTCAGCCACCACCAGCGCTTTGCCGCGCGTCATTTCCAGCAGGGCACGAATATCCTGGGGATTGATAATCTGCCCGGTCGGGTTGTTCGGGCTACAGACGAACACCACCTTCACCCCGTCGAGGTTATCGGCGATGCCCTGCAGATCGAGCTGCCAGTCTTCCAGCGAGAGCACGTTACGACACGCCACGCCGAAGGTTTCCGCGCTGACGCTGTACATTCCGTAAGTTGGCTGGCAGTACATAACGGCATCTCTGCCCGGTTCGCAAAAGGCACGGATCAGCAGTTCAATCCCTTCATCTGCACCACGGCTGACCAGAACCTGTTCGGGCTTTACACCGGCGTATTGCGCATAGTTTTCGATAACCGCTTTTGGCTGACACTCCGGGTAGCGGTTCAGCGTTTGCTGTGACAGCTCGAACTGTACGGCCGTCGGGTATTCGTTGGCATTCAGCCAGACATCACCGTTGCCACCCAGACGACGCGCAGACTGATAAGGCGTCAGGCGACGGACATTTTCGCGGGCTAATTCTTCAATGCTCATGCTTGCTCCTTCAGGGCTGCAACGCGCAGCGTAACGGCATTTTTATGGGCGGTAAGGCGTTCGGCTGCGGCCAGGGTCTCAATGGTGGAGGCCAGTGAGGCAAACCCCTCGCGGGAGAGTTCCTGCACGGTCATGCGCTTCTGGAAATCCGCCAGCCCGAGGCTTGAGCAGGTTGATGTGTATCCGTAGGTCGGCAGAACGTGGTTGGTGCCGGAGGCGTAATCGCCTGCGGATTCCGGCGACCAGTCGCCAAGGAATACCGAGCCAGCGCTGGTGATCCTGTCGACCAGATCGCGCGCATTGCGGGTCTGGATAATCAGGTGTTCCGGGCCGTACTGGTTGGAGATGGCAATGCACTGCGCCAGATCGCGCGCCACAATCAGGCGGCTGGCCGAAAGCGCCTGGCGTGCCGTGTCGGCGCGCGGCAGGTCGGCAAGCTGGCGCTCAACGGCTTCACCCACGCGTTTTGCCATATCCGCATCCGGCGTCAGCAAAATAACCTGTGAGTCCGGGCCATGTTCTGCCTGGGATAACAGATCGGAGGCGACGAAGTCCGGCGTTGCGCCGCTGTCGGCAATCACCAGCACCTCAGACGGCCCGGCAGGCATATCAATCGCGGCGCCGTCCAGACGCTGGCTGACCTGGCGCTTGGCTTCGGTCACATACGCATTGCCCGGGCCAAAAATTTTGTCCACACCAGGAATGGACTCGGTGCCAAACGCCAGTGCGGCAATCGCCTGCGCACCGCCCACCTTATATACCGCCTGCACGCCACACAGTTTTGCCGCATAGAGAATTTCATCGGCGATCGGTGGCGGCGAGCACAGCACCACTTTCTCACAACCGGCGATGCGTGCCGGAGTCGCCAGCATTAATACGGTAGAGAACAGTGGGGCGGAACCGCCGGGGATGTAAAGCCCCACCGACGCTACGGGACGCGTGAGCTGCTGGCAGCGTACGCCGGGCACGGTTTCCACATCGACCGCCTGCAATACCTGTGCGGTGTGGAAGGTATCAATGTTTTTCACCGCGACGGCCATCGCCTGTTTAATTTCGTCACCGAGACGGCTTTCCGCATCCGTGATTTCCTGTTCGGTCACCTTTAATGCGTCAACCGAGGTTTTATCAAACTTTGCGCTGTATTCCCGCAGCGCGTCATCGCCACGGGCTTTGACGTTATCGAGGATCTCCGCCACGGTGCGGGTGATGCTTTCTGAGGCGGAAATCGCCGGACGCAGCAGCAGCGCGCGCTGTTGTTCTTCCGAACAGTCGTTCCAGTTGATGATTGTGTTAAAGCTCATGGCCATTACTCCATCATCTTCTCAATTGGCAGCACCAGAATTGAGCTTGCGCCCAGCGCCTTCAGTTTTTCCATGGTTTCCCAGAACAGGGTTTCGCTACTGACCATGTGCATGGCGACACGCTGCTGATCGCCGGCCAGAGGCAGAATGGTCGGGCGCTCTGCGCCCGGCAGCAGGGCAATCACCTCGTCCAGACGTTCGGTTGGCGCGTGCATCATAATGTATTTCGATTCACGGGCCTGAATCACGCCCTGAATACGGGTCAGCAGTTTGTCGATCAGCTGCTGTTTCGCATCGGCCATTTCGCCGTCGCGCTGGATAAGACACGCTTTCGAGCGGTAAATCACTTCCACTTCGCGCAGACCGTTCGCTTCCAGCGTGGCGCCCGTAGAGACGAGGTCACAGATGGCGTCAGCCAGACCCGCGCGCGGCGCCACCTCAACAGAGCCGTTCAGCAGACAGGATTTAAACTGTACGCCTTTCTGATCCAGGTAACGTTTTAACAGGTGAGGGTAGGAGGTGGCGATACGTTTGCCGTTCAGCGCGGCCGGGCCGTCCCAGGCTTCATCGACAGGCGTGGCCAGCGACAGGCGGCAGCCGCCGAAGTCCAGACGACGCAGGGTAAAATAGCGTGGATCTTCACCCTGGGCACGGCGGGTCAGGAGCTCTTCTTCCAGCACGTTTTCACCGATGATGCCGAGGTCAACAACGCCATCCATCACGAGGCCGGGAATATCGTCATCACGCACGCGCAGAATGTCGATGGGCATATTTTCAGCCAGGGCAATCAGGCGCTGGGTGTGCAGGTTGATTTTAATCCCGCAGCGGGCGAGCAGTTCGCGTGAATCATCACTCAAACGGCCTGATTTTTGAATAGCTATGCGTAAACGTGAGTTATCTAACATTCTGTTTTCCTCGTTAACCTGTTTTAACCTGTCTGAATTTGGTCCAAAAAAAAGCCCCCGGAAGAAGATCTTCCGGGGGCTTTTTCATGCGTTCATGCACCACTGGAAGATCCAAACGTCTTCCAGCACACATCGCCTGAAAGACTAGTCAGGATGATGGTGATGATGGTGGTGTTTAAATTGAACGCGTGTCATAAAATTCTCGATGAATGCTTATTCATTTGATGTCTTTTAACCTAAACCAGTTGTATGACTGATTGCAAGGGCTTTTTTTGATCATTAATTCATTTCATATTGACGCTATGAATTGTGTGTTCTGTCGGGCTGGCGTAGCCTTAAGAAAGACGAGTAAAAGTCAGGAGAATTCGCATGAAAAAGGTCGCGATTGTCGGTTTAGGTTGGCTGGGAATGCCGCTGGCGATGTCATTGGCCGCAAAAGGCTGGCAGGTGACCGGAAGCAAAACCACGGCGGATGGGGTAGAAGCGGCGCGCATGTGCGGTATTGACGGCGTCGAGTTGCGTCTGGAACCTGAACTGGTGTGTGATGCTGACGATCTGGACACGCTGATGAACGTTGATGCGCTGGTGATTACGTTACCTGCACGGCGCAGTGGCCCGGGCGAATCATTTTATCTGCAGGCGATGCAGGAGATTGTCGACAGCGCGCTGGCGCATCACATCCCACGCATTATTTTTACCAGCTCAACCTCGGTCTACGGCGATGTTGACGGCGTGGTGAAAGAGACCTCTGAGCGTCATCCCGTTACCGCGAGCGGTAAAGTGCTGAAAGAGCTGGAAGACTGGCTGCATCATCTTCCCGGCACCCAGGTCGATATCGTACGGCTGGCAGGTCTGGTTGGCCCCGGACGACATCCAGGGCGCTTCTTCGCGGGAAAATCCGCGCCAGACGGACAACATGGCGTCAATCTTGTGCATCTTGATGACGTAATTGCCGCAATAGAACTACTCTTACAGGCTCCAAAAGGTGGGCACATCTATAATATATGTGCGCCTTCTCATCCAGCGCGTAGCACGTTTTACCCGCTGATGGCACGCCAGCTGGGTCTGGTTCCGCCTGTTTTTGGTGAAGCAAAGGACGAAAGTAAAGGCAAAATTGTTGATGGCAATCGCATTTGTCATGAGCTGGGGTTTGAGTATCAATATCCCGATCCGCTGGTGATGCCGATGGAATAAGTTTCTCAGCGGAAACGATCGCACACCGGAAGGGGGCGAACATGAAACCGCTGCTGGATGTTCTTATTATTCTGGATGCACTGGAAAAAGAGGGGAGCTTTGCCGCTGCTTCGGCAAAGCTCTTCAAAACCCCGTCGGCGCTGAGCTATACCGTTCATAAACTGGAAAGCGATCTTAATATCCAGATCCTCGATCGCTCTGGTCACCGCGCCCGTTTTACCCGTACCGGGCAGATGCTGCTGGAGAAGGGGCGCGACGTCCTGCATACCGTTCGCGAACTGGAAAAACAGGCCGTCAAACTGCACCAGGGATGGGAGAACGAACTGGTCATCGGCGTTGATGATACTTTTCCGTTTTCTCTTCTGACGCCGCTGATTGAGGCGTTCTATCAGCACCACAGCGTAACCCGATTAATCTTCATTAATGGCGTGCTGGGCGATTCATGGGATGCCTTAACTCAGGGCAGGGCCGATATTTTTGTCGGTGCGCTGCATGAACCGCCCCAGTTAAGCGATTTCGGTTTCGCCCGGCTGGGTGTGCTGGAGCAGGTTTTCGCCGTCGCGCCACACCATCCGCTCGCGCAGGAGCCGGAACCCCTTAACCGGCGCACGATTAAAGGCTACCGCGCCATTGTGGTCGGTGACAGCTCGCGTCCCGACTGTGCGGCCTCCACGCAGTTGCTTGATGAGCAGGAGGCGATCACGGTGTTCGACTATAAAACCAAGCTGGAGCTGCAAATCAGTGGCCTGGGGTGCGGCTATTTACCCCGCTATCTGGCACAGCGGTTTTTAGACAGCGGTGCGCTTGTTGAAAAACAGGTGCTTGCACAAAGCAGCAATGAATCGGTGTGGGTCGGCTGGAATGAACAAACTGCGGGGCTGGCAAGTGCCTGGTGGCGGGACGAAATTTTAGCAAATAGTGCTATTGCTGCCGTTTACTCGCAAAGCAGCGTCGAGAAATCAGCCAGTTAGAAAAAAGAAAATCGCCCCGGGCGTTGCAAAGTATTGCCTTTTGTATCCGATGTGGGGCAAAATGCGCCGCTGCAACCAAATGAATAATCGACGATATAAAAGGCGTCGGTTATTTTTTTTTGCACGTATGAAACGAAACTAAAAACCAAGAGGCCGGGCTTCGTACCGGATAGATATTTACTAAAATCCGACAGTTGTTGTCGCTGAGGAATACAGAAATGGGGCAATTTTTCGCTTACGTGGCGGTTATCACCGTAAAGGAGAATAACTATGTCGCATAACGCAACTCCAAACACCTCTCGCGTGGAATTACGTAAAACCCTTACGTTAGTTCCGGTTGTTATGATGGGCCTTGCCTATATGCAGCCAATGACGCTGTTCGATACATTCGGTATCGTATCAGGCCTCACAGACGGTCATGTGCCGACGGCTTACGCCTTCGCGCTGATTGCGATCCTCTTTACCGCGCTGAGCTACGGTAAACTGGTCCGTCGCTATCCGTCTGCCGGTTCCGCCTACACCTATGCCCAGAAATCCATCAGCCCGACCGTTGGCTTTATGGTGGGCTGGTCTTCGCTGCTCGACTATCTGTTCGCGCCGATGATCAACATTCTGCTGGCTAAAATTTATTTTGAAGCACTGGTGCCGTCGATCCCTTCGTGGATGTTCGTCGTGGCGCTGGTGGCCTTTATGACGGCGTTCAACCTGCGCAGCATCAAGTCCGTTGCGAACTTTAACTCCGTTATTGTTGTGCTTCAGGTCATCCTGATTGCCGTGATTCTGGGCATGGTTATCTTTGGTGTCTTCCACGGTGAAGGTGCAGGTACCCTGGCGAGCAGCAAGCCTTTCTGGTCTGGTGATGCGCATGTGATCCCGATGATTACCGGGGCAACCATTCTGTGCTTCTCCTTTACCGGTTTTGACGGCATCAGCAACCTGTCTGAAGAGACCAAGGACGCAGAGCGTGTTATCCCGCGTGCTATCTTCCTGACGGCGCTGATTGGTGGTCTGATCTTTATCTTTGCGACCTACTTCCTGCAGCTGTACTTCCCGGATATCTCTCGCTTTAAGGATCCGGATGCCTCTCAGCCAGAAATTATGCTCTACGTGGCGGGTAAAGCGTTCCAGGTTGGCGCGTTGATCTTCTCCACCATCACGGTACTGGCATCCGGCATGGCCGCGCACGCAGGCGTTGCACGTCTGATGTACGTAATGGGTCGTGACGGCGTATTCCCGAAAAGCTTCTTCGGCTACGTTCACCCAACCTGGCGTACGCCGGCGATGAACATCATCCTGGTCGGCGCTATTGCTCTGCTGGCGATTAACTTTGACCTGGTGATGGCAACTGCGCTGATTAACTTCGGTGCGCTGGTGGCGTTCACCTTTGTTAACCTGTCGGTTATTTCTCAGTTCTGGATCCGTGAAAAGCGTAATAAAACGCTGAAAGATCACTTCCAGTATCTGTTCCTGCCGATGTGTGGTGCGCTGACCGTGGGTGCGCTGTGGGTTAACCTGGAAGAGAGTTCCATGGTGCTTGGCCTGATTTGGGCGGGTATCGGCCTGGTTTACCTGGCGTGCGTCACGAAGAGCTTCCGTAACCCGGTTCCTCAGTACGAAGACGTTGCGTAAGAGCTAAGTAAAAAAAACCGGAGACCATCGCCTCCGGTTTTTTTTCGCCCAAAATCTGTCAGACGATTTCCTGCGCATACTGATACAGCGCTTTTAACAGCGCCTGCTTTTCAGCATTTCCTTCATACTGGCTATACAGCATCTCCAGCTCCTGCGCGTAGCTCTGCAGAAACTCCGGTGTAAACACATGACGACGATGCTGAAGCCAGCGCGCCTGTTCGGTTTCATCCAGCGTGCCAGGATAGTTGCGCGCGCGATAATTAAACATCAGTTTTTCGATACGTGCATCCGCGAAGGTAATATCCAGCGCGGGTAAGTTACGCGGTTCGGTTTGCAGAACAATATTCATTGCCGCACGGTCTGCGTCGCTGAAAAAGCCGTTGTACAGCTGCGCATCGACGTTGTCTGACGGAACAAAGGGTTCGGCTTCGGCAAAGATCGCCACCGCTTTCTCACGCACCTGCGGGTTTTCACGCAGCACCTTGAGGTTATCCAGGCAACGCTGACGGTTAATCCCCAGCCTGTCGGCATCCTCTGCGCGCAGCGTATTGGCCTGGGCCAGGACCGGACATTTATTGATATGGACCAGTTTGACCGGCACCGCGGGCAGATCGCCGAGTTCATCTTTTGGGGTATAGAGCCGTTCGCGCAGCGTATCGCTGTCGAGATCGAGCAGCGGTGTAATATCACCGGCTAAATCCACCATAATCACGGCATTACGGTTATCCGGATGCCAGGCCAGCGGAGCGACCCAACTGGTATTGCCGCGCCAGGCGCCAAACATACCGGAGATATGTACCAGTGGTTTCATCTGCGGCACATCAATCAGCGTGGTGAGTTTCTGCTTGCTGCGGTGGCTCAGCAGATAGTCAAACAGCCGCGGCTGAGCAGTTTTCACCAGCTTTGCCATAGCAATGGTGGCGTAGACATCGGCCATCGCATCGTGGGCATTACTGTGCTCAATACCGTTCGCGCGCGTCAGGTGTTCCAGTCTGAAGCTCGGCAGCCCTTCATCATTCTCAGGCCAGTTGATGCCTTCCGGGCGCAGCGCATAGCAGGCACGCATAATGTCGAGCAAATCCCAGCGCGAGTTGCGGTTCTGCCAGCTCCAGGCATAAGGATCGT
>Ga0308165_1001601_pt1 | contig 30877 bp, 19 predicted proteins | sample PhyWR2_FD_201032 | JGI IMG/M metagenome (GOLD analysis project Ga0308165, IMG submission 201032) | Phyllosphere microbial communities from UC Gill Tract Community Farm, Albany, California, United States - DLSLW.R2 | ecosystem: Host-associated > Plants > Phyllosphere > Unclassified | place: USA... | reverse complement strand
ACCCGTACCTCTTACCAGCGCAGAGCGCGTGCTGCACCGGGGCCTTGCGGCTGGCTGAGCAGCTGCGTGTCCCATCGGTGGTCCAGGCGCAGCGGCAGGTGCTGTGCCGTCAAAACAGGGGGGGAGGTAGAGGGTGTGCCGGGCCGGGCAGGGGCTGCGCGGCTGCTGGCCGAGGGCGCGGAGCCAGGGCCGGCAAAGGGGCGCTGCGCAGCGGCAGGCGCAGGGGCATTCGCAGAGCGCTGGGCAAAGAGCTGGTCCAGCCAGTGCTCGGGCAAGTCGCGGGGCAGCAACTGGCCGGTGGTGCGGGTCAGGCGCAGTTCATTGATGCGCTGGTCATACATGGCGTCGGCGGCGTCCAGCATCAGGCGCTGTACGTCGAGCTGGGCATCGAGCACCTGCGACAGGTTGCCCCGGCCCACTTCCAAGAGGCGCCGGTAGCCGTCAAAGGCGGCGCTGGCTTCGCGCACGGCGTCGCGCAGCTGGGTTTCGCGCGCGCGGCCCGCTTGCCAGCGGCCCCAGGCCGATGAGGCAGCCTCATGCACCTGGCGGCGCACGGCTTCTTGCTGGGCCTGCTGCGCCTGCAGCTCGCTGATGGCCTTGAGGATGCGGTCGCGCAGCTCAAAGCCATTGCCAAAGTTCCAGTTCAGCTCGACGCCATAGCGCGTGCCTTCGGTATAGAGCACGCTCTTGGGATCTCGGGTGTGCGAGACGACGGCCGCGACCGTGGGCCAGCGCTGGGCCTTGCTGCGGTCCACCTCGGCCTGGGCGCGCGCGATCAGATGAGCGATCTCGCGCAGCTCGGCGCTTTGGTTTTCGGCGGCCAGCAGCGCGGCTTGCTCATTGGTCGGCACCCAGAAGCTGGGCACCTGGGGCTCGGGCAGCCAGGACAGACTGGGGATGTAGTTGAAGTAACGGGTAAAGCGGGCCTGCGCATCGATGCGCTGGGCTTCGAGGGCATTTTGCTGGGCCAGGGCGCTGGCGCGGCGCGATGCGGCCTGGCGCAGGTCATTGCGGCCGACGGCACCCAGCTCGGCGCGGCGCTCCTCCACCCGCGCCAGCTGGCCGATGATCTCGGCCGATTCGGCGGCAATGCGGGCCTTGGTCTGGAAGCGGTGCAGCTCTAGCAACGCAGACAATGCGTCGAGCAGCACATTCTGGCGCGTGGTGTAGAGGGCGCTGCCTTGGGCCGCTTCCATTGCCTGGGCCGATTCGATGCCGGCGCTGATGGCGCCGCCGTCGAGCAGGTTCATGCGCACTTCGGCATTCACTGCCGTGTAGGAGCTGCGTCGCCCACCCTGGGGCAGTGCCGCGTTGCCTGCCGAGGTGCCGAGCTTGAACGTGGGCCAGCGAGCGCCCTCTGCGGTATGGGTGTCGTAGCCCGCCGATTCGACCGCGGCGCGCGCCTTGCGCACATCGGGGTGGTCGCTCAGCATGGCGTAGAGCGCGGCCAGCAGTTGTTGTTGGGATGCGTTGCCCGCCAGCGTGCCGGGCATCAGCTTGGGCGCCATCTGCAATGCGGCAGCCGGGCTGGCGTTGGCGGGGGAAACGGGGGCGTTTGCCGTTGGAGCAGGCCGTGCTGCAGGGGCGGTTGGCGCAGCATGGCTGGCCACCTCAGGCGCGGAAACTGGGCTTTCAAGCGCAGGCTCAGCCCTTTGCACGCGCAGCGGCATCTCCAGCACCGGCGGGGCATCGTGCAGGCTGCTGTCCTGCGCGGGCACGGTGCCATCGGAGAAGCCCTGGGCCTGCAGATCACTGCCCGCCAAGGCCATCGTGAGCGCACAGACGATTCCCCAGACGGTAGAGCCCTGCGGCTCGGCACGTGCCGGGCAAGCCAGCCGGGGCTGCGCCGCCAGGTAGTGGGCCGGCTGACAGCTGGGGAGAAGCGGGGCAAAGAGGCGCATGGCTCAAGGCTCCCGGAAAGCTTCGCTCTGGATATGCAGCACGGGGCGCAGCAGGTACCAGATAAAGGGCTCGCGGCCCAGCAGCAGATCCAGCTCGGCCTGCATGCCGGTGGTGATGCGGTTGTCCTTGCGGCCGACCCAGGGCTGGGCCAGGCTGGCCTGAATCCGGAAATACGAAGGCGCATCGGGCACGTTCGGATCGTGGTCGGCATCGGCCGATACCAGCGTGACCTTGCCGGGCACAAAGCCATAGCGCAGGTAGTCATAGGCACTGACCTTGGCTTTGGTGGCCTGGCCGGCGCGCACATAGCCCCGGTCGGCCGGGTTCAGGCGCGCTTCGACGATGACCTCGTCCTTGTCGGGCACGACTTCGAGGATGGCTTCGCCAGGCTTGACCACCCAGCCCGCACCCGAGCTGCGCAGCCCTTTGACGACGCCGTCGGTTGGGGCCAGCACTACGGTGCGGCTGCGCTGGTTGCGCGCCCGGGACAGGTCCTCGCTCAGGCTGAGCAGTTCGCGCTCGGTCTGCGCCAGCTCTTCGGAGGCACGGCGCCGGAACGCGCCCTGGGTTTCGAGAATCTTGGCCTGCGCCTGCTCGACCTTGGCACGGTTGCTGACCAGGCTTTGCGTGGCGGCCGCCAGATCGGTGCGCACCAAGGTCAGCGCGCGTTGCTTGTCCAGCACTTCAAGCTGGCCGATCAGTTGCTCGGCCGCCAGCTGCTGGGCGATGGCGGCCTCTTGCTCATGCAGCGCCAGGCTGCTGCGCAGACCGTCAATACGGGCCTGGCTTTGGGCCACATCACCTCTGGCCTGCAGCAGCATGGCCTGGCTGGACGCGAGACTGCCCTGGTATTCCAGCGCGCGCGACGAGAACGCGCCCAGCTCGGCACGCACGATCTTGTTCTCCAGCTCCTTGGGGAAGTCCGAGGCCTTGAGCGCCAGGCCCTGGCTCTCGGCGGTGAGGCGCGTGCGGCTGGCCTGCGCAGTGGCGCTGCGGGCCGTCAGCTGCTCCAGGTTCAGGCTGCTGCCGCCCAGGTCAATCTCCAGCAGCGGCTCGCCCTTGTGCACTTCCTGGCCTTCTTTCACATGCACGGTGGTGACAATGCCGCCCTCCAGGTGCTGCACGGTCTGCACGCGGTCCGACGGAATCACCTGGCCGGTGGCGACCACGACGTTCTCCACGGGGTAGAACAGGCCCACCATCACCAGCACGGCCAAGGCCGCCAATGCGATACGGCGTTGGTTGCGGCCGGGTGCGGGTGTACCGGGATCGGGTGCGCGCTCCAGGTTTTGCAGCACCTGGGGCAGGTCGTGGAGGGAGCGGGCCGTCATGATGCCAACTCCTGGGCCTGGGCCGGGCCGGATGCCGGTGATGGCTTGGCGGCGGCAGCAGCGCTGCGTGATGCGGTGGCCTCATTGGCAGCAGCCGCTGGCTTGTGGCTGACGCCAAAGAGCAGCGGCAGCATCTGCTCGGGCTGGCCCTGGTCGACCTGGCCATCGCCGCGCACATGGTAGATATGCTGGGCAAGCGATGCCACACGCAGCGAATGGGTGACGATGATGACGGTGTGTTTGGTCGCAATCTGGCGCAGCGTCTGCAGCAGCGCGGTTTCGCTCTCGAAATCGAGGTCATTGCTCGGCTCGTCGAGGATCAGTACCGAAGGGTTGCGCAGAAAGAGCTGGGCCAGACCGAGCTTGCGCAGCTCGCCGGCGGACAGGCCCGCGCCGCCTTCGCCAAGCACCGTCTGGTAGCCCTGGGGCAACCGGCTGATGAAACCGTGCGCACCGGACAGCTGGCAGGCCGCCAGAATCTGGCCGTCATCGGCATCGGGGCTGACCATGCGCAGGATATCGACGATGGGGCCGCTGAACCAGTAGGTCTGCTGCGCGAGGCAGCCGACCCAGCGGCCCAGGTCATTGCGCGGGAACTGCGCCATGTCATATTCGTCGATCGAGATGGTGCCCTGCGTGGGCTGGTATAGACCGGCGAGCAGCTTGGCCAGCGTGGATTTGCCGGCGCCATTGCGGCCCAGGATTGCATGGATGCCGCCGGGGCCGATCTGCAGCGACACGTTGTCCAGCGCCAGATGGCCCGATGGGTACTGGAAGCTGGCCTGTTCCAGGCGGAACACACCGCGTGGCCGGGGCAGCGCGATGCGTTGGCTATCGGGCTCCAGCGGCTCCTCCAGCGCATCCTGCAGGCGTGCAGTGGCCTCGTTGGCGCGGGCCAGCGAACGCCAGTTGCTGGCCAGCTGGGCAATCGGGCCCAAGGCCTTGCCCGACAACAGGTTCACGGCCATCAGGCTGCCGATGCTCATCCACTGCGCATTGATGGCCAAGGCACCCACAGTGATGACGGCGACCGAGAACAAGGTCAGCAGCACATGGCTGGTTTCCTTGGCGTTTTCCATCTCGCCGTTTTTCTCGAAGCTCTCGGCCAGCCAGCGGTCATAGCCGGACTGCCAGGCCTGCTGGGCCGCTGCGTCATAGCCCAGCACCTTGAGCGTGCCACGTGCATTGCAGATCTCGGCCGTACCCCTGTCCAGCTGGCGCGCCTGCTCGACTTCTTCGACCCGGCCGCTGCGCACCTCATCAGCCCACCACCAGGCCAGCACCGCCAGGATGACCATGGCCACGACGATCACCGGCAGCACCGGCCAGGCGATGATGCCGATCACGATCAGTGCGAGCAGGGCCATCGGCAGGTCCAGCACCGACGAGGCCACGCCGCCCGAGATGCACGAGCGCATCGCGCCGACATCGCGGAACAGCTGCAGCCATTGGGTGGCTGAGCGCTGCTCCAAGGTCAACAAGGGGTGGCCCAGCATCGAGCGCATCAGGCTTTGCGAGACTTCGCGGTCGATCGTGGCGCCGGCTTCCCGCAGCGCACGGGCGCGTTTGCGGCGCAGGTACAGCTCCAGCGCCAGCATGCACAGCACACCGGCGACCATGGCCGTCAGTGTGGCAGTGCCGCCGCGTGAAATGACCCGGTTGTAGACCTGCAGCAGGAAGATGGAGGGCAGAAGGCCGAGCAGACTGATGGGCAGGGACAGCCAGACGGCCTGGTGCAAATGGCCTTTGGCATGGGCGAAGGAGGTCGCCATCGCAGAGGCAAACGGGCTGGCGGTCGCCGCTTCGGCCTCCTGGGCCTGCGCCGTGGCTTCGGTGCGTGACACCAAGGCGCGGGGTAGCAGGTACTCGATCATGTAGGTCTCTCCCAATTCCTCTCAGCTATCCACTGCTGCACTGCACAAATACTCTTATCTATTTATTTGTTTGTTTTTGTTATTAAGTCGTAGAACCAACCGCTGTTTGGTTCACCCATTGCTCTAATTTACTTTGATTTTTATCAAACATATCCCGGATGGTAGGTGGTAAGAAATTGTATTTTTTTATGGCAAATGTCACCCGCCCAGATACTTAATATAGGGTTTGATTAAATATTGGCGGAACGGAGTGGTTGAAGTTTTTTTCTATGTAAATGTTCAACAAATTAATAGTGCTTGCTAATCAAAAATTGATTAATTGCGGGACAGCGATATGGTGAATCCACTGGTAGCTGCGCCAGCTGCTGGCCTGGGACGGATCGGCATGCGCAAAGGGGTCGATAAACGCGGTGTACTCGCGGGTGTCGGGCGGTAGAAACATCGCTGTTTCCGGGTGAATGCGTTGCGGCAGGTTGGCGCGCAACGGCTGGCGCAGCGCTGCGAGCCAACTGCAGCTTTGCAAATGGCGGCGTGCGGTGGCCATCGCCGGTTGCAAGGCCAGCTCGGCCACGGCAATCACGGACCAATCGGGTTGTGGTGCAGAAGCACCGCCATGGGCGAGCAGATGCCACTGCAGCCAGTGCCGGGTCAGTGCTTCCAGCGCCGCCATCTCGGGCGCCACCATGCGGGCGGGGCTGGCGTCACTGTGCAGGCCGGTGTTGCTCGCCGGTACGGCAGTGCCTGCCGCAGCTAGTGGCCCAGCGGCGCCCAGGCAGCCTGCATAGGCGGTCAGTGCCACCAGGCGCCAGGCGGGTGCCAGTGCGGCCGGTTTGGGTGTGGGCAACGGGGGTTGCAAGTCGCTTTCGGGCAGCGGCTGATGGGCTGTTATGCGCCGGGCCAACTGCGCCATTGCGGGCATCACGCTGTCCAGCGCGTCGGACTCGGCCTGCGCATAGCGGGCCAGTACCAGCAGGCACAGCGCATGGTTCAGGTGCTGCGCGCGCTCCGCCTGTTCGTCCCTGATGTATTCGCACAGTTGCAGCGCGGCGCGACCCAGCAGTTGGGACAGTCCACGCTGCGGCATTGCCGGGCCGTCGTCCGCCTGCTGCTGGTAGTGGTGCTGTGCCAGCAGCAGCGCATAAAGCCGTGCGCAAAAGGCGTCCAAGCGCTCGCTGCTCCAGCTGTCTGAGGCGGGCTCGGGCGCGGCCAGTGCTTGCAGTATCGCCAGACTGGGATCTCTCGGCTGGGGGCCGGCAGTGGCTGCTGCGGCTTCCAGCGGCCCGCTGCTGCGCGACGGACCGGCTCCCGCGCGCGGCAACGGTGTCAGGCTGCCCTCGCTGTTGACCAACAGGCCTTGCAGATGCAGCAACCAGTGCGCGCGGGGCAGGCTGTCTGGCTGCTGGTCGCCCGCCGCCAGCCAGCTGCGGGGCGCTGACGCCGTTGCAGGCCAGTGCTGCGGTGGTAGCAGCTGGACCTGCTCCAGGCTCTCATCGGCCAGCGCCCAGGCCGATACGGCGGGTTGCTGGCCCGGCAGAACGGAGGCGGCGGCTTCCAACGCGCTGATTTGCAGCGGCCAGTCGATGCGCAACTCCAGGCAGTCAAGGCTGCGGCTCCAGGCCCATTGCCGCACCTGGGTCGAGCCTGCGCGCCACGCGGCATCCAGGGTGGCGCGCCGCACATAGAAGGTGGCCACGGGCTCACCCGGCGTGGCCACGCTCAGCAGCAGGATGCAATCACCGAAGGGCTCGGGCAGCGGGCTGGTGCGGGTTTTCAGGTAGTCCAGGCCCAGGCCCAGTTGCTGGACCAGGCTGGGCTGTGTGCTCCAGCGGTGGGGTGCTTGGTGCGCCAACACGGGGCCTCCAGAGGGCTGAGACAAGAGAATCGGCATGGTGCGGTTGCGCGCCATGCCGTGCGGCGCTTAGCGGTACTCGAACTCCACCCGGCGGTTGCGCTGGTGGGCCTCTTCGCTGGTGCCGGTGTCGGCCAGCCGCTCCTTGCCGTAGCTGACGGCTTCGACGCGCGCGGGATCGATCCCCAAGGTCTGCAGGCTGCTGCGCACCGACTCGGCCCGTTTTTGGCCCAGCGCCAGGTTGTATTCAATGCCACCGCGTGCATCGGTGTGGCCTTGCAACGTCAGCGATTGGCCGGGGTTGCTGCGCATCCAGCGGGCATGGCTTTCCAGAATCGGGCGATCGGCGGGACGCACCGTGTAGGAGTCAAAGTCGAAATAGACGATATGGGCGGTATCGGCCGGGCCTTTTTTGCCGGGCTGTGCGGTGGCTACGACCGGCGCCACGCCCGATTGGGCAGGTGTTTGCGCCGGTTTGGGCATCGCGTAAATGTGTTCCTCGCGTTTGGCGGTGGTGGAACTGGTGCCGCAGGCGGTGAGGCTCAAGGCCAGTGCGGCGGCAACGGAAAGAGGTAAATGTTTGAACATGGCAATCCTTGATCGGGCCCGGCGCTTGCCTGTTGCCAGGCAAGCGCTGCGAACCCATGGGGCACAAGCGGGTCACTGCTCAGCGCGGGGAGCGCTGTGCATCAGGCCGCTTGGTGGTGCAGAAGGTCCTGCGGCAGCACGCTGTGTGCATCGCCACTGGTCACGCTGCTGATGGCCGTGGCCACCGGCTGCAGCGCACTGCCTGCGCTGCTGGCCACGAAGTGCGGCGCTGCCGTACCCCCCAGCAAGCCGCCCAGCAGGCCTTGTCCGCCGAGCAGGCCGCCGACGATGCCTTGTTCACCGGTGATGCCGGACAACAGGCCGGTGTTGCCACCCAGCAGGCCGCCGACGACGCCGTTGTCGCCCAGCAGGCCGCTGACGAGGCTGCCGTCGCCGGTCAGGCCCGCCAGCACGCCGCCCGTGGTGCCATCGGCCGAGCCAAGCACACCGCCGAGCAGACCGTCAACAACACCGCCCAGGTCTGCTGCGCCGCCACCCGAGGTGGCACCGCCCAGCCCTGCCACGACTTCGTGCACTGTAGCGAGCACCGGCTCGAGCGCCTGGCCTGGCACCTGGGTCAGGCCATCGGCGACCGAGGTCACCACACCAAGCGGGCCACCGCTGGTGCTGGTCAGATCCTCGACGACACTGGTGACCGGTGCCAAGACGCCGCTTTGTGGATCCAGCAAGGTATCAACCACTGCGTTGACCGGTGCTGCCACCGTGCCACCGACCAGGTCGCCCACCACGTTTTGCGCGGTGGTCACCAGACCGCTGCCATCGGCGCCGCCCGAGCCGGAGCCCAGCAAACCGCCCAACAGGCCACCGTCACCGGTCAGGCCGCCAAGCAAACCGCCTTCGCCGGTCAAACCGCCCAGCAAGCCGCCGGCCGCGCCACCCGATGCGCCGCCGCTCAGACCCGCCACCACATCGTGCACCGCAGAGACGACCGGCTCCAGCGCCTGGCCAGGCACTTGCGTGAGGCCGTCGACCGCCGAGGTCACGAGTCCCAGTGGGCCGTTGCCGGTGTTGGTCAAGCCTTCGACGATGCTGGTCACCGGCGCCAGGACGCCGCTTTGCGGATCCAGCAGGGTATCGACCACCGCGTTGATGGGCGCTGCCACCGTTCCGCCGACGAGATCGCTGACCAGGTTTTGTGCCGAGGTGACCACGCCGCTGCCATCGGCACCGCCGGAGCCGTTGCCCAGCAATCCGCCGAGCAGACCGCCTTCACCGGTCAGGCCGCCGAGCAGGCCGCCATTGCCGCCGACGACGCCGCCGAGCAGACCGCCGTCACCGGTCAAGCCACCCAGCAGGCCGCCTTCACCGATCAGACCGCCGAGCAGGCCACCATTGCCGCCGACGACGCCGCCGAGCAGGCCGCCATTGCCGCCGACGACGCCGCCGAGCAGACCGCCGTCACCGGTCAAGCCACCCAACAGGCCGTCTTCACCAGTCAAACCTCCCAGCAGACCACCTTCTCCAGTGAGGCCACCGAGCAGGCCGCCGACTGCGCCGCCTGACGTGCCTCCGCTCAGACCTGCGACAACCTCGTGCACTGCAGAGACCACCGGCTCCAGCGCCTGGCCAGGCACCTGGGTCAGGCCATTGACGGCCGAGGTGACGACGCCAAGCGGGCCGCTGCCGGTGTTGGTCAGGCTTTCCACCACGCTGGTCACAGGGGCCAACACCCCGCTTTGTGGATCCAGCAAGGTATCCGCCACCACGTTGACAGGGGCTGCGGCCGTGCCGCCGACCAGGTCTCCGATCAGGTTTTGTGCCGTAGTCACGACACCGCTGCCCTCGGCACCGCCCGATCCCGAACCCAGCAGCCCGCCAAGCAAGCCGCCGTCACCGGTCAGACCGCCCAGCAAGCCACCGTTGCCGCCGACGACGCCACCCAGCAGACCGCCTTCGCCTGTCAGGCCGCCCAGCAGGCCACCGTCACCGGTGAGGCCACCCAGCAGGCCACCTTCTCCGGTGAGGCCGCCCAGCAGGCCGCCTTCACCGGTCAGGCCGCCGAGCAAGCCGCCATTGCCGCCCGTCAAACCGCCCAGCACGCCGCCAACCACGGTTCCAATCAGGCCGCCACCGAGGCCGCCGCCACCGCCGTCGCCGATACTGCCCAGGCCGGCAATCAGTTCGTTCAGCGTGCCGATCACAGGCTGCAGGCCCTGGCCTTCAACCTGGGTCAGACCGCTGACCAGCTCGGTCAGTACGCCCAGTGGGCCGCCTTCGACCGAGGTCAGGCCTTCGAGCACGTTGGTGACCGTCGCCAGGGTGCCGGTACCAGGGTTGAGCAGGCTATCGAGCAATTGGCCTACCGGTTCAGCAACGGTGCCGCCCAGCAGGTTGTCGACGACATCCTGGGCTGTGGTGATCAAGCCACCGTCGGTGGCACCGCCGCCCGGGACCAGACCGCCCAGCACACCGCCGACGATGGTTCCGATCAGACCACCGCCCAGGGCGCCGCCCAAACCGCCTTCGCCAATGGTGCCCAGACCGGCAATCAGTTCGTTCAAGGTGCCAATGACCGGTTGCAGCGCCTGGCCTTCGACCTGGGTCAGGCCGCTGACCAGCTCGGTCAGCACACCCAGCGGACCGCCTTCGACCGAGGTCAGGCCTTCGAGCACCGAGGTCACCGTGGCAAGCGTGCCGCTGCCAGGGTTGAGCAGGCTGTCGAGCAGTTGGCCTACAGGCTCGGCCACCGTGCCGCCCAGCAGACCATCGACAACATCCTGTACCGTCGTGACCAAGCCGCCGTCGGTGGCGCCGCCACCGGGCACCAGGCCACCGAGCACGCCGCCAACGATGGTGCCGATCACGCCACCTCCCAGGCCACCTTCACCCACGTTGCCCAAGCCGGCAATCAGCTCGTTCAACGTGCCGATGACAGGTTGCAGCGCCTGGCCTTCGACCTGGGTCAGGCCATTGACCAGCTCGGTCAGCACGCCCAGCGGGCCACCATTGACCGAGGTCAGGCCTTCGAGCACCGACGTCACTGTGGCAAGCGTGCCGCTGCCAGGGTTGAGCAGGCTGTCGAGCAATTGACCCACAGGCTCGGCCACGGTGCCGCCCAGCAGGCCATCCACCACGTCTTGCACGCTGGTGACCACGCCGCCGTCAGTGGCGCCACCGCCTGGCACCAGGCCACCCAGAATGCTGCCGACGATCGAGCCAATGAGGCCACCGCTGATACCGCCTTCGCCAATGCTGCCCAAACCGGCAATCAGCTCGTTCAAGGTGCCGATCAGCGGCTGCAGCGCCTGGCCGTCCACTTGGGTGAGGCCATGGACCAACTCGGTCAGCACCCCCAGCGGGCCGCCTTCCACGCTGGTCAGCCCTTCGAGCAAACCGGTGACGGTGGCGAGTGTGCCATCGCTGGGGTTGAGCAGACTGTCGATCAATTGGCCCACGGGCTCGGCCACGGTGCCGCCCAGCAGCCCATCCACCACCTCTTGCACCGTGGTCACGATGCCGGGGTCATCCGTACCACCGGGAGGCGTACCGGAGCCGCCGCCCAGCAAGCCGCCCAGCAGGCCGCCAACGCCTGCCAGCAGTTCACCGAGCGGGCTGTTCTCACCCAGCAATCCGCCCAGCACCTGGTTGACCACGCCGGGAATGCCTTCGGTAGCGGTCGGGTCGCCCAGACCGGCGATCAACTGGTTGAGCGTCGCCACCAGTGGCTCGAGCCCCTGGTCCTGGATATTGACCAGTCCATCGACCAGCTCGGTCAGCACGCCCAGAGGACCGCCATTGGTATTGGTCAGCTGCTCCAGCACGCCGGTCACCACTGCCAGGGTTCCCGTCGATGGGTTGATCAGCGAATTGACCAGGTCCGTGACGGGTGCCACCAAGGTGCCACCGCCCAGCGCGCCCAGTACGTCCTCCACCGAAGTGATCAGACCATGCCCATCCGTCGGATCGGTAGGGGTCGTCGGATCCGTTGGGTTGGTCGGGTTGGTCGGATTGGTTGGATCCGTGGGGTTGGTGGGGTTGGTGGGGTTGGTCGGATTGGTGGGGTCCGTTGGGTTAGTTGGATTGGTGGGGTTGGTCGGATTGGTAGGGTCCGTGGGGTTGGTCGGATTGGTGGGGTTCGTAGGGTTGGTCGGATCCGTCGGATTGGTCGGATTGGTCGGATTGGTCGGATTGGTCGGATTGGTCGGATTGGTCGGATTGGTCGGGTTCGTGGGATTGGTGGGATCCGTAGGGTTGGTCGGGTTCGTAGGATTCGTCGGATTGGTAGGGTCCGTCGGATTCGTAGGGTTGGTGGGGTTGGTCGGATTGGTTGGATCCGTGGGGTTGGTTGGATTGGTCGGGTTTGTAGGATCCGTCGGGTTGGTCGGATTGGTGGGGTTCGTCGGGTTGGTCGGATTCGTGGGATTCGTGGGATTCGTGGGATCCGTAGGATTGGTTGGGTTGGTCGGGTTCGTCGGGTTGGTTGGATTGGTCGGGTTCGTAGGATCCGTCGGGTTGGTCGGATTCGTGGGGTTCGTTGGGTTCGTTGGGTTCGTTGGATTGGTGGGGTTGGTCGGATTCGTAGGGTTCGTTGGATTGGTCGGGTTCGTAGGATTCGTGGGGTTGGTTGGAGTGGTCGGGTTCGTAGGATCCGTCGGGTTGGTCGGGTTCGTTGGGTTGGTTGGACTGGTGGGGTTCGTGGGGTTGGTCGGATCCGTAGGATTGGTCGGGTTGGTGGGGTTCGTCGGATTGGTCGGATCCGTGGGGTTGGTCGGGTTGGTGGGGTTCGTTGGATTGGTGGGGTTGACGGGCGGCGTGCGGTCGTCGTCATCGTCCCCACTGTCCAATGCGGCCGCAATCAGCGCGCCACCGCCAATGCCGACGAGACCCGCCAGCAGAAAATCGCCCAACGTGGAGCCACCTGCCTCGGCCGTTGCCTGGGTTACCACCAGGCCCAGCGCGTCGGTGTCATCGCCGGCAGGGGCCACATCGACTTTGCCGGAGGCCAGATCCAGCGCCATGGCACCGGCCCCGTCAGACCCTGCCTGGTAGCCCAATGTCGCCTCAGTGCCACCAGCAAAGGTACCGACCAGCTTCTGGCCACCAGCGCCGGTGAACTGGGCCTGCGCACTGCCATCGGCGGGGACGATGATCTTGTCACCCACCTGCAAGGCCATGCCTGCCGGCGCTGCCATGGTCTGGCCGTCGCGCACGATCTGTACGCCAGCAGTTGCCTGGGACAGCGTGGCAGGCGTGCCTTTGGCCGATGCGGCCATCGCCGCTCCACTGCCGGTTTGGGACGCCATGCCGTGGGTTGCCAGTGCGGCAGCTGCGGTATTGGAAGGGAGGGCGGTAGAGGTGGTCATGTTCTCTGTCCTGTTGGAGATGGAATATCAAACGCAAGGGCTCCGACTCGCCTCGCGAGGCTTATCTGGGTGGAGCCTGTGCAACATGTGTGCCATAGATTTGTTTTTTATCTAGCGTCTTTTGGTTTTTTATAAGTGATTGAAAAATATGGGGTAATTTATTAATCAATGGAAAATCCGCTATTTAAAAACTATGATTCGCAAGGGTGGTTAAGCTATGTCCAATGTTGTTCCGTGGGGTGTTACGTAACGTTCCCGAGTTATGGCGGAGCAAATCTGTAAATATTTGATACTTTTGTTGGTTCATAGTATTTGCATCATGGGGCGGGATAAGCCATAAAAATTTACATAATGAATCAGGTGCCGCGCTCGCATACCATTTCCGCTGTCGTCTGCTTCTCGTCTGTTTTTCCAAATCGCTGATCCGGTGCCTGTCGGGCCGGACATTCGGCTGCGTTTTCTGACCCATGACTTTGAAAAAGCCATTTATGCGCATTGCGTCTCGCCCTGTTTCTCGTTCGATCCGGTTATTGCAGACGCGGCTGCCCCGAGTGGCCGCCGCACTTTGGACAGGCGGCGCCGCCGCGTTGCTGGCGCTGCCGGTCCATGCGGCGCGAGAGGTGGATGCCGTCGCGCAGCTGCTCGAGCAGGGGCACACCGAGCAAGCCGCCCAGCAGGCCGACCAGTTTCTGCAACTGAACCCCGCCGATGCAGAGATGCGCTTTTTGCGCGGTGTGATCGCTACGGAGCAAAAGCAGCTGCCGCAGGCCATTCAGATCTTTTCGGCATTGGCCCGCGATTACCCGGCCATGCCCGAGCCCCATAACAATCTGGCGGTGCTCTATGCCGCTCAGGGGCAGGAGCGCAAAGCTGTCGATGCGCTGGACCAGGCCATCCGCGCCCAGCCCGGCTATGCCACTGCCTATGAAAACCTCGGTGATCTGTATGCACGCATGGCCAGCCAGTCCTACGCCAAGGCGCTGGAGCTGGACAGCGGCCGCCAGGGCATTGCTCCGAAGCAGGCGCTGATCGCCCAGATTGCGCCGGCAAAGGCGGGTTCTGTTGCGCCGGCCGCTGCGTTGCCAGTGGCTGCGGTGGCCGCGGACGCGCCCGTGTCTGCAGCCAAGGCCGCGCCAGCGCCAGACTTGACGCCTGTGCAGTCCGCTGCTTCGCTGGGCACCACCGAGCCTGCGCCGGCGCCGTCTACCGCCGGGCGCACCCCATCGGCGTCGCCCCGGCCCCTGGCCGGCGCGCAGGCGGCCCTATCTTCTGCCCGCCCCGATCCGGCGGGGGATGCGCCGCCTGCGCAAACCGCTACGCCGAAGGCCGATGCTTCCCCTGCCGCCGTCCAGGCGGCTGTACAGGCCTGGGCAAAGGCTTGGGCACAGCAGGACATGGACGCCTACCTGGCTGCCTACAGCCCGAGTTTCACACCCGCCGATGGCAGCAGCCTGGCGGCCTGGAAGCAGTCGCGCCGCCAACGCATTGGGGGCAAGCGCGAGATCAGCGTAGTGCTGAGTGATGTGCAAGTGGTGGTGGAGGGCGAGCGTGCCAGCGCGCGGTTTCTGCAGGCCTACGCCTCCGGGGCACTCAAGAGCAACACGCGCAAGACCTTGGTGCTGCAGCCGGAGCAGGGCCAATGGCGCATTGTGAGCGAGACCGTCGGGCGCTGAGCCAGCGCGACAGGAAAGGCGCCTGCCGGGGACGGACAGGCGCCTGGCTGGGGTGGGGCGCTCAACGCGGCGGGCCGGACTGCTGGCGCTGACCGCTGCACGCCGTTCGCGTTCAGTTGCGTGCAAGGTTGGAGAAATTCACCGCCGCGCTGATCGTGATCAGCAACTGGCTGGCCACGCGGCAGTCGGTCAACGGCGCGCGGCTGCCACCGCTGGCAGGGCGCTGGCGGCCGGCCAGCGGATGCCCCGCCTTGGGCCAGACCATGCGCTGATAGCAGGTCTTGAACAGCGACTGCATGCCCGAGAAAAACTGGCTGCGCTGCGCCGGGCTGGAGAACGCGGGTTGGCCGTGCTGCAGCGAACATTCCATCAACGCAGTCGCCACCCAGGGCTCGGGATGCAGCTTGCTGTGCTCCTGGTCTTGTGCCAGGGCGTGCATCTGTTGCCAGGCTGCATGCAGCCATTGGCAGTCCGTGGCGGATGCGGCCTCACTGCCGCCGGGTGCATCTCCAGCCTGCTGGCCGCTCAGTTGCAGGCTTTGCAAGGCCAACTGGGCCCAGGGTGCAGAGGCACCGGCGGCGTTGCCGGTCTTGCCATGCAACTGCTGTGACAGCAGGCCAATCAGATCCCGCAGCGCTGCGGCACTGCCGGCGCCCGGGTAGAGATGGACATACTGCACCAGCACGATCAGCCCCATCGCCTTGAGCAGGTCGGTGCCGCATTCATGCAGGCTCCAGCGCTGCATTTGCGCGACCTGGTAGGCGATGGCGCGGTGCACAGTCATGGAGGACGCCGCTGTGGTTCCGCTTTGGCGCTGCGTCAGCAGCAGTGCGTAGGTGATGCCAAGGTGGTCGATCAAGGTGCTGGCCTCGGGCCAACTGCCGTCTTCGCTCTGGCTCAGGGCCAGCAGCTGCTGGGTAGCCTGGTAGATCGCCGGTGCCGCGTCGCCCCGGTTCTGCCGTGGTGCGGCTGGCGGGTAGTGGGGCAGGGTGCGCATTTCTCCCAGGGGGCAGAGGTGCAGGCCTTCCAGCACCAGATGCCAGCGGGCCTGGGTGTTGGATGGCACCGCATCGCTCAACTGCTGCAGGCGCGAGAGCGCGCGCGTCGTCTGCTGGCTCAGCGCGGCGAGCATTTCGCCGTGGTACGGCGCATGGTCGGCCAGGCTCCAGGACTGGCGCAGGTCAGCCAGCGCATCCTGCGGCTCATCGCCCGCCAGCGGAAGCACCGCCGTCACCCAGTCGACACGCAGCTCCATGCTGGTGATGTTGAATGCCCAGGCCCACTGCCGGATCCGCGCTGCACCTTCGGCCCAGGCTTCATCAATGCTGGGCTGGAGGGTGCAGAAGCTGGTGATGGGCAGGTGCTGTGCGGTCACCGTGAAGAACATCAGGCAGCCATCGTAGGGCTTGGGCAGCTCGGCCGCCTGCTGGGCGACAAAGCGTGCAGCCAGTTGGAGCTGGTGGCTCAGTCCCGGGGCGCTGTGGACCTCCATGGACAGGTGGCGTTCCTGGGCTGCATCGAACAAGGTATCGCAGACCTCCGGGCTGAGCAAGGGAGCGTTTTGGGTCATGTGCAGGTCTCCGGTCCGGGTGAAGGGCTGGCTGGGTGGAAAAATGTCTGGCCTGCAAGGAACTGAGCAACTGCCGTGCCAGCGTGCCCATGCTTTCGGGAAAAATGTCTGCAATCGAAAAGACGTTGTTTTATTTGGATATTTTTATGCCGGGTAGTGCGGACCTGCTTGTGAGGGCCCACGCCGCTCTCGCTGTGTTCCCCGGTTGTTACGTAACGTTTGGCCGGTGTTCCAAGAGCGCCTGGCCCGCTCAGCCCCATGCTTGGCCGCTGCAGCGGTCTGTATAATCAGCCCGCTTTGAGCGCGCTCCCGGCGCCGCCTTTGCCGCCTTCAGGGGCGCGTAACCGGCAAGCAAGATTTCTGGCTGTTTTCTGCGGCTTTGGTCCACTGCAACGAGACAAATCCCCCATGCAAAGTGCTTCTCAAGCGCGCCCCTCCCTGCGATCTCTGGTGCCCGTCCTATGTCGCCAGCACTGGGCGGCGGTCTGTGTAGGTGTGCTGCTGGGTGGGACAGCGCTGCAGGGGCAGGCCGCGCCGCCATCGCCAGCGGTGGCAGAAGTGAGCCAGCTGCTGCAGCAGGGCAAGGCGGCCCAGGCCGCCAAAGAGGCCGACGCCTACCTGCGCAAGCAACCCGCCGATGTGGAGATGCGCTTTTTGCGTGGCGTGATTGCGGCCGAGCAAAAGCAGAATGCGCAGGCGATCAGGATCTTCCAGGAGCTGACCCGCGATTACCCCGGCATGCCCGAGCCTTACAACAACCTGGCTGTGCTGTATGCAGCCGACGGGCAGGACCGCAAGGCGGCGCAGGCGCTGGAGCAATCGATGCGCACCAATCCTAGCTACACGACGGCGCATCAGAACCTGGGCGACCTCTATGCGCGCATGGCCAGCGACGCCTATGCGAAGGCGCTGCAGCTGGAAGGCGGGCCCAAGCAAACGGGGCCGCAACTGGCGTTGATCACGCAGATTGTTCCGGCATCGCTTGCCAATGGCAAGAATGCCTTGGTGCAAGCGCGCGCCGATGCGCCGCCCAAACCGGTGGCCCCACCGCCTCTGCCGCCGGCGCCGCCCCCCGCGCCGGCCCCAGCACCCGCACCGGTGCCAGCACCGGCCCCCGTGGCCGCGCCCAAGCCGCCTGCGCCGAGCCCTGCGCCGGCTGTAGTGGCCCAAGCGGCTCCTGCGCCTGCTCCCGCTCCCGCTTCCGCCAAGGCGGTAGCGGCACCCGCTCCAGCGCCGGCCTCTACGCCTGCTCCGGCGCCCGCGCCCAAGGCGGCTCCGGCACCTGCCGAGCCCGCCCACGCCGTGGCCGCCGCGCCAGCCGCCAAACCGGCAGCACCTGTGGCCGAGACCAAGCCCAAGCCAGCGCGCGATACCGCCAAGCTGGATGTGGAGCGCGCCGTCAACGCCTGGGCCTCCGCCTGGGAGAAGAAGGACATGGCCGGTTATCTGGCCGCCTACAGCGACCAGTTCAGCCCCGCCGGTGGCGGCAGCCTGGCGGCCTGGAAGGAAGAGCGGCGCCAACGCATCGTCGGCAAGCAGGCGATTGTGGTGAATGTGCGCAATCTGCAGGTCAGCGTCGACGGCGACCAGGCGACCGCCAAGTTCCGCCAGTACTATGCGGCCGGTTCCCTCAAGACGACCACCCGCAAGACCTTGGTGATGCGCCTGGAAAAAGGCCATTGGCGCATCATGCGCGAGACCACTGGCGGCTGATCGGGCAGCTATGATCGGCGCTGGTCCGCACGGAAGTCAGTAGAAGGAATCGCAGGCTATGCCTTTTTGCAAGCAGTTTTGGCGCTCGGGGATTGGCGCAGCCATGGTGGCCGCCGCAGGCGCGGCGCTGGCCGCAGGCACCCCGGCCACGCCGCGCGCTGCAGCACAGGCCGGCGCCGCTACTGCCAACATCCGCCAACCCGATGCCGAAGAGCGCCTGGTGCAGATCATTGCGCTGGTGCAGAACCAGCAGCTGGACCAGGCCCTCAAGGCGGCAGCCAGCTTGACGGCCGATGTGCCGCATTTTCAGGCGGCGCAGCTGGTGTATGCCGATCTGCTGCGTTTTCGCTCCGGCCAGCCCGGCGCGTTGACACCGGCTGCGGTGGCCGAGCGGGCTGCGATGCTGCCGGTCAAGCATGTCCCGCTGCCGCAAGCCGGGGCAGCGCCGTTGCCCATCCCTACCGCCAGCGTTCAGGGCGCGCAGAGTCTGGAGCAGCTCCAGGGCCTGCAGGACGAAATCCGCCGCCGCATGCATGGCGCCCGGTCGCTTCCCGCTGCTGGCCAGGTGCCTGCGGAGTTTCTGTCGCTGTCGCCCTCGGTGCGGCAGGTCATTGCGATCGATGCGAGCCAGTCGCGCCTTTATTTGCTGCGCCATGACAAGGGCCAGTTGCAGCTGGTCGACAGCTTCTATGTCTCCGTCGGCAAGCTCGGCGTGGGCAAGCTCGAAGAGGGTGACCAGCGCACGCCCGAAGGCATTTACTTTATCGGCCGGCAGATCGCAGGACAGCGCCTGCCCGAGTTTTATGGCAAGGGCGCCCTCACGCTGAACTACCCCAATGACTGGGACAAGGCCATGGGCCGCTCGGGCAGCGGCATCTGGCTGCACGGCGCGCCGCCGGACCAGTTTGCGCGCCTGCCCCAGGCCAGCGATGGCTGCGTGGTGTTGGCCAACCCCGACTTGATCGCACTGATGCGCACGGTGGACAAGCTGACACCGGTGCTGATCCGCGATCAGCTCCAGTGGGTGGCGCCAAGCGATGCCTCCCACCGCCAGAATATGGAGGCCTTCCAAGCCGTGCTCCAGCAGTGGCACCAGGCCTGGATGCAGGACGGTCCCCAGGCCGCTTTGCAGCTGGCCTCGCCGCAATGGACGGCCTCGCCCGAAGGCCAGGCCTGGCAGAACCGCATGGCCGCGCTGTTCAAGGGCCGCAACGTGGAGCTGCAGGACATCTCCACCTACGGCTGGAAGGACGACAAGGGCGAGATCCGCGTGGCCAACCTCAAGCTCAAGAGCCGTGAGCAGGCACAACCCCTGTCGCTGCGCCAGTACTGGCGCAAGGTGGGCAAGGACTGGCGCTTGTTCTCTGAAGACCTGCAAAACCAGAGCTGACCGTTGTCAGCCCATAGCAAAAGGCCCAAACCGAGGTTTGGGCCTTTGTGCTTTGTGCAGCGGCTTAGTGCTGCGAGTCCGGGTCATCCAGCAGCTGCTGGCGCAGCTTCTGGTCTTCGGTCATCTCAAACCACATGGCGTTGAGCACCGCAAAGGCGGCGGCCAGCGGCAGGCCGAGAATCCAGGAGAAATACCACATAGTCGAATCCTTTCTGTGTGCAGCGGCGCTCAGTAAGCGTGGCCGTTGCCGTCGTTGATGTCCTTGGCATTGACCTTGCCCCAGAGGACGGAGTAGACCCAGCTGGTATAGGCGAGGATCAGCGGCATGAAGATGAGCGTACAGACCAGCATGATGAACAAGGTCATGTGGCTGGACGAGGAATCCCAGACCGTCAGGCTGAAACGCGGATCCACGGACGAGGGCAGGATCATCGGGAACATCGAGGCGCCTACGGTGAGGATGATGCCGGCAATGCCCAGACCGCTGGTGATCATCGCCAGACCATCCTTGCGGGCGCGGATCAGCACGGCCGCCAGCAGGCAACCCAGTACGCCGAGAATGGGCGCAGCCATCGTCCAGGGGTGCTGCTGGTAGTTTTGCATCCAGGCGCCGGGGGCGTGGGCTGCGGTCTTGAACAGCGGGTTCGACGGGCCGGTGGTGTTCAGCACCGAGGTGATGCTGTAGCCGTCGACAAACTTCCACAGCACGATGCCTGCGAGCACGAACAGCACGGCGGTGACGACGGCCGAGATGCTGCCCACGGTGCGGGCCCGGGCGGCAATCGCACCTTCGGTCTTGATGCACAGCCAGGCGGCGCCATGCATCAGCAGCATGGTGACCGAGATCAGGCCAGCCAGGATCGCGAAGGGGTTGAGCAGGCCGAAGAAGCTGCCATCGTAGTGGATATAGAGCTCAGGCGTCAGGCGGAAGGGCACGCCCTGCAGCACATTGCCCATGGCCACGCCGCAGATCAGCGCGGGGATGAAGCTGCCGGCAAACAGTGCCCAGTCCCAGCGGCTGCGCCAGGCGGGAGACTCGTTCTTGCTGCGGTACTTGAAGGCGACCGGGCGCAGGATCAGACCGATCAGGATCACGAACATGGCCAAGTAAAAGCCCGAGAAGGACACCGCATACAGCTGCGGCCAGGCGGCAAAGATGGCGCCACCGCCGAGCACCAGCCAGACCTGGTTGCCTTCCCAGGTGGGGCCCACTGCGTTGATGATGACGCGGCGCTCCAGATCGTTCTTGCCCAGGAAGGGCAGCAGCATGCCGGTGCCCAGGTCAAAGCCGTCCATCACGGCAAAGCCGATCAGCAGCACGCCCAGCAGGACCCACCAGATGACACGCAGGGTGTCGTAGTTCAAAAGTGTATGCAAGATCATGGTGTTACTTTCCCGAATAGGTAGGTTGTGCCGTGGCGATCGAGGCATAGCTCAGCGGCTGCGGGTCACGCTGCTCGGGCTCCAGCTCGGGGCCCTTCTGGATGGCCTTGAGCATCAGCTTCATCTCGATGATCAGCAGCACCGTGTACAGCGCCACAAAGCCCAGGATGGTGATCAGCAGGGTGGTCACGCCCAGGTTGGACGCGGCCACAGCGGTAGGCAGCACGCCTTCGATGATCCAGGGCTGGCGGCCGAACTCGGCCACAAACCAGCCGCACTCAATGGCGACCCAGGGCAGCGGGATCGACCAGACGGCCACCCACAGCAGCCAGCGGCGGTTTTCCAGCTGGTGGCGCGAGGCGAGGTAGAAGAACACGGCGGTCAGCACGATGAAGAACATGCCCAGCGCGACCATGATGCGGAAGGTCCAGAACAGCGGAGCCACCTGCGGAACCGTGTCCCAAGCCGCCTTGGCGATCTGCGCGTCGCTGGCCTGGCGTGGGTCATCGACATAACGCTTGAGCAGCAGTGCATAGCCCAGCGACTTGCCATTGGCCTCGAACTGCTCCTTGAGCTCGGGCGAGATCGTCGTCGTGGAGCCCGCTGCGCGGATCTTCTCCAGCGCGTCATAGGCCTTGATACCGTCGCGGATCAGCACCTCGGCATGCTTGACCAGGTCGTTGATGCCCTGCAGCTCGGTATCCAGCGAGCGGGTACCGATCAGACCCATGGCCCATGGGATGTGTATGGCGTAATGGGTCTCGCGCGCTTCCTGGTCGGGGAAGCCGATGGCAGTGAAGGCGGCCGGCGCTGGCTCGGTCTCCCACATGGCTTCGATCGCGGCGAGCTTCATCTTCTGGTGTTCGCCCGACAGGTAGCCGGACTCGTCCCCGAGCACCACCACCGACAGCGAACCGGCCAGACCAAAGGCGGCAGCCACGGTCATCGAACGCTTGGCCAACGCCACATGGCGGCCCTTGAGCAGGTACCAGGCCGACACGCCCAGCACAAAGATGGCCGCGCAGACATAACCGGCAGAGACGGTGTGCACAAACTTGGCCTGCGCCACCGGGTTGGTGAGCACGGCGGCGAAGTCATTGACTTCCATGCGCATGGTCTGTGGGTTGAAGACGGCACCCACGGGGTTCTGCATCCAGCCGTTGGCGATCAGAATCCACAGCGCCGACAGGTTGGTGCCCAGGGCGGTGAGCCAGGTGACGATCAAGTGCTTGACCGGCGAGAGCTTGTCCCAGCCGAAGAAGAACAGACCGACAAAGGTCGCCTCCAGGAAGAAGGCCATCAGCCCTTCGATGGCCAGCGGGGCGCCAAAGATATCGCCCACATAGTGGCTGTAGTAGCTCCAGTTCATGCCGAACTGGAACTCCATCACCAGGCCGGTGGCCACGCCGATGGCGAAGTTGATGCCAAAGAGCACACCCCAGAACTTGGTCATCTGGCGCCAGATGACGCGCCGCGTCATCACATAGACCGTCTCCATGATGGCGATCAGCATGGACAGCCCCAGGGTCAGGGGTACGAAGAGAAAGTGGTACAGGGCTGTGAGTGCAAACTGCAATCTTGATAGCCCGACGATGTCGAGATCCATGAACTGGTCCTTCCGTGTTGTAAGTGCTCGATCTGGTAGAAAAACTACGTGGGTTCCAAACTGACAAATCCGTGGCTTGTGCAGGCTGCGGGGCTAGCCAGGCCGCAATCGCTGCAGCAGTGCTTCAAACTCCGCCGTGCCCTTGCGCGCTTGCGCCAATCCTCCTTGCAAGGGGGCGATCCAAACAATGCGGTCGGCGTGGCGCGCCTCGCGCTGCAAATGGCTGGCCATCACGATGGCGCTGCGGCCGCTGGCTGCGCGCTGGGCATGCCATTGCGCCAATGCGTTCATTACCTGGGCAGCGGTCTGGCGGTCCAGGCCTTCGGTGGGTTCGTCCAGCAAGCGCAAGGGTGCGGGGTGCAGCAGCAGGCGGGCGAGGGCCAGGCGGCGTGATTCGCCCCCCGACAGGCCTGCGCCCTGGCTGCCCAGCGGCGTGTTCAGTTGTTGGGGCAGTGCGCGGATGACGTCTGCCAGCCCTGCCGTTTGCAGCGCGTCCCACAGCTGCGCATCGCTGGCGTCAGGCCGGCCCAGGCGCAGGTTGGCGGCCACGCTGGCCTGGAACAGCTCTGTGCGCTGGGGCAGGCTGGCACAGGGCACGCGCAGCACCTGGCCGGCGCTGGGCGCCAGGTCGCCCGCTATCAGCGCCATCAGGCTGGATTTACCGGCGCCGCTGGGCCCGGCCAGCACCAGCCATTCGCCATCGGCCACCTGCAGATCGACCTGCTGCAACAAAGCGCTGGCGCTGCCCGGGTGTTGCAGGCGGACCGCTTGCATGTCCACGGCCAGGCCGGTAGCAGGTGCTTGGGCTTCGCCGGCGCGGGTGTCGGCAGCGTCATCGAGCAGCGGAGCAATGCGGCGCGCAGCGAGCAGGGTACGGCCCGCTTCCATCGCGCCACGGCGGATATGGACGAGGGGCTCCAGCGCTGCCAGCAGCAGCAAGGTCGCCAGCGCGGCAATGGGCGCGCCAATCTCACCCTTCTGGGCCAGCCAGGCGGCGCAGAGCAAGGCGGCTGCGGTGGCCAGATGGCCCAGCATGGCCATCGCGACGGCGACCCCCGATTCCAGCCGGTTCAGACGGATATCGGCAGCAAACTGCTGGCGCTCCGCCGCCGCAATGCGGGCCATTTGGCGCGCCAGGGTGCCGGCCATCACCAGCTCGGTCTGCGCGCCGACGGCATCAATCACCTGGGCCCGCAGCTGTTCGCCGGCAAAGCTGCGGCGCAGCGCGGTCATAAAACCGTAGCGCACGCACCAGGCCACGCAGGCCAGGCCGCCGGCCAGCACCATGGCGCCCACGAGCAGGCCGCTTTGCCAGTTCAAAAAGACCGTCAACGCCAGCGCGGTGACGCAGGCACTGACCAGCAGCGCGACGGCCGGGGTCAGCAGGCGCAGGTAGACAGCGTCGAGCGCATCGATATCGGCGGTAAGGCGGTGCAGCAGGCGGGCGGGGCGCTGGCGCAGCGCCAATGCGGTATCAGCGGCGGCCAGGCGCGAGAACAGTTGCACCCGCAGGGCGGCCAGCACGCGCAAGGTGGCATCGTGGGTCACTACCCGCTCGCTGTAGCGCGCGCCGGTGCGCAGCATCGAGAAAAAGCGCACACCGGCGCCGGGTGCGAATACATCAAACACCACGGCCGTGGCGGCGGAAAGACCCGCCACATAGGCAGCCGTGAGGAACCAGCCCGACAGGCCCAGCAACGCCATGCCGGCGCACACGGTGATGGCAGCGAGCAGGCTGCCCAGCAGCATGCGCCGGCGGTAGGACGATTGCGCAAACAGTTGAACAATGGGGCGCAGCGCGTTCCAGGCCATCATGCGATGCTCCTCGTGGCGGCGGGCAGGCCGGTGGCAATGGGTGGCTGGCTGCCATCGAGCGACAGCACCCGGTCCATGCAGGCGGCCAGCAGCGGATCATGCGTGGCCACGACCAGAGTCGCGCCGCGTGCAGCCAACGCCAGCAGGCCCTGGCGCACAAACTGCGCGGTCTCGGCATCCAGGTGGGCCGTCGGTTCATCGGCCAGCACCAGGCGGCAGCCAGGCGTGGCAGCCGCGCGTGCCAGGGTCAGGCGCAAGGCCTCGCCACCCGACAGGCCCAGGCCGCCATCGCCCACCACCGCGTTGCCGCGCAAGGCCAGCACGGGGCCGAGCGCCGCGCGCTGCACCGCTTGCTGCAGCGCGGCGCCGTCGATATCGCGGCCCAGGCGAATGTTGTCCATCAGGCTGGCAGCCAGCACATGGGGCTTTTGCGCGACCCAGGCGATGCCGCTGCGCAGCCGGTCGGCATGGGCTGCATCTAAGGGGGCGCCATCGATGTGGATACTGCCGGCGCTGGGGGCAGCCAGGCCCGCGATCAGCGCCATCACGGTGGATTTGCCGCTGCCGCTTTCTCCCCACAGCGCAACGCGCTCACCCGCGGCAATCTCCGCGCTGAAGGCATCGACCACCAGCGGGCTCTGGGCGCTGTATTGAAAGCTGATGTCCTGCATCGTCAGCGCGGCAGCCGTTGTCTTGGGGGCGCTGGCGGCGCTGTCTGGGTGCCCATTGCCAGTACCCACCAGCTGCGGGCCAGGCTGCTGCAGCGCTTGCAGCGCGTCCAGCGCAGCGACACCGGCGGCCTTGTCATGCCATACCGCAGACAGCTCGCGCAGCGGCTCAAAAAACGCGGGGGCCAGCAGCAGCACAAACATGGCCTGGGCGAGGCCCAAGGTACCGCCCCAGCTGCCAAACGGGATCTGGCCCAGCAAATGAAAGCCGACATAGACCGCCACCAGTGCCACGCCCAGCGCAGAGAACAGCTCCAGCACCGCAGAAGACAGGAACGCAATCTTGAGCACTGCCATGGTGTTGGCACGCAGCTGCTCTGCCGCACCGGTCAGCTGCTGCGCCACCTGGGCCACGGCGCCCAGTCCGCGAATACTGGCCAGACCTTGCAGGCGATCGAGCAAGAACTGGTTCAGGTTGCCAACATCCTGCAAATGCTTCTTGCTGGCCGCCTCGGCCCGCCAGCCCACCAGCGCCATAAAGATGGGGATCAGGGGCGCAGCCACCAGCAGCACCAGGCCAGCGACCCAGGACAGGCTGAACACGCAGACCAGGATGACCAGCGGCACCACCATGACCTTGGTGCGCGCCGTGGTGTAACGGGCAAAGTAGGGCGTGATGTGGTCAGCCTGCTCGTTGAGCACACTGGCCGCCAACCCGGCCGATGGGCGCTGTGAGTGCAACGGCGAGTGCAGCGCCAAGGCCTGCAATGCCTGCAGCCGCAGCTGCTGCGTGTGGGCGCGCGCCGCTGCAAAAGCCCGGCGCAGGCCATAGCCATCCACCAGGGCCCGCAGCAGGCCCAGTGCCACGAACACGGCGCAAGCCTTGGCCAATGCCGACCAGGCTGCTTGCTGGTGAATTGCCTCAATCCCCCAGGCAATGACCGCCGCTTGCGGCAGCCACAGCAAAGCCGCGAGCACCTGCCACCACGCTCCCTTTGCAGAGGGGCGCGTTGCCACAGCAGAGCTGCTGGTGGAGGAGGTAGCGCGGGTGGATGGCATGGAGGAGTTTTTTAGTTTTCAGAAATTCTTGAAAGTATTGTATATCCAAGATACTCATTAATTCAATTTATCGAATACCTGATAGGAACTACGTTGATCGAAGGCGCTGGACTTGACGGGCCGTGCTTAGGCGTCAGTTGCTACGAAATTCAGAGCATTCAACGCTCTGAAAACATAGTGAATGCAGAAATTGCCGTAAACCCCAGAGCCTTCGGTTCTGGCTGCTGCCTGGCGTTTTGAGCCCGCTTTGCCAAACGCTTGAGCCGATTGTGTTGCCTAGAGTGTGAACAGAGCTTGCTGTAAGTCAAGAACAGCGCGGGTTCTCCCTAGGGGGTGGGATGGAGCGCGGGGGGGCGTTGTTTGGGGGCGACTGGGTGCCGCTCACTGGAACACCAGGGCGGTGTAGTCAGATGCAGTCAGCCTACGTCTGACTGTTCGGTGATGGTGTTGATCGTTCCCAGATCGCGGTAGCCGTTGGTTTGGGTACTCAGTGGGAAATGGCTTCAAGGCCTTGGAAGTCGCCGGCCGTGGCATCCGTTTCTAATGGGCTGGCATTGCTGGATATATTGTTGGGGTGAATCCAGATTTGGAGCTGCTGCTGTCTGAGATATTCAATCTGTACAAAGATGCCGCGTTTGCATTGTCAGGGAAATTTGGAATGTCCTCCTCTGTCTTTGCTTGTTCATTAACTGGATTGAAGCACGAGGTCAGATTCAGCTCCGGTGAATCTGCTCTCGGAAAGCCGAAGTTGTGGCTTTCGCTATATAGTTTGGGCATCAAAGAGATGTAAGAGCCCATGATGAAATTAATATCGCGTCAACCTATCCAAACACCAATAAAAATCTGTTGAAGTATATCAGGGTCGAATTAAAAATATCTCGCAGATCATAGATGCCATGAACGATGCGAGAATCTCTGTGGGTTTGTATTCCGGTGAGAGTGAGAAGGACGAGGCTGGACCTGAAAGAGGCATTTACAACGAAATTCTGGTAATTCTGTCTCCATCCTGCACCCGAACTGGAAACCGTTGCGAAAATAGTGCGAGGTAGTTGCAAGCCAACCCCATGGTGCATCAAGCGCAGTGAGTCTCTTTGCTCCAAAAGCCTTCTACAGACTGAATTTTTTGGAGCGCCTTAATGTGCAAAAGGTGACTGTCTGAGCATCACCTTTTGCAACTGCCATCGTCCAGAATCGACGTCAAAGTGACCGTTGAAGTTTGCACTCTAAAATCAACCATCGCCACATCAACACCGCTCCCTTTGAAAAGATCGATGACCTGGTGTAATTGATTTCTTGGGGCTGTCACAACGATTCGGTTGATTTTGTAATCGATGTGCATGCTGGAAATATTGCGGTGGCTGCTAAACTGCCTTTTGGCCACTTTGTTGTGAAACTTCTGCAGTGCCATCTCGCTGTATTTAACGCGCGCGATGCGGAGTTTTTTCAGAATGGCATCGTCTAAATCAATGTCGGATGCCAGGCCGAGCACCAGTTGCCCATCCTCTGCCAGCCACATTCCTGCATAGCTGTCTCCAGCTGCTTGAAAAATAGCAGCGCATTGGCTTTGTGTGGGATAAATAGGCGCTTGTGCATTGGCTTCGGTGTGCGCTGCAAGCAGCGAAAATCCGCAGGTCAGGAGAATTTTCATCATGCCGTTTCCTCCGTTGGATTTCCAGTATGGGGAATAGCGCTGGCATTATGCTCTTCCCCCTGCTGCCTCAACTTCTTCAACACCCAATGAATATGGCTGCGCAGCGCATACAACTCATCCGCATACGACAGCGGCACGGTGATCTTCTCCACCTTGCGGCTCAGCTCCAGCAATTCGGCCTGGATGCTCGCCCGGTCGGCGTTGGGTTGCTCCATCTCATGCTCGATGGCACGCAGCTGGCCGTACCACTTGAAGACGCGTGAGCGCACGCGAAACTGGTAGAGGGGTGGGACGACCCGCGACAACGGCAGCATGAAGGCCAGCAAAACGCCCAGCACCAGCCACATGCGCTCGACCAGGTTGGCGAGCCAGAAGGGCAGGTAGCGTTGTAGCAGGGGGGCGGGCTCGTTGATGGCGCGTACGCCTTCGGGGGCGACGGCCAGTTCGCTGCTGCGGGTGTTGGGAAAGTCACGCGCCCGGTTGAACCAGCCCGCCTGGCTGTGGATGCCCTGCGAGGCCTGGGCGAAGAGCTGCTTGATGGCGGGGTGGGTGTCATCGCGGGCCAGCAGCGAGGTGGTGGAGGCCAGCAGGTGCACGTTTTGCGGCGGCACATTGGCGGCGAGGTCGACAATGCCGCGCGGCAAGGTGACAGGGCTCAGGAACCTGAACTTGCGGCCGTAGGCCTCGTTCTGCGGAAAATCCATCAGCTGCACGCCAGGGGTCTTCAGCAGCATTTGCACCATCGGCGATTCGGGCGCAGAGACCAGTACCAGCGCGTCAAGCTTGCCGGCCAGAAACTCCACGGTCGCCGGCGTTTCTGCCAGGTGTGATACGCGCAGCTGGGCCAGACTCAGGTGGTTGGCCTCCAGCAATTGGTTGAACAGATTGGGCACGCCGCTGCCGGCGGTGCCGACATTGACGCGCCATCCCGCGAACTGGGTCAGGCTGTTCAGGTGGGGGCGCTTGGTCAGGCGCTGGGCCGAGTCTGTGCGGTAGAACAGCCAGACGGGCTCGACAAACAGCGCGCCCAGCGACGTGAGGCTGTCGAGGTCGTCCTCGGTCAGCTCGGCGGTACCGCCTTGCACAAAGGCCAGATCGACCTTGCCCTCGCGCAGCAGCTGCAGGTTGTCGAAGGAGCCTTCGCTGCCGATCAGGTCGACGCGGATCTTGTTCCTGGCCAGCGGCGTGCGGTACTGCTCGCCAAAACTGGCGTAGGCGCTTTGGGCCGGGCCGGTGGCCAGCTTGACCTGCGAGGGCGGGTTGGGCTTGAGCCACCAGTAGGCGGCGACGATCAAGGCCACGGCCAGGATCACCAGCGGGCCGCCGGAGACCAGCGCATCGCGGATGTTGAGCACCAGGGTGATCAGGGTTTGGCGCAGCCCGTAGGCTTTTTGGCGCATGGACGTGGAGCGGTCACCCATGGTGGTTGGCGGGCTGCCGGCGCAGCGCTGTTGGAATGGCGCCTACTGTAAATCAGCCGCGCTGGGCAGGTGCAGGGCCTTGTGGTTTTCTCCGGCATCGATTTGTAAACGATTGGCATGCAGCACCGCCTGCAGGGTGGCCTGGGCGACAGCCTCGGCGGCCATCGTGGCCAGCACCATCATGCCGGGGCTGCGCCCGGCGGCTCCCGTGCCCAGGCAAAACAAGGTGTCGCCGTCCGACATGGTGTGCACCGGGTTGATGGCGCGGGCCAGGCCGTCGTGGCCCACGGTCGCCAGGCGGTTGGCCTGGGCCTTGGTGAGGGTTGCGTCGGTGGCAATCACGCCAATCGTGGTGTTGGTGCCCGCCAGCAGCGGTTGCGGGGGCTCGCCGCGCAGCAGCGCGCGGCGCGTGTCGATGAGCCCCAGGCCATCGCTGGTGCGCGCGCCAGCCACCACCTGGGCGGTGTCCGGGTGCAGCACATCGCCCAGTGCATTGCAGGCAATGATGGCGCCCACGGTGACGCCATCGACGGTGACCGACGCGGTGCCGATGCCGCCCTTCATCGCCCGGTGGATGCCAAAGATCTTGCCCACCGCTGCGCCGGCACCCGCGCCCACATTGCCTTGCGCGGGCATGCCGCTGCTGGCGGCCTGGCAGGCCGCGTAGCCCGCCTGGGCATCGGGGCGGATGCGCATATCCCCTACCAGCACATCAAACAGCACGGCGGCGGGCACCAGCGGAATGCGGCCCACGGAGATATCGAGGCCTACGCCTTGCTCTTCCAGCCAGCGCATCGCGCCGCTGGCCGCATCCAGGCCCCAGGCGCTACCGCCCGCCAGCATGATGCCGTGCACGCGCTCAACCAGGTTGGTGGGGTGGAGCAAGTCGGTTTCGCGTGTGCCGGGGGCGGCACCGCGCACGTCAACGCCGCCTACCGCGCCTGCCTTGGCCAGGATGGCCGTACAGCCGGTGGGGCGGCGTGTGTCTGTAAAGTGGCCCACTTCGATGCCTTGCACCAAGGTGATGGAGCCGGAGGGAGCCATGGGGAGGAGGGAGGAGGACATGGCCCGATTGTGGGCCAAGCCGCAGCCCACTGAGCCGGTGGCAGGGGCTGCAAAGGCAGCGGGCTGTCAAACAGGTGTCTGACAGCCCGCAATGCCGGATAAAAAAATAGCGTGCGGATCAGGGGCGGATGACGATCTGCGGGCTGATGACAATCGCATCGGGGGTGCGGGGCGCCACCAGCACCGGGGCAGCGTAGGCCGGCTGCGGCGCGTAGTAGGCCGCCGGGCGGTCGTGGCAGCGGCGCTTTTCCTTGTATTCGCCATTGCGCTTCCACTTGCGCTCCACCTGGCAGTTGCCGTCCCAGAACTGTTCCTTGTGTTCCTTGCGGTGGTGGTGGCGGTGGCCGCCGCCATGGGCCCAGCTGGCATCCGCCAGGCACGAGAGCGCCAACGCAGTGAGCAAAGGGGTCAACAAACGGTTCATGGCAGGGGTTGGGAGGGTGGACGATGGTGGCAGCTTAGCGGAAAATCCTGTATCAAAAGATGAGCAATGGTTGCTTTGTACATCAGCTGTTGCGGCTGTTTTGATGGTGAAAATCTATGGCGATGGTTGCTACCATTTTTCCATCTGTAAGCACCCGTTGCCGCGCTGGCGCCGGGTGCTATGCGTCATCAGGCGTTGACGGTGGTTTGTTGCTGCTCACCCAAGCCCTCAATACCCAGGCGCATGGTCTGCCCAGCTTTCAGATAGATGGGGTGGGGCTTGATGCCCAGCCCCACGCCGGGGGGCGTGCCGGTCGAGATGATGTCGCCCGGCTGCAGGCTCATGCACTGGCTGACATAGGCGACGATCTGGGCGACCGTGAAGATCATCGTCTTGGTGTTGCCGTTCTGAAAGCGCTTGCCATCCACCTCCAGCCACATGGACAGGTTTTGTGGGTCCGGCACTTCGTCGCGCGTCACCAGCCAGGGGCCAATGGGGCCAAAGGTGTCAAAGCCCTTGCCCTTGTCCCAGGTGCCACCGCGCTCGATCTGCCATTCGCGCTCGGACACAT
>Ga0308165_1001599_pt1 | contig 30892 bp, 30 predicted proteins | sample PhyWR2_FD_201032 | JGI IMG/M metagenome (GOLD analysis project Ga0308165, IMG submission 201032) | Phyllosphere microbial communities from UC Gill Tract Community Farm, Albany, California, United States - DLSLW.R2 | ecosystem: Host-associated > Plants > Phyllosphere > Unclassified | place: USA... | reverse complement strand
CAAAGCATAGAAAAAGAGGTCCAGGAGCTGCCAACACGTCAACGCGAAGCCTTTTTGATGCGTTATTGGGAGGAGATGGACGTCGCAGAGACCGCAGCCGCCATGGGTTGCTCTGAAGGCAGTGTGAAGACACACTGCTTTCGCGCCATTCAGACCCTCAGCAAGGCACTGAAGGCCAAAGGAATCCAGTTATGAACATTGCAGTACACCCCTCCGTTGAGCAGGCCGCCGATCATTTTGCGCGGCGCGTCACGGCACGCCTGAGCGAAAACAACCAGCTGCTGGCCTACGACATCAGCGAGCGATTGCGCGCCGGGCGCGAGCGCGCGCTGTCCGAACGCCGGCGTGAAGTGCTGGTGCACCAGCGCGTCACCGCCAGCGCGGTGCACAACCAGGGCGGCGTGGCCTCGCTGGGCGCGCCCGGACGCCACAGCTGGTGGCGCGGTGCGCTCACGGCTGCGCCGCTGGTCGGCCTGGCCATCAGCCTGGCGGTGTTCATCACCTCGCAGACCGATTTCGGCACGCACGAAGTGGCGGAAGTCGACGCCGCGCTGCTCACGGACGATCTGCCCCCTTCGGCCTACACCGATCCAGGCTTCCTGCAGTTCATACAGACACCGCCCGCGGTTTCGACGCTCTGACCCTAGAGATCTTTCGGTTGCATGCCCCCTGTCCCGCGCACTGAACTCCGCAACTTGACCAGCGTCGCATTGGCGTCGGCGCTGCTGTTGGCGCTGACGCTGCTTGCGGGCTGGGTCGTGCCGCAGGTCAGGCAGGCGCCCAGCGCGCTGGCCATGGCCACGGTCGCACAGGCGCCTGCGGCCGATTCCGATGCGCCGCGCAACGGCCTGTCCCAGCGCCGCCTGCTGGCCGCGGGCCCCAACTGGGGCGAGCTGACAAAAGCGCAGCAAAGGGTGCTGCAGCCGCTGGAAAAGCGCTGGCCGTTCATGGGCGAAGTGCAAAAAAGCCGCTGGATCGTGCTGGCTGGCACCTTCGACACCCTTCCCGCACAGGAGCAGCTCAAGCTGCGCGACCGCATGGAATCCTGGGCCAGCCTGAGCGCCCAGCAGCGCAGCCAGGCCCGGCTCAACTACGCGATCACCAACCGCATGGCGCCCAAGGACAAATGGGCGCAGTGGGAGGCCTACCAGGCCTTGAGCGAGGAACAAAAGCGCGCGCTGGCGGCCAAGGCCGCAGCCGCCAAGCCCGCGGGCGGCGCCGCGCCTGCCCTGCGTCCGGTGCCGGCCAAGAAGCTGGCGCGCGTTCCCGCTGCCACGGCCACGGCCAACAACGTTCCCAACCCGCCCAAGATTCCCACGCCCAGCGCCCAGGCAATGCACCATATCGCTCCGCCCGCGCCGGCGGCGGCCGCCGTGGAAACCCGTCCCGTGACCATGCCCAACGTGGTCGAGACCGCGCCCGTCAACCTGTCCACCGCGACCGCTTTGCCCTTGCCCGCGCTGGCCCCCCTGGGCGGCGACACCGCTGCGGGCACGGGCCTGGGCGACCCGCCGCCACCGTAATGCCTTCTTCCGCTGCATCCTCGACATCCGTGCCGCCCACGCCGCTGGCGCCGACCCCGGGCCTGCGCCGGCGCATGGCCTGCTGGCTCTACGAAGGATTGCTGCTGTTTGGCGTGGTATTCATTGCCGGCTATCTGTTTGGCACGCTGAGCCAGACGCGCAATGCCATGGACAACCGCCATGCACTGCAGGCTTTTTTGTTCGTGGTGTTTGGCATTTATTTCACCTGGTTCTGGTCCAAGGGCCAGACGCTGGCAATGAAGACCTGGCATATCCGCGTGAGCGACCGGTCAGGCCAGGCGCCGAGCCAGGGCCGGGCCCTGGCGCGCTACCTGCTCAGCTGGCTGTGGTTTCTGCCGCCGCTGGCCGTGATTGCACCGTTCCAGCTGCCCGCGGGCGAAACCATCTGGCTGATGCTGGGCTGGATTGCGGTCTGGGCGCTGCTCAGCCGGCTGCACCCGCAGCGCCAGTTCCTGCACGACGCGCTGGCCGGCACGCGGCTGGTGCATGATGCCCAGGGCGAAGCCCGGGCGCGCCTCAAGCGCCGCAAGGCCGACGGCCTGGCCTAGCGTATCCTGTCGGCCCATGGCTACAGAAAATCCTCCGGTCAACCCGCAGAAAACCCGCAGCGGCCTGCACCGGCTGTGGCATGCGACCGGCTATTCGCTGCAAGGCCTGCGCGCCGGCTGGGGCGAAAAAGCCTTTCGCACCGAAGTCCTGTGCGCGCTGGTCCTGCTGCCGCTGGCCCCCTGGCTGGGCCGCAGCTGGAGCGAAGGCGTGCTGCTGGCGGCATCGGTGGTGCTGGTGCTGATCGTCGAGCTGCTCAACAGCGGCATCGAATCGGCAATCGACCGCATGGGCCCCGAATGGCATGCATTGTCCAAGCGCGCCAAGGACATGGGCAGCGCCGCAGTGCTGCTGGCCGTGCTGCTGTGCGCGGGCACCTGGCTGTCCGCCCTTTACTTGAAATTCCTATGACGAACTCCTCGACCCCTGCTTTTTCCCTCTGCGTCTACCTGGGCTCGCGCCCCGGCGTCAATCCGCTGTTCACCGAAGCGGCCATTGAAGTCGGCAAGTGGATTGGCGCGCATGGCGGCCAACTGGTCTATGGCGGCGGCCGTTCGGGCCTGATGGGCACCGTGGCCGAAGCCACGCGCCTGGCCGGCGGCCGCGTGGTCGGCATCATTCCCCAGGCCCTGGTCGACAAGGAGCAGGCCAACCATGCCTGTGACGAACTGCATATCGTGCAGAACATGCACGAACGCAAGGCCATGATGGCCGAGCGCTCGGATGCCTTTGTCGCCCTGCCCGGCGGCATAGGCACGTTCGAGGAATTGTTCGAGGTCTGGACCTGGCGCCAGCTGGGCTACCACGACAAGCCCATAGGCCTGCTCAACACCGACGGCTATTACGACAACCTGCTCACTTTCCTGGCCACCAGCGTGCAAAGCGGCCTGATGGGCGAGTGGCAGATGGGGCTGATTGAGCACCACGCCCAGGCGGCGGCGCTGCTGCCATCGTTGATCGAAGCCGCGGGGACGGCTGCCGAAACCAAGGCGTTGCGCGCGGTGATCTGAGAGACGCGGGCGCTCAAGCGCCCTGCCCTCCATCTTGCGAAGCTCAGATAGCCGAAGAATCCAGATCGCCCGTACGGATGCGCACCACGCGCTCCACGGGTGTGACGAAGATCTTGCCGTCGCCGATCTTGCCGGTGCGCGCCACGTTGACGATGGCGTCGACACAGCGATCCACGTCCTCGGTGTTGACCACGACTTCGATCTTCACCTTGGGCAGGAAATCCACCACGTATTCGGCGCCGCGGTACAGTTCGGTATGGCCTTTTTGCCGGCCAAAACCCTTGACTTCGGTGACCGTGAGGCCGGTGACGCCGCAATCGGCCAGCGCTTCGCGCACCTCTTCGAGTTTGAACGGCTTGATGACAGCGGTGATCATTTTCATGGGAACTCCTGGATGTGGGAATGCGTTGGCGCCATGCATTGCTGCATCACGCCCGGAATTTGTTGGTGATCGGATAGCGCCAATCCTTGCCGAAGCTGCGTCGTGTGAGGCGCACGCCCATGGGCGCCTGGCGGCGCTTGTGCTCGTTGATCTGGATCAGGCGCGTCACCCGCTCGACATCGGCTGCGGCAAAGCCCGCGGCGACGATGTCCTGCACGGATTCGTCATTTTCCATGTATCGCTCGACAATGGCATCGAGCACTTCATAAGGCGGCAGGCTGTCTTGGTCTTTCTGGTCCGGGCGCAGTTCGGCGCTGGGCGGGCGCGTGATGATGCGCTCGGGAATCGGATTGCCGCAGGTGCCGAACGGGTCATGCGCATTGCGCCAGTGGGCCAGCGCGAACACCTGGGTCTTGACCAGGTCCTTGATCACCGCGAAGCCGCCCGCCATGTCGCCGTAGAGCGTGCAGTAACCGGTGGCCATCTCGCTCTTGTTGCCCGTGGTCACGACCAGCGCGCCGAACTTGTTGGACAAGGCCATCAGCAGTGTGCCGCGGATGCGCGCCTGCAGGTTCTCTTCAGTCGTGTCTTCGGCGCGACCGGCGAAATCGGCGGCCAGCGCGGCCTTGAACGCCTCGAACTGGGGTGCAATGGCGATTTCCTCGTAGGCCACGCCCATGCGTGCGGCCATGTCGCGCGCGTCTATCCAGCTGATGTCGGCCGTGTAGGGCGAAGGCATCATGACCGTGCGCACCTTGTCGGCGCCCAGCGCATCGACGGCAATGGCCAGCACCAGCGCCGAGTCTATGCCGCCCGACAGGCCCAGCAGCACGCCGGGAAAACGGTTCTTGCCGACATAGTCGCGCACGCCCAGCACCAGCGCGCGCCACAGCTGCTCGTGCAGGCTTGCCAGGGGCAGCACCTCGCCTTGCAGCGCCAGCGCGCCCGACTGCGCCGTCACCTGCACCGTCATCAGGCTTTCCTCGAAGCCGGGCGCGCGGGCCACCACCGCGCCGTCGGCGCCCAGCGCAAACGAATGGCCGTCAAATACCAGTTCGTCCTGGCCACCGACCAGATGGGCGTAGACCACGGGCAGGCCGGTTTCCTGCACGCGCTGGCGCAGCATGGCTTCGCGCACGCCGGGCTTGTCGCCATGGAACGGCGAGGCATTGAGCACCGCCAGCAATTGCGCGCCAGCCTGGGCAGCGCGCTGCGCCGGGCCGGGCAGCCAGGCGTCTTCGCAGACCAGCACACCGATGCGCACGCCGTCGACCTCGAACACGCAAGCTGCTGCGCCGGGCGTGAAATAGCGCTGCTCGTCAAACACGCCGTAGTTGGGCAGCGCCTGCTTGGCATAACTGCATTCAACGACCCCGTGGCGCAGCACGCTGGCCGCGTTGTGGCACAGTCGCTCGCCCGCGACGCGCCGCGGATGGCCCAGCACAATGGCCAGGCCCGTGAGATCGGCGGTTTCCCGTGCTACGGTATGCAGCGCCTGCTCGCAGGCAGCGAGAAACGCCGGCCGCAGCAGCAGGTCTTCGGCCGCGTAGCCGCACAGCGCCAGCTCGGGCGTGAGCAGCAGGCGCGCTCCGGCCGCATGCGCGGCGCGCGCGGCATCAATGATTTTTTGCGCATTGCCAGGCAGATCGCCCACAACAAAATTGCGCTGAGCAGTGCAGATGGAGAACGTCATGGATAGAAATCAGGCCGACAAGGCCCATCGCAAAAGCGCTTCTCCCAGGGCCGGAAATTCGGCAGCGGACGCCGGGAGCAGGCAGGCTGAAAGCGCAATTATCACCCGCGTGTTCACCCAGGTGCAGGAGATCCCCTGCGAGGCCTGGAACGCGCTGCTGGCGCGCCAGCCCGTGCCCACCCCTTTCATGCGCCATGAGTACCTGGCCGCGCTCGAAGCCAGCGGCAGCGCAACGCTGGAAACCGGCTGGCAGCCCTGCTTCATCACGCTGTGGGAAGGCGATGAACTGGTCGCGGCCTGCCCGCTCTACGCGAAGAACCATTCGTCGGGCGAATACGTCTTTGACTGGGCCTGGGCACGCGCCTATGCCGAACATGGCCTCGAGTACTACCCCAAGGCAGTGATTGCCGTGCCGTTCACGCCCGTGCCCGGCTCGCGCCTGCTGGCGCGAGACGCGCCGCTGCGCGCGCTGCTGGCGCAGACCGTGCGCCGCTGGGTGCAGGCGCAGGACGGCTGGTCGTCCGTGCACGCGCTGTTCACCGAGGACGCCGACCTCGCTGCCTGCCGTGCCGACGACTGGATGCAGCGCGGCGGCGTGCAGTTTCACTGGCACAACCGCGCGGCCCAGGGGCAGCGCGCGCTGCGCGATTTCGACGATTTCCTGGCGCAGCTGCAGCAGGAAAAGCGCAAGAAGATACGCCAGGAACGCCGCAAGGTGGCCGAAGCGGGCGTGACTTTCCGCGCGCTGCATGGGGCGCAGATCACCCCGGCCGACTGGGATTTTTTCTACGGCTGTTATTCCCGCACCTATTACGAGCATGGCAACCCGCCGTATCTGTCGCGCGACTTCTTTGCGCGCATGGGCGCGCGCATGGCCGCGCACTGGCTGCTGTTCATTGCCGAGCGCGACGGCCAGCCAATGGCCGCAAGCCTGATCGCGCTGGACAGCGCGGCGGCCGTAGCCGCGGCTGCGGCAGCCGCCGGCGCGCCCGGAGATGGGCCGCAGGGCGTGGCCTATGGCCGCTACTGGGGTGCGCTGGAGCGCGTTGACTGCCTGCATTTCGAGGCCTGCTACTACCAGCCGATAGCGTGGTGCATTGCCAACGGCATTGCGCGCTTCGAAGGCGGCGCGCAGGGCGAGCACAAGATGGCGCGCGCGCTGCTGCCCACGCCCACGGCCAGCGCCCACTGGATTGCCCACCCGGCGTTTGCCGATGCCGTCGACCGGTTTCTGGCGCGCGAGGGCACGGGCGTGCAGGCCTATCTTGAGGAGTTGCACGCCCACAGCCCGCTGCGCGCGCCGGCCCCGGCGCCGCTCAATCCCGCCTGAGCCCTAGAAGCTTTCCCAGTCATCGCTGGCGGACGCCGACTGCGTGGGGCGGCCGCGCGCACTGACGCTGCCGGGCACGGCCGGCCGCGCTGGCGCCTGCCTGGCGGCCGGTGCAAGGGTGGGCGCGGGCCTGACGGCCGGCACAGAGGTAGGCGCCGGCTGGTGGCTGGCACGCATGGACGGCGCCACCTGCGTGCCGCTGGCGACTTCACCCGGGTTCAGGCGGAACACCGCCACGGCCTGCACCAGCTCCTGCGCCTGGCGCTGCAGGCTGTCGGCCGCCGCCGCGCTTTCCTCGACCAGCGCCGCGTTCTGCTGCGTTGCCTGGTCCATCTGCGTGATCGCTTCGCCAACCTGGGCCACGCCCGTGCTCTGCTCGCTGCTGGCCGCGCTGATCTCGCCCATGATGTCGGTCACGCGGCGTATCGCCCCGACCACCTCGGTCATGGTCTCGCCGGCCTTGTCGGCCTGCTGCGTGCCCTGCGCCACCCGCTCCACGCTGGCCGAGATCAAGGCCTTGATTTCCTTGGCTGCCTCGGCGCTGCGCTGCGCCAGGCTGCGCACCTCGCTGGCCACCACCGCAAAGCCGCGGCCTTGCTCGCCCGCGCGCGCCGCTTCCACGGCCGCGTTGAGCGCCAGGATGTTGGTCTGAAACGCAATGGAGTCAATCACACCGATGATGTCGGCAATCTGGCGGCTGCTGTCGTTGATGCCCTTCATCGTGCCGACCACCTGGGCCACGACGTCGCCGCCCTGCGCCGCCACCGCCGAGGCATTGAGCGCCAGCTGGTTGGCCTGGCGCGCGTTGTCGGCGTTCTGGCGCACGGTCGAGCCCAGCTGCTCCATGGACGCCGCGGTCTGCTCGAGCGCGCTGGCCTGCTCCTCGGTGCGGCCCGACAGGTCGCTGTTGCCCGAGGCAATCTGCGCGCTGGCCGTGGCCACGGCTTCGGAGCCCTGGCGCACGTTGGCCACGATATTGCGCAAGTTGTCCTGCATTCCGGCCAGACGGCGCAGCATCTGCGCGGTTTCGTCCTTGCCGCTGGCATCGATCTGCGAAGTCAGATCGCCATTGCGGATGGCGCCGGCGACATCGGCAGCGCGCTGAATCGGGCGCGTGATCGAGCGCGTGGTCATCACGCCCAGCAGCAGACCGGCCAGCAGCGCCAGGGCCGCGCCGGCGGTCAACACTATCTGGCTGGTGGTTGCCGACGCCTGTGCCTCGGCCTGCACCGCCAGCAGGCTCTTGGCGGCGGCATCCGAAACCTCGTAGACCGACTGCAGATAGCTGTCGGCCAGCGGCTTGAGCTGGCTGTCGAGTTCCTGCGAGATGTCGTCGCCCTGGGCCAGGCGCTTTTGCAGGCCGGCACGCAAATCAGAATACGCCTTGCGCTTTTGCGCCACCTGCGCCATCAGGGCCCGGCTTTGCTCGTCCTGCACCATGGCTTCGAGCTTTTTCTGCGACTCGCTGACGGTTTCGCTCGCGGCCGCCATGTCTTTGCGCAAGGTGGCCAGATAAGCCGGATCGCTGCTGCGCATGACCGCCGAAGTGCGCACCCAGTTGACTTCAATCAACGACGCCCAGCGCTGCGTGAGCAGGCTGCGTTGCGTCTGCACCGTGGCAATCGCCTGATTGGCGTCCTTGAGCGCCTCCAGGCGCCAGACGCCCATGCCGGCAATGCCGGCCGTGATCAACAACAGTACCGAGAACGCCAGGGTGAGGCGGGTGCCGATCTTCAAGTGAGCGTAGCGCATGATTCTTGCCTCTGATGAATCGTCCCGGTGGCCCGGGATCAATGTAATGAATTGCTTCGCGCAGCGGAGATGAAAATGCCCCGCAACGCTACTGCGCCATTGCTGGGCGCAGCCGCTGCGGCTTTGCCGGTCAGCCGACCGCCGCCTTGAGCAGGCCCATGTCGGCCGAACTCAGCAGCGCCTCGATGTCCATCACGATCAGCATGCGCTCGTCGACGGTGGCAATGCCCTTGATGAAGGCTTCGTCGACCTGCGACTGGAACTGGGGCGTGGGGCGGATGGCATCAAGCGCCAGATTGACCACGTCGGCCACCGAATCCACGACCACGCCCAGCACGGTGTCGGCCACATTGAGAATGATCACCACGGTGAAGGCCGTGTACTCGACCGTGGGACAGGCAAGCTTCATGCGCAGGTCGATGATGGGCACGATCACGCCGCGCAGATCGACCACGCCCTTGATGAAGTCGGGCGCATGCGCGATGCGCGTGGGTGTTTCATAGGAGCGGATTTCCTGCACCCGCAGGATGTCGATGCCGTACTCTTCCTTGCCCAACTGAAAGGTCAGAAACTCGGCCTTGGCCACCTGGGCCGTCTGGGAAGCGGAGCGCGAGCGCAGGCCGCCGGAAGAAGAAAGATTCGAAAGCATGAAGGCTCCCTAGGGTTGAATCGCCGCGGTTGCGGACATGCCTGGACAGCACGGCCGGCCGCTGGCGAAATGCCGCGCCGCCCGCCTCTGTCCCAGGCCTTTGTGAATGGGGACCCGGCGGCAAGGACCACGGGGGTTCTTGCGCCGAATTACATATTGTCACTAAAAAGCGGAGCCAGGCCGCAAAAAAGGATTTGTGCGGCTTCAGAACGTTTCCCAGTCGCTGTCCGCGCTCTGACGGGCCACGGTGGGAGCAAGCGCCGGCGCCGGTGCTGCCGCCGCCAGCGGCGCCGCCTTGGCAGGCGCAGGCTCCGCCGCCGGCGATTTTGCGCCCACGCGCGCCGCAGCGGGCTGCGGGCGCGGCGCCAAGCGGCCAGCGGCACGCACCTGCGTGCCGCTGGCGACTTCGCCCGGGTTCAGGCGGAACACCGCCACGGCCTGCACCAGCTCCTGCGCCTGGCGCTGCAGGCTGTCGGCCGCCGCCGCGCTTTCCTCGACCAGCGCCGCGTTTTGCTGCGTTGCCTGGTCCATCTGCGTGATCGCTTCGCCGACCTGGGCCACGCCCGTGCTCTGCTCGCTGCTGGCCGCGCTGATCTCGCCCATGATGTCGGTCACGCGGCGTATCGCCCCGACCACCTCGGTCATGGTGTCGCCGGCCTTGTCGGCCTGCTGCGTGCCCTGCGCCACCCGCTCCACGCTGGCCGAGATCAAGGCCTTGATTTCCTTGGCTGCGGAGGCAGAGCGCTGCGCCAGGCTGCGCACCTCGCTGGCCACCACCGCAAAGCCGCGGCCTTGCTCGCCCGCGCGCGCCGCTTCCACGGCCGCGTTGAGCGCCAGGATGTTGGTCTGGAATGCAATGGAGTCAATCACACCGATGATGTCGGCAATCTGGCGGCTGCTGTCGTTGATGCCCTTCATCGTGCCGACCACCTGGGCCACGACGTCGCCGCCCTGCGCCGCCACCGCCGAGGCATTGAGCGCCAGCTGGTTGGCCTGGCGCGCGTTGTCGGCGTTCTGGCGCACGGTCGAGCCCAGCTGCTCCATGGACGCCGCAGTCTGCTCGAGCGCGCTGGCCTGCTCCTCGGTGCGGCCCGACAGGTCGCTGTTGCCCGAGGCAATCTGCGCGCTGGCCGTGGCCACGCCCTGGGCGTTGTCGCGCACGCTGTTGACGGTCTGCACCAGACTGCTCTGCATGCGCTGCAAGGCCTGCAGCAGATCGCCCATTTCGTCCTTGTTGCCCGCAGCAATGGACTGCGACAGATCGCCCTGGGCAATGTGGTTTGCCGCCTCGACCGCCTGCTGCGCGGGCCGGGTGACCGAGCGTGTCACCAGCGCGCCAAACAGCGCCGCAATGATGGCGCTCAGGCCCACGCCGGCCACCAACCAGATCCGGGCCGCGTCATAGGCAGCGGCAGCGGCCTGCTGCGCGCTCTTGGCGCGCTGCTGGCTGAGTTCGTTGAGCCGGCCCACGGTTTCCGTGATCGCCACAAAGGCGGTTTCCGACGCGCCGCGGTAGACATTGCCGACCGCATCGCCAAGCAGCGAATCCTGCTCGACCAGGGAGTAGTCCTTTTCCTTGGCTGCCTGGAACAGCGCTTCGCGGCCGGCGACATAGCTCTGGCGCTCGGTCTGGTACTGCGCCATCAGCGCGCGTTCATCGGCGTTGTGGTCCAGCGTTTCATAGGCGCGTTCCAGCGTCTGCAGCTGCGCCATGATGGCCGGCACGCGCGACTCCAGGCCCGCGGCCTCCTCCACGCTCTTGGCCGACAGCAAGCCGGCATCCAGCCGCCGCAGGCGGTTCCACTGCACGCGTATGTCCCCGGTGTCCGACACGCTTTGCAGCGCCTGCCCGCCCAGAAAGCTCGCGGCCGCGTTGATTTTCTGCAATTGCCACAGTGCCAGGCCGCCGACCGCGACGGTCAGCAGCACCACCAGAAAAAATCCCAGCCCCAGCTTCATTCCCAGGCGCATATCAGCCAACTTCATTGTGTTTCTCTTTTCGAACGCTTGCCATCCCTGGCCCGCCGGCGCGCGCAGGCGGACGCTCCAAACAAAACAGCGTGCTGCCACTGCTGACAACACGCTGGGAATTCAAGGCCTGTGACCCGGCGGCCACGCTCGGCTCGCGGTCCTGGAGCGGACCGGCGGAAAGCCTGCGCTACGGGTCATGGCGGCGCTGCGGCTCAGGCCTTGTAGTTGGCGATGCCGTCGACGATTTCCTTCTTCGCGGCTTCCACGCCTTGCCAGCCCTGGACCTTGACCCACTTGCCCTTTTCGAGATCCTTGTAGTGCTCGAAGAAGTGCGAAATCTGCGCCAGCGTGATCTCAGGCACGTCGGCAATCGATTCGATCTTGGCGTACTGCGGCAGGATCTTGGCGGTGGGCACGGCCAGCACCTTGCCGTCAACGCCGGCTTCGTCTTCCATCATCAGAATGCCCAGCACGCGGCAGGGAACGACCACGCCCGGTGGCAGCGGGAAAGGCGTCATCACCAGGACGTCGACCGGGTCGCCATCGCCGGACAGCGTTTGCGGGACATAGCCATAGTTGGTGGGGTAGTGCATGGCCGTGGTCATGAAACGGTCGACGAAGATCGCGCCCGATTCCTTGTCCACTTCGTATTTCACGGGATGGGCGTTGGCCGAGATTTCAATGACCACGTTGAAGGTATCGGGAGCATTCTTGCCGGGGGAGACTTTGTCGAAGGACATGATGATGTTGAGTTGAGTGAATGGAGCGGTCCACAGCGGGATTGGCCCCGATTTTAGGCGCAGCCCCGGCTCGCCCCGGAATGCGCCGGAAAAATCACCGGGCAACAGGGCGGCAGCGCCAGCGTGCACCTGTTTGGACCTCAGGGTTTCCATGCGTTATTAAATGCGGCAGGCATGCGTCAATAGGGTGTTGTCCATTCACCTCCCGGTATGTCGTGATGCTGACGCAAGCGCCTTCACCTCTTTATTCGCCGCTGCTGCCCGAGCACCTGATCATCCTGCGCTCGGGCCGCTGGTTCCATGAACTGCCCAAGGCGCTGGCCCAGCAGCTCACGGGCCTGGCCCGCGTGCAGCAGTTCGCGCCCGGCGAAGCCGTGTTCATGTGCGGCGACCCGCCCGGCGGCCTCTATGCCGTGCTGCGCGGCACGCTGTCCATATCGGGCGCCGGCGGCGGTCCGCGGGCGCGCGGCACGCTGCTGACACTGCTTGAATCGCCCGCCTGGTTTGGCGAGCTGTCGCTGTTTGACCAGTCGCCGCGCTCTCACGATGTCTATGCAACCGAACCCAGCTGCGTGCTGCAGGTGCCGCTGGCGCCGCTGCTGGAATGGCTGGAGCTGCACCCCGAGCACTGGCGTTCGCTGGCCCTGCTGGTCACGCTCAAGCTGCGCCAGGCCTTGGCCACGCTGGAAGACCAGTCCGTGCTGGCCGCGCCCCAGCGGCTTGCGCGCCGGCTGGTGACCATGGCCGAAGACTACGGCCTGCGTCTGGACACCACGCAGTCGCGGCGCATGCTCAATCTGTCGCAGCAGCAGCTGGCGCGCATGCTGGCGCTTTCTCGCCAGACCACCAACCAGATCCTGCAAGATCTGCAGCAGCGCGGCATGATCCGCCTGTACCGTGGCAAGCTCGAGATCCTCGATCTGACCAGGCTGCGCCAGAGCAGTCTGGCTGCGCCGCCCGCCCTGCCCTGAGCCGCAGGTGCTTGCCTGCGCGGCAATTGTTCGCTACGGTCGGGGGATGCGGCAGCGCAACGACAGCGCCCGTCTCGAAGAATCCACGATGCCCCTGACAGAAATTCCCCACCGCACCCCCCAGCACCTGCGCGATGTGCGCTATCGCAGCTTCGAGCGCCCCGACGGCCTCTGGGACATAGAAGGCGAACTGCACGACAGCAAGGCGGTCGACCGCGTGCTCAACAGCGGGCAGCTGCTGCGCGCGGGCACGGCCATCCACCATATGTGGATACGCGTCACCATCGACACGGCGCTGCAGGTGCAGGCCATCGAAGTGGCCATGGACTCCCACCCCCTGGGCAACTGCCCCGAAGCCGCGGCGGCGCTGCAAAAGATGGTCGGCTGCCAGATGAGCCGGGGCTGGCGCAAGGCCATACAGGAACACCTGGGCGGCGTCAGCAGCTGCACCCATCTGCGTGAACTGCTGTTCAACATGGCGACGGCGGCCTTCCAGTCCATGCCCAACGTGTTTGCCAACGCGGACCCCGACCAGCCGCCGCGCCACCTGGGCCAGTGCCTGGGCTGGGACTTCGCCGGCCCGGGCGTGGCCGCGCATTACCCGCAGTTCGTGCACTGGAGCCCCAAGCCCGTGACCGAGAAATCCGGCGCCTAGCCCCGGTATCCACTCAGGCATGGCGCGCGCGCCGGCCGAGCTCCCCCGATTGCGGCAAAATGCATCCATGGCTGTACGAGTGATTCCCCTGGTAGATCAGCGCGCAGCAGCCTTGTCGGCGGCTGCGCCGCGGCTGTCCGCGTCCCCCACCGGTCATTTGCTTGACCAACTGGGCCGGCCGCTGCGTGATCTGCGCATCAGCGTCACCGATCGCTGCAATTTCCGCTGCCAGTACTGCATGCCCAAGGAGGTGTTTGACAAGAACTACACCTACCTGCCGCACAGCGCACTGCTGAGCTTCGAGGAGATCACGCGGCTGGCGCGCGTCTTCCTGGCCCACGGCGTGCACAAGATCCGCCTGACGGGCGGCGAGCCGCTGCTGCGCAAGAACCTCGAGGCCCTGGTCGCCCAGCTGGCGGCGCTGCGCACCGCCGAAGGCCTGGCTCCCGACGTGACGCTGACCACCAATGCCTCGCTGCTGGCGCGCAAGGCGCGCGCGCTCAAGGACGCGGGACTGAACCGCCTCACGGTGAGCCTGGACGCGCTTGACGACGCGGTGTTCCGTCGCATGAACGATGTCGACTTCGCCGTCAACGACGTGCTCAAGGGCATAGAGACCGCGCAGGCCGTGGGCTTCAAGCGCATCAAGATCAACATGGTGGTGCAGCGCGGCACCAACGACGACCAGATTCTTCCCATGGCACGCTTTTTCCGCGGCACGGGCGTGACGCTGCGCTTCATTGAATACATGGATGTGGGCGCAACCAACGGCTGGTGCATGGACGAAGTCCTGCCTTCGGCCCAGGTGCGCGCGCGCCTGCAGTCCGAGTTTGCTCTGGTGGCGCTGGCGCCCGGCAGCACCGGCGAGACCGCGGCGCGCTGGGGCTATGCGAATGCCGCCGGCGAACATGACCCGGCGCTGGGCGAGGTCGGCTTCATCAGCAGCGTGACCGAAGCGTTTTGCCACGACTGCAACCGCGCCCGGCTGTCGACCGAAGGCAAGCTGTACCTGTGCCTGTTTGCGTCCCAGGGCTGGGATCTGCGCAGCCTGCTGCGCGACGGCGCCAGCGACGCCGAACTCGCGGGCGCCATCGCGCCGCTGTGGCAGCAGCGCGCCGACCAGTATTCGGAACTGCGCAGCAGCCTGCCGCCCAGCAGCGCCAGCCCGGGCCGGCGCATTGAGATGAGCTACATCGGTGGCTGAGGCCGCGTGCGTGCACGCCATCACCGGCCTGGTGCTGGCCGGTGGCCGCGGCGCCCGCATGGGTGGCGTAGACAAGGGCCTGCAGCCATTTCGCGGCCAGCCGCTGGCGCTTCATGCACTGCAGCGGCTCGCGCCCCAGGTGGGCGGCTGCCTGATCAACGCCAACCGCCATCTGCAAACCTATGCCGGATTCGGCGTGCCGGTCTGGCCCGACTGCCTCAGCGACTACGCCGGGCCGCTGGCCGGCTTTCTGAGCGGCCTCGCGCATTGCACCACGGGGTGGCTGCTGACCGTGCCCTGCGACACCCCGCTGTTTCCGCACGATCTCGCCCAGCGCCTGGCCGCGGCCGCGGCCGCGCGCAACGCCCAGATCGTCTTTGCCGCGGGCCGCGAAACCGACGAGCAGGGCCGCGTGCGCTGGCGCGACCAGCCGGTTTTCTGCCTGCTGCAGGCCGCGCTCGAGCCCAGCCTGCAGCAGTACACCGCCGCAGGCGGGCGCAAGATAGACGCCTGGGCGCGCAGCCACCGCTGTATCAGCGTGGCCTTCGACCGGCCCGAAGACGATCCGCGCGCCTTTGCCAATGCCAACACCCTGGAAGAGCTGCACGCCCTGGAAAACGCACGATGACCACCCTGCCGGAAATTGCCGCCCGCCTGCAAGGCTACAACCCCGATGATCTGGATGTCGCCACGGCCGCGCGCTTTCTGCGCACGCTGGTGCCCGCGCCCGAGGAAAGCGAGAGCCTGTCTCTGGGCCAGGCCCTGGGCCGGGTGCTGGCCCAGGACCTGGTCTCGCCCATCAATGTGCCCGCGCACGACAACTCGGCCATGGACGGCTATGCGTTTGCCGGCAGCGCGCTGCAGGCGGGCCGCGGCCTGCGGCTGCGCGTGGCGGGCCGCACGCACGCGGGCGCCACCTGGCAGCAGACGCTTGCGCCCGGAGAATGCCTGCGCATCATGACCGGGGCCGTGATGCCGCCGGGCCTGGACACCGTCGTGCCGCAGGAACTTGTCACGCTGGGCGAGGACGGCTTCATCGAGATGGCTGCCGATCTGCTGCAGCCCGGGGCCAATCGCCGCCACTGCGGCGAAGACCTGCGGCAGGGCGCGGTGGCGCTGGCGCGCGGCGAATGCCTGGCGCCGGCCGCACTCGGCCTGCTTGCCAGCCTGGGACTGGCGCAGGTGCGCGTGTTTCGCCGCCTGCGGGTTGCGTATTTCTCCACCGGCGATGAGATTCTGAGCCCGGGCGAGGCGCCGCGCGCCGCCGCGGTCTACGACAGCAACCGCTACACCATCTGCGCGCTGCTGCGCCGCCTGGGCGTCGAAGTCATCGAAGGCCCGCCGGTGCGCGATGATCCGGCCCTGCTGGAAGCCGCGCTGCGCCACGCTGCCGGCGCAGCCGACGCGGTGATCACCAGCGGCGGCGTCAGCACGGGCGACGCCGACCATCTGCGCGAGCAGTTGCAGCGCCTGGGCGACATGGCTTTCTGGCGCGTGGCAATGCGGCCCGGCCGGCCGCTGGCAGTGGGCCGGCTGAACGCCGGGCCCGGATCCGCCATCTTGTTCGGCCTGCCGGGCAATCCGGTCGCGGCCATGGTGGCCTTCATCGCGCTGGTGCGCCCCGCACTGCTGCAGATGATGGGCTGCGGCGCGCGCCCTCAGCCGCTGCTGCAAGCCGTGAGCGGCGAGACCCTGCGCAAGCGCCCTGGCCGCACCGAATACCAGCGCGGCATCGTCAGCACCGGCGCCGACGGCCGGCTGCAGGTGCGCACCACGGGCAATCAGGGCTCGGGCGTGCTCAGTTCAATGGTGCAGGCCAACGGACTGATCGTGCTGCACCATGAGCAGTCAACGGTGCAAGCCGGCGAGCCGGTCGATGTGCTGATGTTTGACGGCGCGATCTGAGCTTACAAATCAGCGCCGAGCCGGCATAATCTGCAGGTAGGCGCTGCCCTGCCACCTCGGGTTGGCGCAGCATTTTTGCCACCCTTTCAGGGCACGACAACATCTGCATGCGTTCCCGCTCGCCTTCCTCGCCACCGGCTGCCGGCATGCCTGAGGGCTTGCCGACCCTGCTGCTGCAGGCCATAGAGCAGGCCTTCAATGCCGTGCTGATCACCGATGCCGGCGACAACGGTCACCGCATCGTCTATGTCAATCCGGCGCTGTGCCAAATGACCGGCTACGCGGCGCACGAGCTGCTGGGGCGCAATCCGCGCATGCTGCAGGGCCCGCACACCTGCCCCAAGGTCATAGCCGAACTGCGCAGCTGCCTTGCCCAGGGCCGCTTCTTCAAGGGCTCGACCTTCAATTACCGCAAGGACGGCACGCCCTACCTGCTGGAATGGAACATCTCGCCGGTGCGCGACGGCCACGGCCGCATCACCCACTGCGTGTCGGTGCAGCACGATCTGAGCGCGCTGGCGCAAGCCCGGGCGTCGTCGGACATCTTCGCGCGCACGCTGGACGCGACCGAGGACGGCGTGCTGATCTGCAATCACTTGGGGCTCATTGAATTCGCCAACCAGGGCTACGAGAAGATCACCGGCCTGCGCCCCAGCGAGCTGATCGGCCGCAAGCCTTCGGTGGCCCAGTCCGGACAGCATGACCTGGCGTTCTACGCCGCGTTCTGGGGCCGGCTCAAGGACGGCCGGCCGGTGCGCGAGATCTTCATCAACCGGCGCATCGACGGCACGGAAGTGCATTGCGAGCAGAGCATCACCCCGCTGCGCAATGCCGAAGGCGAAGTCACGCACTATGTAAGCATGATCCGCGACATCACCGCCAAGGTCCTGTCCGAGCGCGCGTTTCGCGAACAGATGCAGCACGACAGCCTGACCGGCGCGCTGACGCGCACCTCGGGCAGCCTGCATCTGGAAAAAGCCGTTGCCCAGGCGCGCGAGATCGGCGCGGCGCTGGCGCTGGCCCTGGTCGATGTCGACTATTTCAAGCAGGTCAACGACGGTTTCGGCCACCCCACGGGCGACAAGGTGCTGGCCACCGTGGCCCGTACCGTGGCCGCCTGCCTGCGCGCCAGCGACAAGATCATCCGCTGGGGCGGCGAGGAGTTCCTGCTGATCATGCCGGGCTGCGACGAAGCCAGTGCCGTGCTGACGCTGGACCGCTGCCGACATGCGGTGCGCCAGGCCTGCGCCGACATGCTGGCCATGCCGATCACGATTTCCGCGGGCGTGGGCCAGATCGAACCCGGACAGGAACTGGCCGAATGCATTGAACGCATAGACCAGTTGCTGTACCGTGCCAAGCAAGAGGGCCGCGACCAGGTCCGTTCGGTGCGCGCCAGCGATGGCTGAACCTCCGGGCGCCGGCCCACCCCTTTGTTCATTTCACAGGAAACCTGCATGCCCTTCCAGACCCAGCCCCTCACCCCCGAGCCTTCGGCCCAGGACGTACAGGCCCTGCGCGGCAACACGGTGCTGGAGTTCGGCACCGGCTGGTGCGGCCACTGCCAGGGCGCCCAGCCGCTGATCCGCGAAGCGCTGCAGGCGCGCGCCGACATCCAGCATCTGAAGATCGAGGACGGCCCGGGCCGTCCCCTGGGACGCAGCTTTCGCGTCAAGCTCTGGCCGACGCTGGTGTTCCTGCGCGACGGCCAGGAAGTCGGTCGCAGCGTGCGCCCGCAGACCGGCGCCAGCCTCGCGGCAGAGCTCGACAAGCTGCCGCGCGACTGAGCTCAGCCCCGGCCCAGGGCCTTTTCCACACCCTTGTTGGCCAGCATGTCGGCGCGCTCGTTGCCCGGGTCGCCCGCATGGCCCTTGACCCAGCGCCAGTCGATGCGGTGGCCGCCCTTGCTCACCAGCTCGTCCAGGCGCTGCCAGAGTTCGACGTTCTTCACCGGCTCCTTGGACGCAGTGCGCCAGCCCTTGGCCTTCCAGCCGTGTATCCATTCGGTGATGCCCTTGAGCACATACTGGCTGTCGATGAACAGCGTCACGTCGCAAGGGCGCTTGAGCGCGGCCAGGGCTTCAATCACGGCCTGCATTTCCATGCGGTTGTTGGTGGTGCCCAACTCGCCGCCAAACAATTCCTTTTCCATGCTGCCGGCCCGCATCAGCACGCCCCAGCCCCCGGGTCCGGGGTTGCCCTTGCAGGCACCATCGGTATAGATCACTACTTGATTCAACTTCTTCTTCCTCTAGATTTTTCTATGGCTGCGGTGGGCCAGCGGCGCGGCGGCCGCCGCGGTCTGCTGGCGCTGGCGCCAGGCCGGCTCCAGCAGCCGCATGCCCGCCACGCGCTTGACAGCCACCACGCAATAAACGCCCCCGAGTATGGGCCACGCGCGCTCGCCCAGCGCGTCCATCCAGCCCCAGCGTTGATGCCATTGCGCCGATTGCACCGCCGGACGGTGGCAGCCGAACTCCACGGCCTGCACATCCAGCGCCAGCAGCCGCAGCCAGTCGCGCAGCCGCCAGTAGCCGATGGCGCTGCGCACATCGGGCAGGCGCGTGCTGCGCGGCGCCAGCGCCGACTGCATTCCCCACCAGCTGGCAGGGTTGATTCCGCAGATCACGACCCGGCCTTCGGGCACCAGCACGCGCGCGACTTCGCGCAGCGTGCCGTGCGGATCGGGCGTGCGTTCGAGGGTATGGGGCAGCACCAGCAAGTCGAGACTGGCTTCGGCAAACGGCAGCGCCGAGGGTTCAAGCACGGCGCGCGCCGGCCAGTCAAGCGCGCACCGGGCGGGGGCGGCCTGCGCCCATGCCGCGGCTTCGGCACCCGATTCGAGCGCCAGCCATCGATGGGGCATGCGGTTGGCGCGCAAGCCCTGTAGCATAGGCAGGCCCAGCTGCAGGCTATGGTAGCCAAACACATCGGCCACGGCTTCATCGCAGCGTTGCTGCTCCCAGTCGAGCAGATAGCGCCCGGTGGGGGAATCAAGCCAGTGGTGCATCCCTATAATTTTGTCGCTCATGAACCTGTTGCCGCTGCCCGCTTTTTCTGACAACTATATTTGGATGCTGCACGACGGCCGCCAGGCCCTGGTCATTGACCCAGGCGAGGCGGCTCCCGTGTTCGCGGCCTTGGAGCGCCACGCGCTGCAATTGCAATCCATTCTAATCACGCACCACCACAATGATCATGTCGGCGGTGTGGCAGCGCTGCGCGCGGCCACCGGCGCCCCGGTCTGGGGTCCGGCGCGCGAGACCCTGCCCGAGCCCGTGACGCGCGTGCACGGCGGCGACAGCGTGCCAGCCCTGGGCGGCCCCTGGCAGGTGATCGATGTGCCCGGCCACACCGCCGGCCATATCGCCTATTACAGCGCCAACGCCATGGCCGAGCCGGTGCTGTTTTGCGGCGACACGCTTTTCTCGGGCGGATGCGGACGGCTTTTCGAAGGCACGCCGGCGCAGATGCAGCAGTCGCTGGACGCGCTGGCTGCGCTGCCCGACGCCACCCAGGTGTGCTGCGCGCACGAGTACACACTTTCTAACCTTCGCTTTGCGCTGGCGGTGGAACCAAACAACGCGGCGCTGCTCCACCACATGGAGCACTGCCAGGGCCTGCGTGCCCGGGGCCAGCCCACCTTGCCTTCGCGCATGGTGCTGGAACGCGGCATCAACCCCTTTCTTCGTACGCGCCATAGCGCGGTGGCCGCAGCCGCCCACCGCCATGACGCGCGTATTCACCCGCAGCAAGCCCATGAGGTGCTTGCGGCATTGCGTGCCTGGAAAAACGATTTCTGATGAAGCTTCTCTATCCCGTACTGCTCAGCAGCGTGCTCTGGCTCGCCGGCTGCGCCACCGTCACACCCGACGCGTCGACACCGCCCTCCGAGACGGTGTCGGGCCATACCCCCCAGTACCCCAACGGCACGCTCAGCCCGATCACGCGCACCCAGGTCACCACGCCCGGCGTGGCCTCGCTGTCGGCCCCGGCCGATCTCTGGGAGCGCATACGCCGCGGCTTTGCCATGCCCGACCTCGAGCATGAACTGGTCCAGGACCGCGAGCAGTGGTATGCGAGCCGGCCCGACTACATCCTGCGCATGACCGAGCGCTCTAGCAAGTACCTGTTTCACATTGTCGAAGAGCTCGAGCGCCGCGGCATGCCGACCGAACTGGCGCTGCTGCCCTACATCGAGAGCGCGTTCAACCCGCAGGCGGTATCCAGCGCCAAGGCCGCCGGCATGTGGCAGTTCATGCCCGCCACCGGCACCTATTTCGATCTCAAGCAGAACGTCTTTCGCGACGACCGCCGCGATGTGCTGGCCTCGACGCGCGCCGCGCTCGACTACCTGCAAAAGCTGCACGGCATGTTTGGCGACTGGCACCTGGCGCTGGCGGCCTACAACTGGGGTGAAGGCAGCGTGGGTCGCGCGATCGCGCGCAACCGCAAGGCCGGCCTGGGCATCAGCTATGCCGAACTCAACATGCCCGCGGAAACGCGCATGTACGTGCCCAAGCTGCAGGCCGTGAAGAATATCGTCAACACCCCCGAGGCCTTCCGCGCCGAGCTGCCGCTGATAGAGAACCACCCCTACTTCCAGGCCGTCGACATCACGCGCGACATCGACGTGGAACTTGCGGCCAAGCTGGCCGACGTGACACCGTCCGACTTCCGCGCGCTCAATCCCTCGCTGAGCCGGCCCGTGATTTTTGCCGCCGGCACGCCGCAGATCCTGCTGCCCTGGGACAACGCCAAGGTGTTCGAGCGCAATCTGGATGCCTACGGCAAGGGCCAGTATTCCAGCTGGACCGTCTGGACCGTGCCCACGACGCTGACCGTGGCCGACGCCGCACAGCGCGTGGGAATGAGCGAAGAGGGACTGCGCTCGATCAACAACATCCCGCCGCGCATGGTGATCAAGGCCGGCTCGGCCCTGATGGTGCCGCGCACCGCCAGCACGCTCACCGATGTCTCCAGCCAGGTCGCCGACAATGGCCACATGGCGTTTGCGCCGGAAATCGTGACCCGCCGCACCACCGTGAAGGCGCAAAAGCGCGACACGCTGGCCAGCCTCGCGCGGCGCCACCGGGTCAGTGTCGCCAACCTGGCCGACTGGAATGACCTCAAGGTCGGCGCCAGCCTCAAGGCCGGGCAGTCCCTCGTCATGTTCCTGCCGATGCGCGCGGCATCGGCCTCGGCAGCGCGCCCACGCGCGGGCGCCAAGCTCGCAGTCTCGGCGCGCTCGACCAAGTCCCAGCCCCAGACCAGCAAGAAGGGCGGAACGCCCTCCAAGGTCAAGAAGCGCTGAGCGGCCTGCTCGCTGCGGGCGCCCGCCTCAGCGGTAGCCGATGAACAGAATCGCCACGTTGACGATCATGGCCGCAGCCCAGACCAGGCTGCGCGCCGTGGCCATGTCGGCCACGTACATCAGGATATAGAAGCCGCGCAGCAGCACGAACAGCAGCGCCAGCAGGTCCAGCCAGGTCTGCTGCGCGCCCAGCTGGTGGGCAATGATCACCGCGCCAATGAAAAACGGCAGGGCCTCGAAACTGTTGGCCTGGGCGGCATTCGCGCGCGCCTGAAAACCCGTCTGCTGCTGCAGCCAGGCGCGCGGATCGTGGTTGTCGAAACCGCCCTGGCCTCTTGACTTGCCCAACCCCCGGCTCTTGGCGAGGTAGGCGCAGACCGTGGGCAGCAGCGCGGCAATGAAGACGCACCAGTAGGCAACGGTGAAATGGGGGGACAGGGCATTCATGGCGGCTCCTCAGATTCGGTGTTCCAGCGGGTGACGATGTCCGGTGCTTTTCTTGCCAGCAGGAGAGGCGATCGGCGTTCAAGCAGGCCGAACAGACCCGCAGCAGCGCTTAGCGTCTGTCGACCAGCGCATGGGCAATCGTGCCCAGATCCACATATTCCAGCTCGCTGCCAATCGGCACGCCACGCGCCAGGCGCGTCACATGCACGCCGCGGCTCTTGAGCGCCTCGCTGATCGCATGCGCCGTGGCCTCGCCTTCGGCGGTGAAGCTGGTCGCGAGAATCACTTCCTGCACGCCGTCATCGACGGTGCGCGACAGCAGCTCGGTCAGGCCGATATCGCGCGGGCCTATGCCGTCCAGCGGCGACAGCCGCCCCATCAGCACGTAATAGCGGCCCTGGTAGGCGCCGGTGCGCTCCATGGCCGCCAGATCGGCGGGTGTCTCCACCACGCAAAGGCGCGCGGCGTCCCGGCCCTCGTCCTGGCAGATGGCGCACAGATGGCCCACGGTGAACGTATGGCACTGTGCGCAATGCTGGACCTCCTGCAGCGCGGTGTCCAGCGCACGCGCGATCTGCACCGCGCCCTCGCGGTCGCGCTGCAACAGCTGGTAGGCCATGCGCTGGGCCGACTTCACGCCGACCCCGGGCAGGCGACGCAAGGCCTGGATCAAATCATCGAGGGGATGTACATCGGGGACGGCCATGGATACTCCAGAAGGCACAGAAAAAAAGACCTGCGCAAGGCAGATCGATACATTGGCCTAACGCGGTGGCATCTGACCCATGACCGTGTTGGCAAGTCATGTTGCAACCCCCTTGAAACTGGCGTGCTCCAGCTCAGGGGCAGCGAGCAAGGGCCGCCCCGCAGCGAGGCTGCCGTCCCCCTCCACCGAAGGATGAGAGGGGGAAGCCGCGTAAGCGGCTCAGGGGGTGCTTCACATCAGAAGGGGAATTTCATTCCGCCGGGCAGACCGGGCATGCCGGCAGTCAGCTTGCCCATCTTTTCCTGCGAAGTCTCTTCGGCCTTGCGCACGGCGGCGTTGAACGCGGCCGCCACGAGGTCCTCGAGCATGTCCTTGTCTTCGGCCAGCAGGCTGGGGTCTATGGTCACGCGCTTGACGTCGTGCTTGCAGGTCATCAGCACCTTGACCAGACCGGCGCCGGATTCGCCTTCGACCTCGACATGGCCCAACTCATCCTGGGCCTTCTTGAGGTTGTCCTGCATGGTCTGGGCCTGCTTCATGAGACCGGCGAGTTGTCCTTTGTTGAACATGGGTTGTTTCCTTTTCAGTGTTTAAGCAGGTTTGATACTACCCGGCACAATGCGCGCGCCATGCTCGCGCATCAATGTTTGCACCAGGGGGTCATTCATCACGATCTCTTCGGCCAGGCGCTGGCGCTGCAGCGCCGCGGCGGCATTGCGGCGCGCCGGCGTGTCCGTGACCGCACCGATCTCCACGCTCAGCTGCTGCGCCAGGCCGGCTTCGGCCAGGGCCGCGCGCAGCCGCTCGCGCGCCGTTGCCTGGTTCAGCGACTGGCGCTGCACGCACAGCGTCCAGTGATCGCCATCGCAGCCCACGAGCTGCGACTGCAGCGCGAGTTCGCGCACCAGCGCGGTGATCGCTTCGCTGGCAATCAGCTGCTGCACGGCCGCAAACCAGCGGTCGCCTTCGGGTGTGGTTGCCACGGGCTCGCCCGAAGGCTCCGAGGGCGTCCAGGCGGGCCGGGCCAGGGGCTCGGCTGCGGCCTCGGGCGCGCTTTCAACCGCAGCCGTCTGCTGCGCGCGCGCCCGCGCCATGGGGGGCGGCGCAGGCACCGGGGCATCCGATGGCAGGGACTCCCAGGGCGGCACTTCCAGCGGAGCGAATTCAACGCTGTCCATGCCAATGGCATCACCATCACCGTCGGTGTCATAGGCCACGGCCTCGGCTATCGGCATCGGCTGGCGCTGAGCGGCGGCCGGCTCGATGCGCTGGCGCGGCGCTGGCGCAGCAGCCACAGGCGCGGCAGCGGGAGCGGGAGCGGGAGCGGCCACAGGCGCGGCGGCGCGCAGCGGCGCAGCAAAGGGTGCTGGCGCGGTAACGGAAGCCGGCGCCCGCGAGGCCAAAGCCGCCGGCGCCTGCGAGACCAAAGCCGCCGGCGCCCGCGAGGCCAAAGCCGCCGGCGCCTGCGCCGGGGCGACGGGCCTGGGCGCGGCGGCCGGGGCCGGGTCAGCTATCGCTGGAGTTTTTTTTTCAGCCGGGGCCTTGAAGGCCAGCAGCCGCAGCAGCGCCATGGTCAGCGCCGCGTATTCGTCGGGCGCCAGCCCGAGTTCCGCGCGCCCATGCAGGCAGATGCTGTAGAGCAATTGGGTTTCATCGGCCGGCATGGCGCCCGCCAGGCGTGCAATCTCGCTGGCTTCGGGGTCGCTGGCGTCATGCGCCATCTGCGGCACGGCCTGCACCACGGCCATGCGCTGCAGCACGGCGGCCATTTCCTCGAGCGTGGAAGCCGCCGACAGGCCGTTCAGTCGCAGCGCATCGGCGGTTTCCACCACGCTGCGGCCATCGCCTTCGGCCAAGGCGGCAATCAGGCGAAACACATAGGAGCGGTCCACGCTGCCCAGCATCTGGCGCACGCCGGCCTCCAGCAACTGACCGCTGCCAAATGCAATCGCCTGGTCGGTCAGCGACAGCGCATCGCGCATGGAGCCGCGCGCGGCGCGCGCCAGCAGGCGCAGTGCCTGGGGCTCGGCGGGAACGTTCTCGGCGGCCAGCACCTGGCCCAGATGGTCGAGAACGGTTTCGGGCGCCATGGGCCGCAGATTGAACTGCAGGCAGCGCGACAGCACCGTCATCGGCACTTTCTGCGGATCGGTCGTGGCCAGCACGAACTTCAGATACTCGGGCGGCTCCTCGAGGGTCTTGAGCATGGCGTTGAACGCCGTGTTTGTCAGCATGTGCACTTCGTCGATCATGAAGACCTTGAAGCGCCCCTGCACCGGCTTGTAGACCGCCTGCTCGAGCAGGCCCTGGACTTCGTCGACGCCGCGGTTCGACGCCGCATCAAGCTCGGTGTAATCGGGGAAACGGCCGCTGTCGATTTCAGTGCAGGCCGCGCAGACACCGCAAGGCGTGGCGGTGATGCCGCCCAGGCCGTCGACGCCCTGGCAGTTGAGCGACTTGGCCAGAATGCGCGACACCGTGGTCTTGCCGACGCCGCGCGTGCCCGTGAACAGGTAGGCGTGGTGCAGGCGCTGCTGTGTCAAGGCATTCGACAGCGCCTGGACGACGTGCTCTTGCCCCACCATTTCTGAGAAATTGCGGGGACGGTATTTGCGGGCAAGCACGAGGTAGGACATGGCTGCGATTCTACGGGGGCCAACCGTGGCCGTCGGCCATGCCGGTATTTTTAGCTGCGCGATCAGGGCCAAGCCTGGCGCGGGCGCGCGGGCGGCGCCCAGCGGTGACCGCCCCGGCTGGCGGACATTGGCCCGGCCGCCAGCGGCGAAGTTGCTACAAGCCTTATCATTGGTAAGCGCTTTTTACATATTCCGTCTACTCATACTTACCCCTACAAGAATCTCAGATCTCGATGCGTTTCTCTTCCTTGAAAATCGGGCAACGTATTGCCCTGGGCTTCGCCGCCGTGCTGCTGCTGACCATCTTCGGTCTCGCCGCAAGCCTGATCCAGTTGTCCAACGTTGCGCAGCAAACGCGCACCATGATGAACAATCCGCTTGCCAAGGAGCGCCTGATTGCCGACTGGTATGCCTTGGTGCTTGCCGGTTCGCAGCGCACCACGGCCATCGTGCGCAGCCCCGACGCCGAACTCGGCCGCTTCTTTGCCGAAACCGCGCGCAAGTCCTCGACCGACGCCGGCCAGCTGCTGCAGCGCTTCGAGCCGCTGATCAGCTCGGATGCCGAACGCGCGCTGTTTGCCCATGCGAGCCAGACGCGCGAGCAGTACAACGCGGCGCGCGCCGAGGTCACCAAGGCCAAGGACGAAGGCCTGGAAACCGAGGCCATCTTCAACAATACCTATGCGCCTCGCACCCAGGCCTACGTGGACAGCATCAAGGCCCTGCTTGAGTTGCAGCGCAAGGAAATCGACACCACGGCCGCGACCATTGAAAGCACCTACCAGACCAGCAGCAATCTTCTGCTGCTGCTGAGCGTGCTGATCGTGGCCCTGGGCGCGGTCATCGCCACCGTGCTGAGCATGGGCATCGTGCGACCGCTGCGCGCCGCGGTGAAGGTCGCCGACGAAGTTGCCGGCGGCAGCCTGCACCTGCAGATCGACCCCGACAGCCTGCGCGGACGCGATGAAACCGCGCAGCTGATGCAGTCGCTGTCGCAGATGGAAACCAATTTGCGCCGCCTGGTCTCCGAAGCGCGCAAGGGCAGCGACTCGGTCGCCACCGCCGCTGCGGAAATCAGCTCGGGCAACCTGGACCTGTCGGCGCGCACCGAAGAGCAGGCCAGCTCGCTGGAGCAGACCGCAGCCTCAATGGAGGAGCTGACCTCGACGGTGCGCAACAACACCGCCAGCGCCCAGCAGGCCGACCAGCTTGCCAAGGAAACCTCGGTGCTGGCGGTGCAAGGTGGCGAGTCCGTCAACCAGGTGGTGCGCACCATGGCGGACATCCTGCAGACCTCCAAGCGGATTGAGGACATCATTGGCGTGATCGACAAGATTGCCTTCCAGACCAACATCCTGGCGCTCAACGCCGCCGTCGAAGCCGCGCGCGCCGGCGAGCAGGGCCGGGGCTTTGCGGTCGTTGCGGGCGATGTGCGCAGCCTGGCCCAGAGCTGCGCCAATGCCGCCAAGGAAATCAAGGGCCTGATTGACGCTTCGGCCCAACGCATTGCCACCGGCAGCCGCCTGGTCGAGCAGGCCGGCGCCACCATGGACAAGGTGGTTGAGGGCGTGCAGAAGGTCACCGACCTGGTGGGCGAGATCAGCCACGCGAGCAGCGAGCAGATGGCCGGCCTGGAGCAGGTCAACCAGGCCGTTGCCCAGATGGACCAGATGACGCAGCAAAACGCCGCGCTGGTCGAGCAATCCTCGGCCGCCACCCAGTCGCTGGAAGTCCAGGCCGCGCAACTCAACCGCTCCCTGAGCGCTTTCCGCCTGTAAGGACCGACCCCGGGCCCGGCCTGGGGTCTCTTTCCAAACCCCCGGGCCAGTCTGCGCTACAATTGCCAGTGACGGGCCTCCCCGCATGGTGAAGCAGCCAACCGGGTCAGGTGGGGAACCAAGCAGCCCTAACTGCAGAGTCAGTGCCGGGGGTAAGGCTCGTCAACTTCTTTTCAGGATCTCTGCAGCCCAGAGGTCCTTGCGACACAGGCCGCCATGCGGTCTTTGCGCTGCCCAAGGGCACAGCCAAACCCACCTTGCGTGGGTTTTTTGCTTTGTGCCGGTGCCACGCACCGGCACCAGCCTCAGCCCTTGGCGGCTTCGGCCAGGAATTGCTGCACACCTTCGGCCACCTTGACGCCGCTGGCCAGGCTGGCCGTCAGCAGATAGCCGCCCGTGGGCGCTTCCCAGTCGAGCATTTCACCCGCGCAGAACACGCCGGCAATGGCCTGCAGCATGCCCTTGGCATCAAGCGCCTCGAAAGTCACGCCGCCCGCAGTGCTGATGGCTTCGGCCACCGGGCGGGGCGCAACCAGGGTCAGCGGCAAGGCCTTGATGGCCGCAGCCAGCGCCTGCGGGTCGTTCACGCCGTCGCGTCCCAGCACTTCAAACAGCAGGCCCATCTTCACGCCGTCTATGCCCAGGCGGCTCTTGAGATGGCTGCTGAGGCTGCGCGAGCCGCGCGGGTGGCGCACTTCGGCTGCCACGCGCTGGGCATCGTGCTCGGGCAGCAGATCGAGCTGCAGCGTGGCATGGCCCTGGGCGCTGATTTCATCGCGCAGCCATTGCGAAGCCGCGTAGACCAGGCTGCCTTCAATGCCGGCTTCGGTGACGACGAATTCACCGCGCCGCGCAAATTCATTGCCCTGGCTGTCGGTGAACGACAGGCCCACGGACTTGAGCGGCTGGCCGGCAAAGCGCTGCTGGAAATGCGGCGTCCAGCCGCGCACCGGCGCGGTTTCCAGGCCCACGAGCTCGCGCAGGAAGTCGCGCCGCGTTTCTGCCGTGCCCGACGCCACGTTGAGCACGTCGAAGCCGCAATTCGCGGCCTGCAGCGGCGCAATCGGCACGCCGCGCTCCTGCAGCAACGGCGCCCAGGCGCCGTCCGAGCCCAGTTGCGGCCAGCTGGCACCGCCCAGGGCAAGCACCAGGGCGCGCGCGCGCGCCAGCTGTTCGCCCGCGGGCGTGGCAAAGCGCAGCGCGCCCTCGGCGTCCCAGCCCAGCCAGCGGTGGCGCGTATGGAACTGCACGCCCAGACCGCGCAACTGCACCAGCCAGGCGCGCAGCAGCGGCGCGGCTTTCATTCCGACCGGGAATACACGGCCCGACGTGCCGACAAACGTTTCCACGCCCAGACCCGCGGCCCAGGTCTTGACCTGCTCGGCGCCAAAGTCCGCAAGCATGGGCTCGATCTGCGCGCGGCGAGCGCCAAAGCGCCCGGCAAATGCGTCCGCGGGCTCGGAGTGGGTCAGGTTCAGCCCACCCTTGCCGGCCAGCAGGAATTTGCGTCCCACCGAAGGCATGGCGTCAAACAGATGCACGCTCAGGCCCGCTTGCGCCAGGCGCTGGGCGGCCATCAGCCCGGCCGGCCCGCCACCGACAATGGCGACCTCGCAGTCCAGTGGCGCACGGTGGGTGGGGACTTCAGTCATTCAGGTTTTCCTCATTAAGACAAATCAGCGGCGCGCGCGTTCCCGCGGCGCTTCGCCACATTCGTATTCTCATCGTTTTACGCTATGACAGTCATAGCACCAAGTGTCGCCCACACGCCCCGACTGGAGATGTGTTTCTGTCACAATCGAAACCAGTAGCGAACCTTCGCCCCATTCAGCCAACACACCAAGGAAAAATCCATGGCAAGCGCCCTCATCAAACATCTCTCCGACGCCTCGTTCGAAGCCGAAGTGCTGCAAGCCGGCACCACGGTGCTGGTGGACTACTGGGCGGAGTGGTGCGGTCCCTGCAAGATGATCGCCCCCATCCTCGACGAAGTCGCTGGCACCTACCAGGGCAAGGTCACCATCGCCAAGATGAATGTCGACGAAAACCGCGAAATCCCCGCGAAGTTCGGCATCCGCGGCATCCCCACGCTGATGCTGTTCAAGAACGGCGAACTCGCCGCCACCAAGGTGGGCGCGCTGAGCAAGGCCCAGCTCACGGCCTTTCTCGACGAACAGCTCGCCTGATTGAGCGACAGCCCGTTGCGCAGCTGCTGCGCCCGGGCTTCGCCTGAAACCGGGGCGGCGCGACGCAGCCCCGGTTCTTTATTTCGGACCTGCAGATCTTTTCCTGTCATAATCTGCACAGATCACCGGCCCCTGCATTGATGGCCGTTTCGAGATCCCTAGGCAAGCTTGGCCCACGACCCCGTGTATCGCCCAGCCTTCCGCCTCATTCCTGATTCCACTAACTCCGCCAAGGAGTAACCCCATGCACCTTAATGAACTCAAGGCACAGCACGTGTCTGAAGTCTTGAAGCAGGCCGAAGAGCTCGAGATCGAAAACGTTGGCCGGATGCGCAAACAGGAAATCATGTTTGCCATCATCAAGAAGCGCGCCAAAGCCGGAGAGCAAGTCTTTGCCGACGGCGTGCTTGAAATCCTGCCCGACGGCTTTGGTTTCCTGCGCAGTCCCGACACCAGCTACACCGCGAGCACGGACGATATCTACATCTCGCCCAGCCAGGTGCGCCGCTTCAACCTGCACACCGGCGACATGATCGAAGGCGAAGTGCGCACGCCCAAGGATGGCGAGCGCTATTTCGCGCTGACCAAGCTCGACAAGGTCAACGGCGGCCCGCCCGAGCAAAACAAGCACAAGGTGATGTTCGAGAACCTGACACCGCTGTTCCCCAAGGAGCAACTGCGCCTGGAACGCGAGATCAAGTCGGAAGAGAACATCACCGGCCGCATCATCGACATCATTGCCCCCATCGGCCGCGGCCAGCGCGCGCTGATCGTCGCCCCGCCCAAGAGCGGCAAGACAATGATGATGCAGAACATCGCCCATGCGATCACCGCCAACCACCCCGACGTTCACATGATGGTGCTGCTGGTGGACGAGCGCCCCGAGGAAGTCACGGAAATGCAGCGCTCGGTCAAGGGCGAAATCATTGCCTCGACCTTCGACGAGCCCGCCACGCGCCACGTCCACGTGGCCGAGATGGTGATCGAGCGCGCCAAGCGCCTGGTCGAACTCAAGAAGGACGTGGTGATCCTGCTGGACTCGATCACGCGTCTGGCCCGCGCCTACAACAACGTCGTGCCCTCGTCGGGCAAGGTGTTGTCGGGCGGTGTCGACTCCAACGCGCTGCAGCGCCCCAAGCGCTTCTTCGGCGCGGCACGCAAGGTCGAGGAAGGCGGCTCGCTGACCATCATTGCCACGGCGCTGGTCGATACCGGCAGCCGCATGGACGAAGTGATCTTTGAGGAATTCAAGGGCACGGGCAACAGCGAACTGCACCTGAACCGCCGCCTCTATGAAAAGCGTGTGTTTCCGGCAATCGAGCTCAACAAGAGCGGCACGCGCCGCGAAGAGCTGCTGCTGTCGCCCGAGATCCTGAACAAGACACGCATCCTGCGCCAGTTCCTCTACAACATGGACGACGTCGAAGCCACCGAGCTGATGATCAAGAACATGAAGGCCACGAAGACCAACAA
>Ga0308165_1001597_pt1 | contig 30932 bp, 25 predicted proteins | sample PhyWR2_FD_201032 | JGI IMG/M metagenome (GOLD analysis project Ga0308165, IMG submission 201032) | Phyllosphere microbial communities from UC Gill Tract Community Farm, Albany, California, United States - DLSLW.R2 | ecosystem: Host-associated > Plants > Phyllosphere > Unclassified | place: USA... | reverse complement strand
ACGTATTTTCCGGCTTCCTGGCAAACGCGGTCGCGTTCAGCAAAAATGCAAACAACTGTGACAACTCGTCGCGCAATTCCGCTTTGAGTCTGGCGTTGGTCGCCGGTCCGCTCTTGCTGTTGACCGGCTTCGACAAACGCACGATGCAATCCACCTGGGGCAATGCCAATGCGGTTTGCCGGAACAATTCGCGGGTGACGCGCTTGATCGTGTTCCTGGTGACTGCACGCGGCGCCATGCGCTTGGCGGCGACGACACCCAGGCGCGCTAGCGACAACTCGTTGTTGCGCGCGTACAGGACAAAATGGGCAGTCCGATACACCGGTCGCAAACGAAAAACGGATGAAAACTCATCCGTTTTAACGATTCTCTGATCGCGTGAGTAGAGATAGGAACGATCGCCTGTCACACGAACAGCAGCGCACTGATTCTGGCTATTGCCCGGATCAAACAGCTGCCAGGCGCTTGCGGCCCTTGGCGCGACGTGCGTTGATGACAGCGCGGCCACCACGGGTTGCCATACGGGCACGGAAACCATGGGTACGCTTGCGACGCACGACGGAAGGTTGGTAGGTACGTTTCATGTTGGACTCGCTTACTTAATCAATAATCGGCAAAAATACTTCGGAATCTCCGCGGAATTTCTGTTTTTCTGCGCGTGCCTCTTCTGGTTGATCAGAGAAGCATTTGAGAGCCGAAACCGCAAGGCCACAGCACGAACGCAATTCAACGGATGGTGAACCCTGAATTAGACTGCATTTTTCACTTGTTTGTCAATGACTTATCTGTTCCGGACTTTCTCTCCGGAGCCTCTGGGAACGCCCTCGGGACGGGACTGGAGGCCGTTTCCACTCTAAGTTCATCGAGCCCATCTATCAAAAAGATCGCAAAGCTTGCTGGAAAGCTATCGGGTTAGGCGTTGCGAAGTGGTCACATAGCAAAAAAGCAACGTTTCGGACATGCAATTGTAAAAAGATTTCAGCGCCATTTTGCCCATACCGCATTCCTTCCTGTTTCCATCCTGTCGATGGGGTGTTTCCCGGCATCAAACTTGCATTGCCTCCTGCGAGAGTTTTCGATGCCGAAAATGCGCGCCGCGCGATGTCCGCCGACCTCGTCCGGCAAGCGTGCAGAGCCTGTCCCGATTCGCTTGCAAGGCCGCACGCCTGAATTACGTAACAAGGTCAACCGCGGATGATGCTCAACCATTTAACGAACAGGGGATGGCAAAAAACGCGGCGCACAATTTCCACGCTTTTGCATATCGAAAAGCTGGCTCCGAAAACGGCGGTTGTTTTCGACTACGGGAAAATCATTTGGCAGTACGCTGAAACAAAAGCAGCACAATGACTTCAGAAAAAAAGGAATAGAATAAAAACGAAAATTTTGTTTTCCAGTCCAAATTCACAAGAGCGTACATATCGTCAGCGCACCAAAAAAACATTGAGTATTTCAATACCGCGCACGATAGCGAAACTGTTGGAACTGGTCAGGAGCTGATGGTCGGGGAACCGCGGTCGATAAATCTAAAAACATAACGCACGTATTCAATTTGTTGTCTCATTGAAGTTACGGAGGTGGTATGGATATCTACAGCAGCTTTGCGAGTCGCTTCGACAAAACCAGAGAAGAAGAATTTTCGCTTGAAGAGTATCTGAGTCTTTGCAAGAACGATCCGGCTGTGTATGCATCGGCCGCAGAACGCATGCTGATGGCGATTGGCGAGCCCGAAAAAGTCGACACGCGCGAAGACCCGCGCTTGTCCCGCCTGTTCGCCAACAAGGTGATCAAGGTCTATCCCGCCTTCAAGGAATTCTACGGCGCGGAAGAAGTCATCGAACAGGTCGTCGCCTATTTCCGCCATGCCGCGCAAGGCCTGGAGGAAAAAAAGCAGATCCTGTATTTGCTGGGGCCGGTCGGCGGCGGCAAGTCGTCCATCGCCGAGCGCCTCAAACAGCTCATGGAGCACATCCCCTTCTATTCAATCAAGGGCTCCCCGGTCAATGAATCGCCCTTGGGACTGTTCGATGTCGAAGAAGACGGACAGATACTCGAAGAGCAGTTCGGTATCCCGCGCCGCTACCTCAAATCCATCTTGAGTCCGTGGGCCGTCAAGCGCCTGCACGAATTCAACGGCGACATCCGCCAGTTCCGCGTGGTCAAGCGCTATCCGTCGATCCTGCGCCAGATCGCGATTTCCAAGACCGAGCCGGGCGACGAAAACAACCAGGATATTTCCACGCTGGTCGGCAAGGTCGACATCCGCAAGCTTGAGCAGTACTCGCAGGACGATGCCGACGCCTATAGCTATTCCGGCGGCCTGTGCCTGTCGAACCAGGGGTTGCTGGAGTTCGTCGAAATGTTCAAGGCGCCGATCAAGGTGCTGCATCCGCTGCTGACCGCGACCCAGGAAGGCAACTTCAAGGGCACCGAAGGCTTCGGCGCGATTCCGTTCGACGGCGTCATCCTGGCGCACTCCAACGAATCGGAATGGAAGGCCTTCCGCAACAACAAGAACAACGAAGCGCTGCTCGACCGTATCTACATCGTCAAGGTGCCGTACTGCCTGCGCGTGTCGGAAGAAATCCGCATCTACGAAAAGCTGCTGCGCAGCTCTTCGCTGGCCAAGGCCGTCTGCGCGCCGGGTACGCTGAAGATGATGGCGCAGTTTTCGATTCTGACGCGTCTGGGCGAGCCGGAAAATTCCAGCCTGATTTCCAAGATGCAGGTGTACGACGGCGAAAACCTGAAAGACACCGATCCCAAGGCCAAGTCGTATCAGGAATACCGCGATTACGCCGGCGTTGACGAAGGCATGACCGGCATCTCGACGCGTTTCGCGTTCAAGATCCTGTCGCGCGTGTTCAACTTCGACACCACGGAAATCGCGGCCAATCCGGTGCACCTGATGTACATATTGGAGCAGCAGATCGAGCGCGAGCAGTTTCCGCCCGAGCAGGAGCAAAAGTACCTGTCCTTCGTCAAGGACACGCTGGCCTCGCGCTATGCGGAGTTCATCGGCAAGGAAATCCAGACCGCTTACCTGGAGTCGTATTCGGAATATGGCCAGAACGTGTTCGACCGCTACGTCACTTACGCCGACTTCTGGATCCAGGACCAGGAATTCCGCGACCATGACACCGGCGAAAGCTTCGACCGTGCGGCGCTCAATGCGGAACTGGAAAAGATCGAGAAGCCGGCCGGCATCAGCAATCCGAAGGACTTCCGCAACGAGATCGTCAATTTCGTACTGCGGGCGCGGGTCAACAACGGCGGCAAGAATCCGCTGTGGACCAGCTACGAAAAGCTGCGCGTGGTGATCGAGAAGAAGATGTTCTCCAATACCGAGGATCTGTTGCCGGTGATCTCCTTCAACGCCAAGGGTTCCACCGAAGAGATGCAGAAGCATGAAGACTTCGTCAATCGCATGGTCAGCAAGGGGTATACGCCGAAGCAGGTGCGCTTGCTGTGCGAATGGTATTTGCGCGTACGCAAATCCTCTTGAAATCAGGGAGCGGCTTGCCTATGAAATGCAGCGGCATTTAAGTGGCAACCGGCCTTCGGAATCTGTTTTCGATCCATAGCGAGAGGCCATCAGCCGTGACGACCGGAACGCGGGATACCGGGGTGTACTTAAGTACACGAGGATTCCGAGCACCGTACGGCATCGGATCATGGCCTCGCAGCAGGATCCAAAACAGATTCTCACCAGCAGGAGAATGGATTTGCTCCACCAGATCATCGACCGCAGGCTAGCTGGCAAGAACAAGAGCATCGCCAACCGGGAGCGTTTCCTCAGGCGCTTCCGCAGCGATATCCGGCGTTCCGTTACCGAAGCGGTACGGGATCGCAGCATCAAGGATATTGAAAACGCGAAAAGCATCAGCATTCCGCGCAAGGACATTTCCGAACCGGCCTTCCACCACGGCCGCGGCGGCAAGCGCGAAATCGTGCATCCCGGCAACCAGGATTACCTGCAGGGCGACCGCATTCCGCGCCGCAGCGGCGGCTCCGGCGATGGCGGCAGCACCGCCAGCAATGAAGGCGAAGGCCAGGACGAGTTCACCTTCGAATTGTCGCGTGAAGAATTCATGCAGTACTTCTTCGAAGACCTGGAATTGCCGCGCCTGATCCAGACCAACCTGATGTCGATCCCCAACTGGAAGAACATGCGCGCCGGTTATTCCGTCGACGGTTCTCCCAACAACATCGACATCGTGCGTTCGCTGCGCAGTTCGCTGGGCCGGCGCATCGCGCTGGGCGGCCCGCTGGTGGCCAAGCTGCGCGAGCTGGAAGAGCAGCTGTGCGACCTGCAAAAGGATCCCACCGACAAGCGTCCGGAAATCCTGCTGCTGGAAGAAGAAATCCATCATCTCAAGGGTCGCATCTGGCGCATCCCCTTCATCGATCCGTTCGACCTGCGCTACGTCAATCGCGTGCGCCAGCCGCAACCGTCGAGCCGCGCCGTGATGTTTTGCGTAATGGATGTGTCGGGATCGATGGATGAACAGCGCAAGGACTTGTCGAAGCGCTTCTTCATCCTTCTGTATCTGTTCCTGACACGCAATTACGAACACATCGAGGTGGTCTTCATCCGCCATCACACGCGCGCCGACGAAGTGGACGAGGACACATTCTTCCATTCGCAGGAAAGCGGCGGCACGGTCGTCTCCAGCGCGCTGGAACTGATGCAGGACATCATCAGGACGCGCTACCCGTCAAGCGAATGGAATATCTATGGCGCCCAGGCCTCCGACGGCGACAACTGGAACGACGATTCGCCGAAGTGCCGCGCCATCCTGGAGGAAACCATCCTGCCGATGTGCCGCTACTTCGCCTATATCCAGGTGGCCGAACCGGAACAAAACCTGTGGACGGAATACACGCAGCTGCTGCACGAGCATCCGCACTTTGCGATGAAGAAGGTGCAGTCGTCGTCCGAGATCTATCCCGTCTTCCGCGAACTTTTTGAAAAGCAGGTTCATGCATGAATACGCGACTGAACACGCCACCTGCGTCTCCGGCGACGCCGACCAGACATGATCCCCTGCCCTGCCCTTCGGACTGGAGCTTCGAACTGATCGAGCGCTACAACGAGGAGATCGCCAAGGTGGCGGCCAGCTACAAGCTGGACATCTATCCGATCCAGCTCGAGATCATCTCCGCCGAGCAGATGATGGACGCCTACGCGTCTTCGGGCATGCCGGTCAATTATCGCCACTGGTCGTTCGGCAAGCATTTCCTTGCCACCGAGCGCGACTACAAGCGCGGCCAGATGGGTCTGGCTTACGAAATCGTGATCAATTCCAATCCCTGCATCGCCTATCTGATGGAAGAGAACACGATGACGATGCAGGCGCTGGTGGTGGCGCATGCGGCATATGGACACAACTCGTTCTTCAAGGGAAACTACCTGTTCCAGTTGTGGACCGACGCCAGCGCGATCATCGACTATCTGGTCTACGCCAAAGGCTACATCGCCGAATGTGAAGAACGCTACGGCTTCGATCGCGTCGAGGAACTGCTCGATTCCTGCCACGCGCTGATGAACTATGGCGTCGACCGCTACAAACGCCCGCAGCGCATGTCGCTGGCGCAGGAACGCGCCCAGCAGCACGAACGTGAAGCCTACGCGCAGTCGCAAGTCAATGAACTGTGGCGGACCTTGCCGGCGAAGAAGGAAACCGCCGCCACGCAAGTCGAAGAACGTTTTCCACCGGAGCCGCAGGAAAATCTCTTGTACTTTGCCGAAAAAAATGCGCCGCTGCTGGAGTCATGGGAGCGCGAAGTCATCCGCATCGTACGCAAGGTGGGCCAGTATTTTTATCCGCAGCGGCAAACCCAGGTCATGAACGAAGGCTGGGCCACGTTCTGGCATTACACGCTGCTCAACACCATGTACGACCAGGGCAAGCTGACCGACGGCTTCATGATGGAATTCCTGCATTCGCACAGCAACGTGGTGTTCCAGCCGCCGATCACCAAGCCGTATTACAACGGCATCAATCCGTATGCGCTGGGCTTTTCGATGATGAGCGACATTCGCCGCATCTGCGAAAACCCGACCGCCGAAGACAAGCAGTGGTTTCCCGACATGGCCGGCAGCAACTGGCTGGACACGCTGCACTATGTCATGCGCAACTTCAAGGACGAGAGTTTCGTCGCGCAATACCTTTCGCCGAAACTGATGCGCGACATGCGCATGTTCGCCGTACTCGACGATGAAAGCCGCAGCGAGCTGGAAGTGTCCGCCATCCACAACGACAGCGGCTATCAATATGTGCGCCAAGCCTTGTCGCGGCAGTACGACATCAACCATCGCGAACCGAATATCCAGGTCTGGTCAGTCAACACGCGCGGCAACCGCAGCCTGACCTTGCGCCATTTCCGCAGCGACGGCCGCTCGCTGGGGGACAGCACCAATGAAGTCCTGCGCCACATGGCGCGGCTGTGGCAATTCGACGTCTACCTGGAAAGCGTCGACGACAACGGCTACATCGTGCAACGCTATGAATGCATCAGCGACAACCGCTACGTCCTGCGCAGTTAGAGCGGGCTAATAAAACGCCGCTGGCAGCGTTTTTTAGCCGCTCTTAGGAATCACAAAGTATCACCTGAACATATGGAAACCATTCCGCTTTTTCCGCTAGGCTCGGCGCTGTTTCCGGACGGCCGGCTGCCGCTGCAGATATTCGAAGTCCGCTACCTGGACATGATCAACAAATGCATCGCCAACGGCACCTCGTTCGGCGTGGTCGCGCTGACGGCCGGCAACGAAGTCCGCAAGCCCGGCCTGGTCGAGAACTTCGTGCCGGTCGGCACGCTGGCGCATATCAAGGAGTGGTCGGCGCCGGTGCAGGGCTTGCTGCGCATCTCTTGCAGCGGCACCTCGCGCTTTCGCATCGCCGCCAAGGAGCAACTCAAGCACGGACTGTGGATGGCCCAGGTGGAGCCGCTCGAGAACGACCAGAGCGTGGCGATTCCCGACGAGTTGCAGAACACCGTCACCGCGCTGATGAATTTGCTGGCGTCGCTGAAGAACCATTCCATCCCGGAAAGCGACATCCCGGTGGCGGCGCCGTATCGTCTCGACGATTGCGGCTGGGTTGCCAACCGCTGGAGCGAAATGCTGCCGATGAGCGTGGAGCAGAAGCAAGGCTTGCTGGCGCTAGACAACCCCGTGCTGCGACTGGAACTGGTGCAGGACCTGCTCGGCGAGCGCGGCCTGTTGCACTGACTGCTTACGGCGGCAGCATTCCCGTCTCCACCAGCAAACCGGTGAATCCCGACCAGAAGATCTGGATGCCGATGCACAGCAGGATAAAGGCCGACAAGCGCAACACCACCATGGTGCCGAGACGGCCGAGCAGGCTGACGATCTTGTTGGCCGAGCGGTAGCACAGGTAGATTACCAGCACCGTCAGCGCCGAACCAAGCGCCGCGGCGCCGATCGACATGACCCAGTCCACCAGCCGCGCCGGCGTGTTCGCACCGAGCGTGATCGACGCCGCGATCGTGCCGGGACCGACGGTGAGCGGGAAACTGATCGGATAGAAACTGCGCGCCTTCAATTCTTCGTTCGACTCGTCATCGTAGGCCTTGGCCACTTGCCTGGGAATCGCAGCGTCATTGCCGCCTTCGCTGAGCAGCTTCCAGCCCGACACCGCCACCAGGATGCCACCGCCGATACGCACGATCGGCAGGGAAATGCCGAAGAACGCCAGCACGTGCGAGCCGATGAAAATCGCACCCACCAGCAGGAACCAGCAGTTGATCGCCACTTGCCGTGCCACGCGGTTTTCAATCTGGCGCGGCACGTCGCCGAGCAGGTTGGCGAAAACCGGGGCGATGCCGAGCGGATTAAGGATAGGCAACAGCGTCACCGGGATCAACAACACGGCTTTGAGGAAAATGATCAGCATCTGGGGCCCAAGCGAGAAAACGGCAGGCGGTCGCCTGCATCCCTGTAGCGTAATGCAGGAGCGCCGCCAAATCAAACCGGCGGCACCCTCCGGCTTTGCGTGTCAGGCGCCGGCGGTCTGCAGATCGCCGCTGCTGCCGCTATTTCTGTTGCGCGAGGTGCGCCGCAGCAGGAACATGCAGATGCTGAAATTGAGCAGGTTCCACAGGATGCCGTTGATGAAGGCGGCATGATAGGAGCCGGTCAGGTCGAAAATCTGTCCCGACATCCAGCCGCCCAGCGCCATCCCGAGCATGGTGCACATGATGACGGCGCCGACCCGGCCGCCTGCTTCCGAAGCCGGGAAGTATTCGCGCACGATGATCGCGTAGGACGGCACGATGCCGCCCTGGAACAGCCCGAACAGCGCCGAGATGACGTACAGCGACACCAGTCCGTCGAACGGCAGGAACAGCAGCAAGGCAATTCCCTGCAACGTCGAACCGAGCAGCAGCGTGCGCAAGCCGCCGATGCGGTCGCAGATCAATCCGGAAATCAGCCGGCTCACCACGCCGCACGCCAGCATCAGTGACAGCATCTGCGCGCCGCGCGCGGCGCCGTAGCCGAGGTCGCCGCAGTACGCGACGATGTGCACCTGCGGCATCGCCATCGCTACGCAACAGGCGATGCCGGCCATGCACAGCAGCAGTTGCGCCTTGCCCATGGGCAGGCCGAAGGGCCGTTCGGACGTCAGGCTGACACCGTTGCGCGCAGCTGCGGCAACCGCTACCGGAGGACGTCTGCGCATCAGCAGCGCCAGCCCGCCCATGACGACGAAGCACACTACGCCGAGGCCGAAATATGTCTGGCGCCAGCCGACCGTGTCGACGAAATGCTGCACGATCGGTGGCCAGATCGCGCCGCCCAGGTAGTTGCCGCTGGCGCATACTGCCACTGCAATGCCGCGCCGGCGCACGAACCACAGCGAAGTGTCGGCGATCAGGGGCGAGAACGTCGCCGAACTGCCGCATAAGCCAATCAGCAAACCATGCGCGAGCGTGAAGACGATGATATTGGACGCCATGCCGGCCAGGATGAAGCCGAGGCCCAGGCACACTGCGCCAACCAGCAACGGAATCATCACGCCGAATCGATCGGCCAGCTTGCCCATCAGCATGCCGCCAATGCCGAAGCCGATCATGGACAAGGTGTAAGGCATCGAAGCCACGCCCCGCGCGACGCCGAATTCCGCCTGCACCGCCGGCAACACCACGGCGACCACATACATGCCGCTGGCGCCGATCACCATCAGCACCAGCGTGATCAGGAGGCGCACGACTGCATAGGATGAGTCGGCGCCGGATTGGTTTTCCGGATCGTTTGTGGAAGTGGAATGTGCTGCGGGGGTGGAAGTCACGCGCGGGTTCTCCGTCTCGTTCAGGATATTGTTTTGTCTCCCGCTGTTGGATCGCGACGGCATGGTCAATGCAACAACACTATCGTCAATTTAACAGCGGTGGACAGCCTAACACGAGACGCGCGGGCATGCAGGCGAGGTGGTCAACGCTGTGCGGCAAAAGAAAACGGAGAGAATCATCTCTCCGTTTGCAAGCTGTCGATACTCCTCCAAGGAGCACCTCAGACCAGGCGATAACCGCCTTTTTCCTTCTTCTGCGCGATCTTCTGGATCATCTTGAAACCGGCCTCCTGGTCATTGACCACGGTCACGCGACCGCCGCCGCGCGCCTGCGGTTTGCCGGTCCAGCATTGCGTGACGATCCAGTCGCCGAGCAAATCCTGGGTCAGGTCGGCGACGAACAGCCGCGCCACATCGGGCTGGTCGGTGAAGAAGTTCAGGCGCATCGGCCCGGTGACGGGCAACATGTGGGTGACGTTGTCGGCGGAATCGATCATGGCGCAAGAATAAAAGACGGGATGGACAAAAGGGTAAGTGAAAACCGCGATCAGGACAAGTTCGGCGCCAGCCAGCGCTCGACGTCTTCCTTGGCAACGCCGCGGCGTTCGGCCATGTCGGCCACCTGATCGTCGCCGATCTTGCCGACCACGAAGTACTTCGACTCCGGATGGGCGAAGTAGAAACCCGACACCGATGCACCCGGGAACATCGCGTACGACTCGGTGACCGTCATGCCGATCTCATCGCATTGCATGACCCTGAACGCCTCGGCCTTGACCGTGTGCTCCGGGCAGGCCGGATAACCGGCGGCGGGACGGATGCCGACGTACTTTTCCTTGATCATCTCTTCGGCGCTCAAGGACTCCTGAGGCGCGTAGCCCCACAGATCGGTACGCACGCGCTCGTGAAGATATTCGGCGAAGGCTTCGGCCAGGCGATCGGCCAGGGCCTTCAGCATGATCGATGAATAGTCGTCGTGCGCATCTTCAAAGCGCTTCTCGTACTTCTCGATGCCGAGACCTGAAGTGACCGCAAACATGCCGATATAGTCGGCGATGCCGGATGCCTTCGGCGCGATGAAGTCGGCCAGGCATTGGTTGGGACGCGCCACGCCGTCAATCACCGGCTTCTCGGTCTGCTGGCGCACGCCGTAGTAAGTCAGCGCTACTTGCGTGCGCGTATCGTCGGTATAAATCTCGATATCGTCGTCGTTGACGGTATTGGCCGGCAGCAGCGACACGACGCCGTTGGCGGTCAGCCAGCGGCCGTCGATGACCTTTTTCAGCAAGGCCTGGGCTTCCTCGAACACTTTGGTAGCAGCTTCGCCAACCACTTCGTCTTTAAGGATCGCAGGATAGGGGCCGGCCAGGTCCCAGGTCTGGAAGAACGGACCCCAATCGATGTATTTCGCCAGCGTCGCCAGGTCGACGTTCTTGAATACGCGGCGGCCGATGAACTTCGGTTTGACCGGTGCAAATTCCAGTTGCATCTTGTTGTCGCGCGCGGCGGCGATGGTTACCAGCGGCACTGCCTTCTTGTTGGCGTGCTGCTCGCGAATGCGCTCATAGTCGGTGGCAATATCGGCGATGTACTGGTCCTTCTGCTCCGGCGTCAGCAACGACTGCGCCACCGAGACGGCGCGCGAGGCATCCGGCACGTAGACCACGGGACCGGAGTAATTCGGTGCGATCTTGACCGCGGTATGCGCGCGCGAAGTCGTGGCGCCGCCGATCAGCAGCGGCATCTTGACGCCGCTGAAATAGCTGTCGCGCTGCATTTCCTTGGCGACATAAGCCATTTCTTCCAGCGAAGGCGTGATCAGGCCGGACAGGCCGATGATGTCGGCGTTCTCTTCCTTGGCCTTGGCCAGGATCTGCGAACACGGCACCATCACGCCCATGTTGACGACTTCGAAGTTATTGCATTGCAGGACCACCGAGACGATGTTCTTGCCGATATCGTGGACGTCGCCCTTGACGGTGGCGATGACGATCTTGCCCTTGGGCTTGGCGACAATGCCGGTTTCCTGTTCGATCAGGCGCTTCTCTTCTTCGATGAAAGGAATCAGGTGCGCCACGGCCTGCTTCATCACGCGCGCCGACTTCACCACTTGCGGCAGGAACATCTTGCCCTGGCCGAACAGGTCGCCGACCACGTTCATGCCGTCCATCAATGGACCTTCGATCACGTGGATCGGACGACCGCCGCTCTTCAACAAATTCTGGCGCGCTTCTTCGGTGTCTTCCACGATCCATTGGGTGATGCCGAGCACCAGCGCGTGCGCGAGTCGCTTCTCGACCGGCTCGCTGCGCCATTCCAGCGTGGCTTCTTCCTTCTTGTCGCCGGCCTTCAGGGTGGCGGCGATGTCGATCATGCGTTCGGTGGCGTCGGCGCGGCGGTTCAGCACCACGTCTTCGACCGCCTCGCGCAATGCGGCCGGCAAGTCGTCGTAGACCCCGATCATGCCGGCATTGACGATGCCCATGGTCATGCCGGCCTTGACGGCGTGGTACAGGAATACGGTGTGGATCGCTTCACGCGCGGGGTCGTTGCCGCGGAAGCTGAAGCTGACGTTGGACACGCCTCCGCTGATCTTGGCGTACGGAAGATTTTGATGGATCCAGCGGGTCGCTTCGATGAAGTCGACGGCGTAGTTGTTGTGCTCCTCGATGCCGGTGGCGACCGCAAAAATGTTCGGATCGAAGATGATGTCTTCCGGCGGGAAGCCGACCTTGTCGACCAGCAGGCGATAGGCGCGTTCGCAGATTTCGATCTTGCGCTCGTAGGTATCGGCCTGGCCGACTTCATCGAAGGCCATGACGATCACGGCGGCGCCGTAGCGACGGCACAGCTTGGCTTCGTGCAGGAATTTCTCTTCGCCTTCCTTCATCGAAATGGAGTTGACGATGGACTTGCCCTGCACGCACTTGAGGCCGGCTTCGATGACCGACCATTTGGACGAGTCGATCATGACCGGCACGCGCGCGATGTCCGGTTCGGAAGCGATCAGGTTGAGGAAGCGCGTCATGGCCGCCTGCGAATCGAGCATCGCTTCGTCCATGTTGATGTCGATGATCTGGGCGCCATTCTCGACCTGCTGGCGCGCCACCGCCAGCGCTTCGTCATACTGTTCGTTGAGAATCAGGCGCGCAAAGGCCTTGGAGCCGGTGACGTTGGTGCGCTCGCCGACGTTCACGTACAGCGACTGATCGTTGATGATGAACGGCTCCAGACCCGACAGCAGCATCTCGTGCTTGCCTTCCGGGATCTTGCGCGGTGCAATCGTGGCGACGGTATCGGCGATCGCCTTGATGTGCGCGGGCGTGGTGCCGCAGCAGCCGCCGGCGACGTTGACGAAGCCGCTTTCGGCGAAATCCTTCAGCAACGACGAGGTGACGTCGGGCGTTTCGTCGAAGCCGGTATCGCTCATCGGGTTCGGCAGACCGGCGTTGGGATAAATGCAGACGAAAGTGTCGGCGATCTTGGACAGCTCTTCGGCATACGGACGCATCAGCGCCGCACCCAAGGCGCAGTTCAGGCCGACGGTCAGCGGCCGTGCATGGCGGATCGAATGCCAGAAGGCCGGCACCGTCTGGCCGGACAGGATGCGCCCCGACGCATCGGTGACGGTGCCGGAAATCATGATCGGCAGACGCTTGCCGGACTCCTCGAAGAACACGTCGATCGCAAACAACGCCGCCTTGCAATTGAGCGTGTCGAAGATGGTTTCCACCAGCAACACGTCGGCGCCGCCTTCGACCAGCGCGCGCGTCTGTTCCAGATACGAAGCAACCAGTTGATCGAAGGTGACGTTGCGCGCGGCGGGATCGTTGACGTCCGGCGAGATCGATGCAGTCTTCGGCGTCGGGCCGAGCGCGCCGGCGACGAAGCGAGGCTTGTCGGGCGTCGAATATTTATCGCAGGCGGCGCGCGCCAGCTTGGCCGACTGCACGTTCATCTCGTAGACCAGATGCGCCATGTGGTAATCGTCCTGCGCCACCCCGGTGGCGCCGAAGGTATTGGTCTCGACCAGGTCGGCGCCGGCGGCCAGGTATTGCTCGTGGATTTCCTGGATGATGTGCGGCTGGGTCAGGCTCAGCAACTCGTTGTTGCCCTTGACGAACAATTCCTTGCCCGGCACGCTGAAGTCCTTGAAGCGCTCGCCGCGATAATCTTCTTCCGTCAGCTTGTACTGCTGGATCATGGTGCCCATGGCGCCGTCCAGAATCAGGATGCGCTGCGACATCAGGTCGCGCAACAGCAGTTCGGTTTGGCACAGATCGTTTGGCTTCATGGCGAGAATCTTCAATGTGGAATAAGGCAACCCGAATGCAAAAACCCGGTCACGCAACATGCCGGGTTGATCAAATCGGTTACGACTTGAAATTATACGTGAAACGCCCGCCAAACCCTTGGCCGACCGGCCCATCGGACGACAATGTGCAGCGCGGCGCCGATCTGTTCCGGAAACGCTGGCGCGGGAGACCCGGACGCCAGTCGCTTCGGACGTCCTCCCCCTCTCGACATTCTCCGGATATGTGCAAATTCCGCACATATCTTGTGACGTCGCGCTACTGTTGGCGCGGTACGCGTTCGCCTACTCTTTGTCCTGTCGCTTTCAACCCAGGAGAAGAGCATGTCGCACCCCACCATTCGCACCATCGCCGGCGCCACCGCGCCAGTAGCACTGCAAGCCGCCGGCACCGCGCTGCTGGTGATTGATTTCCAGAACGAATACTTCAGCGGCAAGATGCCGATCCCCGACGGCATGGCGGCACTGAACAACGCCAAACGCCTGATCGCCTTCGCCGATCGCCACCGCATGCCGGTGTTCCACGTCCAGCACGTGACGCCGTCCGGTACGCCGATCTTTGCGGTGGACGGCGATACCGTCGCCATCCACAAGGATATCCAGCCGGCCGCCCACCATCGCGTGGTGCAGAAGAGCTCGGTCAGCGTATTCCCGACCACCGATATCGATGCGCAACTGAAGACCGTCGGCGTCAAGACGCTGATCATCGCCGGCCTGATGACGCATGCCTGCGTGGCCGGTGCCGCGCGCGATGCGGTCCCTGCGGGTTACGACGTGATCGTCGCTGCCGACGCCTCGGCCACGCGCGACCTTGATGCGCCTGGCGGCGGTGTAATCACGCACGACGTCCTGCATCGCGGTGCGTTGACGACCATCGCCGACACTTTCGGCGATGTCCTCGATACAAGCGCCATTCTTGAACTGCAAGTGCAATAACTCCTCTCACATTCAAAGGATCACCATGAAACGCATCGCAATCGCCTTGCTGTTGCTGGCCGCCGCCGGCGCCAGCTTCGCAGACAACAACACCAAAGCCGGCAAGCCTGCCGTCCAGCCGCTGGTTTCCTTCCCGGCCGCCGACCTGAAGTGGCGCGAACTGCCCGGCACTGGCGGCATCAAGGTAGCAGACGTGCGCGGCAGCATCACCGGCAAGGGTGCTTACGACGCCTTCGTCATCTTTCCGGCGGGCAAGGACAATCCTTACCACCTGCACACGCAGAATCTGCCGACGGTAGTCCTGAAAGGCACGTTCTACGCCGTCATCGACGGCAAGCGCATCGCGTATCCGGCCGGTTCGTTCTACAACCTGCCGGCCAACATGCCGCATTACAGCGGTTGCGCCAAGGGTGAAGACTGCCTGTTGTTCCAGTACCAGGCCGATCACTTTGACCTGGTGGCGGTCGAGAAGAAGTAATCGATGAGAAGTCAATTCGCCGCGTGAATGAAAAAAGGCTGCACCTTTGCGGGTGCAGCCTTTTTCGTCCGTGCGCGAGTCTATACAGGCCAGCGCGGCGTGGCGTAGTAGTCCGCCAGGAAATCGACGAAGGCGCGCACCTTGGGTGAGAGATGATGATTCTGCGGATACAGCACATACAAGTCGCGTGATTGCAGACGGTATTCCGGCAACACTTCGACCAGCTCACCGCGCCGCAGGTCCTCGTGCACGACGAAGGTGGCCGATGCCGTGATGCCCATGCCGGCGCGTGCCGCAGCGCAGACGATCAGGCCGGTGTTGGCCTGGACATTGCCGCTCAGGCTGACCAGTTGCTCGCGGCCGTCGGGACCGGTGAACACCAGCTCGGTGGTTTGCAGCGCGAGCGAATACGCCAGGAAATTGTGTTGCTGCAAATCCTTCGGTTCGCGCGGCGTACCGTGCTTCTCCAGGTAAGCGGGCGTCGCTACCAGCGCCATGTCGCTGGCCGTCAGCCGCTTGGCCACCAGGGTCGAATCGGGCAAAGAGCGCGTGATGCGCAGGCCGACGTCGAACTCTTCGCTGATGAGGTCGACGAAGCGGTCGTTGCAGACTACGTCGACTTTCAGTTCGGGATACGCCTGCATGAATTGCGGCAGCCAGTTGGGCATTTCCAGCGTGCCGAACACCATCGGCGCATTGATGCGCAGTACCCCTGCCGGCCGTGCATGATGATGCGAGACCACGCGTGCTGCATCTTCGACCTGGTCGATGATGTCGGTGCAGCGCTGGTAATAGAGCTGGCCGACTTCGGTCAGCGAGAAGCGCCGCGTGGTGCGGTTGAGCAATTGCGCGCCGAGCAGCTCCTCCAGCTGGCGCACCTGGCGTGACACCACCGTGTGCGAGATGTCGAGCGCGTCGGCTGCGGCCGAGAATCCGCCGCTTTCCACCACGCGCCTGAAGATGCGCATTGCCGCCAGTTGATCCATTGCTCCTCCGCGGGAAACTGCCTTATCGGAACTTGCCGTCCGCCAGCGCAAAGCCTTTGAGGAATTCCCCCGCCGACAGACGCTTGCCGCCCGGCTTTTGCAACTCCGTGACGTGCAGCACGCCATCGCCGCAGGCCACCTTGACGCCATCATGCGCATTGGCAACGAGAATGCTGCCGGGCGCGACAGCGGTCTTTTCAGCGAGCGCCTGCGCCTGCCACAGCTTGACGGTGACGTCGCCCGACGGTGTTGCAAACTGCGCCGATGCCCCCGGGAAAGGATTGAACGCGCGGATCTTGCGCGCCAGCACGGCAGCCGGCTGCGTGAAGTCCAGTGCGGCTTCTTCCTTGCCGACCTTGGCGGCGTAGTTGGCGCCTTCGTCCGGTTGCGGCGTGGCCGGCAACTCGCCCCGTTCCAGTTTGCGCACGGCTTCGACGATCATCTTGCCGCCCAGCGCCGCCAGCTTGTCGTGCAGGCTGGCGGTGGTGTCGTCGGCGGCAATCGGCAGCGACTCGATCAGCAGCATCGGGCCGGTGTCGAGCCCTTCTTCCATCTGCATGATGGTGATGCCGGTTTCGCTGTCGCCGGCTTCGATGGCGCGATGGATCGGCGCTGCGCCGCGCCAGCGCGGCAGCAGTGAACCGTGGATATTGATGCAGCCCAGGCGCGGAATATCCAGCACGCTGCGCGGCAGGATCAGGCCGTAGGCGGCGACGATCATGAGGTCGTGCGGCGTAGTGCGCAACAGTTCGTGCGCCTCGCGTGCGACCTCCGGATATTTTCCGTCTAGGCGCAGCGACACCGGCTGCGCCACCGGCGTGCCATGCGCCAGCGCGCATTGCTTTACGGGCGAGGCCTGCAACTGCATGCCGCGCCCGGCGGGGCGGTCGGGCTGGGTCAGGACCAGCGTGATGTCGTGGCCTGCGGCGTACAACGCTTCCAGCGCGACGGCGGCGAATTCCGGGGTTCCGGCGTAGATGATTTTCATGGTCTTGCTCGTTCAGGGATGTCGTTTCTTGTGCGGCGCTTTGGAAAATGCAAAGTCGTACACGCTGTTGGGCAACAGGCGCAGCAGTTTGGCGACTACCCCCATTTGCCAGGGGATCACGCGATAGCTGTCGCCGGTAGCGATGGCGGCCAACGCACGCGCCGCGAATTTCTGCACCGGCATCAGGAAAGGCATGCGGTAGTGATTGACCTGCGTCATCGGCGTGTCGATGTAGCCGGGCGCAATCGTCACCACCTTGATGCCGCTGGCGCGCAGTTCGATGCGCAGCGATTCGCAATAGCTGATGACCGCCGCTTTCGATGCACTATACGCCTCGGCGCCGGGCAGGCCACGGATGCCGGCCACACTGCCGATACCGACCAGGCGGCAATCCTGCGGCCGGGGTCCGTTCTTCATCGCGGCGATGAAAGGGTGGAAGGTGGCGACCGTGGCCGTCACGTTGGTGGCGATGATGCGTTCGAACACCGGGATGTCTTCGGCGAATTCGGTCAGTGTCCCTTGCGAGATGCCGGCGTTGGCGATCACCACCTCGATGCCGCCGGTTGCGACGAGGAAGTCCTGCGCGGCCTGTTGCAACGCCTCGTGGTCGGTGACGTCGAGCACGTACAGGTGATGGCGTTCGGGATGCGCAAGTCCGGCGCGCAACTGCTCGAGCATGTCGCGGCGGCGCGCGACCAGGCCCAGCACGGCGCCTTGCTGTGCATAAGCTGCGGCCAGCGCGGCGCCGATGCCGCTTGATGCGCCGGTGATGAAGACGCGCTGCTGCATGTCATCCCTTCCGTTCAATTGTGATCTGTACGCGCCAATAAAAACGGTCCGTCCTCTCGCGAGCGACGGACCGTGTTCGGTGCAGCGAAACTTATTTCTTCTTGGCCGGCTTGGCTGAACCTGCTGCCTCGGCAGGCTTTTCAGCGCCTTTTTCCGCCGCCAGTTTGGTCAGCAGATGATCCATCACTTGCAGCGACGCCGCTTGCTGCATGGACTCCGGCTGGTTGGCCATGGAGGCGCCGGCAATCGATGGCGAAGTCAGGTAGCGGCCGTCGATGGCGATGGTCGGCACGCCGTCGATCTTGTACGCTTCTTGCAACTGCGAGGCGCGGCGCACCTTGGTCTGGACGCCGAACGAGTTGTACAGGTCGAGGAATTTCTGCTTGTCGATGCCTTGCTTCTCGATGAACTCAAGAATGGTCTTGTCGGTGTCGACACGTTGACGGTCTACGTGGATGGCCTGGAAAATCTTCTGATTCATTTCCGCCGTCTTGCCCATCGCCTCGAGCGCATAGTACAGCTTTTGCTGAGGAATGAACGATTCACGGAAAGCGACCGGTACTTGCTTGAAGACAATCTTGTCGCCCTGCTTCTTGACCCATGCCGTCAGCGCCGGATCGAAAGCCGCACAATGCGGGCAGCTGTACCAGAAAAACTCGGTGACTTCGATCTTCTTGCCCGACTCGGTCGGCTGGGCTTGTTCCAGCGTGCGGTAATCGGTGCCGTTCTGTGGATTGGCGGGAGATGCGCCGGCCGAGACGGCCAGCAAACCCAGGCTGATGGCAGCGAGAGCATGACGGAACAAACGCATAATTCTTAACCCCTTCTCAAGGTATCGCAATAAATATGATGGCGGACCGTTATGCCGGGGGAAATTGCCTCCGGCAAATAGGAAGACGGTCCTTATTTTGGTATGCGCACGATGGCGGCATCGACGCCGCTGTCAGACAACTTGCTGCGCATCCGGTTCACTGTCTCCTGCTGGCCGATCGGGCCGATCCGGACCCGGTACAAGGTGCCGTTGTCGGAAGGACGTTCGCTGACCTTGGCTTCGAAACCGAGCAACGCCAGCTTGGCGCGCGCGTTTTCGGCGTCGGCCTGTTCACGGAAGGCGCCGGTCTGCAGGAAATAGGTCCATTTGTCATCGACCGCAGCATCAGATTTATCGGACTTGGCCGGCTGCTCCTTGGTGATCGCGGCCAACTTGTCCTTGTCCTTCGGCACATCGACCTTCGGCGGCGTGTCGGGCTTCTTGGCTTCCGGCGCAGGCTTGTCCTGATCGGGAGCCTTCGGCGCCGGCGGGGCTTCCTTGGCGACATCCTTGTTGCCGTAGAGCGGCTTGTTCGGGTCGGAGGACTGGCCCGGCGACAGCTCGGTGCGTTCCTGCTTGGTGACCTTGTTGACGAAAGGTATCGGCGACTTGGTAATCATCAGCGCGACCACGACGGCGATGCCGAGACCAACGATGAGACCGAGGATCAGGCCCAGGAAGGTGCCGCCGGCCTGCTTGCGTAAAATCGGGGAATGTTGTTTCACTTGTGTCTTCATTACAGGGTTACATTCTTGTCGGGGCGGAGACGCCGATCAACGCCAGTCCGTTGCGCAGCACCTGGCGGGTCGCACTCATGAGCGCCAGGCGCGCCATCTTGGTTGGGACATCGTCGACCAGCACGCGTTCTGCATTGTAGTAGCTATGCAATTCGCCTGCCAGATCACGCAGGTAGAAAGCCACCTGATGCGGTCCGAGTTCTTGCAGTGCATGGGCCAGCGCCTCCGGATATTCGGCCAGCTTGGCGAGCAGGCTGACTTCGCGCGGGGCGGTCAGCGGCGACAGGTCCTGCACCTGATCCAGCGTGGCTTCGTCGCCGCCCCATTGGCCCAGCACCGAGCAGATGCGCGCGTGAGCGTACTGGACGTAGTAGACCGGGTTTTCATCGTTGCGGGTCAACGCGACGTCGACGTCGAACACGAATTCGCTGTCGGCCTTGCGCGAGATCAGGAAGAAACGCACGGCGTCGCGGCCGCGCGTCAAATCCCCCGCCTCGGCTTCGGTGCCGTTGGACCATTCGATCAGGTCGCGCAGCGTGACGTAGGAACCGGCGCGCTTGGAGATTTTCACTTCTTCGCCGTTCTTCATCACGGTGACCATCTTGTGCAGCACGTAGTCGGGATAGCCTTGCGGGATGCCGACGTTGGCCGCCTGCAGGCCCGCGCGCACGCGCGCGATGGTGCCGTGGTGGTCGCTGCCCTGGATGTTGATGACCTTGCCGAAGCCTCGCTGCCACTTGGTGATGTGATAGGCGACGTCGGGCACGAAATAGGTGTAGGTGCCGTCGCCCTTCTTCATGACGCGGTCCTTGTCGTCGCCGTAGTCGGTGGTCTTGAGCCACAGCGCGCCGTCCAGTTCGTAGGTCTTGCCGGCCTGGATCAAGGCGTCGACGGCGGCGGCCACCTTGCCTTCGGTGTACAGCGAAGATTCCAGGTAATAGTTGTCGAACCTGACGCCGAAAGCTTGCAAATCCAGGTCCTGCTCGCGGCGCAGATAGGCCACGGCGAAGCGGCGGATCGACTCGATATCGTCGACGTCGCCGCTGGCGGTCGCCGGCTCGCCGTCGCTGGCGGACACCGTCTTCTTCGCCTTGAAATCTTCGGCAATATCGGCGATGTAGTCGCCGTTATAGGCTGACTCCGGCCAGCCGGCGTCGCCCGGCTTGAAACCCTTGGCGCGCGCCTGCACCGAAGTCGCCAGCGTGGCGATCTGGACGCCGGCATCGTTGTAGTAAAACTCGCGCGTGACGTCGTAACCCTGCGACTGCAACAGCGCCGACATGGCGTCGCCGAGCGCGCCCTGGCGGCCGTGGCCGACATGCAGCGGACCAGTCGGATTGGCAGAGACGAATTCGACCAGCACCTTCTTGCCGGCGCCGGCCTGGCTCTTGCCGTACTGCGCACCTTCGGCCAGCACCGCTTTCACCACGGCCTGCTTGGCGGCGTCAGCCACGCGCAGGTTGATGAAGCCGGGCCCGGCGATATCGGCGGAGGAAATCAGTTCTTCGCGACCGGGCTGCGACAGCAAGCCGTCCACCAGCGCCTGGGCCAGTTCGCGCGGATTCTTTTTGAGCGGCTTGGCCAGTTGCATGGCCAGGTTGCAGGCGATGTCGCCATGCGACGGGTCGCGCGGACGCTCCAGCGTAATCGTCGGCGTCAGGCCGGAGCCCTCGATCAAGGGCGCCATGGCGGCCTGGAATAATTCGGTGATGCGTTGTTTTTGTTGGGCGAGCATGGGGACAGAAGGGGTCGGCGGCCGCGCTGACAACGCCAGCCGCACATTGATGAATATATAAACCCCGGATTATACCGGCTTGCCGCGCTCGGATTGAAGCCGATCTTGCAGGCCCGCTTTCCGCCTCAGGGCGCCGCTGGCGTTCCCAACGACTGCGCCTGGCGATAAAGATGCACGATGCGCAACAGACGACCGACCGGTACCCCCATGAACAGCCCGTACAACAGGCTGACCGCGAGCGTGAACAAGGTCCCCTGCACATAGGTGGAATACAAGGCCTGCAACACGGCCACGCCGTATTTGACCGCAAATACGCCAACCATCATCAGCAAAGGCAGCCAGCTGCCGCGCAACCAGACCGTGCCGCGCGCGGGATGCGGTGCAATGCCGGCCCGTCCGGCCGCCGCCCAGCTCAGGGCTCCGCTGCCCAATGCCGCCAGCGCGGCCGCCGCCAGAGCCGGCGCATGGGCATGCGATTGCGCGTAAAGACCGTGCAGCGACAAGGCCAGCAACAGCAGCGGGATCAGCGCCACCTTCAACAGCGGGGTTTCCCGGTCGGCGCCAGCCAACCAGCCGCGATAGACCAGGAAGGCCAGGAAGGCCCAGACCCACAGCGGCGTATGAATGATGATTTGTTGCAACATGGCGACTCCTGGAATGAAGAAGGAAAGGAATGCCGCCATGTTAGGCAAGCCCCCGCGCGCCGTCCCAGCGCTGTGCGATGAATGGCGCTAAGACGGCGGGCTGCAGGGATATTGATGCGATGAACGGATGCGCCGGATTGGCGCCATTACGTTCGGATGATGCTCAGATATCGACCGGATCGACTTCCAGCGACCATTTGGCGCGGGTCTTCGTCTGGCGCAAGACCTCCATCCAATCGTGCAGGAAGGCCTGCAAGGCCGGCCGCGACGGACATTCGACCAATAGCTGGGCGCGTTCGACATTGGCCACGCGCGTCATGGTCATCGGGATGGGATCGTTGATGGTGATGCCGGGATGTTCGAGACAGGTCGCCGCCGCCTGCAGGAAGGCCAGCGCGACGTCGAGCTCAGGCGCTTCAGCGCGCAGCAGCGCCTGGTAGAGGAACGGCGGCAACGCCGCCTGCTGCCGCTCTTCCAGCAACTGGGTGGCAAAACCGTCGTAGTCGTGCGCGGCCACCGCGCCATACAGCGGGTGATGCGGATAGCGACTCTGGATCAGGACTTCGCTTGGGCTCCCGCCCTCTTTCTGCCCGGCCCGTCCGGCGCGACCGGCGACCTGCATCAATTGTGCGAACAGGCGCTCGCTGGCGCGGTAGTCGTGGGAAAACAGCGCGGTGTCGGGATTCATCACCCCCACCAGCGTCAGGCGCTTGAAGTCGTGCCCCTTGGCGACCATCTGCGTGCCGATCAGGATGTCGACCTCGCCCCGATGCACGCTGTCGAAGGCGTGTTGCGCCGCGCCTTTCAGACGCGTGGAATCGGCGTCAATGCGCAGGATGCGCGCTTCCGGAAACATCGCCTGCAGGCCTTCTTCCACGCGCTGGGTGCCGCGCCCCAGCGGTTGCAGGTCGACGTTGCCGCAGGTCGGGCAGGCTTTGGGGATGTACAGTTCCAGGCTGCAATGGTGGCAGCGCAAACGCCGCTCGGGCTTGTGCAGCACCATGAAGGAGGTGCAGCGCATGCAGTTGCTGATCCAGCCGCAGGCATCGCAATTGAGCACCGGCGCATAGCCGCGCCGGTTGAGGAACAGCAGCGATTGCTCGCCGCGCTCCAGGCGCAGCTTGAGCGCCGCCACCAGCGTCGAAGTCAGGCCGTCGTTGGGACGGTCGCGCTCCATGTCGATCATCTTGACCTTGGGCAGCACGGCATCGCGCACGGCACGCTCGCGCAGCTGCAGCTTGCGGTAACGGCCGGCCTGGGCGTGCTGCCAGGTTTCCAGCGAGGGTGTGGCCGAACCCAGCACCACCGGAATCGCCAGTTGGTGCGCGCGCCAGACCGCCAGGTCGCGCGCCGAGTAGCGCAAGCCTTCCTGTTGCTTGTAGGACGGGTCGTGCTCCTCGTCGATCACGATCAGTTTGAGATGCGGCAGCGACGACAGGATCGCCAGCCGCGTACCGAGCACGATACGGGCCTGGCCCTGGTGCGCCGCCAGCCAGCTGAGCGTACGCTCGCCTTCGGCCAGGCCGCTGTGCAGGCTGACCACGTGCACGCCCGGAAAGCGCGCGCGGATGTTCGATTCGAGCTGCGGCGTGAGGTTGATTTCGGGCACCAGCACCAACACCTGCGCGACTTCGCCGGCAGCTTCATGCTGCGCCAGGATGCGCGCCGCCGCTTGCAGGTAGACCTCGGTCTTGCCGCTGCCGGTCACGCCGTACAGCAGCAGCGGCGCAAAACCCTGCGCGCCGGCGATGGCGTCGACCGCGTCCTGCTGTTCAGGCTTCAGCTGCGGCGTGTTGACCGGATTGCCATCGTGGCCGGGATCGAGCTTGGCCAGCTTCTTGAGCGCACGGTCGAGCGCGGTGGTGGTCAACGTGCGCAGGTTTTTCGGTAAACCGGGCAATGCCACCTCTCCCAACGGACGCTGGTAATAGTCGGCAGCGAAACCGCACAGCGCCAGCCATTGCGGCGGCAGCGGCGCCAGCTGGCTGCGTACCGCCAGCACGTCCTTGAGCTTGTCGGCCGGCACGTCGGTGTGTTCGGCCAGGCCGACGATCAGGCCCGCGACCTCGCGGCGGCCAAACGGCACGATCGCCAGCTGGCCGATGTGGGGCAGCGGCTCGCCGCCATCGGCGCGCCAACGGTAATCGAAGGTCCTGTCAAGCGGGGTATCGAGAACGATCTGAAGGATGCGTTGTTCCACGAACTTAATGTGATTCCTGAAAAGATGACCTAAGTGACGGTTTCGTAACTACTTTTTAGGCTATCCACAAAACCTGTGGATAACTTTGTGCACAACTCGGGCTTGACAGCGTTTTTCCCAGTCTGGATGCGGGTTTCAATAAATTGCCCAAATCAAAAGCAAAATTTAAACCTATAAAAATCAACGACTTGCAAAAGATGCCCGTGCCCATGAAATTTATTTTTAAATTTTTATTATTGCCTCGCACAAAAGCTTTTTTGTGCATAAGTCTGCTTTTTCGCACCGAAAAGGTATTGCCCGAGATCGCCCGCACTACTTTCTGTCAAGAAAAATTTGTCGGGGAGCATCTGACAGCGCTGTAGGATCTCCATCCCGGCTTCTAAAGTAAAACGTGAAATAAGCACGTAACTTACGGTTTCATAAGTGCTTTTTCAACTATCCACAATTCCTGTGGATAACTTTGTGGGCAACTGCCTCTTGACAGCCCCGAAGCCCAAGTTTCATGCGGGTCTCGATAGTTTGCTCAAATCCCGCGCAAGAAACAAATTCCTTAAAAATCAATAACTTGAAAAAATCAACAATCCATCGCTGGACGACTATGGATATGAATGATTCCTACTAAGGAAAGCCCCGTTCGTGTGCATAACTGCGCATGCCCGCAAGCACAATGTGCATCGTGTCGCATGCTGAAGAGTATGTGGTTTATTTTCAGCGGCTTATCGATTTCCGCGAAGCTTCGGATCAGCCGCGCAGTTGCCGGCTGATGCCATGGACCGCTTCCACCAGCGTCGTCACCGACTCGGGCGGCGTGAACTGGGAGATACCGTGGCCAAGGTTGAACACATGACCTACGCCGGCTTCGGGCTTGCCGAAAGACTCCAGCAGCTTGCGCACTTCAGCCTCGATCTGCGCCGGGCCGGCAAACAGCACGTTGGGGTCAAGGTTGCCCTGCAATGCCACTTTGGCGCCAACGCGACGCCGCGCGTCAGCCAGGTTGACGGTCCAATCCAGTCCCACGGCGTCGGCGCCGATATCGGCGATCTGCTCCAACCACAATCCGCCGCCCTTGGTGAAGACGATCGCCGGAATCTTGACGCCGTCCTTGTCGCGCTTGAGCTGGCGCATGACGTCGCGCATGTAGTTCAGCGAAAACGCTTGGTACACGCCGTCGGCCAGCGCCCCGCCCCAGGTGTCGAAGATCATCACGGCCTGCGCGCCGGCGTCGATCTGCGCGTTCAGGTAGGCGGCGACGGCGGCGGCATTGGTCCTGAGGATGTGGTGCATCAGGTCGGGACGGTCGTACAGCATGGTCTTGACGGTGCGGAAGTCGTCGGAACCGCCGCCTTCCACCATGTAGCAGGCCAGCGTCCATGGGCTGCCCGAGAATCCGATCAGCGGCACGCGGCCATCCAGTTCGGTGCGGATCTGGGTGACCGCGTCGAAGACGTATTGCAGGCTGTCCAGTTGCGGCGCCTGCAGCGCCAGCACGGCCTTTTCGTCGCGCAGCGGGCGCTCGAACTTGGGTCCCTCGCCATCGGCAAAGAACAGGCCCAGGCCCATCGCATCGGGCACGGTCAGGATGTCGGAAAACAGGATTGCCGCGTCCAGCGGATAGCGCTCGAGCGGCTGCAGCGTGACTTCAGTGGCGTAATCGGGATTCTTGGCCAGGCCCAGGAAGGAACCGGCGCGCGCCCGCGTGGCGCGGTATTCGGGCAGGTAGCGGCCGGCCTGGCGCATCAGCCATAGCGGCGTGTAATCGGTCGGCTGGCGCAGCAAGGCGCGCAAGAAGGTGTCGTTCTTGAGCGGAGCAAATTGAGACATGGACAATTGAGACATGTGGCGATCTGGAGCAATGGGACTTCGTGTTGGCCGCATCGGCAATCTTCTATTATCTCATTCAAACCGCAAAACAGCCGTGCCCGATTGATGCCCGGGGCTGCTGGTGATATCGTCTTTGCTCTACAAAAATATGGAGGAGACGATATGAGAACGTATTTCAAGAAATGGCTGTTGCCGCTCGCGCTGCTGTGCACCGGCCTGGCGATGCAAACCGCCGGCGCCGCCGAAAGCAGCCGCCTGGACGAGGTGATCAAGTCCGGCAAGCTGCGCGTATGCATGACGGGCGACTACAAGCCGTTTACCTATTTCAAGACCGACAACACTTTTGAGGGCATGGACGTCGACCTGGCGCAATCGCTGGCCAAGTCGCTGGGCGTCGAAGTGCAGTTGGTCAAAACCACCTGGACCAACCTGATGACCGACTTCCTGGCCAAATGCGATATCGCCATGGGCGGCGTGTCGGTGACGCTGGACCGCCAGAAGAAAGCCGCTTTCGCGGTCTCGCACATGGTTGACGGCAAGTCACCGATCGTGCGCTGTGCCGACGTCGCCAGGTTCCAGACGCTGGAGATGATCGACAAGCCGACCACGCGCGCGATCTTCAATCCGGGCGGCACCAACGAGCGTTTTGCGCGCGCCAATTACAAGCAGGCGCAGTTGATCCTGCATCCGGACAACGTCACGATCTTCCAGCAGATCATCGACGGCAAGGCCGACGTCATGGTCACGGACGCCAGCGAAACGCTGTGGCAGGCGAAGCAGCATCCGGAACTGTGTCCGGTGCATCCGGAGCAGCCGCTGCAGTTTTCGGAAAAAGCCTTCATGCTGCCGCGCGCCGATGTCGCCTTCAAGGAGTACGTGGATGCGTGGATGCATTTGCAGAAAGCCACCGGCGACTACGACCGCGTGCTCAACAAATGGCTGCATTGATGGGTTGATGCATTCGCGGTTGCCGAACCGTGCAACGCCCGCCGATGACGCGGGCGTTTTCTATTTCAGCCTGCGCAAGCCCTCGACGGTTGCCTGCGCCAGTTGTTGCGCCCAGACGCGCGCGCCGGCCGCGGAGGGGTGATAGCCGTCATGCGCCATCAGGCTGCGATCGCGGGTGTCGCTGCGCACCGGCACGTAGATCGCTCGCGGCAACTCCGCCGCCAGTTGCTGCGCGGCCCGGCTGAGGACGACGGCTTTCATTCCGAGCACATGGCGCAAAGGTTGCGGCAGAGCAGGGAAAAGATGCAGCGGGGGCGCGCCGGAAATCAGCAGCAGCGTCGGCGACAGATGCTGCTGCAACGCCTGCGTCAATGCGGCGAGGTCGCGGCGGTAACGACTGCTGCCATGGAAAGAGGTGCTGTCGTTGACGCCGAAGGCGAGCAGCACGATGCGAAGTTCTTGCGCTTGGCGTGTCGGAAACTGCGCGAGCTGCGGCAAGACGTCGCGGCTGGCGTCTGCGACGGTGGCGCCGTTCTTGCCGAAGGCGCACCACTGCACCGGGCGCTTCAGCGCAACGGCCAGCTGCTGCGCAAACTGCGCGGTGATCGCCTCTTCCTGGCGCTCCACACCCACCCCGGCAACCGGCGACTCACCGATGGCGATGAGCACGACCGGGACCGCGTCGCCGACCTCCACCGGCTTGCACCATCCTTCCCGCGCGCCCTCCGCTTCGGGAAGACGCGGCGTGATGCGGCGCGTGCGCTTGCCCTGCACAAACAGCCAGGGTAACAAGGGCAAGGCCAGCAACTCAGGCAGCCAGCGACGCATGCCTATTTCACCTTGAGACCGGCAAGTTCCTTCTTGGCCGGCGGAAAGGCCAGCTTCATCGCCTGCAAGGTTTCCAGCACCACGCCGGCGATGGCAAGGTTGCGATGGGTCTTGGAATCCGACGGGATCACGTACCACGGCGCGTGATCTGCATCGGTAGCCTGGATCGCCTGGCTGTAGACCTCCTGGTAGTCGTCCCAGCTCTTGCGCTCTTCGAGGTCCTGTAACTCGAATTTCCAGTGTTTGGACGGATCGTCGACGCGCTCCTGCAGGCGCGCGCGCTGCTCGTCCTTCGAAATGTGCAGGAAGAATTTCAGCACCACGGTGCCGGTCTCGCTGAGCAGGCGTTCGAAGTCGTTGATCTGCGCGTAGCGACGCTTGCATTCGGCGGCATCGATCCAGTCATGCACGCGCGTGATCAGCACGTCTTCGTAGTGGCTGCGATTGAAGATGGTCAGTTCGCCCTTGACCGGCACCTGCTGATGGACGCGCCACAGATAGTCGTGCTGCAGTTCGAGCTGGCTCGGCGCCTTGTAGCTGACGATGCGCAGGCCTTGCGGGTTGACGCCGCCGAAGACGCCGGAGACGGTGCCGTCCTTGCCGCTGGTGTCCATGCCTTGCAGCACCACCAGCACTTTGCGATCATGCTGCGCAAACAGCATCGCCTGCTGCTCGGCGATCTGCGCCGCCAATGCCTGGACCTGCAATTTGTCGGCGGCCTTGTCGCCGCTGGAGAGCGGTTTGGCGCCGGCGTTTTCGTCCTTGATTCCCTGCTTCTTGGTCGCGCGGAATTGTTCGCGTATACCCATCGTGACGATCTCCTGTGTGGCTTCGGGCGCAAATAAAGCGGTTGGACTACAACACGCCGTGTGAGATTCCCATGGCGTGATCAATCTTGATGCAACGGTCCATGACGACCTTCAGACCGGCTGCTTCGGCTTTGGCCGCAGCGGCGTCATTGACGATCCCCTGCTGCATCCACACGCAGTCGGCGCCGATGGCGATGGCCTCATCCACCACGGGTGGAATATCCGCGGATTTGCGGAAGCAATCGACGATGGAAATGGTGACCTGACCGGCCAAAGCCTGCGCGGCTTCGGTCAGGCTGGCGTAGCAATGCTCGCCGAGGATCTGCTGGCCGGCGTACATGGGATTGACGGCGACGATGCGGTAGCCCTGGCGTTGCATGTAGGCGGTGACGTCGTAACTGGGACGGTCGGGGCGGTTGGACAGGCCGACGACGGCGATGACTGGCTTGGGACTCATCAGGCAAACTCCTGTATCAAAAACTGTCGACGCCTGCACGTGGCAACATCGGCGAATAGCCGGAAACATTCACTTTAACCGATCGCGCGCGAAGGCGCCGTGTACCGACACTGCAGCAGCATCGTCACCGACGCCGACAAAATCGCAGGCATTAAAAAAGACAGCCGAAGCTGCCTTTTTTAATGATGCTCAATGCCGTTACTGCAAAGCGTTGATGATTAACGCTTCTGACGCAGTCTCGCGATCGCGGCCAATTGCGCCACTGCGGTCGCCAGTTCGGCTTGTGCAGCTGCGTAATCGATTTTGGAGTCGCGATTCGCCAAGGCTTCTTCCGCGAGTTTCTTCGCGGTGCTGGCCTTGGCTTCGTCCAGATCCGAACCGCGGATCGCGGTGTCGGCCAGAACGGTGACGGTGTCAGGCTGCACTTCCAGCAAACCACCGGCGACGAATACGAACTCTTCGTGCGCCTGGCCAGGAATCTTGATGCGTACCGCACCTGGCTTGATGCGCGTGATCAAGGGGGTGTGGCGAGGATAAATCCCCAGCTCACCCGCTTCACCCGGCAACGCGACGAATTCCGCCTCGCCGGAGAAGATTTCTTCTTCGGCGGAGACTACGTCGACGTGAATAGTATGTGCCATATCGTTTCCTATCCGGTCAGCCGTCGCGCCCGTGCTTCAGGCAACAACGGCTTCGCGAGAATCAAGAGATCTTAGTTGATCTTCTTGGCCTTTTCGATTGCTTCTTCGATCGTGCCAACCATGTAGAACGCTTGTTCCGGCAGGTGATCGAGTTCGCCGCTAGCGATCATCTTGAAGCCCTTGATCGTGTCTTTCAGCGAAACGTATTTACCTGGCGAACCGGTAAACACTTCAGCAACGTGGAACGGTTGCGACAGGAAACGTTGCATCTTGCGTGCGCGAGCAACGAGGAGCTTGTCTTCCGGAGCCAGTTCGTCCATACCCAGAATCGCGATAATGTCGCGCAATTCCTTGTAGCGTTGCAGGATGCCTTGAACAGCGCGGGCCGTTTCGTAGTGCTCCTGACCGACGACTTGCGGGTCCAGCTGGCGCGATGTCGAATCGAGTGGATCGACCGCAGGGTAGATACCCAGCGAAGCGATGTCACGCGACAGAACGACGGTCGAGTCCAAGTGGGCAAACGTGGTTGCAGGCGACGGGTCGGTCAAGTCATCCGCTGGAACGTAGACGGCCTGGATCGAAGTGATCGAACCGGTCTTGGTCGACGTAATGCGTTCTTGCAGGCGGCCCATTTCTTCCGCCAGCGTCGGTTGGTAACCCACTGCGGAAGGCATACGGCCCAGCAGCGCGGACACTTCGGTACCGGCCAGTGTGTAGCGATAGATGTTATCGACGAAGAACAGAACGTCCTTGCCTTCATCACGGAAACCTTCAGCGATCGTCAGACCGGTCAACGCCACGCGCAGGCGGTTGCCCGGCGGTTCGTTCATCTGACCGTAGACCATGGCGACCTTGGAGTTTTCCGGGGTTTCCAGATCCACGACCTTGGCGTCGGCCATTTCGTGATAGAAGTCGTTACCTTCACGGGTACGCTCACCAACGCCGGCGAACACGGACAAGCCGCTGTGCGCCTTGGCGATGTTGTTGATCAGTTCCATCATGTTCACGGTCTTGCCCACACCCGCGCCACCGAACAGACCAACTTTACCGCCCTTGGCGAACGGGCAAACCAGGTCGATGACCTTGATGCCGGTTTCCAGCAGTTCTTGCGACGGCGACAGTTCGTCGTATGCAGGAGCCTTGCGGTGGATCGTTGCTGTTTGTGCGTGGCTCACGGGACCGCATTCGTCGATCGGGTTGCCCAGAACGTCCATGATGCGGCCGAGTGTGGCCTTACCGACCGGCACAGTGATGCCCTTGCCGGTGTTCTTGATTGTCATGCCACGACGCAGACCATCCGAAGTACCCAGTGCAATCGTACGAACGACACCGTCGCCGAGCTGTTGCTGAACTTCCAGCGTCAGTTCGGAGCCATCCATCTTCAAGGCGTCGTAAATCTTAGGCATCGCGTCGCGTGGAAACTCAACGTCCACAACAGCGCCGATACACTGAACGATTTTGCCATCAGCCATTTTCGTTCCTTCAATATATAAAA
>Ga0308165_1001596_pt1 | contig 30949 bp, 20 predicted proteins | sample PhyWR2_FD_201032 | JGI IMG/M metagenome (GOLD analysis project Ga0308165, IMG submission 201032) | Phyllosphere microbial communities from UC Gill Tract Community Farm, Albany, California, United States - DLSLW.R2 | ecosystem: Host-associated > Plants > Phyllosphere > Unclassified | place: USA... | reverse complement strand
ACGCGTATTCAACGCCGCCACCCAACAGGAGACCCGTACGTAGCTTTTCGTCCTGTTCCGAGAAGGAGAATTGAGTAATATTTCCAGCTGGACGAGTAAGGTTGGCATCTGTTCCCCTATATTGGCTGCGAACCTGTTGCTCGTTCAGGAGCGCTAGTCCCGCACTGCCATAAATCAACACGTTGTTGAAGGAGTAGCCCAACCGACCCTTGAGGCCTGCTGACCAGTCATAATTATATTGCGTAATTGACTGAAGCTGCTTGGTTGAGCGCTCTGAACCATCGGTAAATGAACGCGTCGAAGACGTAAGATTTGGTCGTGAAACATCCGCTTCAAAGCCAGCAACCAATCCGTTGCCTAACTGATAATTATAACCGCCCTGCAGACCAAATGATGCATTTTCAGCTTTAAAGTTGGCCGATTCATCCAACGTGTAGCTATTTGTCGAGCCATCAGAAGCTGTTGTAGTGCCGCCGCTTCGGCCCATATCATAACCGATATTGCCGCCGAAATAGAAGCCGCTCCAGTCGTGCTTACCCTTTCTATAATGGAGCAAGTCCGACCACATATCTGCTGAGAACAAAGGAGCGTTACTGCCGAATTTCGTCGTCGCATCAAAACGGAAGGTTCTGCCGGGAGCAGGCATCAACGATGCATTCAGTGCATCCATGTAGTAGCGGTCCGTCAGATTGTCGATCCCGACATTGAACTCCCAACTCTCATTTGGTTTGTAATTAAGATAGAGATCGACAAGCGTATAGGGATTCCATGTCGATGGATTAATCTGTCCACCCATGTAAGCATCATCGCTACCATCACCGATATCTTTAACGTTACGCTTGCCGACATACATAACGCGCCCGCCAACGGTCAGCTTTTCATCCAGGAAGCGCGCACCGAGATTCACTGTGATGGTGTCTTTTGGCGGAACCTGCTGCAAGGTGTAACTGTTGTAAAGCCCACCCTCGGCACATTGAGACCGAGTAGATTTCAGTGTACCCGGCTTCGCGCAATAGAGAGTTTCCAGATAGTGGTTCCAAGAAATGCCAGCGAAATATTTTCCGGTATCGTAGTCGGCAGTCAATTCCAGACCACGTGTTTTAACATAGTCAAGATTGACCATGGTGATTGTCTCAGAATAGAAGCCTGGGAAAATTTGGGTCGACTTGCCGACACGTGAGATGAAGTTATCGATATGATTATCGAAATACGCGCCATGGAGGCGGAGTGTGTCACCTGCTAGGAAAACATCTTTGCCAAGATAGCTCGTACCTAGCTCAAAACTCTTGTTACGTTCGGGCTCAATTGCAACTTCCTGCAATGTCGTTGCGACTGAAAAGCCCTTTAGTGTTTCGAAACCACTTGGAGAGCGTAAAACACTACCTGCCTTACCGTAGACTAACCATCCGTCAACTGGTTCAACGGTTAGTGTTGCAGTAGGCGACCAGCCCCCACCATCGCTTTCGATGGGGTCACCATAGGTTAACTCCATCCCATTCTCGCCATATGTGATGCCCGAGTTGCGATCGAAAGAATTATAGTGGGAATAACGAATACCTGGTGAGAATGTCAGCCAGTCTGTTGGCTTCCATTCGGAAGATGCAAAGACATTCCATTCTTTGCGATTGCCTTCGCGAGAAGGACCAAAACTATCATTATCACTCAGCTTGTACTCGTAGCCATCAGGAAAGCCCATGTCTTCCCGCACAAATCCCGCGCCATAGTTGAACGAGATGCCGCCAAGAGCTGTATCGAATTTTGATGTATTTTCGGCTGTAATACCTTTACGCTTATTCGCGCTGTACCATTTAATCGGATTGACCGACGAGCCATTCATCGAGGCAGCATTCATCTTTAGCTGGAGATCGGTATAATAAGCATTGACCTTGAGGTCGATCAGGTCGTTGTCGTCTGGGTTCCAGCGATATTGAGCAGTGTATGTATCAAGTGAGATATTGTGCAGGAAGCCCTGATAGGGACCACTGCCGAATGTTGTCCAAATCTGCGTTGGCATGATTTCGCCATAGGTGCTTCGATAGCTGTTGTATCCCAGCTCTAACGTATGGCCGTCATCGCTTTTTACTTTGCCTTTGAGCAATAGGCTATCGTTACTGTTTGATGTGTTGAGGACTTCTTCGCCAGCGCGATACTGATTAAGCCCGCCATTGGTTACTTGTGTTGTTCCATCCCCAAGCGATGTGTAGACGGGATGAGCAGCATCATTACCTTGCGTTCCCGCATAATAATTGCCGTTCTTTCGCCGCGCTTGTGCTGCGACAATCTCGAAATTATCCGTCTTTGCAGCAATTGCAACACTACCCGATCCACCCGTTGGAGTCAGAAATCCGGGTCGATCCATGCCTGCGCTGCCGCCGAACGTTGTAGGCATTTCGGAGTCGCCGAACGTACCCAGTCCGCGTTGACCAGCCAGAGTGCCGAGTGCGGGAACAGGTGCACTATTCGTATTGAAGCCGCCTTTGATACGAACACCTGTCGTCTGTCCGGGTATCAGAATGTCATCTGCATTGATTGTGCTCATACGCACAACGCCGCCAATCGCTCCATTGGCATCAGCACCTGCGCTTGAACCTTTTTCGATTGACATCGAGCTGATAAAATCAGGATCGATGTAAGAGCGCGACTGAGCGCCGTTATAGCCGCGATACACGGTCGTTTCTTGTGTCGCACCATCAATAACCACAGGAGCGCGCCCCTGTCCTTGAATGCCGCGAATGTTAATATCGACACCGCCCGAATTGCGCGTTTCAGCATTCATGACGCCGGCTATGCCTGTAAACATATCGCCGGGTGAGGTGCCTCGGTTGCGCTCGATTTGTTCAGCCGACAGGTAAACACTTGAACCGGGTGTTTCATAAGGCACATTTGCAGGGTTCACGCCAGCGCCTGATGTAACGGTGATCGTATCAAGAACCGTTGTGCCGGCCCCCACGACATCACCAGCTGTCGTTGCAATTTTCTGTTCCAGAATGATGGAACGAGCGCCTGTCACGCGATACGTGACATTCGTGCCCTGCAAGAGGCGTGAAATTGCCTGTTCAGGTGCCATGTTACCAACAACGGCGGAACTAAAAGCAGACTTTGGGAGGCTAAACGCGTAAGCGATGCGCCACCCACTTACCGCTCCAACATCTGCAATTGCCGATGCAAGCGGCTTAGCTGGAATATTGAAGCTAAATGTACCTGCTTCAGCAATTGTCTGCGCATGTGATGCCACTACAAAGGACACATGAACCAAAGCTGCTGTCGTACACAGCAAAGTCATTGCCAGTTTATTTAGATGCTTTTTATGAAGTGGCCGCGCCATCTATTAACTCTCCGTCCTGAGCGAGACTGGCTGTCTCTTATTTCAGTAAACGAGCGAGTGCCGATGAACCTCATAGCATTTACAAAAATATTACAAAAAAAGTCATGTTAAAAAATCAGTGTGACAAAAGGAACGCTACGCACAACATTTGCGTTGAGCGCGGCAGCCAAGGTATCAACCGAACCATCAATGTCGGTCAATGAAAAGCTGCCTGAAATGGTCTTGCCGGCGAAGCTTCCGCGTAAGAAGAATTTTTTAGTACTGTGACGTGAAAGGGTGGATACGACGTCAGCGACATCGGCTTGATTGACCACCAGACGTCCTGACATCCAAGTCATCGTCTCATTTGTATCGGTTGGCTGCACACTTCCTGCTGAGCCAGCAGATACCTTTATTTGCTCGCCTGCGACCAAACGATCAGCTTTTTCATCGTTGGCTCCTTTCACAGAAACGATGCCTTCTGCTACGCTGACGGTTGTGGAGTTGGATGCATGATCGACGTTAAAACGTGTTCCGATTACACGAATTAGGTCTCCATTGACATCAATCTGGAAGTCGGGTGCTGAACCCGGAACGACTTCAAAAAAAGCCTCACCGCGCAACAACCTTACATGCCTTTGGTTATGGTCGATCTCGAATGAAATAGCAGTATCTGCCCCCATTCTGACAACCGTACCATCTGGAAGTGTTTGTGAAGTCACATAGTCACGACCTGATACAATATCGGCTTGAAAATTCTGGATGAAATTGGGGTCAATTATCAATACAGCAAGTGTTGCGGCAATACCCGCTCCAACGAATCCTATCCAGTTTCGAGACCTCGTAAGATGTCTTGCAACAGAATTGCTTGGCGGTGCCAAGCGTATTACACGCTTTGATGGTTCTTCAAGATGCGCCCAAAGCACCCGCATCTCATCCCATGCAAGACGGTTGAGGCGATCTGCATTTAGCCATTCTTCAAGCTCATTGAGATCGCTGGTCGAAAAATGACCGCCAGTACGCTTAGCGAGCCACATTGCCGCCATATCGCGTTGCTTTTCAGATGGTTCCTGGCTTTGCGACATTATCCGCTGGCTGACCTTTTTTGATACCGTAAAAGCCGTTTATATCGGTTCTTCTATGTTTAGAAACGTTTCGCGATGTGAATTCCTCATCGGTAAACGAAGAAAACATTATTTATCAAAATCTGACATTCGATTTTGGCAATGCCTCATCGCTTTCGCGATATGCTTTTCTACTGAGCTGATGGAAATTCCATATCGTTTGGCAATCTCAGAATTCGACATGTTATTGACACGGCGGAGCAGAAATATATCGCGCGATGTTTTGCCCAACTCCAATAGTATAGAGTCGAGCTTTTCGAGGGACTGACGGCCTTCGAGGATTTTTTCGGGTGAAGGTACCGAGCCATTGATTTGTTCGGGGACGATTAATTCGATAATTTCACGCCGCCGTCGGGATGTTCTTATGTGGTCAATACTCGCATTTCGCGTCGCGACATAGAGTATCTTAACGTTGTCATCGTTACTTTTATCAGATCCGCCATCGACTATTTTTGAAAAAACGTCCTGAACAATATCTGCTGCGGCTTCCTTATCACGCGTCATCCGCATGACAATTGCTTCCAATCTTTTGCGATGATCTTGAAAGAGAAGCGTTAGTCGATGGCTCCAATTATTCATATCTTCACTCTGAACCAAACGACTTGACATCGGCGATGGGAAAATGCCCAAAAATCTACTGGCAACCTCATCTTGTAAAGTGAACCGTTTTAATCATGTTTATTCTTTTCAAACAAGTCGCAGTTTTTGGAAAACCACAACCTACAAATGCATGATTAGCGGTTCTCTCTTGACACAGCGGATAATAAATAGCTGGGGCTCTCGCTCAGTCCCGATCAATATCGCGGCGCAAAACGATTGCCGTCGTTAAATCCTCAACTTGTTCATGACCGGCGATTAGATCGCGAACACGATTGAGGCCATCGATAGATGCAGCCTCTAATTCTGCGATAAGATCGAGCTGTCCGCTAACCGAAGAGACGCGACGCACTTCTGTATGTCGTGCCAGAATGTCTAACAATGCATGTGCAGGCGTGCGTTTGAGCGTGATAAGGAGTGTGGCGCGGATAACGTTTGCATCGATCTCGCCGATGTCTGCACGATAGCCTCTGATAACGCCGTTTTTTTCGAGATTGGTGACGCGTTCGCTTGTAGCACTGCGCGACAGGCCAATACGTCCGGCCAGCGTTTTAAGCGCAATTCGTGCTTCTTTCGATAAGATTGCCAGTATTTCGCGATCTTTGGCGTCTAGTTCACGCATTCCAATTCCATTCACAGTGCCGGACATATGCCGGTCTATTCCGACAATGTGCCGGTTATCCCGACAGGATACTTGATGCCTGAAAATGGTTGACGTGCCAAGCTGCCGAGAACAAATCTAACCCGGAAAACTGTTTATGACCGATCTATCTCATCCAGCGCCCCAGTTCTCTCCAATCGATGCTGAAAAGCTTGCCAAAGAAATATTTGGCGTTACCGGAAGCGCATCCGCACTTGATAGTGAACGGGACTGCAATTATCGGCTGAAAACCGATAGCGATGCTGGCTGGATTCTGAAAATCGTTAATGCCAGTGAGCCAAAGGTTGAAAGCGAGTTTCAGACAGCGCTTTTCCGGCATCTCGCAAATGGTAACTCTAAACTGGCTGTGCCTTATCTTAAGCCAAGTCTTTCCGGTGATATGCTTGCATCCACCACTGCTGCCGATGGCGAAAGCCATGCCGTGCGGCTGGTTGGCTGGCTTCCGGGTACCCCAATGGCGCAAGTGACGCGCACTTTTGAACTGATGCGCAATCTGGGCCGCTCGCTGGGTGAATTGGATCAGGCGCTTCAGGGCTTCATTCATCCGGGTGCTTTGCGTGAACTTGACTGGGATCTGCGTCATGCTGGACGCGCACGCACGCGTCTGCACTTTGTCGGCGATGCAGACAAGAGGGCATTGCTTGAGCGTTTTATCGTTCGCTTTGAAACACTGGTTGCGCCTAAGCTTGCAGGTCTGCGCGCGCAGGTCATTCATAACGACGCCAATGACTGGAACATTCTGGTCGATAAGCACGACAATGAGAAGATTGCCGGGCTGATCGATTTCGGCGATGCCGTTCATACGGTGCTGATTGCAGAAGTGGCTATTGCCTGTGCTTATGCGGCGCTTGATACGGAAGACCCGATTGGTGCCGCCGCAGCATTAGCTGCAGGTTTCAATGAAAAATATCCGCTGAAAGAAGAAGAAGTCGATCTGCTGTTTGATCTTATCGCGATGCGGCTTGTCACCAGCGTGACATTCTCGGCATCACGCCGCGATCAGACAGAAGATAATCCATATCTCGCTATCAGCGAAGCACCGGCATGGAATTTGCTGGCCAAGATGGATGCAATGAATCCGCGTTTTGCGACTGCTATTCTGCGCAAAGCCTGTGGTTTTGATGCGATTTCAGGCGCTGGCGCAATCCGCAAATGGATTTCCGACAATCACAAAACCTTTGCGCCAATCGTGCAGCCTGCACCGGCTACCATGACCAAGGCAATTGTGCCTTATGGTGATGAAACGCACTTTATGACGGTCGCATCTGCTGAGCAGCGCGCAAAAGAAGCAACCGAGTGGTGGGATAATTTCTGCGCCGAAAACAATATAGAACTTGGTATTGGTTCATGGGGCGAAAAGCGTACCGTTTATACGGATACGGCCTTTGAATCGCGCTTCATCGATGGTCAGCGCCGCATTCATCACCTCGGCGTTGACTTGTTTATGCCAGCTGGAACGCCGCTTTATACGCCTCTTGATGCAGTCGTAAAAAGCGTGGAAGTCGAACGCGAGCCGCTCGGCTATGGCGGTCTGGTAACGCTGTTGCATAGTCCGGAAGGTTGTCCGCCATTCGTGACCCTTTGGGGGCATATGGCGCAGGAGGCCTTGGACCGTCTGAAGGCAGGGCAGAAGCTCAAAGCCGGTGATCTGGTTGGTTATATGGGTGATATTCATGAGAATGGTGGATGGACTCCGCATCTGCATTTCGGCATGACCACCGATCTCAATTTGACAGCGACTGAAGTTCTGGGTGTGGGCGAAACGGCGTATCTGGATGTTTGGGCCGATCTGTTCCCGGATGTCGCTGAACTGGCCGGTATTCCGCCTGAAACCTTCCATCAAGATGGTTACACACGCGCAGAGATTATCGAAAAGCGTAAGCAGATTTTGCTGCCAAACCTTTCAATCTCTTATTCCGAGCCGATCAAGTTCGTGCGCGGCGAGGGCGCTTGGCTGATCGATAATACCGGCCGTGCCTATCTCGATTGCTTCAACAATGTCTGTCATATTGGCCATGCTCACCCTGAAGTGGTGGAAGCCATTGCGCGTCAGGCGGCGTTGCTCAACACCAACACCCGTTATCTGCATGATAATATCGTCAATTATGCGGAGCGTTTGACAGCCACATTGCCGGAAGGTCTGACGGTTGCCTCTTTTGCCTGTTCAGGCAGCGAAGCAAACAGTCTGGCGCTGCGTATGGCGCGTAACCATACCAACCGCAATGATGCAATTGTTCTCGACTGGGCCTATCACGGCACCACACAGGAATTGATTGATCTGAGCCCCTATAAATATAAGCGCAAAGCCGGTAAGGGTCGTCCCGCTCATGTTTATGAAGGCACAATTCCTGATAGCTATCACGCTCCGGAAGACTGGCCGGTCGAGGAACATGCAAAGCGCTTTGCGGCCAATATCGCAGAGCATATTGAATCCATGCGCAAAGAAGGACGCAGTCCGGCATTCTTTATTGCTGAATCCATTCCAAGTGTTGCTGGTCAGGTGTTCCTGCCTGAAGGTTATCTCAAAGAAGTATACGCGATGGTTCGCGCCGCTGGTGGCGTCTGTATTGCGGATGAAGTGCAGGTCGGTTTTGGCCGCGTCGGCAGCCATTGGTGGGCATTTGAATTGCAGGATGTGGTGCCGGATATTGTCACCATGGGCAAGCCCATCGGTAACGGCCATCCAATGTCTGCAGTCGTCACCACCCGAGAAATCGCTGATAGCTTCAACAACGGCATGGAGTATTTCAACACGTTTGGCGGTAATCCGGTTTCCTGTGCCGCTGGTCTCGCTGTTCTTAACGTGATCGAACGCGACAAGCTGCGCGAAAATGCGCTTGATGTCGGCAACTATCTGCTCGACGGTTTCCGTGCGATGCAGAAGCGCTTCGATATTATCGGTGACGTTCGTGGCAGCGGTCTGTTCCTCGGTATTGAGCTCGTTACAGATCGTAAAACCAAAGCGCCTGCAACGGCGTTGGCGCGTGCAATCAATGACGGTGCGAGAGCGCGCGGCATCTTGATGGGCACTGAAGGCCCGCATGACAACGTGCTGAAAATGCGCCCATCCATGGTGTTCAGCCGTGCAAATGCAGATCATCTCTTGAGCGTATTGAGCGATAGTTTTGCAGCCGCTTTGAAATAATAAATAGCTCACTCGCTATTTTGAAGGTCGCATCTTTTTATCCGTAAAGGATAAGGGTGCGACCTTTTTGTGTTTGAGTTTGGGTGCAAAAATTTGCCGGCACGAGTGCCGACAATATGCCTGTCAATTCCGGCAATGTGTCGGGCTTGCAGACATATTGCTGGATGCTTGAAAACAAAGCCTGTGCCAAGCTCCGTCATGAAGGTTGATGGTGAACCATAGCCCTAAAACAAAAAGACAAATCCAGAGGAAACCGAAAATCATGAATTCCAGGATTAAGAGCCTGATTGCTGTCGCAGCTGTAGCAATTGCTGCAACGTTCTCGATTGCCCCGGTACAGGCAGATGAGCTTGCGAAGCTCAAAGACGCTGGCAAAATGCGCATTGCAATGAGCGGTCAGTATCCTCCGTTCAGCTTCACCAATGAGCAGAACGAAGTTGTTGGCTTTGACGTCGCGATTGGTTCTGCAATTGCTGACCGTCTGGGCGTAAAGCCAGAAATCGTCACCACTCCTTTTGACGGCATTATTGCCGGTCTGCTGGCGAAGAAATATGATGCCGTTGTGGCCTCGATGACCATTACACCAGAGCGCGAAAAGGCTGTTGATTTCGTCGGCCCATACTACCACGCTGGACGTACAGTCGTTGTTAAGGAAAGCTCGCCTGTTCAGAAGCTCGAAGAGCTGAATGGCAAGACAGTTGGCGTCACGATGGGCGATGCTCACGAAAAATGGGCCAAGGCTCAGGGCGACCTGACAGTTCGCACTTATAAGGGCCTGCCAGAAATGCTGATCGACCTTGAAGCAGGTCGTCTTGATGCGCTGGTTATGGACAGCATTCCAGTGATGATCGCTGTGAAGGAAACTGGCCAGAAGGTCCGCATTCTCGAAACCCCGAATATTGATGGCGCACGTGAAGCGCTCGGCATTGCTATTCGCAAGAACAATCCAGAACTGAAAGCCGCCATGCAGAAGGCATTGGACGATATGCTTGCTGACGGCACTTACGAAAAAATCTCGATGGAATGGATCGGTAGCGATATTCGCTAACAAGTTTCCACCCCGGCCCATTTCGTCTTAGCCGATAAAGTGGGCCGGTTTATACGAGTTTTCGGAGTGGTTTTATGGATCTAGCGTTAATGCAGCGCGTCCTCCCGTTTTTTCTGGAGGCTGCGTGGGTTACGGTGCAGATTTCTGTACTCGCTCTTCTGCTGGGCTTTGTGATCGCCGGTGTGTTGGTTGCTGGTCGCCTGTCAAATAATATCGTTTTTCGTTCTTTGGCCGGTGCCTATGTCAGCATCTTTCGTGGCACCCCCTGCCTGGTTCAGTTGTTCGTCCTTTATTTTGGTGGACCGCAGATTGGTCTGGAACTTGAGCCATACGCCGCTGGCGTCATTGGTCTCGGTTTGAACATTGCAGCCTACATGGCTGAATCCATTCGCGGTGCAATTTCAAGCGTTGATAAGGGACAGACAGAAGCCGCCCGTTCTATTGGTTTTGATCGTGAACGCACGCTTCGGCTGATTGTTCTGCCGCAGGCAGCGCGCTTGATGATCCGCCCGCTGGGCGTCAATGCCGTAGCGCTTGTTAAAGGTTCGGCTCTGGTCTCGACAATCTCGGTCGTGGAACTCACCTATACCGCGCAGCGCTTCATCAGTTCCACATATAAACCCTTTGAGATATTTGCGGTTACGGCCGTTCTCTACATGCTCATCGTCTATGTCGTCGTTATGATTGTCGATCTTCTCGACAAACGTTTTGCGCCACGTTGAGGGAGGATTAAATGCCAGCTCTCGACTTCACTATCGTTCCTCCCTATGCAGAACTGCTTCTCGCCGGATTGTGGTGGACGCTTGTTCTGGCTGTGTCATCCAGCGTTCTCAGCTTTGTCTTTGGCATCTTTTTCGCGCTTGTCGTGCTATATGCGCCGAAAATTCTGGCCTATCCGATCCGGTTCTTCATGTGGCTTTTCATGGGAACGCCGCTGCTGTTGCAGCTCTATCTTATCTATTACGGGCTTGTTCAGGTTGGCGTCGATATTCCAGCGCTCTTCGCCGGGATCATCGCTCTTAGCCTGCATTTTGCGGTTTATAATGCCGATGTTTTCCGGGCCGGTATTGTTACGGTCGATCCTGGGCAGACGGAGGGCGCACGTTCAATCGGCCTTAGTCGTGGCCAGACACTGCGCTACATCATAATCCCGCAGGCCATCCGCAATACCATTCCGCCGATCGGCAACAATATGATCGTTTTGCTGAAAGACACGTCGCTTGTCTCGATTATCGGCATCGCTGAACTGGTGCACAGCGCACAAATAGCGATCAGCGAAACATACAGCCCGTTTGAATTTTATCTGACCGCCGCCGTACTTTATTACGCTGCCAATCTCGTTATGGAAGCTGGCCTGCGGCGCATCGAAAGAAAAGTGGAGGTAACGCGATGAGCACCTTAAGACCAATGGTGGAAGTTAAAGGTGCCCGCAAAGCCTACGGCGCACTTGAAGTGCTCAAAAATATCGATCTTTCAGTATCGCGTGGGCAGATTATTGCGATTATTGGACCAAGTGGCTCGGGCAAAAGTACGCTTTTGCGCTCAATCAATCACCTTGAAAGTTTGAATGGTGGTGAAGTCTGGCTTGATGGCGTTCAGGTCAACCAGCCACTGACCGGAAACGCGTTTGAAAAGCATATCAATTCTGTTCGCCAGCAGATGGGCATGGTGTTTCAGCACTTTAATCTTTTCCCGCACATGACCGTGATGGAGAACATTACGCTGGGGCCAATCAAGCTAAAGGGCATGCCAAAAAATCAGGCGCGTGAACTGGCTTCAGATTTGCTGTCCAAAGTCGGTCTATCAAGCAAAGCCGATGTTTACCCATCGCGTCTTTCGGGTGGACAGAAACAGCGTGTCGCCATTGCGCGCGCACTGGCCATGCAGCCGAAGGTCATGCTGTTTGATGAAGCAACGTCTGCGCTCGACCCGGAGTTGGTCGACGAGGTTAATCTCGTCATGAAGCAGCTTGCTGCCGAGCATATGACGATGTTGATCGTCACCCATGAAATGCGTTTTGCGGGTGAAGTTGCAGATCGTATTATGTTTATGGACGGCGGCATTGTTGTGGAAGAGGGCTCTCCAGATCAAATCTTGAAACAGCCAACGCAAGAGCGCACACGTACGTTTTTGAAAAATTACCTTGCAAGCTGAATAGTTTGAATAAGTACATGTCGATCACAGTTTATTCCGTGATCGACATGTAGATTAATACTAAAGACTTCCGATGAGCGCTTGTATCAAGTCAGCTTCTAAATCGATAGGGTCTTCTAAACCTACCGAAATTCTGATCATTTGCTGTCCAATTCCTAGGTCTTTTTTCTGATCTTCGGGAACAACAGCGTGCGTTAGAGAAAACGGGTGCTGAATTAAACTTTCAACGCTTCCCAGACTAACCGCAAAATGAAAATAGCGTGTTGCCTTCAAAATGCGCTCGACCCTCGCAAGGTCTCCGTCAACATCAATTGATACAACACAGCCGAAATTTATCATCTGCGAAGCCGCGAGTTGGTGCTGCGGATGGGATTCTAAGCCGGGATAAATCACCTTGCTTATTCCCAGTTCCTTGGCTTTTGACTGAAGGCTTTGTGCGAGCATAAGTGCTGTTTCGGACTGCCTTTTACTTCTTATCTCAAGTGTTTTAAGTGAGCGCTGCAACAATGCACAGTCCGTTGGAGACATGACCGAGCCTAATGCATTCTGCATGTATTTGACACGCTCACTGAGTTTTTCTGGTGCGTGAGAAGAAACAGCAACCACCCCGCCAAGAAGATCAGAATGGCCATTCAACATTTTGGTAGCTGAGTGGACCACGACATCAATTCCGTATTCCATCGGCCGCTGTCCGGCAGGTGATGAAAATGTACTATCGCAAACAGTGATAGAACCAGCTTCTTTGCCAAGTTTGGCAACAAGTGCCAGATCAACAATACGGAGTGTCGGATTGGATGGAGTTTCAAACCACATCAAATCTGGCTTGTGCTCCGTAACAGCTCGCTTCAGTGCTTCTTCATCGGAAAAGTCGACAAAATGAACTTTATGACCTGCACTAATGGGTCGAACCTGGGCCAGTAGCCGGTAGACGCCGCCATAAAGATCGTTATGCGCTAATATTGAAGAACCTGCGGGTAATGTTTCGAGTAACGTTGAAGCCGCAGCGAGCCCAGAAGGAAATACAAAAGCAGTCTTTGCACCTTCGAGATCAGCAAGGCACAACTCGAGCGAGTTCCGAGTTGGATTTCCACTGCGGCTGTAATCAAAACCTTTACTCGCACCTATTCCATCCTGTACGTAGGTCGTCGCATGATAGATCGGAGGTATTACTGCGCCCGTGAGTGGATCAGGCTCTTGTCCTACATGAATAGCACGCGTGGCAAATCCTGCTTGATTACGAAGGAGCTTATTATTCACTTTTGAGTCTTTCGGTCAGTTTAAGTTTTGTCGACTAAAACATATGCGGCGTTTGAATTTAAGCAATCTAATAGACAATAAGTTCACTTGTGTCTTTAAGATACAAAGGGTGACCAGGAGAACCGTTGTTCGTAATTTTCAGGGCGTGAAGTTTAATATTTTCCGCTCGAAGAGCATCGTTTACCGACTGACCGTAATGCGCCAATTTCTTATGTAGAGAACCATAAGCTAGGACAACAATTTCCGCCCTGCGAGCTTGTTCGATAATCGTCTTCAAATTTTCTTCTGTAGCGGGTACGATACCAGCTTCTAGCAACGACTTTGGATTGGTCGCGCGATAGTCCATGACGTTGCATTTAACGTATCGGCCAAATCCCCAGCGCCGTGTAAATTTTTGCTCTTTGAACACAGTAGGATCATCAACATTCAAATCAGCGGTGCTAGGGTTCATCCCTATCCAGAGAACAGATCCGTCTTTCTCAGCCCCGTCCCATTCTCTAATCAGAAGCTGCCGGTAACGGCCACAGGGCGAAAAAACTGCATCGCTCTTAATTTGTGAATTTACTTTGAGGCGCACTTTGCCACCTGGATTATGTAGCTCGTGGCTCATTTAAGTGTCTTTCTCTAGCAGTTCTTAATGCGACAGATCATGGCTGAAGACCTGCTTAGCTAGCATAAAAATCAGAATCATAATTTGCAAATTTTATGATCTATCTCTGTTGTGTAAGTGCCATTAGATCAACAGACATCAAGAAATAGCTGTATAATGTTCATGGATAATTTCGTCCGTCGACATCTCTTGCTTGATTAACTGATAAATGTTGAGTTTTGGCATTAGGGTACTTTCGAAGCAAGTGACCTGCTCCCTTATCACCATGCAGTTGCGAGAGCTGTCGGAACAACTTCTTGGGTATGAGCGTCGGAGGCAATGTTGTTACTGCAGTCTTTGAAAGAACGGGATGATGGCTAATTTTGCCCAGCATTTGTTTCAAGTGCTGCCGTGACACGTGAGGCATATCACCGAGCAGCAGTAAGACATGACTTGCTCCACGACTTTCAGCATATCTTAGGCCAGCACGCAGACTTTCGCTTTGTGTCGCCGCCTTTTTAGGAAACAACGGCTTGAGCCGTGTTGAGCGAAACAGGCCGGCAACGGCTCCGTTTCGTGCGACTACCGCACCGAATGTGAAAGGTAGTCCACAGAGAGAAGCTGCAACATGGGCAGCGAGTGGTTTCCCATTGTAGTGCGATAATAATTTATCGCTGGCACCAAAGCGCCGCGATTGACCTGCTGCCAGAACAATCACAGCAATTCTTGGCGTTCCACTCATTGAATCAATGCCAACTCGTTATTAGTCAGCGCAGCTTCGGCTACTTTTTCCAATATGTGCGCCAATACCGAAACTCCGAGAGTTTGCGGATCGCGTGTTGATGGAATTAGCCCCAGAGGAAATGTAAGCCGCTCAATATTTTCTTCCGGACAATTGTGCGCACGTAAAGTCTCACAACGCGCCTTGTGGGCGCGGAAGCTACCCTGAGAACCAATGAAAAAAGCTGAACTAGCTAGCGCTGCATTCAAAATATCGGGCTCGCGATCATGATCGTGAAAGAAGGTTATAATTGCAGTGCGTTCATCGATCGATATTTCGGTCGGCCATGTGTTTGTAATAAGCGGCGAAGCCCATGAAAATCGAGTCAATACGTCTGGGTCAGGTGAAATAATCTCGACCTTACATCCAGCTGCCATGGCCAGTTCGGCAAAGCAAATCGTTTCCAGTCCGGTTCCAAAAATCACTACTCTGATTTGGGGCAAGATTGTCAGATGCAACCCCATGCCCGTTGGATAAGGTGCTAAAACTCCGTCTTCTTGCAGGGTTAGCATCGCAGGTTTGCGTGCCTTAAGATTTTGCGCGACTGAGTTGAGCTGTAGCTTATCAGGAAACGGAAATATCTGAATATCCAGTGCGCCACCGCAAGGTAAGGGTACGTCCCAATATGGGGAACCCTTGCCATAGCGCACGCGCATTGTTTTGCCTGCTTGCATGGCGGATTTCGCGTTGAGAATAACACTCCTGTCGATGCATCCTGATGAGAGATTGCCCCAGCTTCGGCCTGCTGCATCGATAACCATGGCCGCGCCGCAGCGACGATAAGACGGGCCTTCTACTGCAACGATTACAGCCAGAGCACAAACCTCTGCCGACATGGCGGGCATGAAAGGAAAGTCATTCTCATTAATAGTCGCCGCAGATACGGGGTGCTGCGTATATTCAGAGCCAATGATTTCAGACTGTTTCATGACATACACCATCGGTATCAGTTTCGCCTGCGTTCATCACTTCGCAAGCGCTTTCTGGATTTTTTCAGGAGTTACAGGCAGACGGTAAAAGCGAGCGCCGGTTGCATGCGTAATCGCATTGCCTGTCGCGGCCACAACCGGAATCATAACCACTTCGGCCATGCCTTTGGGCGGTGAACTTTCTGACAGTGGTTCAAGATATTCAGCCGTCTGCGTCCAGACCGCTACATCCTTACTACGCGGCAGCGTATAGCGGTTAAAGTTCCATGTGCCATTGCCCGGACCATCTTCATAAAGCGGAAGCTCTTCCATGAGAGCATGGCCAATGCCCATCGCCACACCACCCTGTTGCTGGCCGGAAACAAGCGCGGGAACGATAATATTGCCCGGATCAAGGATGCTGTGATGCTTCATGATCTCGACTTCGCCGGTGAAGGTATTCACGTTGAGTTCGACGATACATGCCGCTGGCGTATAGGTGGTGACACCCGCATTGTTGCGCTGCACTGGTGGAAAATACACACTGCTCCGCTTGATGAAATCATAGCCGCCCGTTGTCATGCGGCTTTTGAGTTCCGCTGAGGCACCGTCACCATAGCGAACAGAGAGAAGATCAACAGGCAGTTCGCGCATGCCAATAACGGGTATATCGAACTTGGCCGTTGCCCATTCCCAGCGACTGAAACAGTGAAGTGAAACCCCCGTCACCAAACCCATTTCATGGGCTTTGCGAGCGAGACGTTCAAAGGATAGCGTTTCCATTCCGCCACCACCGATACCACCTGCCGTTACGCGCAGATCGCTTTGCGTGACAACGCCGCTGGCAATTTGTCCACCAGATGCACCCTCACTCCAGATGGCTTTTGCCGCCGGCCAGAATGTGTTTTCAAAGAGGAACCGCGCCGCCTGTTGCGTTCCAAAACCCAGAAAATAAGCGCTATTGGAAGCACTCATTGGGGGAAGTGCATTGGGAACCCAAAACGGGTCTTTTTGCAACTCGTCCTGCTGTTCCTGCGTGGTCGTGTAAGGCGACCAGTTGCTCACCATTGGCAATTCGGCAAAATCGGTAACACCAAACTCGACGACATCCGGCACTTTGCCCAACAGATTGCGCACCATCACCTGCTGCGCGGTGGTGGCACCCGTTCCGATCTCCTGCACGCAATGGCGCATGGTCAATTTGCCATTTGCATCAAATTCGAGCGTGAGTGCCGAGGTATCGGCGCCGGACCCGTAATCTTTCTGAACCTGAGCAAAACCTACGCCATAAAGGCGACCGGGATTGGCTTTATCGTAATCCGCTTTGGTTTGCTCCCGGTTGAGCCACAACGGATTTTTAGCCACCCGTTCGAGCATTTCGACATTACGCAAATCGCCCAAGGGCTGCGCACCTTGCGTATTTTCATCACCGGCCCGCATCGCGTTAACACGGCGAAGCTCAATAGGATCAATGCCAAGCTCGGCTGCGATTTCATCGACCATCAGTTCGGTGATGCTCATCACCTGAATGGTGCCATAGCCACGCATAGAGCCTGCTTCAACGGCAGGTGTCGCAAGGGCTATCGACGTGAGGTCCGACTTTGGAAAATAATAAATCGACTGCGCAGCAGTCGCAGCCACCTGTGCCACCGAGAATGAGAAATTGGCGCGTCCGCCGCCGTTACAATTATAAAAACCTTTCATGATCTCAAACTTGCCGGTCTCGCGATCAGCAACGATGCAAACGTCCATCTCGATAGAATGACGCTTCAGTCCAAGCTGGAACTGTTCATAACGATCATTGGCCAGGCGCACCGGCAATCCATCACCGTAAAAGCAGGCGGCAATCGCATAAAACGGAAAGATAGAGTGATCTTTGGACCCGTAACCGACCGTTGTTCCGGTCAGGAGTTTGATCGTCTCAACGGGGAAGCGCTTATTATCTTTGACCATAGCGGCTGCAACACGCGCTACCTCATAAGGCGATTGCGCAGCCACAATCAGATGCAGTGTTTTCGACTTCGCATCATACCACGCATTGCCGTTGTCCGGCTCCATTGCACTCGGATCAATGGATTGCGAAAAGCCGTGCCGTTCTAGCACAAATTTGGTTTCATCTTTACGCGCGTCTTCAATTGCTTTGGCAATATCTTCGGCGGCGTTCATACCGCGTCGCATGGGTTCATAGGTCTCGCGTGCGACTTCTTCCGGATCGCGTACCCCACCACCGCCGCGATGCTTGGTCAGCACAGAAGCAGGCACGAAAACGCCAGTTGTGCTTTCTGATGGCCAGGTTGGCGTATCACCATCGAAGCCGCCAAATATAACCGCATCCTGTATCGGCGAATAAGCCGATGATGCAGACGGCGTATCACCACCGATGCGAACATAACGCGCTGCACCGTAATTGGCTGGCGATTTAACACCCGTTTCAGCGCCATATTTCACAATGCTGGTTTCAAACCGTAAAAGACGTTTTGCAGCATCAAAGCGATCAAAGTCATGGTACACAAGCAGCGCTACTGGCTGTCCCAGAAGCGGTGCAGTTTGCCCCTTTGGCAGGAGAATAGTCTTGCCGTAAAATTCATCGGCCAGACCTTCTGCATACGGTGCTGTCAAGCCATCAGCTTCAAAATCTTCATGCAGCACCAGACGATCAGGCTGAAGATCAGCACCTAGAATGGTGAGATCAACGCCCTCAAAGACTCGTTTTGCATCCGTTGCTTTGATGAAGAACGCATGGGCTTGTTCTTTGGGCCAACCTTCAAGATCGCGGGCGCGATAATCGCGCGAGAAGGTTTTCTCGCCGGTGACTTTACGAATGGCATCCCATCGGTAACGGGCATGACCATCTTTGCCAATCCAATCAGACGGGCTTGGTCCGGACTGAACTTCCAGCGCATGAGCAGCAGGCAACCGCCCAAGCATCACAGTGATGCCGGCGATTGTTCCCAGCTTCATAAAATTGCGACGTGAAATATTCGAACTCATCATTCCCCCCGGGGGTTGATCCGATTACGCCTGAAATACATATGCACGTGCTAATAACTGAGTTGGGCTCAAGCGATTGAGCCCAACTCATGCGTTTTAATCAACAGCGCTCTCTTCAGCTACAACCTGCTCGGTTGTCACTGCTGTTGCCTGACCGCCCCATTCAGCTCTGATCCAAGTAATCAGGGCTGCAATGTCCTGATCTTCAATCACATGCGCAAATGGCGGCATCGCATACATGCGCTGACCATTCGTGAATGTCTGCGTCGGAATACCGTTCAGAACCACCTTGATCAGTGTCTGCGGATTATCCATCGCCAGAGTGGCATTGCCCTTCATAGCAGGAGCGACATTCGGAATGCCTGCACCATTGACACCATGACAGCCTGAACAGGCGGAAATATAGGCCAGCCTTCCGGTTTCCATCGGGCTACCCGGTTCAGGATTATGCGCTTCCGCCAAAGGTGCAGGAGGAGGTGCTGCTGGTGCAATATTGCCTTCGTCATCGGTCAGCAGATAGGTGGCGACAGCCTTTATATCGTTCGCGTCCATCACACTGGTTGAGAAATGCGTGACCGTATTCATGCCAGCAAAGGATGTGCCCTGTGGCGCGATACCGGTGGAGAGATACTGGCTCAATGTCGCAACATCAAAACCATGCTTCGACAATGCTGCCGCTGTGATGTTCGGAACAGCCAATCCGTCCACTTCGCCACCTTGCAGCGGACGCAGGAAATCAACGCCCATCATAAGATTGCGGGGCGTGTGGCAGGCGCCACAATGCGCGAGACCTTCAACAAGATACGCACCACGGGTCCATTCAGCCGAGCGTAGTTCATTCTGAGGAACTTCCCTGTTCGGGAAGTTCAGCAAGTTCCAGAAATTCAGGAATGGTCGCACCGGCAATACGAACACACCCGTATTCGCTTTATTGGCAACCGGCAGCGCGGGAATGCTCATCATATAAGCATAAAGTGCGTCAAGATCGTCGGGTGTCGTAATATGCGTGTAAACATAAGGCATCGCCGGATAAAGATTACCCTTGCCAGCCGCAATACCGTCTTTCAAAGCACGATGGAAATCGGCGCGCGTATAATTGCCGATGCCGTGTTCTTTATCGGGTGTGATGTTGGTCGAATAAATCGTGCCAACAGGAAGTTGGATCGGCACGCCGCCCGCAGCCATTGGGCCTTGCGGCAGGGAATGACAGCCAAAGCAATCGCCAGCCAGTGCCAGCTCTCGCCCGCGCGGTATGAGGCTTTGCATCTGTTCGGGCGTCATAGCCTGCTCGGCCTGTGATGCTACACTTGAAGTGCGAAAAAGACCAAACAGGATGGGTAACGCAACCAGTGCACCCAACACGATGATGGCTAAGATCGAATTGCGCAATCTATGGCTTTTCATCGTTTTTCCCCTATCCGATCACGCAACCGGGCGTGGCAAGCGCCACATCGCGGATAGCTTCGTAATAACGCACATAGCCTGTGCAGCGGCAGATATGGACATCGAGTGCCTCTTCAATCGCGCCTTCAAGATCTGCGCGTTTGACAGGCTGACGCTTGAGCTGATCAATGAAAACTGTTGCGCCAGCCACAAAACCGGGCGTGCAATAGCCACACTGGAATGAGAAATTATCGATGAAAGCCTGCTGGATAGGCGTCAGCTTTGTGACCTTGCCATCCGCATCGGTTTCGGCCTGACCTTCGATTGTAATTATCGATTTTCCGTTGAAAAAATGGGCATCATAGATGCAGGTCCGGCTTTCAGTTCGCGTACCATCCTGCTGCACTTCCATAATGGTGCAGGCGTGGCAGATACCCTGACCGCAGCCAAAATGCGTGCCAGTCAGATCAAGGTATTCATGCAAAAAATCAATCATTGGCATACCGACCGGAACCTGCACCGGGCCGATTGCCTTGCCATTGATGGTAAGAGAAAGTGGGCGTTTTTCGATGCTCATGACAAGGCCCTTTTTACTTTTTCCGGGGTAATCGGAAATTCATAGAAACGTTTTCCGGTCGCATGCGTAATGGCGTTGCTGGTTGCTGGCAGGATCGGGATCATGCCCAGTTCCGCCATGCCTTTGGGTGGTGATGTTTCTGAAAGTGGCGGCAGATAATCAGTGGTCTGATTCCAGACGGCGACATCTTTGGCGCGCGGCAGCGTATAGCGGTTGAAGTTCCAAGTGCCGTTGCCGGGGCCATCTTCATAAAGCGGCATTTCTTCCATCAGCGCATGACCGATGCCCATCGCCGTGCCGCCCTGTATCTGGCCCGATACCAGTTCAGGAACAATCATTGTGCCCGGTGCCATCATCATGTGATGACGCATAATTTCGACCTTGCCGGTGAATGTGTTGACATTCACTTCCACCAGACATGCTGCCGGTGTCACAGTTGTTGGATCAGCCCCGCCACGCTTTGTCGGCGGGTAATAGGCTATCTTGCGTTTGATGAAATCATAGCCTGCTGTAGTCATGCGGCTTTTCAGTTCATCAGACGCGCCGTCGCCATATTTAACCGCAATCGCATCAAGCGGGAGGTTTCTCTCGCCCACAGTTGGAATGTCGAAATCTGCCCGCGACCATTGCCAGCTGCTGTAGGCATGGACTGCAACGCCTGTAATCAGGCCCATTTCATGGGCTTTTTTTGCAAGACGCTCAAACGGGATCGGCGTCATACCGCCGCCGCCAATACCATCAGGACCAACCCGAATATCGGATAATTCGACATTCAGGCTTGCAATAGCACCACCACCGACGCCTTCGCTCCAAATAGCCTTGGCAGCTGGCCAAAGGCTGTTTTCCAAAAGGAAACGACCAGCTTGTCGTGTGCCGAAACCGATATAATAGACCCCGCTTGAAGAGCTCATGTCCGGTATCAGCGCGGGTGTCCAGTAAGGATCGGTTTTTGATAATTCATCCTGTTCTTTTTGACCGGCATAGCTTGTGTGAAGCGGCAATTGTTCAAAGTCGGTGACACCGAAATCCACCACATCTGGCGCTTTACCCAGCGCCTGCCAAACCATAACCTGTTGCGCAGTGGTGCCGCCGGTGCCAATTTCCTGCACGCAATGGCGCATGGTCAGCTTGCCGCTCGCGTCGAACTCCAAAACCAAAGCCGTTGGAACGCCGCTGGAACCATAAACCTGCTGAACCTGCGAGAAACCAACACCGTAAAGCTTGCCCGGATTGGCCGCCTCAAATTCAGCTTTGGCTTTTTCGCGGTTTTGCCAGATCGGATGCTTTTCGGCGAGATTGAGCATTTCCACATTGCGCGGATCGCCAGCAATAATGCCGCCTTGTGTATTCGGATAACCTTCCAGAATTGCATTGCGACGACGCAATTCGATCGGGTCGATTTTCAGCTCGCTGGCAAGCTCATCAACCATCAATTCGGTGATAGCCATGGATTGCAATGAGCCGAAACCACGCATTGAACCGGCTTCAACAGCAGGCGTTGCCATGGCGAGAGCTGTCAGATCAGACTTTGGGAAGTAATAGATTGACTGCGCGCCGCGCGCGGCAACGTGTGAAACCGCAACGGACAGATTTTCACGCCCGCCACCATTACAGTTATAAAAGCCTTTGAGAACTTCAAACTTGCCGGTTTTACGGTCGGCGGTGATAGAAACATCCATCTCAACTGAGTGGCGTTTCATACCCATTTGAAATTGTTCATAGCGATCATTGGCCATGCGGATTGCATGACCTTCGCCATAAAAGCATGCTGCCATCGCATAGAACGGAAAGACCGAATAATCTTTCGATCCATAACCAACTGTCGAGCCGGTCAGCAGAACGATCTTTTCAACCGGGAAAAGTTTGTTGTTCTTGGCAAGCATTGCCACGGCATTGACGATGCCGGTTGGTGACTGCGTTGCGGTCATCACATGCATTGTTTTTGTGGCTGCATCATACCAGGCATTGCAATTGTCTGGCTCCATCGCACAAGGATCGATGGACTGCGAAAAGCCGTGGCGTTCGAGCACGATCTTATCGGGATTTTTGCGCGCGGCTTCGACTTCATCGGTTATGCCTTTGGCATAGTCCATGGCAATGCCCTGCGTATCCGGCTTTTCTTCCGCCCGATGCAAAGCTTCGATGAAACCGCCGCCGCGATCTTTTCGGATGATCGGTGGAATGGCGATTGCTTTATCCGGCGCATAGGGTGGCCAGACAGGCGTGTTGCCGTCAAACCCGCCTTTAATGCCAGCATCCTGATAGGGTGAAAACACGGATGCATCGTAAGGTGTTTCACCACCAATCCGCACATAGCGCGCAGCACCATAATTCTTTGGTGGCTTGGCTCCGGTTTCTTCACCATAGACAACGACATCATCTTCAAAACGCAGCTGACGTTTTGCGGCATCAAACCGATCAAAATCCTTGTAAATCAGGATAGCAACAGGGTGGCCCAGAATAGGCGGCGTTTCACCCTTCGGCACAAGAATATTGTAGCCGTAGAAACCCTTGCCCATATTGGTGTCTTGCGGAATATTCAGACCTTCACGAACAAGATCTTCCTGAAGCAGCACTTTGTCGGGCTGCAAATCTGCGCCCAGTATAGAAAGGTCAATGCCTTCAAATGTCCGGTCGGCCTTCGTCGCCTTGATCATGAAAGCGTGGCTTTGTTGTTTGGGCCAACCGGGAATATCACGCGCGCGATAATCACGCGCAAAGTTCTTTTGTCCGGTTACTTTACGAACACCATCCCAGCGCGAACGCGCTTTGCCATCCTTGCCGAGCCAGTCGGTTGATGTCGGACCTGAATGCACTTCCAAAGCGTCAGCGGTAGGAACACGTCCAAGCATCACCGTAATGCCGGCAAAGGTGCCAAGCTTGATAAAATTCCGACGTGAAATACCTGACGCCATCGAGCGTGCTCCATACAATACACGGTCCTCTAGAGTGGGGGTCTAGTGGAGCAAATTCATAAAAATCTAAAAGTGGGAGAAGGGTTGAAGGATGAGACTTCCTTCAGAGAACCTCCTCAGACCATACGAGAGAATTTCCCGTATGGCATTTTTAAAGTATCGAAAACGCTTAGTATTCGAGTTCTCTGCGCTGTGCGTGAGGCTTAGCGTCTTCAGGGTTTTCTTTTGCAGCAAGCGCGGAATCTTCCTGTTCTTCAAACAGAACACCGCCAAGGGCTGCAACAAGGATCATGAAGCCGGTGCCAAGCAACCATGAGAGATACCAAGGGCCGTAATCACCAAGGATGATGCCAATAAGGATCGCAATAACTGCGATGATCATCGCCACCACAAACCGCCAGAATACAGTCATCTTGCTCTCCTTAAAATGCGTGGTGCGAGTTTTCGACATGATCAGGATCGACCTTGCCGCGCATCACCCAGAAAGCCCAGCTCGTGTAAACGACGATCAAAGGCATGAAGACAACCGTAAAGCCCAGCATCCACATAAGCGTCAGCTCGCTGGAACCAGAGTTCCAAACCGTGAGGCTATGCGATGGATTGGTGCTTGATGGCATCATGAACGGGAACATTGCAGCACCAGCTGTGCCGATAACGCCAATCCATGCGATGGCACCGAGCCACCAGCCAAGCAATGCCTTGCGTGCAAGCAGTGCCACAAGCCCCAAGGCAACACCAATATAGGTCAGCGCTGGAATGACCCACAGCACGGAATATTCATGGAAGTTGGACAGAAGTGCTCCCGGTGTACGCTCGACCACCTGGTGCAGAGGTGTTTGCGGCACGCCCGGATTTGGACCCTGTACGATCTGATAACCGTCCATGCCCGAAACCCAGAAGCCACCAATCGTGAACAGAACCAGTGCCAGTATGCCACCAAAAAGCGAGGCTTTGCGGGCACGATCTGCGAGATTACCAAGGCCACCGCTCATCAGCATTGCGCCGCCCATATAGATCGACAGTGAAACGGAGAGGAGGCCACACAGGATTGCAAACGGGTTGAACAGTTCAATGAAGCTGCCGGTATAATAGGATGTCATCCGCCAATCGAAGTTGAACGGCACGCCCTGAATGATATTGCCAAAGGCCGCACCAAACACCAGCATCGGCACAAAACCGGAAACGAACAACGTCCAGTCCCACGCATTTCTCCAACGCGGCGATGGCATCTTACTGCGATATTCAAAACCCAGCGGTCTGACGATCATGCTGAACAACAGAACCAGCATGACGATGTAAAAGCCGGAGAACGCAGTCGCATAGACCAATGGCCATGCCGCGAAAATTGCACCGCCGCCCAGAATGAACCAGACCTGATTTCCATCCCAATGCGGGCCAATGATGTTGAGTGCCACGCGCCGTTCTGTATCGGTGCGCCCTACATAACGCAGCAATGTGCCAACGCCCATATCCATGCCGACCATAATGGCAAGGCCCATCAGCAGGATACCAAGCAGCAACCACCATACAAGCTGAAGTACGAGATAAATATCCATGAAATATCTCCCGATTAATAAGCCGCAGCCGGAGCTGGTGCAGTTGCAGGGCCGGTTGTTTCTGATGCATCCGGTCCTTTGCGGATGAAATGCAACATGAGAAACAGCTCGACGATGGCGAAGATTGTGTAAAGCAGGATGAAGCCCGACAGCGACACGATCATATAGGCAACCGTATGCGTCGATGCCGAAAGCCATGTCGGCAAGACTTCATAGACCGTCCACGGCTGTCGCCCGACCTCAGCCACCAGCCAGCCCATTTCACAGGCAATGAATGGTACAGGGATCATCCATACAGATGCCCGCAAGAACCAACGATTATTCTGAACAGTATTGGTCAGCGTGAGAATGAAGGACAGAACAAAGTAGCCCAGCATCAGTAGACCTAGTCCCACCATGACGCGGAACGACCAGAAGATGATCCATACTTCAGGAATGGTATCCTTGGCGGCCTTATCGATATCGGCATCCGTTATGCGCGTGATGTCGCCATCAGGCGCGTAGCGCTGGACGAGAAAGCCATAGCCGAGATCATTCTTATGCAGATCGAACTTGGCGAGTGCTGCGGGATCAGTCGGATTTGAACTGAGAACCTGGATGGCTTCAATCGCCGGGATACCGTTTCGGATACGTGTTTTCGCGCGCTCCTCCAACACATCCGCGGCAGGCACCGTCCCCTCAAGTGAGTGCGTCACGAGAATAGACAGCATTGCCGGTATTTTGACCGCGAAGAGATTTTTCTGCTCGCTTTGCGATGGAAAGGCGATCGCATTGAAAGACATCGGCGCTTCTTCGGTTTCCCAAAGCGCTTCCATCGCCACAAGCTTGGTTGGCTGCGCATGCGCACCAACGAAGCCGAGCGCATCACCAAGGGTCAGAACGCCACCGGTTCCGAGTACACCAAAAAGTGCCGCAATACGGAAAGAACGCTTGGCAACATCCATATGACGATTGCGCAGCATATAAAAAGCGCTGACGCCACAGACAAAGATTGCAGCGGTGACATACCCCGCAAGCACCGTATGCACGAATTTCGCCTGTGCATCCGGGTTGAAGAACATGTCGAAGAAGCTGCTCAGCTCCATACGCATGGTGACCGGATTGAAATCTGCGCCTTTAGGGCTTTGCATGAAGCTGTTGGCCACAAGGATCCACAATGCCGACAGGTTTGAGCCAAGCGCCACCAGATAGGTAACAACCAGATGCTGCATTTTAGTGAGACGGTCCCAACCAAATACCATGAGGCCAAGGAATGTGGATTCCATGAAGAAGGCCATCAAGCCTTCAATCGCCAGCGCCGTGCCGAAAGCATCGCCCACAAAACTTGAATAGAAGGACCAGTTCATACCGAACTGGAATTCCATGGTGAGGCCGGTCGCAACACCCAGCGCAAAGTTAATCAGTAGCAGCTTGCCCCAGAACTGGGTCATGCGGCGATAGACTTCGCGGCCTGTCGTTACATAAACCGTTTCCATAATGGCGACCAGAATGGTCAGCCCCAACGTCAACGGCACAAAAAGAAAGTGATAAAGCGCCGTCGCCGCAAACTGAATGCGTGACAGATCGACTACTAAATCGTTGACCACGACCAGTCCCCCAAATCTGTTCATCACTATCACAGGGCTTTAAGTCTTAAGCACTGGTTGCCTGATAATGGATGAATCAAATAAAATAATACTCTCGTACTATCTATGGCAGACTAAATATTAGTAATTGTAAATTGTATGATTTATTAATGCTGCGAAACGTCGCACCTTGCAATAATGTAAATATTTTTAATATGACTTTTTAAGTTATATTTTAAATCTAACAATTGAACGCGATGATTTAATTGTTAATACAGTCCGTTAGATGGCCGTGGCTAACTTTGTAACTGTTCCTTTTATGCGCTAAAATCGCGATAGACATGGTTAGCTTTATCAAGCTTTTATTGGAATATGCTGTGAACGGTTTTGTGTATTAAATTGATATGATGAAGCAAAAAGCGAAGTGGCCGCTTCGACGGACATCTCAAATCATGCGGGTGCTGTCGAAAGACAAATGAAAACAATTTGGGCCGGACTATTTGGTTGGAAACATCATTCCAACCAAATAGTCCGGCCCAAATTTAAAAACCAAGCTGGGTTGAGTCAGCAACAGTTATTATCGTGAATAAAGCCTAGTAATGAACAGAAAGGCTATCGATAGGCGTTGTCTTTGGCGGCGCGAACTTCGTCAGATTGATACCTTCAACTGCCGAACGATATTCTTCGATGCTTGGTGTACGGCCAAGGATGGCGGACAGAACCACCAGCGGCGTAGATGCCAGTAGGGATTCGCCCTTCTTCTCAGCCGTATCTTCAACAACACGGCCCTGGAAAAGACGGGTTGAGGTTGCAAGAACCGTATCGCCTTTTTCAGCCTTTTCCTGATTGCCCATGCAGAGATTGCAGCCCGGGCGTTCCAAATAGAGAATATTCTCATATTCGGTGCGGTTGGCAGTTTTGGGCTGTATGTCATCAAACTCAAAACCCGAATACTTCTGGAGAATTTCCCAGTCGCCTTCTGCTTTCAGCTCATCAATGATGTTGTAGGTTGGTGCAGCGACAACGAGTGGCGCTTTGAATTCAACTTTGCCCTGTTCCTTTTCGAGGTTCTTGAGCATCTGAGCGACGATTTTAATGTCGCCCTTGTGAACCATGCACGAACCGACAAAGCCCAGATCAACTTTCTTGGTGCCGCCGTAGTATGAAACCGGACGGATGGTGTCGTGGGTATAGCGGCGAGAGACATCAGCATTGTTGACGTCTGGGTCGGCAATCATCGGCTCGTTGATTTCATCGAGATCAACAACGACTTCAGCAAAATACTTCGCGCTGTCGTCTGGCTTCAGCGCAGGCTTTTCGCCGGAGCGGATTTCGAAAATACGAGCATCGGCTTTGTTGATCAGACCTTGCAAGGTCTGTGCTGCATTGTCCATGCCCTTGTCGATCATGATCTGAATACGTGACTTGGCAATCTCAAGCGACTCGATCAGCGTTTCGTCTTCCGAAATACAAATCGATGCCTTGGCCTTCATTTCCGCAGTCCAGTCGGTGAAGGTGAAGGCCTGATCAGCCAACAATGTTCCGATATGAACTTCGATAATGCGGCCCTGGAAGACGTTGTCGCCATGCTGCTTGAGCATCTGCGCCTGTGTCGCATGAACGACATCGCGGAAATCCATGTACGGCTGCATCGTACCCTTGAATGTAACCTTGACCGACTGCGGAATTGGCATGGTTGCTTCGCCGGTCGCAAGTGCCAGTGCAACGGTGCCTGAGTCTGCACCAAAGGCCACACCCTTGGACATGCGTGTATGGCTGTCGCCGCCGATGATGATATCCCAGTCATCCACGGTGATGTCGTTCAACACCTTGTGGATCACGTCGGTCATCGAATGATACGCGCCCTTTGGATCGCGGGCGGTGATGACGCCAAAGTTATTCATGAAGGACATGAGCTTCGGAATGTTAACCTGCGCCTTCTTGTCCCAAACCGATGCCGTATGGCAGCCAGACTGATAAGCACCATCCACCAAAGGCGAAATGACGGTCGCTGCCATCGCCTCAAGTTCCTGAGCGGTCATCAGGCCAGTCGTATCCTGCGAGCCGACGATATTGACCTGCACGCGCACGTCTGAACCAGCGTGCAACACTTTGCCCGGTGTGACGCCGACGGCGTTTCGATTGAATATCTTTTCAACAGCGGTCAGGCCCTGACCTTCAATCGCGATTTCTTTGTTTGGTGCGAAAACTGGAGTAGGCTCTACGCCCAATGTCTGCGCTGCAAATGTCTGGAGCTTCTTTCCGAAGACGATAGCGTAGGAGCTGCCGGCCTTCATGAACTCCATTTTTTGTGGCGTGAAGGAAGACGCAACATCAACCAGTTCATTGCCGCTTTCGTCGCGCAGCTTTTTATTCTTGGCGTCAATCTTCAGAACAGTGCCGGTCTCAACCGAGAACTTCTGTTCGAGAATCGGGTTGCCGTCATTGTTGAGGATCGGTTTGCCATCTTCACCGGTCTTTTTGACCCAGTTTTTCAGGTTGATGCCGATGCCGCCGGTTACGTCAACGGTCGTCGCGAAAATCGGTGAAATACCATTGGTGCCAGCGACAATCGGAGCGAAATTGACAAAAGGCACGTAAGGGCTTGACTGCTTTCCAGTCCACAATGCCACGTTGTTCACGCCCGACATGCGTGATGAGCCAACGCCCATCGTGCCCTTTTCGGCGATCATCATAACGCGTTTGTCAGGATGCTGCTTTTGCAGCGCTACGATTTCTTGCTGTGCTTCTGGCGTAATCATGCACTGGCCATGCAACTGACGGTCGGAGCGCGAATGCGCCTGATTGCCTGGCGACAGAAGATCGGTAGAAATATCGCCTTCAGCAGCGATAAAGGTCACAACCTTGATTTCATCGTCAACGTCAGGGAGCTTGGTGAAGAACTCTGCCTTGGCATAGCTTTCGAGAACGTCTTTCGCGACTGGATTTCCTGCCTTGTAGGCGTCACGCAGACGGAACATATCCGCGTCGTAAAGGAAAACCTGCGTCTTAAGGACATTGCCAACTTTCGCTGCAATCGAAGCGTCATCACCGAGCGCAACATCAAGCAGCACTTCGACCGATGGTCCGCCCTTCATATGCGAAAGCAATTCGAGAGCAAAATCCGGGGTTATTTCTGGGACGATAGCTTCGCCCAGAATGACCTTCTTGAGATACGCGGCTTTCACGCCAGCCGCACTCGTTGTGCCGGGCAGTGTATTGTAGATGAAGAAATTCAGAGCATTCGCGCGGTATTCGCTCGCGCTATCGTCGATCAGAGCAGTGATTTCCGCAGTTAATGCGCCATCATCAATCGGCTTCGGAGCGAGCCCTTGTGTTTCTCTGCTTTTAATTTCAGCGAGGTAATCCAGGTAAAGGGTCATTGCAATCCCAACGTCATGATGGTGTAGGGCGCTGAAGCGCAGCGCTGCCAAACGATAATGTTAATCTGACGGTTTATTATGGGTTTCAGGTACGCCAATCAAGACCACCTGACAAGATACCGCACCATAGCAAAAAGTAGCGTTCAATCACGAATGAGCGAGCTTTCTTTTAGCTTAGGGCGACGAGTGGCCTCATAAACGGTGGGACGGTTCTGTGAAAAAGCATGGATTAGCTGTTCAAATCGCTAGATCTTACAAATGACGTCTAAAACTCGACAAATGTAAAATTCTTATATTGACATTTGTCGATCAATTGTTGATTTTTGTCATGCGTGGTCAAGGAGGATACCGTGCAGACGCTATTAAAAGTAGAGAGCTTGAAAAAATCGTTCGGCGGTGTTGCAGCACTTCGCAATGGCCAGCTGGAACTGCGTGCAGGCTCGGTCCATGCGCTGTGCGGTGGTAATGGCGCAGGCAAATCCACGTTCCTCTCCATTCTGATGGGTATCCAGCAGCGCGACGGCGGCAAGATCTGGCTGCGCGGTGAAGAGGTTCAGTATTCGACACCTGCGGAAGCGCTGAAATCCGGCATTGCGATTATCGAGCAGGAGCTGAGCCCTGTTCCGCATATGAGTGTCGCAGAAAATATCTATCTCGGTCGCGAGCCTTCAACGCGATTTGGTGGTATCGATTTCAAGAAGATGAACAGTGAAGCGCAGGCGCTTTTGGATCGTCTGGAGTTCGACATTCGCGCGACACAGGTGATGAGCCAGTTGTCCGTTGCGCAGATGCAGCTCGTGGAAATCGCCAAGGCGTTCAGTCACAATGCTGATGTGATCTTCATGGATGAGCCGACATCGGCCATTGGTGAAAAGGAAGCGCAGCACCTGTTTAAGGCAGTCGAGCGTCTTAAGGCTGAAGGCAAGGGCATCGTTTATGTCTCGCATCGCTTGTCTGAGATTTTCCAGATTGCAGATTCCTATACGGTTTTCCGCGACGGCGGTTATGTCG
>Ga0308165_1001595_pt1 | contig 30971 bp, 23 predicted proteins | sample PhyWR2_FD_201032 | JGI IMG/M metagenome (GOLD analysis project Ga0308165, IMG submission 201032) | Phyllosphere microbial communities from UC Gill Tract Community Farm, Albany, California, United States - DLSLW.R2 | ecosystem: Host-associated > Plants > Phyllosphere > Unclassified | place: USA... | reverse complement strand
ATTCGGGCGGCGCCAACCTGCCCAACCAGGACGAGGTCTTCCCCGACCGCGAGCACTTTGGCCGCATCTTCTACAACCAGGCCAATATGTCGGCCCAGGGCATTGCGCAGATCGCCGTGGTCATGGGCTCCTGCACCGCCGGCGGCGCCTATGTGCCGGCGATGAGCGATGAGTCCATCATCGTGAAGAACCAGGGCACGATTTTCCTCGGTGGCCCACCGCTGGTGAAGGCTGCGACCGGCGAGGTGGTGAGCGCCGAAGACCTGGGCGGCGGGGATGTGCACACCCGCCTGTCGGGTGTGGCCGACCACCTGGCCGACAACGACACCCATGCGCTGGCGCTGGCCCGCAAGGCCGTGAGCCATCTGAACAAGGCCAAGCAGCCCCATGCCGCGGACAAGGCGCCGCAGGCACCGGCCTACCCGGCCGATGAGCTGTATGGCGTGATTCCCGTCGATACGCGCAAGCCTTTCGATGTGCGCGAAATCATCGCCCGCATTGTCGATGGCAGCGATTTCGACGAGTTCAAGGCCCGCTTTGGCGCCACCCTGGTCTGCGGCTTTGCCCGGGTCGAGGGCATGGAGGTCGGCATCATCGCCAACAACGGCATTCTGTTCAGCGAATCGGCCGTCAAGGGCGCGCACTTCATCGAGCTGTGCTGCCAGCGCAAGATTCCGCTGGTCTTCCTGCAGAACATCACCGGCTTCATGGTGGGCCGCAAGTACGAGAACGAGGGCATTGCCCGCCATGGCGCCAAGCTGGTGACGGCGGTGGCCACGGCCAGCGTGCCCAAGTTCACGATCATCATCGGCGGCAGCTTTGGCGCCGGCAACTACGGCATGTGCGGCCGGGCCTACAGCCCGCGCTTCCTGTGGATGTGGCCGAACGCACGCATCAGCGTGATGGGCGGCGAGCAGGCGGCCAGCGTGCTGGCCACGGTCAAGCGCGATGGCATCGAGGGCCGGGGCGGCGCCTGGACGGCGGAGGAGGAGGAGGCCTTCAAGGCACCCATCCGCCAGCAGTACGAGGACCAGGGCCACCCCTACTACGCCTCGGCACGCCTGTGGGATGACGGCGTCATCGACCCGGCCGATACCCGCCGCGTGCTGGCGCTGGGCCTGGCAGCCACCCGCAATGCACCGATCGAAGACACCAAATTCGGCGTCTTCCGCATGTAATGCCCTGAGACAGAGAGGACACCATGAAAAGCACATTTCTGACCGTCGAAGCCGCTGGGCCGGTGGCCACCATCACGCTGACCCAGCCCGATGTCCGCAATGCCTTCAGCGACGAGGTGATTGCCGACATCACCCGCGCCTTCACCTGGGTGGGGGCGCAGGCCCAGGTCCGCGCCGTGGTGCTGGCCGCCGAAGGCCCGGCCTTTTGCGCCGGCGCCAACCTGAACTGGATGCGCGCGATGGCCGATTACACCCGTGAGGAGAACCTGGTCGATGCCGGCAAGCTCGCCGAGATGCTGCACGTGATCTACACCTGCCCCAAGCCGACGATCGCGCGGGTGCAGGGCGATGTCTACGCCGGCGGCATGGGTCTGGTCGCTTGCTGCGACATGGCGGTGGCGGCCAGCCATGCCGGTTTTTGCCTCAGCGAGGTGAAGATCGGTCTGATCCCGGCGACGATCAGCCCCTATGTGATCCGCGCGATGGGCCCGCGTGCGGCGCACCGCTACTTTCTGACCGGCGAGCGCTTTGACGCCGCTGAAGCACTGCGCACCGGCTTCGTGCACCAGGTGGTGGAGGCCGAGGCGCTGGACAGCGCCGTGGACGGCCTGCTCAAGCACCTGCTGAGCGCCAGCCCGGCAGCGGTGCAGGCCTGCAAAAAGCTGGTGCTCGATGTGGCCGGCCGCGAGGTGGACGAGGCGCTGATCGCCGAGACGGTGGCCGGCATTGCCGATATCCGCGCCAGCGCCGAAGGCAAGGAAGGCGTGCAGGCATTCTTGAACAAACGCAAACCCAGCTGGCTGGAAGGCTGAAGTACGCATAACGCGGCCTTGGATGGCAGACAGCAAGCAGGCGTTGGCGCTATAAACAGCGCGTTTGCTGACTGGCACTGAGGAGCCCCACCATGGATACCTGGAACACCATCGTCAACTGGCTGCACGGCATGGGCCTGCATCTGGACAAGGACACCGCCCAAACGGTGGGGCAGGCGGCCGACCAGGTCGGCCAGGTGGCCGGCCAGATGGGCCAGGCCATGGCGCAGTGGGACTGGGGCCAGCTGATGGCCCTGGCGGCCGCGCTGGGCTGGGCCAGCGGCTTTCGGCTCTATGCGGTGGTGTTTGTGACGGGCATGCTGGGCGCGACGGGCGTGCTGCACCTGCCCGGCGGGCTGACGGTGCTGCAGCAGCCGGTGATCCTGGTCATCAGTGGCGCGCTGCTGTTTGTCGAGTTCTTTGCCGACAAGATTCCTGGCGTGGATTCGGTCTGGGATGTGGTGCAGAGCGTCGTGCGCGTGCCCGCTGGCGCGGCCTTGGCCGCCAGCGTGTTTGGTACCGACAACGCGACGATGGCCACGGCGGCCGCCTTGATGGGCGGCACCCTGGCGCTGAGCAGCCAGGTGGCCAAGACCACCACGCGCGCGGCGATCAACACCAGCCCGGAGCCGTTCTCCAATTGGGGGGCGAGCCTGCTGGAAGACGGGGTGTCGGTCGGCGCAGTGTGGCTGGCCATCAACCACCCGCTGGTGTTTGCGGTGGCGCTGGCCGTGGTGCTGGTGCTGATGTGGGTGATGACCTGGGCGCTGTGGAAGTTTTTGCGGGCTGTGGTGCGCCGGATTCGCCGGTGGCTCGGCCATGAAGAGCCGGTGGCCCTGGCCGCCACCGGCGCGGATCACCAACGATATTGACCCAGGGCTTGCGAAGGCGGGCCGGGGACAGGGAAGAAGACTGAGGAGATTGTTGTATGTTCTCGAAAATTTTGATCGCCAACCGTGGTGAGATTGCCTGCCGCGTCGCCGCTACCGCCCGCCGCATGGGCGTCAAGACCGTGGCCGTGTACTCTGATGCCGACGCCCATGCCAAGCATGTGGCCGCCTGCGACGAGTCCGTGCACATCGGTGGCAGCGCCCCCAAGGACAGCTACCTGCGCTGGGAACGCATCATCGAGGCCGCCCAGGCCACGGGTGCCCAGGCCATCCACCCCGGCTACGGCTTTCTGAGCGAGAACGAGGACTTTGCCGCCGCTTGCGCCGCTGCGGGCCTGGTCTTCATCGGCCCGCCTGCCAGCGCCATCCGGGCAATGGGCCTGAAGGCCGAATCCAAGCAGCTGATGGAAAAGGCCGGCGTACCCCTGGTGCCGGGCTACCACGGCGCAGGGCAAGACCCGGCCCTGCTGCACAAGGAGGCCGACCGCATCGGCTACCCGGTGCTGATCAAGGCCAGCGCCGGCGGCGGTGGCAAGGGCATGCGCCTGGTGGAGAAGAGCGAAGACTTCGCCGCCGCGCTGGAATCCTGCAAGCGCGAGGCCATCAACAGCTTCAGCAATGATGCGGTGCTGATCGAGAAATACGTGCTGCGCCCGCGCCATATCGAGATCCAGGTGTTTGGCGATACGCAAGGCAACTGCGTCTACCTGTTCGAGCGCGACTGCTCGGTGCAGCGCCGCCACCAGAAGGTGCTGGAAGAGGCTCCGGCACCCGGCATGACGGCTGCGCTGCGCCAGCAAATGGGCGAGGCGGCGGTGGCAGCGGCCAAGGCCGTGGGCTATGTGGGTGCGGGCACGGTGGAATTCATCGTCGAGCAGCCCGGCGGCTACGACCAGCCCGAGGCGATGAAGTTCTACTTCATGGAAATGAACACGCGCCTGCAGGTCGAGCACCCGGTGACCGAGGCCATCACCGGCGAGGACCTGGTGCAGTGGCAGCTGCTGGTGGCCAACGGCCAGCCGTTGCCCAAGCAGCAGGCCGAGCTGAAGATCAGCGGCCACGCGATCGAGGCGCGTATCTGCGCCGAGAACCCGGACAACAACTTCCTGCCCGCCACCGGCACCTTGCATGTCTACCGCAAGCCCGACTGCAGCAGTTTTGCGATCAGCGATGTGCGCATTGACGATGGCGTGCGCGAAGGCGATGCCATCAGCCCGTTCTACGACAGCATGATCGCCAAGCTCATCGTCCATGGCGCAGACCGCGCCCAGGCGCTGGCACGGCTGGATGCGGCGCTGGCGGCCGTGCGCATCGTCGGCCTGCAGACCAATGTGCAGTTTCTGCGCCATATCCTGGCCACGCCCTCGTTTGGCCAGGCCAAGCTCGATACGGCACTGATCCAGCGCGAAGAGGCGCTGCTCTTCAAGCAGCGCGGCCTGGGCCTGGATACCGCTGCGGCCGCTGCCGTGGTGGCCGAGCTGCTGCAGGAGCGCGCTACCGAGAGCAACGACCCCTTCAGCCGCCGCGACGGCTGGCAATCGCATGGCGTGACCGAGCGCCGTTTTGACTTTGAGTTTGGCGGCGACAAGCTGCAGGCGGCGCTGCGCTACGAGGCCGGTGGCCTGGTGCTGACGGTGGGCGATGCCACCGGCCCGCTGCAGTTCAGCCCCAACGGCGAGCTGGTGGAGCTGCAGTTCAACGGCCAGCGCGACCAGGTGCAGACCTGGCAGCAGGGCGAGGTGGTGCATGTGTTTGCGCCGCGTGGTGCGGCCGAGATCACCGCCATTGATGCGCTGGCCCATGCCGGTGATGCCGGCAGCGAAGGGGGGCGCCTGACGGCGCCGATGCCGGGCAAGGTGGTGTCGTTTGCGGTCAAGGCGGGCGACAAGGTCAGCAAGGGCCAGCCGCTGGCGGTGATGGAGGCAATGAAGATGGAGCACACGATTGCCGCCCCAGCCGATGGCGAGGTGCTGGAGCTGCTGTTTGCACCCGGCGACCAGGTGACCGAAGGCGCCGAGCTGCTCAAGCTGCAGGTCGCTGCGTCCTGACGTATGCGCCTCTGCGCTGTCTGTGACGGCGCTGCGCTGCTTTCTGTGCTGAAATGCCGGCCATGAAAATTCTCGTCTACACCGACAGCGATGCGCTCCAGCCCTGGCTGGACGCGATTCGGCTGCACCTGCCCCAGGCGGACGCCAGCGGCTGGACCCCGGGCATGGCCCAGGCCGACTACGCGCTGGTCTGGAAGCCGCCGCAGCAGCTGTTGGACGAGCAAGGCGCGGGCCTCAAGGCCATTTTCAACATGGGTGCCGGCGTCGATGCGCTGTTCGCGCGCCGGCTGCCGCCTGGCGTGCCGGTGCTGCGGCTCGAAGATGCCGGCATGGCCGTGCAGATGGCCGAGTATGTCTGCCATGCGGTCATCGACCATTTCCGCGACCTGGCGCCGTACCGCGCCCAGCAAAGCGCCGGCGTCTGGGCACAGCAGCCCTTGCGCTTGCGCAGCGATTTTCCCGTCGGTGTGATGGGCCTGGGTGTGCTGGGCGAGCGCGTGGCCCGGGCGGTGGCGCAGTTTGATTTTCCGGTGCGCGGCTGGAGCCGCTCGCCCAAGCAGATCGCTGGTGTGGACTGCTATGCAGGCAGTGCCCAACTGCCGGCCTTTCTGCGTGCCACACGCATCCTCGTCAACCTGCTGCCGCTGACCCCGCAGACCGAGAACATCATCGACGCCAGCCTGCTCGCGCAGCTGCAGCCGGGCGCCTATGTGATCAATGTGGCGCGCGGCGCGCACCTGGTCGATGCCGACCTGCTGGCGGCGCTGGACAGCGGCCAGGTCGCTGGCGCCACACTGGATGTGTTCCGCAGCGAGCCGCTGCCCGCCGGGCACCCGTTCTGGCAGCATCCGCGGATCCGCATCACCCCCCACAGCTCCGCCCGCACCTTGCCCGAAGAGACCTTGCAGCAGATCCTGCACAAGCTCCAGGCCTTTGCCGCCGGAGAGAAGCCTGGCGGCATGGTCTATGCCGATCGCGGATACTGATTCCGCCCCCCGTTTTTGAGAAATACTCCAGGAGACGCCCCATGGCCCGCTACCCCCAACGTGTCCAATTGATTGATGTCGGCCCCCGTGACGGCCTGCAGAACGAGAAATCGCCAGTGCCGGCCGCCGTGAAGATCGAGCTGACCCACCGGCTGCAGGAGGCAGGCCTGACCGAGATCGAGGTGACCAGCTTTGTCAGTCCCAAGTGGGTGCCTCAGATGGGCGATAACGCCGAGGTGATGGCGGGGCTGGCGCGCAAGGCCGGTGTGCGTTATTCGGTGCTGACCCCGAACCTGAAGGGCTATGAAGCGGCCGTGGCCTCCCAGCCCGATGAGATCGTGGTCTTTGGCGCGGCCAGCGAGGCCTTCAGCCAGCGCAACATCAACTGCTCGATTGCGGAGAGCATCGAGCGCTTTGCCCCCGTGGTGGTCGCGGCCAAGGCTGCCGGCATTGCCGTGCGTGGCGCGATGAGCTGCACCGTCGGCTGCCCCTATGAAGGGGAGATTGCGCCTTCGCGCGTGGCCTACCTGGCCGAGCTGATGAAGGGCATTGGCGTGGAGCGCGTGGATGTGGCCGACACCATTGGCGTGGGCACGCCGATCAAGGTGCAAAAGGCGCTGGAGGCCACGTTGCAGTATTTCGATGTTGACCATGTCAGCGGGCATTTCCACGACACCTATGGCCAGGCGCTGCCCAACACCTTGGCCTCGCTGGAGCTGGGCATCTGGAACTTCCAGTCTTCCATCGCCGGCCTGGGCGGCTGCCCCTATGCCAAGGGCGCAACCGGCAATGTCGCCACCGAGGACCTGGTCTACATGCTGCAGGGCATGGGCATCGAGACCGGCATCGATCTGGACAAGCTGGTCGATGCAGGCATCTACATCAGTGACTTCCTGCAGCGCAAGCCCAACTCGCGCGTGGCCGTGGCACTGATGAACAAGCGCGCGGGCTGAAGGGCCGAGGCGGGGGCGCGAATGTCCGGGACGCGAATGCCCGGGGCGCTGCAGCCGGGGGCGCAAGCCGGCACAATCATGGCTTAACCAGGAGTCAAACCATGTGTGGAGCGGAATTGCTGAGCCTGCCCGAAGGGGTGCAGCGGGTAGCCAGGGTGCTGCAGGACCAGGGCCATCCGCATGGGCCGCAGATGCTGGAGGTCTCAGCGCGCACAGCCCAGGAGGCTGCCTATGCGCTGGGCATTGCATTGGGCCAGATTGCGAAGAGCATTATTTTTCGCCGCAAGAGCGATGACGCCTGCGTGCTGGTCATTACCTCGGGCGATTGCCGCGTGGACGAGGCCAAGGTGGCCGCGCTGGTCGGCCCGGTAGGCCGTGCGGATGCGGACTTTGTCAAAGCCCGCACCGGCTTTGCGATTGGCGGTGTCTCGCCGGTCGGCCATCTGAGCAAGCCCGTTACTCTGATTGACCGCGAGCTGTTCCGCTTTGAACAGATCTGGGCTGCAGCAGGCCACCCGAATGGCGTGTTTGCGCTGGCGCCAGCCGATCTGCAAGCGCTGACCGGCGCGCCGGTGGCCGATGTGGTCAAGGAGGCGGCATGACAGAGCAAGCGGACAAGCCGGTGGAGTTGCCTGTGGCCTCGCCCGCGCCGCTGGCAGCGCGCACCAAGCAGGTCCGGGTGACCGGTGCCTTTGCGGCCGGTTACGCCGATGTGGTGCCATCGCCCTGTGTGTCACTGTGCAAGATGAACGCGGACCGCAGCCACTGCATCGGCTGCTACCGCTCGATTGACGAGATCCGCGCCTGGTCCAAGGCCGATACCGCCGAGCGCCAGCAGATCTGGCTGCAGGCACTGGGCCGTGCGGGCCTGGGCAGCAATGGCCGGCCCTTGGTGCCGGCGGTGTGACCGGGGTGCGGTATGAAAACCATCGATTTCTACCTGGACTTTGTCTCTCCCTATGCCTGGCTGGCCTTTGATGCGCTGCCCCAGGCCTTGCAAGGCCATAGCGTGCATGTGCGCTACCGGCCTGTGCTGCTGGGTGCGTTGCTGCAGCAGCATGCCAATCCCGGGCCGGCCGGCATCGCCGGCAAGCGCGAATGGACCTACCGCCACGCCAGCTGGCTGGGCCACCGGCAGGGCTGCGGTCTGCAGATGCCCGCCCAGCATCCTTTCAACCCGTTGCCGTTGCTGCGCCTGGCGCTGCGTACAGCGCAGGGCGGCTGTATCAACCGCTTCACGGCCGACGCCATCTTCCGCCATGTCTGGCTGGGAGGGGCCGACGCGCTGGATGCGCAGCGCCTGCAGGCGCTGGAGCAGACACTTGCCGAGCAGCTGCGCGCTGGCGATGCGGCCGAGCAGGAGGCCAAGCAGGCCTTGCGCAGCAATACCGACGCCGCAGTGGCCGCCGGCGTGTTTGGCGTGCCCAGCATGGTGCTGGATGGCAAGCTGTTCTGGGGTTTCGATGGCTTGCCGATGCTGAGTGCCTACCTGAACGGCGATGCCTGGTTTGCCGATGGCCAGTGGGATGCGTCGGCCGACCGTCCTTCCGGATTGGCCCAACGCTGATGTCCGGCTTCTGAGTCGCTGCAAACACCTTTTCCCGTGGATTTGCCAGCCCTGGGACTTTCCCTTGGTTGCTGCTGCAGTGCAGCGATTTTCCACATAGCAAAACCTTTTCTGCGGGTTGCGCTGGATTTTGTCAGCGAATTGTCAGCAGCTTGCAAGCTAGTGTTGGAAAACCGTCAGACTTGGGTCAGCGCTTGCTTGAAGAATGCAGTGTCCGCCAAACAAAAGTGCGGCAACACTACAAGGAGACAACAGCATGGCAACCAGTGCAGCAGCACGGCCGATGACCAAGGAGGAGCGCAAGGTCATCTTTGCCTCGTCACTCGGCACCGTTTTTGAGTGGTACGACTTCTATCTCTACGGCTCGCTGGCGGCCATCATCGCCAAGCAGTTCTTCTCCGGACTGGACCCCACCTCCGCCTTCATCTTTGCGTTGCTGGCCTTCGCTGCCGGCTTCATCGTGCGCCCCTTTGGCGCGCTGGTGTTCGGCCGCCTGGGCGACATGATCGGGCGCAAGTACACCTTCCTGGTCACCATCTTGCTGATGGGCGCCTCCACCTTCATCGTCGGCATCCTGCCCAACTACGCCAGCATTGGCGTGGCAGCGCCCATCATCCTGATCGTGTTGCGCATGCTGCAGGGTCTGGCGCTGGGTGGTGAATACGGCGGTGCCGCGACGTATGTGGCCGAGCATGCCCCCAACGGCAAGCGCGGTGCCTACACCTCGTGGATCCAGACCACGGCCACCCTGGGTCTGTTCCTGTCGCTGCTGGTGATTCTGGGCACGCGCACCGCGATGGGCGAGCCTGCGTTCAATGACTGGGGCTGGCGCATTCCGTTCCTGGTGTCGATCATTCTGCTGGGCGTGTCGGTGTGGATTCGCATGACCCTGTCCGAATCGCCTGCGTTCCAGCGCATGAAGGCCGAAGGCAAGACTTCCAAGGCGCCGCTGAAGGAATCGTTCGGCCAGTGGAAGAACCTGAAGATCGTGATCCTGGCACTGGTAGGTTTGACCGCTGGTCAGGCCGTGGTCTGGTACACCGGCCAGTTCTATTCGCTGTTCTTCCTGACCCAGCAGCTCAAGGTCGACGCCGTGACCGCCAACCTGATGATCGCCGTGGCCCTGCTGATTGCAACGCCCTTCTTCGTGATCTTTGGCTCGCTGTCCGACAAGATCGGCCGCAAGCCCATCATCATGGCGGGCTGCCTGCTGGCCGTGCTGACCTACTTCCCCGTGTTCAAGATGCTGACCGAAGCGGCCAACCCCGATCTGGCAGCAGCGCAAGCGAGGAACAAGGTGGTGGTGGTGGCCAACCCGGCCGAGTGCTCGTTCCAGTTCAACCCGACGGGGACGTCCAAGTTCACCAGCTCCTGCGACGTGGCCAAGCAACTGCTGGCGGCCAATTCGGTGAGCTATGAAACCGAGGCGGCACCAGCGGGCACAACGGCGGTCATCAAGATCGGCAACGACACCATCCCCAGCTATGCAGCGGTGGGCCTGAGCGGCGACGATCTGAAGGCCAAGGATGGCGCGTTCAAGAAGGCTGTGGCGGAAACGCTGGCCAAGGATGGCTACCCCACCAAGGCCGATCCCTCCAAGATGAACAAGCTCTTGACGGTGGTACTGCTGACCTACCTGGTGCTGCTGGTGACCATGGTGTACGGGCCGATTGCCGCGATGCTGGTGGAGATGTTCCCGACCCGCATCCGCTACACCTCGATGTCGCTGCCCTATCACATCGGCAATGGCTGGTTCGGTGGTTTGCTGCCCACGACGGCCTTCGCGATCGTGGCCCAGACCGGCAACATGTACAACGGTCTGTGGTACCCGATCATCATCGCCGGCATCACCTTCGTGATCGGTACCTTGTTCGTTCGCGAAACCAAGGATGTCGATATTTACGCCGACGACTGACCCGCGCAACTGCGAGCAGGCCCCGGTTATCTGCACTGCGTGATACCCGAGGCCTTCACCTCCCCACAGCACCTCCGGGTGCTGTTTTTTTTGCCCCTTTCCGGCTCTCATGGTTAATACCAGGGTGTGTCATCAAAGTGTGGTAGCGATGCGTCACTCTCTCAAAATCTGCGCGATGGAAAGCACGATAAATGGGGTCTGCCGCCTAGAATTAACAATATGTGACGGGCCGAATACTGCTCTGTGCAAACGCTATCAGCACCGTCCAACCATTTTTAATGACTACATCCCCGAGGACACTATGCGCTCACTGAATCGTTTGATGATTGCCACCTTGGCCGTTGCTGGCTCTACCGCTGCACTGGCTCAAAGCAGCGTGCAGGTTTATGGCCGTGTGAATACCTCGGTGGAGCGCCAGAAGGTGGGCGATGTCTCCACCACCGGCCTGTTCAACAACGCATCGCGTATCGGCTTCCGTGGCACGGAAGACCTGGGTGGCGGCCTGAAGGCTGGCTTCGTGCTGGAATCGGGTTTCAACTCGGACGACGGCTCGGGCACCGGCTCCGCAGGTGGTCTGACCTTCCGCCGCCAGAGCGAAGTGAACCTGGCTGGCAACTTCGGTATGCTGCGTCTGGGCACCTTCACCTCCGAGTCCTACTATGCGGTGGCCGACTACGGCGTGCTGGACCAGCCCAACCACGACACCGGTTCGCTGTCGGATGCGCTGTACACCTACGTGATGCGTGACTCCAACAAGATCGCCTACCGCACCCCCGTGTTCCTGGGCGGCCTGACCATCGAAGGCGCTGCATCGTTCCACGAAAAGGCCGCTGGCACCAATGACAAGCATGGTTACGACCTGGCTGCCAACTGGGAAAGCGGCCCTCTGGCGCTGGGTGCAGGTTTCAGCAAGGTCGGTGGCGACAAGCAACTGGGCCTGCGCGCGCACTACACCATCAATGCCTTCCAACTGGGTGCTTACTACCAACGCTCTGACGAAGAGCTGCGCGGCAAGCGCAACGCGGCCCGCGTGACCGGTATGTACACCGTGGGCGCGTCCGAATTTGTCGCTGGCTTCGGCTGGGCTGGCAAGTGGGACGACGTCAGCAACAGCGGCGCCCGCCAGCTGATCCTGGGCTACAACTACAACCTGAGCAAGCGCTCCAAGCTGTACGCGGGTTACACCAAGGTCGACAACAAGGCCAATGCCAGCTACGCCACCGGCATCTCCGGCGCCGACTTCAGCACCTTCGCTGCAGGTATCCGCCACAACTTCTAAGCAAGCCGGGCGCCCAGCGCGCCTTCCGCTTCACGACCCGCGTTCGAAAGAGCGCGGGTTTTTTTATCGCGGTAATGGTTTCTCGATGAAGGTGTTACCTGTCGCGCGCTGTTGCGCACTGACCCGCATTCGCAAGAACGCGGGTTTTTTATTTTTCGGCATCAATGGGTTTAGCCTGATTCTGCCTACCTCCCACGTTTATCCAAACGGTCTTGCCTGCATTAACCAAACTGCACTTTTTAAAATAGAAAATAACTATTAAAAACCATGTTTGGGTATTAAATATAAATAGCCAGACCGGTCCTCATGTAGAAATCGGCGGTCCTGTCTGGCGATTTCAAAGACTTTCCGTGAGGAGACAACATGCGTGTACTGATTAACCGTATGACCTTGGCCGGCCTGGCCGCTGCCGGCTCGTCTGGGGCAATGGCGCAAAGCAGTGTGGAGATTTTTGGCCGCATCAATACCACGCTGGAACGGCAAAAAACAGGAGATGTAACGACCACCGGGCTGTTCAACAACCGCTCGAGCATCGGCTTTCGCGGTACCGAAGACCTGGGTGGCGGGCTGAGAGCAGGTTTCGTGCTGGAGGCAGATTTCAACTCGGACGATGGGAGCGGCCGTGGAGGCACGGGCATCGACTTCAGGCGCCAGAGTGAAGTGAACCTGTCGGGGCATTTTGGCAGCCTGCGCCTGGGCTCGATGCCTTCCGAATCCTATATTGCCATGGCCGCCCAAGGGGTGATGGGCCAGCCCAACCATGACTTGGGTTCGCTGTCTGATGCGCTCTACTACTACCCAATGCCGGATGCCAACAAGGTGGCCTATCGCACGCCCGTGTTGTGGGGCGGCCTGACGGTGGAGGGCGCGAGCGCATTCCATGAAAACGGAGAAAACAGCGGCAACAAGAACGGCTACGACCTCACGGCGAAGTGGGCCAAAGGGCCGCTGTCGCTGGCCACAGGCGTCACCAAGGTCCACGACAGCACCACGTTGGGCCTGCATGCCCAGTACACCTTTGATGCCTTCCGAATAGGCGCCTACTACCAGCGCACCGATGAAGACCTGCGCGGCAAGCGCAATGCGGGCCGCGTCACTGCGTTGTACAGCCTGGGTTTATCGGATTTGATTGCCGGGTTTGGTTGGGCGGGCAACTGGAGCGGGGTGGGAAGCAGCAGCGCGCGCCAACTGATCCTGGGCTACAACTACCACCTGAGCCTGCGCACCAAGGTGTATGCCGGCTACACCAGGGTAGACAACAAGGCCAACGCCCGGTATGCCACCGGCACCGACGGTGCCGACTTCAGCACCTTTGCGCTGGGCATACGCCACCACTTCTGAGGGGGCGCCCTCAGGCGCCCCGCGCGCCTTCTGCTGCCAGGCCCGCATTCGACAGGATGCGGGCTTTTTCGTGGGGGCAGGGCCTGTGGTCCGGATACATCGTTGACTTGCTAATATCTGTAAATTTGTACAGTGGTTTGCAGGGCTTTGCCGCGAGCTGATTCAGCCGATGAATGAACTCCCTAGAATGGTTGTTCACGATCATTTTGCCCCCACGCAGTCGTGTCAGCCTTCCAAGTCCGGGCTTCCCTGCTACTGAGCCGGGGCCTTGCTTATCCGGTTGCTGGACTGCGCCAACGAATTACTGGATAGCTCATCGGTATGTCTCAGGAAAACATTCGCATCCGTGGTGCGCGTCAGCACAACCTCAAGAATCTGGATCTGGATATCCGCACGGGGGAGTTGACGGTGGTGACCGGGCCCAGCGGCTCGGGCAAGTCCAGCCTGGTGTTCGACACGCTGTATGCCGAAGGGCAGCGCCGCTATGTCGAGACCTTCAGCGCCTATGCGCGCCAGTTTCTCGACCGCATGGACAAGCCTGCGGTCGACAAGGTCGAGGGGGTGCCGCCCGCCATCGCGATTGACCAGACCAACCCGGTGCGCAGCTCGCGATCGACGGTGGGCACGATGACCGAGCTCAACGACCACCTGAAGCTGCTGGTGGCACGCGCCGGCCACCTGTTTGACCAGCAGACTGCGTTGCCGGTGCAACACGACACGCCCGAGAGCATTTACGAGCAGCTGCTGCAGCGCACCCAGGCGGACGACCCGCGCATCGTCGTGACCTTCCCCGTCGAGTTGCCGGCCAACACCAGCGCCGAGCAGCTCGAGCAATGGTTGTCGGCCAGCGGCTTTACCAAGGTGCAGGCTGAGCGTGAGGTTGATGCCGTGCGCCACGCCGCTGCCGTGGACAGCAGCAAGAAAAAGCCCAAGGCCGGCAAGCAGGCCGCGTCGGAGGCGCCCCAGCGGGTCAAGCTGCTCGATGTGGTGGCCGACCGTTTCCGCCTCAGCAAGGCCGAGAAGGCGCGCGTGATTGAAGCCATCGAGGTGGCTTTGAAGCGCGGCAGCGGCCATATGACGGTGTATGCCATCGCCGAGGCGGATGCCGACGGCAACACCGCCGAGCCCGCGCTGTGGAAGTTTTCGTCCGGCCTGCACTGCCCGGAAAGCGGCCTGCGCTACCGCGAGCCGACGCCGTCGATGTTCTCGTTCAACTCGGCCGTTGGGGCCTGCGATGCCTGCCGGGGCTTTGGCCGGGTCATCGGTGTGGACTGGGGCCTGGTGATCCCCAACGACAAGCTGACCTTGCGCACCGGTGTGATCAAGCCGATCCAGACGCCGGCCTGGAAAGAGATCCAGGACGATCTGATGCGCCATGCCGAGGCGCAGGGCATTCCCCGCGATACCGCCTGGGCCAAGCTGACCGAGGCGCAGAAGGACTGGGTCATCAACGGCGAAGAGGGCTACAAGGATGGCAACTGGAGCCGCCAGTGGTATGGCATCCGCCGGTACTTCGAGTACCTGGAAACCAAGTCCTACAAGATGCATATCCGCGTCTTGCTGTCCAAGTACCGCAGCTACACGCCTTGCCCGGTCTGTGGCGGTGCACGTCTCAAGACCGAGAGCCTGCTGTGGCGCGTGGGCTCCAAGGCCGCTGCCGATGCGGCCCTGCCGCCCGCACAGCGCTTCATGCCGCGCGGGGTGGCCTGGAGCCGCGAGCAGCTCGAGGCCCTGCCAGGCCTGAGCCTGCATGACCTGATGCTGCTGCCGATCGTGCGGCTGCGCCAGTTCTTTGCCAGCATGGACATCCGCCGCAGCAACGATGGCGACGCACAGGCGCTGCGGCTCTTGCATGAAGAGATCAGCAACCGGCTGCAGTACCTCTGCGATGTTGGCATTGGTTACCTGACCCTGGACCGCCAGAGCCGCACCTTGAGCGGCGGCGAGGTGCAGCGCATCAACCTGACCACGGCGCTGGGCACCTCCCTCGTCAACACCTTGTTCGTGCTCGACGAGCCCTCGATCGGCCTGCATCCGCGCGACATGGAGCGCATCACCGTCGCGATGAAGCGGCTGCGCGACGCCGGCAACACCTTGGTGGTGGTCGAACACGACCCGGCGGTGATGTTCGCCGCTGACCGCATGATCGACATGGGCCCCGGCCCGGGCGAGAAGGGCGGCCAGATCGTGTTCGACGGCACCACGGCCGAGCTGCGCCATGCCGACACCCTGACCGGCGCCTACCTGGGCGGCCGCAAGCAGGTGGGCATGGGCGCCAAGCGCATGGTCACCGAGAGCACGCCACGCCTGATTCTGGAAGGCGCGACCGAGCACAACCTGCAGAACGTGTCGGTGGATTTCCCGCTGCAGCGCATGGTGGTGGTGACTGGCGTGTCGGGCTCGGGCAAGTCCACCCTGATCCAGGATGTGCTGGCGCCGGCCCTGATGCGCCATTTTGGCAAGCCGACCGAGCTGGCAGGCGCCCACCAGCGCCTGCTGGGGGCCGACCACCTGTCCGATGTCGTCTTTGTCGACCAATCGCCGATTGGCAAGACCGCGCGTTCCAACCCGGTCAGCTATGTGGGCGCCTGGGATGCCATCCGCGAGCTGTTTGCGACGGCGCCGCTGTCGCTGCAGCGCGGATACACCGCCGGCAAGTTCAGCTTCAACAGTGGCGATGGCCGCTGTCCCACCTGTGGCGGTTCGGGCTTTGAGCATGTGGAGATGCAGTTCCTCTCGGACGTCTACCTGCGCTGCCCCGATTGCGATGGCAAGCGCTACCGCGCCGAGATTCTGGAGGTGCGCATCGAGCGCGACGGCCGCTTGATGAATGTGGCCGATGTGCTGGAGCTGACCGTCAGCGAAGCGGCCATCTTGTTCGCCAAGGACCGCGAGGTGATCCGTGCGCTGCAGCCCATCGTCGATGTGGGGCTGGAATATGTGAAGCTCGGCCAGCCGGTGCCCACGTTGTCGGGCGGCGAGGCCCAGCGCCTGAAGCTGGCCGGTTTCCTGGCCGAGGCTGCCAAGAGCGCCTCCAAATCCAAGCAGACCCTGGCGCGCAAAGGCAGCCTGTTCCTGTTCGACGAGCCCACCACCGGCCTGCATTTCGAGGACATTGCCAAGCTGATGCGCGCGCTGCGCAAGCTGCTGGAGGCCGGCCATTCGTTGATCGTCATCGAGCACAACCTCGATGTGATCCGTGCCAGTGACTGGCTGATCGACCTGGGGCCCGATGCCGGCGAAGACGGCGGCAAGGTGGTGGAAGAGGGCACGCCCGAAGAGGTGCGCAAGTCCGGCCGCTCCTACACCGCGCAGGCGCTGCGCGATTACGAAGTGGCGATGCTGGGTGGGCGTACCGACGGCCAGCCCCATGAGGTGCGCGAGCCGCGCGCCGGCTATGCGCTGGAGCGCAGTGCGCCGGCTACCGCAGCCGTGGCGCCCAGCGACAGCATCCAGATCATCAATGCCAAGGAACACAACCTGAAGAACCTGAGCGTGGACATTCCGCGCGGCAAGTTCAACGTGGTCACCGGGGTGTCGGGCTCGGGCAAGTCGACGCTGGCGTTTGACATTCTGTTCAACGAGGGCCAGCGCCGCTACCTGGAATCGCTGAACGCCTATGCGCGCTCGATCGTGCAGCCGGCCGGCCGGCCCGAGGTCGATGCGGTCTACGGCATCCCGCCGACGGTGGCGATCGAGCAGCGCCTCTCGCGCGGTGGCCGCAAATCGACGGTGGGCACCACGACCGAGGTCTGGCATTTTCTGCGCCTGCTGTATGTGAAGCTGGGTGTGCAGCACTGCACCAAGGATGGTGCGGCGGTGCAACCGCAAACGCCCGAGAGCATTACCGCGCAGCTGATGACGCAGTACCGGGGCCAGCTGATTGGCCTGATGGCGCCGCTGGTCGTCGCCCGCAAGGGCGTCTACACCGAGCTGGCGGACTGGGCGCGGCCCCGTGGCTATACGCATCTGCGCGTCGATGGCCAGTTCCTGCCGACCACGGGCTTTCCGCGCCTGGACCGCTTCAAGGAGCACACGGTCGAGCTGCCGGTGGCCAGCATCGAGATCAGGCCCGAGAACGAGGCCCTGCTGCGCGACAAGCTGGCCACCGCGCTGGAGCTGGGCAAGGGCGTGCTGCATGTGCTGTCGGCCATCGACACGCTGGAGGCGGCGATGCTGGCTGGCAGCGACACGGCAGCCATTGGCCGGCTGCAGGTGTTCTCCACCAAGCGCGCCTGCCCCGTGTGTGCGACCAGCTATGCCGAGCTGGACCCGCGCCTGTTCTCGTACAACAGCAAGCATGGCTGGTGCCCCGATTGCGTGGGCACCGGCGTCAAGCTCACCAAGGACCAGCGCAAGGTCTATGACGACTCGGTGATGAGCCAGGACAACCGGGGCCGCGAGCAGAGTTTTGAAGAACCCGAGGCCGAGGACGTGGGCGAAACCACTTGCCCGACCTGCCAGGGCACGCGTCTCAATGCCACCGCGCGGGCGGTGCTGTTCCATGGCCAGTCGATCTCGTCGATCGCGCGCCTGTCGGTCACCGATGTGCGGCTCTGGATCGAGGGGCTGGCACTGTCGGGCCGCGAAAGCGATATTGCCCGCGACCTGGTGCCCGAGATCCACAGCCGCCTGGCCTTTCTGGAAGAAGTGGGCCTGGGTTACCTGACCCTGGACCGGGGCGCGCCGACCTTGTCGGGCGGCGAGGCGCAGCGCATTCGCCTGGCCGCGCAACTGGGCAGCAACCTGCAGGGCGTGTGCTATGTGCTCGACGAGCCCACCATTGGCCTGCATGCACGCGACAACCACATCCTGCTCAATGCGCTGCACAAGCTGGGCGCCAAGGGCAATACGCTGGTGGTGGTGGAGCATGACGAGGACACGATCCGACGTGCCGACCATGTGATCGACATCGGCCCCAGCGCTGGTAAGCGCGGCGGCCGCCTGGTGGCCCAGGGCACGACCCAGGATGTGATGGACGCGGCCGATTCGCAGACCGGCCGCTACCTGCTGCATGCGATGCGCCATCCGTTCCAGCCGCGCCGCCTGGTGCATGGTGTGGCCGATGCGGTGGCTGTGCCCGCCGAGGAGGCCAAGCCGGTCGCCAAGAAGCGCACCAAGAAGCAGATCGCCGCCGACGCTGCTGCCGCCCTGGCGGCCGACAGCGCCGAGGCCAATGCCGCGCTGGCCGCACCGGCCCGGGCTGATGCGATGGCGCCGTTGCACTGGCTGACGGTGCTGGGCGCCAACCTGCACAACCTGCAGAACGTGGACGCACGCGTGCCGCTCAAGCGCCTGGTCGCGGTGACGGGGGTGTCTGGCTCGGGCAAATCGACCCTGGCGCGCGATGTGCTGCTGACCAATGTTGCGGCCTGGGTCGCCCAGCGCGCGACCAAGGCCGGGCGTGATGACATGGATGCCGGCAAGGCCCCGGCGCTGACGGGCTGCAAGGGCCTGCAGGGTTTTGAAGGCATCGACCGGGTGCTGGAAGTGGACCAGACACCGATTGGCAAGACGCCGCGCTCCTGCCCTGCCACCTATATCGGGTTCTGGGACACGATCCGCAAGCTGTTTGCCGAGACCCTGGAGGCCAAGGCCCGCGGCTATGCGGCCGGGCGCTTCTCCTTCAACACCGGCGAAGGGCGCTGCCCTGCGTGCGAGGGCCAGGGCATGCGGACCATCGAGATGAGCTTTCTGCCCGACGTGAAAGTGCCTTGCGAGGTCTGCCATGGTGCGCGCTTCAATGCCGAAACCCTGGCGGTGACCTGGCGTGGCAAGAGCATTGGCGAGGTGCTGCAGATGGAGGTGGATGAGGCCGTGGCCTTTTTCGCCAGCATGCCGAGCATCGCCCATCCGCTGCAGCTGCTGCAGGATGTGGGCCTGGGCTACCTGACCCTGGGCCAGCCTTCGCCCACCTTGTCGGGCGGCGAGGCGCAGCGCATCAAGCTGGTGACCGAGCTGACCAAGGTGCGCGATGACATCACGCGCCGTGGCAACAAGGCACCCCACACCTTGTATGTGCTCGATGAGCCCACCGTTGGCCTGCACATGGCCGATGTGGACAAGCTCATCCATGTACTGCACCGCTTGGTCGATGCCGGCCACAGCGTCGTGGTGATCGAGCATGACCTGGATGTGATTGCTGAAGCCGACTGGGTGATCGACCTCGGACCGGAAGGCGGCAATGCCGGTGGCCGCATTGTGGCCGCTGGCACGCCTGAAGACCTGGTGCAGGCGGGCACGCATACCGGCAAGGCGCTGGCGCCTGTGCTGGCGCGCTGAGCTGGTGCCGGGCTGCCAGGGCAGGGCGTTTGCTGACAGCGCGCCCGGCCGGGCCTGGGCACAATCGCAGCATTGACCTGCAAGGAGCCCAGAATGCATATAGACCCCCGGCACCCGGAAGCCCCGCCTGTGAAAGACCCCGCCCCGGTGCAACCCCCACCGGTGCCCACGCCTGGCATTCCGTCACCCATCCAGGAGTAGCGCTGGGCATGGCGTGCCCGTGCAGCGGCCACTTGGGCGTATGATCGCGCTCTTTGTGGGTCTACGGGCGGGCGACAACGATGCGCATTTTGCTGATTGAAGACGAGCAGGAGATGGCCGCCTGGCTGGTGCGCGCCCTCAAGCAATCGAATATCGAAGCAGTGCATGCCTCACAGGCTGCGATGGCCACGCGCCTGCTGCCCGATGGCCGCTTTGACGTGGTGGTGCTCGATCTGCAGCTGCCCGACCAGCATGGCTTTGACTGGCTGTCGGCGATGCGAGCGCAGGGCCACCGTGAGCCGGTGCTGGTGCTGACCGCGCAAGGAGCGGTACAGGACCGGGTCGAAGGCCTGCACCGGGGCGCCGATGACTACCTGACCAAGCCATTTGAAGTGGCCGAGCTGGAGGCGCGCCTGGCCGCGCTGCACCGGCGCAGCCAGGGGCGGGCCCAGGCGATGCAGCAATGCGGCTCGCTGCGCTATGACAGCAACCACCGCACTTTCTGGCTGGCCGAGCAGATGCTCGCGCTGACCCCGCGCGAGCATGCGGCGCTCGAAGCGCTGATGGCGCGCACTGGCGCGCCGGTGGGCAAGTCCAAGTTGACAGCCAAGGTCTTCCCGCAGGACAGCAGCGTGAGCCCCGATGCCATCGAGCAGGTGCTGCACCGGGTGCGGCGCAAGCTGGCGGGCGGTGACGTGCATATCGTGACGGTGCGCGGCCTGGGCTATATGCTCGAAACCCTGGTGCCCAAGGGCCCGGGCAGCACACTTTCTTCCTGAATCCGATGCGCCCGCGCCTGCGCTCCTCCAACGGCCTGCGTCTGCGCCTGCTGTGGGTGCTGGTGCCCGTGCTGATGGGCCTGCTGGTGCTTGACAGCTGGCGCGACAGCGTCAGCCTGGCGCGCGAGCTGGAGCGGGCCTATGACCAGAGCCTGCTGGAGCCCGCCCAGGCGCTGTCGGACAACCTGCGCTGGGACAACGACGGCCAGCTGAGCCTGGACGAGCCGCTGCACATCATCTCGATGTTCGAGGTGCTCAGCAGCCGGCGCAAGTTCTTGCGCGTGCAGCTGCAGACGCCCGACGGCACGCAGCAGCGCCTGCTGCTGGGTGCCGCCGAGTTCCCCGAGCCCGCGCATGACCCAGCCGACCCCAGCCGCCCCTTTCGCGCTGCCGACGATGGCACGCGGGTGTCGTATGCCGCCGAGGTGGACCACCAGCCGGTGCGGGTGCTGGCGCTGCTGCGGGTACTGCACGACCAGTCGGGCCAGGAGTGGCGCGTGCTGATCCAGACCGCACAGACCAGCGCCGGCATCGAGCGCACGGTGCGCGGCCTGATGTGGGACAGCCTGCTGCGCGATGGCCGCACCTTGCTGGTCCTGGTGCTGGTGGTGTGGCTGGGTGTGGCCTGGGGCCTGCGGCCGCTCCAGGCGCTGCGCCGGGCGGTGCAGCAGCGCCGCAGCGACGACCTGCAGCCGCTGGCCACCGAGGCCGTGCCCGGCGAGGTGCGGCCCCTGGTCGATGCGATGAACCTGCACCTGGCGCAGCAGCGCGATGCACTGGCCCAGCAGCGCCAGTTTCTGGCCGATGCCTCGCACCAGCTGCGCACGCCGCTGGCCATTCTGAGCACGCAGGCCGGCTATGCGCTGCGTGAGACCGACCCCGACGCCGTGCAGGCCACGTTGCGCAGCATGCTGCAGCAGCTGCAGCGGGGCCGCCGCGTGTCCGAACAGTTGCTGGCGCTGGCCCATGCCAGCCAGCCGGCATCTCCCCAGGCGCTGGACGGCGCGGTCTGCGACGCCAATGCGGTCGCGCGCGAGGTGGTACTGGCCTACCTGCCACTGGCGCTCGACAAGCAGCAGGACCTGGGATGGACCGATGTGCGCGGCCAGGATTTTGAGGGCGATACCGAAGGCGAGACCGACCCGGGCGCGGCGATGGCTGCACCGGTGCAGGCGGCCGCCACCGCCGTCTATGAGCTGCTGGCCAACCTGGTGCACAACGCGATTGCCTACACACCTGCCGGGGGCCGCATCAATGTGTCGGTGCAGCGCGAGGGTGCCTGGGTGGAGATCCGCGTGCAGGACAATGGCCCCGGCATTGCGCCCGAGGACCGCGAGCGCGCCTTTGCGCGCTTCAGCCGCTTGCAGGCCGATGTGGCGTTGGCGCCGGGAGGATCGGGCCTGGGACTGGCCATCGCCCGGGCCTATGTGCAGCGCTTCCATGGCGACTTGCTGCTGCAGGACGGCGATGCCAGCGATGGCGCGGCTGGCCGGGGGCTCACCGCGCTGGTGCGCCTGCCGCTGGCTCCCGATCCGGCCTGAGCGCACTGTCCTTTGCGGGACTGTTTTCGCTAAGTAGATTTACGTATTTTGAGGCGCTGCTTGGCGTTTGGCAGCTGTTTGGCAGCTTCGTTTTCTAGACTTTCCGCGCAAGTTGTAAGAAAAGGAGACGAATATGGGTCAACACAGGTCCACCCTGGCGGGTGTGCAGGGGCGCCGGGCGCCCGCCAAGGAGCGGCCATGAGCACCGGCGGCAAGAGCTACAACAAGGATTACTACGGCGGCGCGCTGATGGTCCTGATCGGTGGCAGCGCTGCCTATGCGGCACAAGGCTACAACATCGGCTCGCTGGCCCACATGGGTCCGGGCTACTTCCCATTTGCGATCGGCGTTCTGCTGGCGCTGACGGGGGTGCTGATCGCGCTGAATGCCAAGAAAAAAGGCCCCGGTGACGATGCGGCACTGGTCGGACACAAGCACGAGATTCCGGATTTCCGGGGTGCGGCCTGCATTATTCTGGGCACCATTGCCTTCTACTTCTGTGGCGAATACCTGGGCCTGCTGCCGGCGACCTTTGCCATCGTGTTCATCTGCGCCCTGGGTGACCGCAGCAACAGCGTGATGGCCTGCTTTGTGCTGGCCATGTCGATGATGATTGTCGCCGTGTTGATTTTCTGGTGGGCGCTGCAGGTGCAGATGCCGCTGGTCAGGTGGGGGATGTAAGCCATGGGACAAGCACTGCAAGACCTTTGGTACGGCTTTGGCATCGCCTTCCAGGGCCATAACCTGATGTGGTCGTTCTTCGGCGTGCTGGTGGGCAACCTGATCGGCGTGTTGCCGGGCATGGGCGCGCTGTCGGCGATCTCGATTCTGCTGCCACTGACCTACACCATGCATCCGGTGCCTGCGATCCTGATGCTGGCCGGTATCTTCTATGGTTCGCAGTACGGTGGCGCGATTGGCGCGATCTTGCTGAACCTGCCATCGCACCCGCCCCATGCCGTGACCTGCCTGGACGGCTACCCGATGACCAAGAAGGGCAAGGGCGGAACCGCGCTCGGCATCACGATGATCTGCTCGTTCTTTGCCGCGTCGGTCGGCATCATCGTGATGATCTTCGCCTCGCCGCTGCTGACCACGATCGCGTTCAAGTTCGGCCCCGCCGAGCTGTTCTCTATCATGCTGCTGGGCCTGCTCGCGGGCTCGACGATGTCGCGCGGCTCGCCGCTCAAGGGTGTGGCGATGACCTTGTTCGGCCTGCTCTGCGGCGTGGTCGGTACCGACGTGAACAGCGGCACCTTCCGCTTCGCGTTCGACCTGCCTGATCTGAGCGATGGCCTGGAGATGGTGGCCGTGGCGATGGGCTTGTTCGGTATTGCCGACTTCCTGCTCAACGTCAACAAGATGAAGGCGATCACCAGCAACACCAAGATGCGCATCCGTGACATGCGGCCCTCGATGGCCGAGCTCAAGGAGGCGTTCTGGCCGATGGTGCGCGGCACCACGGTGGGCACGCTGTTTGGCGCCATGCCCGGCACCGGTCCGACGATCACCACCTTCATTGCCTACGCGCTGGAGCAAAAGGTAGCCAAGGACCCGAGCCGTTTTGGTACCGGCATGATCGCTGGCGTCGCAGCCCCCGAGGCCTCGGCGCACTCGAAGACCCAGGTGGACTTCATCCCGACGATGAGTCTGGGCATCCCTGGCGACGCCGTGATGGCACTGCTTCTGGGCGCGCTGCTGATCCAGGGCATCCAGCCCGGCCCGCAGCTGATCACCGAGCATCCGGACATTTTCTGGGGCCTGATCGCCAGCTTCTGGATTGGGAATGTGATCCTGATGATTCTGAACGTGCCGCTGATCGGTGTCTGGGTCAAGATGCTGGCGGTACCCTACAAGTACCTGTTCCCGTCAGCAATGTTCTTCATTGCGGTCGGGGTATTCACCACGCAGAACAGCCTGTTCCATATCTGGGAGGTGCTGGCCTTTGGCATCATCGGTGCGGTGTTGATGGTGCTGGACTTCTCGGTGGCGCCGATCATGCTGGGCTTTGTGCTCGGCCCGATGATGGAAGAGAACTTCCGCCGCGCGCTGCTGCTGTCCCGGGGTGACATGATGGTCTTCATGCAGCGCCCGATCAGTGCCACCTTTGTCTGCATCAGCGTCTTCCTGCTGGCTGCCGTGACCTGGTCGACCTGGCGCAAGCGCTCCAGCGTGGGCAAGGTGGCGCAGGCCATCGCGCAAGAGACCTCTGGGGCGGGCGTCGTAGCGGCCAAGTAAGCCTCTGCTGCCCCTGCAAAAACCGCTCTCAGGAGCGGTTTTTGCATTTTTACGCTGGCGGAAATCAGCGCTGCAGTTGGGAGAATTCGCGCTCCACATCGGCATGGGCCTGCTGCATCGTGGCCGACGGTGGCGGCCCCATGCGGCTCACGGCTACGGCGGCGATCCATGCAAACACAAAGCCCGGGATGATCTCGTACAGACCCAGCCAGCCAAGCTGCTTCCAGACCAGCACGGTGACAGCGCCAACGATGATGCCGGCCAGTGCGCCGCCTCGCGTCATGCGGCCCCAGAACAGCGACAGGATGATGACCGGACCAAAGGCCGCACCAAACCCCGCCCAGGCATAGCTCACCATGCCCAGCACCTTGGCTTCGGGATTGCTGGCGATGGCAATGGCAATCAGCGCCACGAGCAGCACCATCGCGCGGCCCACCCAGACCAGCTCGCTCTGGCTGGCCTGCTTGCGCAGGAACACGCGGTAGATGTCTTCGGTCAGCGCGCTGGAGCAGACCAGCAACTGGCAGGACAGGGTGCTCATCACCGCAGCCAGAATGGCGGCCAGCAGCGCACCCGCAATCCAGGGGTTGAACAGCTGCTTGGTGATCTCCATGAACACGGTCTCGGCATTGGCGTTCACGGCGGCTGCACCCTCAGGGTGGGCCGCGAAGTACGGAATGCCGATGAAGCCCACGGCCACCGCACCACCCAGGCACAGCACCATCCAGGTCATGCTGATGCGGCGCGCCGCCGGAATGGTCTGCACCGACGAGGCGGCCATGAAACGCACGAGGATATGCGGCTGGCCAAAGTAGCCCAGGCCCCAGGCCAGCAGCGATACGATGCCCGCAACACTGGCACCGCGCAGCAGGTCGAACTTCTCGGCGCTGACGATGGCATGCAGATCCTGCCCCGGCTGCAGCTGGCCCTGCACCGCCAGCCAGGCGATCACCGGTGCCAGCAGCAGCGCGGTGATCATCAGCGAGGCCTGGATGGTGTCGGTCCAGCTCACGGCCAGAAAGCCGCCAATCAGCACATAGGCGATGGTGCAGGCAGCACCCACCCACAGCGCGGTGGTGTAGGGCATGCCGAACATGTTCTCGAACAGGCGCGCGCCTGCCACGACACCGGAGGCGCAGTACAGGGTGAAGAACACCAGGATCACCAGCGCGGTGACGATGCGCAGCACATTGCTGCGGTCCTCGAAACGGTTGGCCAGGTAGTCCGGCAAGGTCAATGCATTGCCGGCGCGCTCGGTATAGAGGCGCAGGCGCCCCGCCACAAAGAACCAGTTGAGGTAGGCGCCGAAAATCAGGCCGACGGCGATCCAGGACTCGGACAGCCCGGTGGCATAGATGGCACCTGGCAGGCCCATCAGCAGCCAGCCACTCATGTCGGACGCGCCCGCCGACAGCGCCGTGACAAAACTGCCCAGGCTGCGGCCGCCGAGGATGTAGTCGGACAGGTTCTTGGTGCCCAGGTAACCGAGCCAGCCGATGGCGAGCATGGCCACCAGGTAGATGGCGAACATGATCGCCGTGGGATCGTTCCAGGAAAATTGCATCACTGAGCCTCCAAGGTGTTTTGGTATTTCGGGTTTGAAGAGCGAGCGCGTTTCTTGGCGAAAAGCCGGGTCCGCCGGTGCCATGGGCTTGGAATGCTCCCCAGACGGAGGCCGTCAAAGAAAGTCGCCACGGGCCTGGGCTGGTCAACGCGCCCGGCCTGCAATATGGCACGGTTGCCCGGTGAAATTAAGCCGGGTTATCTATTTTGATGTGACGATAGGTAAGAAAAAGCCCCTGGCTGGCAGGCCAGGGGCTGACGGCGAAGCAGGCGCTGTGGGAGATCAGGCCGGCAGGAAGCCGTCCACCGACAGGTAGCGTTCGCCGGTGTCATAGGCGAAGCCCAGCACCTTGGCGTTGGGCGGCAGATCGGGCAGTTTCTGCGCGATGGCAGCCAGGGTGGCGCCCGACGAGATGCCGACCAGCAGGCCTTCTTCGCGCGCCGCGCGGCGTGCGTATTCACGGGCGGGCTCGGCATCGACCTGGATCACGCCGTCGAGTACGCTGGTGTCGAGGTTGCGCGGGATAAAGCCGGCGCCAATGCCCTGGATCGGGTGCGGAGCAGGCTGGCCGCCGGAGATGACGGGCGAAGCGGTAGGCTCGACCGCGTAGACCTTGAGCTGGGGGAACTTGGCCTTGAGCACATGGGCCACGCCCGAGAGGTGGCCGCCGGTACCGACGCCGGTGATCAGCACATCCAGGCCATCGGGGAAATCGGCCAGCACTTCCTGCGCGGTGGTGCGCTCATGCACGGCGGTATTGGCGGGGTTCTCGAACTGCTGCGGGATCCAGGAGCCAGGGGTCTGCGCGGCCAGTTCCTCGGCGCGGGCGATGGCGCCCTTCATGCCCTTTTCCTTGGGGGTCAGGTCAAAGCTGGCGCCATAGGCCAGCATCAGGCGGCGGCGCTCAATGGACATGCTCTCGGGCATCACCAGGATGAGCTTGTAGCCCTTGACCGCGGCGACCAGCGCCAGGCCCACGCCGGTGTTGCCGCTGGTGGGCTCGATGATGGTGCCGCCGGGCTTGAGCGCGCCGGACTTCTCGGCATCTTCGATCATCGCCAGCGCGATGCGGTCCTTGATGGAGCCGCCCGGATTGCTGCGTTCGGACTTGATCCAGACCTGGGCGCCAGCGCCGAACAAACGGTTGATACGGACCACCGGCGTATTGCCGATGGTGTGCAGAATATTCTCAACTTTCATGGTGCCTCCAGCAGATCAGGATGAACAAGGGGGTGGAAATTGCCGAACCATTGTGACGCAGTTGATCATTCCATCTGGAATATCAATATGCCTAGGATGTTCTTAGCGTCGCCGGCTGCATTCCTTGACGGGCATCAATACCGCCTCCGGCCATCGGGGCGAAGATGCCTCTGCATGTCATCGCTGTGCAAGGAGGCGGTTTGCTGAGTTTCAACACCACCCTGGTCTTACTGGCCATCTGCTGCGTCAGCCTGTTGCTGGGTTTTTCCTGGCGCGACAAAGGCTGGGCGCCGTGGCTGATGCTGGTATCGGTCTGCGGCCTGCTGGCGCTGATGGCCAGGATCATCTACGACCTGCTGGCGATGGGCTGAGCAGGCCCTGGTTCGCCACCAGGTTCCCTGGCGTCAGGCCGCTGTGCTGGCGCGCGGTTTGGCGCGGCGCAGCGGCGTCTTCCACAGCTCGGCCAGCAGCACACCCAGGATGGTCATCGCGCCGCCGATCCACAGGTAGCTGTGCAACTGCTCCTTGGCCCAGGCCGAGGCGATCAGCGCGGTCAGCAACGGGGTCAGGTTGAAGAACATGATCGAGCGGCTGGGCCCGAGCTTGGCGACGGCCGTCATCCACATCCAGGTGGCAACGATGGATGCCATCGTGCCGGCATAGGCAACCAGATACCAGTTATCGGCATGGAGGCCGACCTTGGGCGAGGCCAGGTAGAACGGCAGCTGCGCGACCATGGCTACCACCATCTGCAGGTAGAGCAACTGCCAGCTGGGCACGCGCGGCATGGCCCAGCGCTTGAGCAGGATGTTGTAGGCCGCATAGGCCAGGCAGGCCAGCAGCATCAGCAGATCGCCCCGGTTGATGCCCTGGTCCAGCAAGGACCCGGGGTGGCCTTCGCTGATCACCAGCACCACACCGGCAAAGGCCAGCACCGAGCCGAGGGCGCCACCGGCCGTCAGCACCTGGCCGAGCAGGCCCACGCAGATGCCCAGCACCACCAAGGGCGACAAGGTCAGGATGATGCCCATGTGCGTGGCGGTGGTGTAGGCGGCGGCAAAGTACGCGCAGCTTTGGTAGACCACCATGCCGAGAATGCCCAGCACCAGGATCTGGCCGGCATGGCCCCGGATGGCCTCGCGGTTGCGCCAGACTGCCGGCAGCAGCACGGGGGTGACCAGCAGCACCGCCAGCACCCAGCGCAGAAAGCCGATTTCAATCGGCGCAATGGCGCCAGCGGCCTGTTTGCTGACAACGGTGTTGCCCGACCAGATCAAGACCGCCAGCAGCGGATACAGGTATTGCATATCTCAAGCATTCAAAAACATCTGGCTGCTATCATCGCCGTGGCGGGTTTAAAGCCTATAGCTGCAATCAGACATTTAAAGCACCAAGCCAGACATATTGCGCGGTGCGGCAGGCAAGGAGGCCGCGATGGCGACAGGCCAGGCACTGAAAATTTACGACGTGGATGCCGAGACGGCGCCCTATCTGGTGCGCTACGACGAGTTTGCCGCCGGCAGTTTTGCCGATGCGCACAGCCACCGGCCCGGCCACCTGAACTACACATCGCATGGCACGATGACCATCGTCACTCAGGGGCGGAGCCTGGTGGCACCGCCGCAGTACGGCATCTGGATTCCGCCGGCGGTGGAGCACAACTGCTATGTGCCGCAAGCGGCCGTCTACCGCTCGTTTTATGTGCAGCCGGCGCTGTGCACAGGCCTTCCCGAGCAGGCCTGCATCATCCGCATCAGCGCCATTGCGCGCAGCATCCTCGCCGATCTGGCACAGCGCGACATACGCCGGCCATCAACGGCCGAGGACCTGCGCCTGGCCGAGGTCATGGTGGACCAGCTGCGGCTGGCGCCGCCCGAGCACAGCTTTCTGCCATCGGCCCAGTCCAAGGCGCTGGTGGCCGTGCTTGATGCCCTCAAGGCCGAGCCTGGCAGCCGCCGCACGATGGCCGATTGGGCGGCTTCGGTGCATATGACCGAGCGGACCTTGGCGCGCCACTGCCACCAGGAGCTGGGCATGGGCCTGGCCGAATGGCGCCAGCGCCTGCGCCACCTCTGCGCGGTGGATGCGCTGGGCCAGGGCCGGACGGTGCAGGAGATCGCCTTTGACCTGGGCTACAGCACGGCCTCGGCCTTTATCGCGATGTTCCAGCGCGCTGCGGGCATGCCGCCCGAGCAGTTCCGGCGCGAGTTCGGCAACGCGGTGGCCGAATAGGGCGGCGGTTGGCCGTTTATCCTGGCAGCGGCCTGCAGTTTTTGCCCGGCTGGCGCGGGCGGCTGCCATTCGGTGGAATAATCACGCTTGTGAAGCCTGCCAGACCGCCGCTGGTGCTAGTGCCGAAAGGCCGCACTGGAGGAACGTCCGGACTGCACAGGACAGCGTAGCAGCTAACGGCTGCCCACCGTGAGGTGAGGATCAGAGCAACAGAGACGAGTCCGGGGGGCGTACCGCAAGGTAAACCACCCGGGGTGAAACGGGCAATCTCTACGCGCAGCAATACCAAGTAGGCCAGCGTTGATGTGGTTCCGCAGAGTTGGCGGGTAGGTAGCGTCGAGCCGTGGTGGTGACACCCGGCCCAGAGTAATGGCGGTCACGCCTGGGGCAACCCGGGTGCACAGAATCCGGCTTATCGGCAGACTTCACACCTGATCGCGCACAGCGGCCACCGATGCCCATCGGTGGCCGTTTTGCTTTCCGCTCAGTCCTTTTTGCGGGCGCGCGGATGGGCCTGGTCATAGACCTGGGCCAGGTGCTGAAAATCGAGCCGGGTGTAGACCTGGGTGGTGGTGATGCTGGCGTGTCCCAGCAACTCCTGCACCGCGCGCAAATCCTGGCTGGACTGCAGCACATGGCTGGCAAAGGAATGGCGCAGCATGTGCGGATGCACCGGCGTGGTCATGCCGGCGACCAGGCTGCGCTCGCGCAGGCGCTGCCAGACGCTGGCGGCCGACAGGCGGGCGCCGCGCACACCGATGAACAGCGCGGCATCGCAGGGCGCGACCTGGTCACGCACGGCCAACCAGGCCTGCAGCGCCACCAGCGCCGCCTTGCCCACGGGCACCACACGGCGCTTGCTGCCCTTGCCCAGCACATGGGCCTCGGCTGCCTCCATATCGATCCAGCCCAGCGCCTGCACGCTGGCAGCGGTATCCAGGCCCACGAGCTCGCCCACGCGCAGTCCGCTGCCATACATCAGCTCGACCATGGCACTGTCGCGGGTCTGCACCCAGGGGTCGCCCTGCGCATGGCTGGCTTCGGAAAAGCGCACCGCATCGTCGACGGACAAGGCCTTGGGCAAGGGCTTCGGAGATTTAGGGGCGCGCACATCCTGCACGGGGTTGCGCTCGACCAGGCCTTCGCGGCCAGCCCAGTTGAAAAAGCCGCGCCAGCCGCTCAGGATCAGCGCAATGCCACGGCCACTGCGGCCTGCGGCATGCATCTGCGCGACAAAGCGGCGGATATGCTGGGGCCCCAGTTGCAGTACCTCGGTGTGGGCCTCGGCGGCCATGGCCGACAGGCGCTGCAAATCCAGCGTGTAGAGCGTGTGTGTGCGCGGCGCCAGCCGCTTTTGCACGCGCACATGCTCCAGGTACTGGAGCATGGGGGCGCTGAGCGCGGCGCTGTCCATGGGCCTAGCGCAGGCGGCAGAGCACGCTGGCGGCAATCTCGCCCATGCGCTCGAGCAGATCGGTGTCCATGTCGGCCTGGAAGCGGGCCGGGTCGGGCGAGCCCAGTACCAGCAGGCCCCAGGCGGGGGTGTCACCCAGGATGGCGCCGTCGCGCAGCGGCAGCAGCACCACCGACTGCACCTGCGCGCTGTCGGGCAGCCAGCCGGCCGGCTCGACGCCGACATTGGGGCCGCAGTAGGGGGTGGACAGCGAGCTCGCAAAGCTGCGCGCATCGGCGCTCACGCCCTGGGCGAAGGGCTCGTTCAGGTAGGTTTCGGCCACATCCCAGAGCCGCAGCGCGACCTGGGGCACCTCGAAGTGCTGCATCAGGCTGTCGGCAATCACCTCGGGCAGCTGCAGCGGATTGCGGGTCTTGACGACATCGCAGGTCCAGTGGTGGATGCGGTCAATCGTGTGGTGGTTCTGGCTGCCGTTGCGCATCATGTCCATGATGCGGTGCTCCAGGCCCTTGATCTTGTCGCGCAGCATCTCGGCCTGGCGCTCCTGCAGG
>Ga0308165_1001594_pt1 | contig 30985 bp, 28 predicted proteins | sample PhyWR2_FD_201032 | JGI IMG/M metagenome (GOLD analysis project Ga0308165, IMG submission 201032) | Phyllosphere microbial communities from UC Gill Tract Community Farm, Albany, California, United States - DLSLW.R2 | ecosystem: Host-associated > Plants > Phyllosphere > Unclassified | place: USA... | reverse complement strand
TGCTTCACACATGTTGCGACAGGCCGATGCCTACTGTAGGAGCGAGCATGCTCGCGATGGAGGCCCGGTCAACGCGGGGTGTCAGGCTTGCCGTGTCATCGTTGACGACCATCGCGACGGTTCGACGCCTCGACGTGCTTCACACATGTTGCGACAGGCCGATGCCTACTGTAGGAGCGAGCATGCTCGCGATGGAGGCCCAGTCAACGCGGGGTGTCAGGCTTGCCGCGTTATCGTTAGCGACCATCGCGAGCAAGCTCGCTCCTACAGGGGGTGGTATCAGAGCAAAAAAAAAGCCGTCTCCATGCAGGGGACGGCCTGGAAAAAGCATGTGGCTTAGCGCGCGGTAATCACTGAGAGCTTGGTGATGCCGGCCCGTTCGATCGAGGCCATCGCTCGTGCCACTTCGCCGTAGTTCACCCCGTCATCGGCTTGCAGTTGCACGCGCACCTGCGGGTCCTTGGCCTTGGCGGCCTGCAGGTTGAATTCCAGCAGGTCGGGCTGGATCTCGTCCTTGTTGATGAACAGCTTGCCGGCGGCGTCGATGCTTACCACCAGCGGGTCCTTTTGTTCGACCGGTGCCACGGCTTCGGTCTTGGGCAGGTTGATCGGGATGGCGTTGGTCAGAAGTGGCGCGGTGACGATGAACACGACCAGCAGCACCAGCATCACGTCCACCAGCGGCGTGACGTTGATCTCGCTCAGCACCTCATCGCTGTCTTGGGTGGAGAAGGCCATATCAGGACGCCTCCTGCACTTTGTGCGTGTTGCCTGGCACTGCCACCTTGCGCGTGCCCGGGTTCACGAGCACGCGGAACGCGCTCTTCTGCGCCAGGCTATAGAAGTCGTGGGCGAAGTCGTCCAAGTCCGCGGCGGTCAGCTTCAGGCGACGCAAGAAGTAGTTGTAGACCAGCACCGCCGGCACGGCGACGGCAATACCGACGCCGGTCGCGACCAGTGCCGCGCCAATGGGCCCGGCCACGGTTTCCAGGCTGGCGGAGCCGGCGGCGCTGATGCCCTTGAGGGCTTCCATGATGCCCCACACGGTGCCGAACAAACCAATGAACGGCGACGTACTGCCGATGCTCGCCACCACCGCCAGGCCAGTTTCAAGCGAGCGGCGTTCGCGCACGATCTGCTGGCGCAGGGCGCGCTCAAGGCGGTCCTGATGATTGATTGCCTGGCTCAGGTCAGCCGCGTGCGGTGCTTCGCCAACCTGGATCGCCGCATAACCAGCCTGGGCCACCCGCGCCGCGGCGCCGGGCTGGGTCTCGGCCAGGGCGGCGGCCGAGTCCAGGGTCGGTGCGGCCCAGAACTGTTTGTGAAAGCGCCGGTCCTGGGCTTTCAGACGACCGAACTGCACGCCCTTGAGCAGGGCCAGGCCCCAGGTCGCGACGGAAAAAACCACCAGCAGCCAGATGACGGCACTTTCGATGGATTCAAGTGGAGAGGCTAGGAGTGTCATGATGGTTTCCCTCTGTGTGGAGCGCGATGCGCACGCCCCTCAAATCGTTAATTGATTTTGAAATCGATGGGTACGCTGACCCAGCCGACCTGGGCGACATCGCCCTGTTTGGCCGGCACGAAACTCCAGCGCTTGACAGCGTTCAACGCCGCGTCGTCGAGTGGCTGGCGACCGCTGCTTTTCTGGATCTGGATCTCCCCCGGCTTGCCGCTCGGCAATACCTGCACGCGCAGCAGGACGGTACCTTCCCAGCCCCGACGCTGGGCCAGCGATGGGTACTCCGGCGCGGGGTTCTTCAGGTACGCGGCGTTGGCTGAAGCCGGCGTCACCGGGGCCGGTGCCGGTGGGGCCGGCGGGGCGGCCACTGGCGTTGGCGGCTGCGGTGGTGCCGGGGGTTGCTCGACGGCTTTTGGCGCAGGCTTGGGCGCGGGCTTGACCACCGGTTTGGGTTTGGGAATGGGCTTGGGCGCGGGTTTCGCGGCCAGCTCGTCGACCACCGGAGGCGGCGGTTCGACCACCGGCGGTGGTGGGGGTGGTGGCTGTTCGACAACCGGGGGAGCCGGTTGTGAAAATTCGATGGTCATCGGCGGGATTTGCGGCGGCACCACCGGCAGGACCGTCGTCGGCTGCTGGCTGATCCAGTAGATCACCGCGCCGTGCGCCAGCAGGGCGAGCGTACCCAGCAGCAAGCCTTCGCGACGGCTCAGCACGCCCTTGGGCGCACGTTGCAAACGCAGTTGATGCAGCGGCACCCGAGGCGCCCGGCCGAGGTCGACCAGCTCGCCGACCGGGGCCTGGCGCCAAAGCGCCTCCGGCATCGCGGCAGTGGTTTGGACGTTGCCCATTACTGACTCCAGTTAAGAAAAAAGCTGTTGAGAGCAAAAGAGCAATTACTGTGCCCAGCCACTCCAAACGCTGCCGGGTGGCGTGGGCGTTGGGGCAGGGGGCCTCGGTGGTGTTCATCACTCGAAGGTTCGCTGCGATTGAGGCAGCAGCGTTGCTGCCCGACTGCTGCTGTAGCAGCAGGCGGGTGTTCAATGTTTGGCGGCGAGCAGGCTGGCGCTGCGTGGTGATTGCGCGAGTACGCCGATCTTTTCCAGCCGGGCGCGGACGATGTTGCGGCTGATGCCCAGGATCCGCCCGGTCTGCAACTGGTTGCCATGGCAGAACCGATAAGCCTCGCGAAATACCGTCTCTTCGATCTGCTCGTAAAGGTTGGGCAGGTTCTGTTCGAACAGTTTGGCCAACGCTTCTTCCAGGCTCGCCGGCGACTGGGAAGGCCCCGAAGCCAATGACGAGCCAGGCGGGCGGGCGCCGTGGTTGCGCATGTCCACCAGGTGCAGATCTTCGGGTTGCACGCGCTTGTTCAGGCACACCAGCAAGGCGTGATGGATGGAGTTCTCCAGCTCGCGGATGTTGCCCGGCCAACTGTGGTCGAGCAGCTTGCGTTCGCATTCCGGGCTCAGGGTGGCGCGGTTGTAGCCCAGGCGCTGGCAATGTTCCTCGAGGAAAAATTCCGCGAGCGGCAGGATGTCGCCCGGCCGCTCGCGCAGTGCCGGCAAGCGGATCGTCGCCACGTGCAGCCGGTAGAATAGATCTTCGCGAAAGTTGCCGGCCACCACCGCATCGGCCAGGTTGACGTTGGTCGCAGACACCAGGCGCACGTTGATCGGGATCGGCGTACGCGAACCCAGGCGCACCACTTCGCGCTCCTGCAACACGCGCAGCAACTTGACCTGCATGTTCAACGGCAAGTCGCCGATCTCATCGAGAAACAACGTACCGCCCTTGGCCGCTTCGAACCAACCGGCCTTGCTGGTGGTGGCGCCGGTGAAGGCGCCTTTCTCGTGGCCGAACAATTCGCTTTCCACCAGGGTCTCGGCGAACGCGCCGCAGTTGACGGCGACAAAGGGCTCGTTACGCCGATGGCTCAAGTTGTGAATGTGCCGCGCCACCAACTCTTTGCCGGTGCCGGTTTCACCCATGATCAGCGCATTGGCGTCACTGGGTGCCAGGCGCTCGATGCGATTGAGCAGTTCCAGCGAGCGTGGGTCCTTGAACACCAGTACGGTGGCCCGCACCGATTTGGTCAACTCGCGGGCGTTGGGATGTGTAATCAGTGCCATGGTGCTATTCCTGTAGCTGAGACCGCCTGAGGATCATGCACGATATTCATATAGATAAAAAAATTCTTAATTCGTCTTTGCTTATGTGTATTTGGAATACGAAAAATCGAGCGGAAAGGGTCCACAAAACCCGGGGCGAGTGCCGCCGTAGCGGCTCAAACCCGCTCTCGAATACGCTCTGCCAGCCATGCGTGTGGTGACGACTACACCGGTAACGCCTCGACGTGATCGCTGCCCACCAGCTCCGTCAGCAACTCGTCCTTGAGCTTGTGCAAGCGTGGGCAATGGCGTTCGCGGGGGTGGGGCAGGTCGACCTGGATTTCGTGCTTGATACGCCCGGGACGCGCGTCCATGACGATCACGCGGTCGCCCAGGTACAGCGCTTCCTCGACGTCGTGGGTCACCATGATCATGGTGCTGCGTTGCTGCACCCAGATGCGTTGCAGCTCGCGTTGCAGGTGCACGCGGGTCAGCGCATCGAGGGCGCCGAAGGGCTCGTCGAGCAGGAGGATTTTCGGCGTGTTGATCAGCGCCCGGGCAATCGCCGCACGCTGGGCCATGCCGCCGGACAACTGATGCGGGTAGGCGTTTTCAAAGCCCTGCAAATTGACCAGCTGGATGTGTTCGGCTACCAGGCGCTGCTTTTCCCGGTTCGGCAGGGGATGGTTCTTCAGCGCCACGGCGATGTTCTGCTCGACGGTTTTCCACGGGAACAGGCGGTGGTCCTGGAACACGATGCCGCGTTCCAGGCTGGTGGAATCGATGCGCTGGCCGTCGAGCAGGATGTCGCCGCTGTACTGCGCTTCCAGGCCGACGATCAGGCGCAGCAGGGAGGACTTCCCGCAGCCGCTGGCGCCGACGATGCTGACGAATTCGCCGGGCTTGACGGACAGGTTGATGTCCTGGAGCACCGTCAGGGGCTTGCCCTCGATGGCGTACTGCTTGCCCAGGCCGCGAATGTCCAGGGAGCCCGGCACATGCGCGGTCTGCCCCAGCCAGTTTTGCTTGAGTAATGCGTTCATGATTGCTTAAGCCTCAACGAGTGTCGCGCCAGCGCAGCATGTGCTGGCTCAGGCGCGAAAACAATTGGTTCATGGCGTAGCCGAGCAGACCAATGCACAGCACGCCGATCACCACGACCTCCATGCGTGAGCCGGCCTCGGCGTTCATCATCAGGTTGCCCAGGCCGTTGCCGGTGGAAAGAAACAACTCGACGCCCACCGAACTCACCCAGGCGAACGCCAGGGCATGCAGGATGCCGTTGGCGATGGCTGGCAGGGCGCTGGGCAATAGCACGTGCGTCAGTTGCTGCAACGGCCCGAACTCGAAGATCCGGCCGACTTCGCGGTAGCGCGGTTCGATGTGGCTGAAGCCTTCGTAGGTATTGAGCGTCATCGGGTAAAACGCCGCGAGGCTGACGATCAGCACCTTCGCCCCCTCGCCACTGCCGAACCACAGGGCGATCAGCGGGATCAGTCCGAGGATCGGCACCTGGCGCATGATGTGGTACAGGGGCCCAAGCACGCGCTCGACCACCCTCGACAGGGCCATCGACGCCCCCACGGCAACGCCCAGGGTGACCCCCAGCAACAGGCCGATGCAGGTACGCTGCAGGCTGGCCAGCGTGCTGATCAGCAACGCGCCGCTGTCGATCAGCTCCATCAGGCCTTGGCCGATGGTGGCCAGTGGCACGAACGCATAGGCCTGGGCGGCGCCCTGGCGCGAGGCCAATTCCCATAGGCCGACCAGCAGCAGCGGCAGCAACAGGCCACGGCCAAGATGGAACAGGTGAATCAAGGCAGGCATGGCAATCTCCTAACGGGTCTTCCAACGGAACAGGCGTTTTTCCAGCAGGCGAAAGCCGTAGTCGAGGGTGAAGCCGATGAGCCCGATGACGACCACACCGACCATCACGATGTCGATGCGCATCATCTGTCGCGCCATCTCGATCATCTGCCCCAGGCCGCTGTCGGCCGCCAGCAACTCGGCGGCGACCAGCACCATCCACGCCCGGCTCAGGCCGATGCGGATGCCGGTCAGGATGGGCGGTGCGGCCGCCGGGAAGGCGATGTCGACGATCAGGTGGCGCAGCGGCAGGCGGTAGATGCGCCCGACCTCGAAGTAATTGCGCGGGATTGCCTTGATCCCTTCGCTGGTGGCCAGTGCCACCGGGAAGAACACGGCTTTGGTGACGATCAGGATCTTGAAGGTCTCTTCCACGCCGAAGGCCAGGATGAACATGGGGATCAGGGCGATGGAGGGGATCTGGCGCACGGTATGAAACAGCGGCGAGCAATAAATTTCGACCGTCTTCGACAAAGCCAGGGCGATGCCGAACAACAAGCCTGCACCGGCTCCCAAGGCGAAACCCAAGCCCAGGCGCGACAGGCTGAAACGGATGTGCTCGGCAAGCTCGCCGCTGTGCAGCAAGTCCTTGAAGGTGTCCCAGACCACAGCCGGCGGCACCAACAGTTGCTCGGAATAACGGCCCGACTGGGCCACCAGCGTCCAGGCGAGCAACACCAGCAGCGGTGAAACGAACCAGCTCAGGCGGTTGAGCCAGGGCCGGCGAAGGAGCAGGGGCGGCGTTGCAGTGATCAGGCTGTTCATCAGATTGCCAACCTGGTTTTGCCCAGCACCGATTCCAGCGGACGGGGATCGACCCAGTCGCGGACATCGAAGGCGTGGTCGATGAAGTGATGTCGATGCAGGAAGTGGGTCAGGTCCTGCAAGGCCAGTAGCGATCTTTCCTCCAGGCGCGTAACCAGTCGGCGGTGGGCGTCTTCGCCGTAGGCGGCGGCGACGAAGTATTCGCTGGTGTTCAGTTCCCGGGCGAGGAAGCGGCGGGTTTCGTCGGCGTGACTCCAGGCCCACTGTTCGGCGCGCAGCACGGTTTCGACGATCAGCGCGGCGGCGTCGAAATGCTCGTCGAGCATGTGCTGGTCCACGGTGAGGGTGCGCGGAGTGCCGATGTTGCTGCGAATCATCGGGTCCGGGTGAGAGCCGGTATCGACCACCACATGCAGGCCGAACTCATCGGCCAGTTGCACGCCATGGGCGCCCTTGGCGAAGACCGCGTCGATGTCGCCACGCAACAGCCCGATCAGTTCGTTGTTGCGGCGCCGGTTCTTCGTGCCGATCTGTGCGCCGAACACATGCTGGATGCGCTCGTCGCTGTGGGTGCCGCCGTAGGGATAGTCCACCAGTTCGACGTCGGCGAGGGTAAGGCCTTCCAGTTGCAGGGCGTTTTCCAGGGCGCGCAAGGCCTGGGCGCGGCCGAAGTCGATTTGCACGTTGGCCCATTTGGGAATGCCGAAGCGGCGGTTGCGCAGGTCGCGGGTGGTTTTGATCCCGGTTTCAGAGGTGGTGAGGATCAGTTGTACTTCGTCGCTCCAGGACAGGCCGAGCACACGGGTGTTCTTGCCGCTGGCCTTGGCCCAGATCGCTGGGGTGTTGCCGCCGTGGCGTACCGAATTGTCCAGGTGATGGTCGAAATGCGCCTCGCGCACTTCCCGGTCGGAGGACTCGCGCAAGCCCTGGATATTGGTGCCGTAGGGGCGAAAGGCTTCGGCAAGACGGCCGGATTCGACCGCGATACCCAACCCGGTGGGGACCGGGCTATGGGTGTACCAGAGTGTATCGAGAGGTTTTGTCATGCAGGCAATCCAGACGGGGGTGGCGCGGAGAATCGAAACGGGCGGGGAGCATCGCCCCCGCCCGGGACAACGGCTCAGCCGGTACGGGTGGCGACCAGGCTGCGCAGGGTTTCCTGTGGACGCGGGTCGATCCAGTCGGCCACCGAGAAGGTCGCGGGAATGAAGTTCCAGCGGTGCAGGAAGTCGGTGAAGTCCTGCACGCCGTTGATCGAACGCTCATCAAGGTTGGTGCGCAGGCGCTGGTGCGCGTCCGCGCCATAGGCGGCGGTGACCCAGAATTCGCTGCTGTTGGTTTCGTGGGCGAGGAAACGCCGGGTGTCCTGCGGGTGAGTCCAGGCCCACTCTTCGGCACGCACCACCGACGACAGGATCGCCACTGCGGTGTCGTAATGCTGGTCCAGCAGATGGCTGTCGACGCTGAGGGTGCGTGGGGTGCCGTTGTTCGAACGGATCAGCGGTTCCGGGTGCGAGCCGGTGTCGATCACCGTGTGCAGGCCTAACTGATGGGCCAGTTGGGCGGCGTGTGCGCCCTTGAGGAAAATCGCGTCGACTTCACCGCGCAACAGGCCCACCAGCTCGGCGTTCTGCCCACTGTTGCGGCGCCCGCCAAAGTTGGCCACGCCATTGACCACCTGGGTGGCCTCATCACTGAACGTGCCGCCGTGGATGTAATCCACCAGCTCGACATCCTTGACCTGCAGGCCTTCGAGCTTCAGGGCGTTTTCCAGGCCGCGCAGGGCTTGCGCCCGGGTGAAGTCGATTTGCGCATTGACCCAGTGCGGCAGGCCGAACTTGCGACCCTTGAGGTCCTTGACCGTCTTGATGTCGCTGCCGGGCAGAGTCAGGATCAACTGGACTTCGTCAGCCCAGGACAAGCCGATCACTCGGGTGTCGCGGCCGCTGGCCTTGGCCCAGATGGCAGGGATGTTGCCACCGTGGCGAACCGAGTTCTGCAGGGTGTGATCGAAGTGCGATTCGCGCACGGCTTGCTCGCTGGACTCGCGCAGCGACTGGATGCGTGTGCCTTGCTGTTCAAGGGCTTCTTCCAGCCAGCCCTTTTGCACGGCGATGCCCAGGCCGGTTGGCACCGGGCAGCGGGTGTACCAGAGTGTATCGAGGGGTTGCGACATGGTGCTTACTCCATTGGTTGCGGCAGGTCTTCACGGATGCGGTTGATCACCGGTTGCCAAGGGCTTTTGCAACGGCCATGCCACGCCCTGGAACGTTGCGCAAAGCCGCGGTTTGCGGGACTTTGCCGGAAGGGGCGTGAAGGCTGGGAGGCTCGATTGCTGCTGTAGCAGCAATCGATCAGCAAGGTCGGTGGGTGATCAGCAGCACTTCAGGCGCTGGTCGGTTGCAGCGCGGCGGGCGTGTACTCGTTGTGTTCGTAGGTGCGATACAGCGCGGCGTACGTCCCGCCCTGGCTGAGCAGCGCGGTGTGGTTGCCCAGTTCGATCAGCTCGCCATTGCGCACCACGCCGATACGGTCGGCGTCACGAATGGTCGCCAGGCGATGGGCGATGATGATCGCCGTACGACCTTCACAGAGGCGCCGCAGGGCTTTCTGGATGCGCCGCTCGGTATGGATGTCGACGGCCGATGTCGCCTCGTCGAGCACCAGCACTGCGGGGTCGGCGAGGAACGCGCGGGTCAGGCACACCAGTTGCCGCTGGCCATGGCTCAAGTGCGCGCCCAGTGCGCCGACTTCGGTGTGGTAGGCCTGGGGCAGGCGCTCCAGCACTTCATCGGCCCCCAGGGCCTGCGCGGCTTCGATCAGTTGCGCGTCGCTGGCCCCCGGACGGGCCAGGCGCAGGTTGTCGAGGATCGTGCCACTGAAAAGCACGTTGTCCTGAAGGACAACGCCGACATTGCGGCGTAATTGCTGTTGTGTCAGATGGCGGATGTCGATGCCGTCGAGCGTCACCACGCCATGGTGCACTTCGTAGAAACGCGTGAGCAGTTGCACCAGCGTGCTCTTGCCATGCCCGGACGGGCCGACCAGCGCCAACACTTCACCGGCGGCAATGCGCAGGCTGAAATCCTTGATGACCGCCGATGCGCCGGGCAGGTAGGCGAAGGTGACGTGCTCGAAGTTCACCGCGCCACGGGCTTTTTCCAATGCAGTGGGGGTGCGGCTATCGACGATTTCCGGCTGGGTATCGAGCAACAGGAAAATCCGCTGGGCCGAGGCTGAACCGGTGGCGTAACGTTCGAACAGATCGGACAGTTCCTGCAAGGGGCCGAGGAACAGCATCACGTAGAACAGGCTCTCGGCCACTTGCCCGACGGTGAGTTGCTGGTTGGCCAGGCCATGGGCGCCGAGTATCAGCAACACCGCCATGCCCAGAGCCGCGAGCAGCCCGGTAAACGGTGCAAACCAACCGGAGCGCAGGTTGCCGCCGATCAGAGCGTCGTTGAAGTCTTCGAGCAGGCGGCGATAGCGCAGGCTGTTGGATTGCTGCTGCACGCATTGCTGGATCATGCGCGCCCCGGCCACGGTTTCCACCAGGTGCGCGGTGAAGCGGCTGCGGTTTTCCGCGACCCTGGCCCAGGTGCGTTGCGAGATGCGCTTGAAGCTCCAGGTGGCGATGAACAACAACGGCACGATGCCGGCCACTCCGATAAAAAACAGCGGCGAGATCAGCCACAACATGATCGAGGCGACACTGCAGCGCAGCAGGGCGCCCAGCAGTTCCGGCGGGCCCTGGATCAGCAACGCTTCGAGGCTGTCGACGTCGCGGTCGGCGCGGGAAATGATCCGCCCGGCCTTGGTCCGGTCGAAGTAACCGATGCTCAGCGCCTGCACATGGCTGAACACGCGCACCCGCAGGTCGTTGAGCACGCGGATCGCAGCGCTGCCGGCGATGTACTGCGAAAGCCCGGCCAGCAGGAACCGTGCAGCCCAGGTGGCCGCCAGGCCCAGCCCCAACACGCCGACCAACGCCAGGTCGAGCAGCCACGTATCGCCTTGCCGGACCAGCCCGCGATCAAGCAGCTCGCGGACGAACCACGGGCGCAGGAACACTGCGAGCACCAGCAGCAATTCCAGCCCGATCACCGCGAGGATGCGCGAACGCACCGGGCCGAGCAGCGGCAGCAGGCGGCTGAACATGCTGCGGTCCAGGCCTTTCTTGGCCAGGGCCTCTTCGATTTCGATGTCGCTCAGCGCCTTGCCAGGCATTGGATTAGCCATGTTCGATCCCCAGCAGATCACGATAGAAGGCGTTGCGCCGAACCAGTTCGCCGTGTGTTCCGCTGTCGGTGATGTGCCCGTCGGCGAGCACCAGCACACGATCGGCGAGCAGGATGGTCGACAGTTTGCTGGAGACGATCAGCAGCGTGGTGGTCTGCCCCTGGTGTTGGTGCAGGCCGCGAATGTTGTGGATCACCCGGCGCTCGGTGAGGGCGTCCAGCGCACTGGTGGCGTCATCCAGGCAGAGGATGTCGGGACGTGCCAAGAGGGCACGGGCGAGGTTGAGGCGTTGGCGCTGACCGCCGGACAGGGTGACGCCACGATCGCCCAGCGCGGTGTCCAGACCATGGGGCAACCGTTCCAGGACGTCGTCGGCGGCGGCCAGGCTCAGGCCCTGACGCAGCTCGTCGTCACTGGCGTGCGGGGCAGCCAGGCGCAGGTTGGCGGCCAGGGTGTCGGAAAACAGAAAGCTTTCCTGGGGGACCACATGGACGCGTTTGCGCAGTTCGTCCAGCTCGAGCGTGCGCACGTCCTGCCAGCCGTCACGGCCGGAACCGAGCGACACCGCGCCCTGTTGCGCATCGGTCAGGCGCGGCAGCAGGCTGGCCAGCAGACTCTTGCCGGCGCCCGTGGCCCCCACCAGGGCGACGATCTCGCCGGGCTCCAGGGTGAAGCTGCAGTTGTGCAGGATGCTGCGACCGCCGCCGGGGGCGTGCACCGTGACTTGTTCGAAACGCAGCCCCAGTGGCTGGGGCGACAACGCTTGGCTGCCGCCCTGGATAGTGTGCGGCGCATCGAGCAGTTGCCAGATCCGCTCGGCCGACGAGCGCGCGTCGGCGAACACCTGCATCACTCGGCCGATGCCTTCGATACGAAACACCAGAGTGGTCGCGATCAGCAGCGAGGTCACCCATTCGCCAATGCCCAGGTGACCGTCGCGTACCAGCAGGGCGCCATAGACGAAGATCCACACATGGCTCAGGGCGACGATCACCTGAGGCAGCGGGATGCGTGAACTGGCAAACGCCAGGGCCAGGCGCGCCTGCTCGGCAAAAAAGCCGACCTGTTGGCTGAAGCGCTCGATTCGCTGAGCCTCCAGGGCGAACGACTTGATCACCCGCACGCCGCCGATGCCTTCGCTGAGGTCCTGGTTGACCCGGTCGTAGGCTGCCCCGACTTCGCGGTCGAGGACCAGCAGGCGCTCGGTCTGGCGCACGAAGATCCACAGCCCCAGCCCGGTCAACAACAGTGGCACCAGGCCCAGCCAGGCGTTGTACCAGGCCAGCAGGCCGACCGTGGCCAACAGGATCAAGGGGGTTTCCACCAGTTGCCGCCAGAAGCTGATCAGCGCATCGCGCAGCTTGTCGGCATCGCGGGTGGTGCGGCTGATCATCTCGCCCATGCCGTGCTCCCAGTGATAACCCAGCGGCAGGGTCTGCACCTGTTGCAGGATGCGTTCGCGCAGGCGGGTGAGCAGGGCCTGACTGAGGATCAGCGACAGCACGCCGCTGGTGTACTGGGCCACGCCGCGCACCAGCGCCACGCCGAGCAACAGCCAGAACCACAGCCACGCGCGACTGGCATCGAGGCTGCCGTCCTCCAGGCGAACAACGGCCTGGCCGTTGTTGACCTCGTTCAGGGCATGCCCCACCAGCCATTGCTGGACGGCCAGCCCAGCGCTGACGACGATGAACAGCAAGGCGGTGAGGGCGAAGCGCCGCGGCATTTCTCGGTAGATCAGCAGACTGCGCAGCAAAGGGTAGTGCTCGATCATGGGTTCACTTCTTGATGCCTGGATCGTGAAAACCCCGCAGACACCGGAGTGTGTGCGGGGCAGGGTGGAGGGGGCTGTTCGGTGGGTCAGCCGGCGATCTTCAGCGGGCTCGCCTCAGCAGTTGCGTCTACGACGGGACGCTGATGCACCAGCGGCAGCACTTCCTGGCCGATGCGCAGGGCTTCTTCCAGGTGCGGGTTGCCGGCCAGGATGAAGGTCGAGAAGCCGGCATCGCGGTATTCGGCCAGGCGTTCAGCGACGTTCTCGTGGCTGCCGACCAGGCCAATGGTCGGGCCTGGCTTGGCCTTGCCGAAACCGGCCCAGAGGTTGGGACCGATGATCAGGTCTTCGAAGCGTTCGCTGTTCTGGTGGTAAGCCGTCTGGCGTGCTGCCCCGACCGAATCCGAGCCGCTGGCGAAGCCCTTGATGAACTCGCTGGTTTTAGCGTCGATGCGCTCGTACTGGCGGCGCAGTTCCGACCAGGCGGCTTCTTCGGTCTCGCGGGCGAACAGATCGATACGAATGCCGAAGCGCACTTCACGCCCCTGCTTGTCGGCCAGTTCGCGCACCCGCTCGATGTGCGGCTTGAGTTTGTCCACCGGCTCGGCCCAGTTCAGGTAGACATCGGCGTGACGGGCGGCGACGTCCAGCGCCGGGTCGGAGAACCCGGAGAAGTACACGCTCGGCTTGCGCTCGTGGGTCAGGCCCCGTGGCAGCGAACCGTTTTCCAGTTGGTAAATATCGCCCTGGTAGGAGAACGTCTCGTTCTCCCAGAGGCCCTGGATGATGTCGAGAAACTCGCCGGTGCGCTTGTAGCGCAGGTCGTGGCTCAGAAAGTCGCCGTTGGCGCGTTGGGCGGCGGGGTTACCGCCGGTGATGATGTTCCAGTCGAGGCGGCCATGGCTGAGGTTCTGCAGGATGGCCGCTTGCTGGGCGGCGTAGGCGGGCAGGGTCCAGGTGGCCTGGAACGCGATCAGGAACTTGATCCGGCGGGTCTCACGCGCCAGCGCCGCCGCGGCGATCCAGGGCTCCGGACCGGTGGGCAGCAGAGCGCCTTCGAAACCCGCGAGCTCGGCAGCCTTGGCCACCTGGGCGATGTAGTCGATGTAGGTGAAACCATCCGGCTCGCCGTTGGGCAGGCGGCCAGGGGCGATGTTGCCCGGGCGATGAATCGCTGCGCCTCGGGTGTTCTTGTCGGTGGCCAGGTGATGCCCGTCACTGCCCAGGGGCAGGCGCCAGAAAAATTCGGTACTCATGCAAAACTCCTGAATCGCAATACTCGGGCCGGTCGGTACGAACGCCGCGGTAAGAGCATGATTGCAACGGCTGTGCCAAGGATTCGGGGCACCGTGCGCCGCGGCTTTGCGCGGTATTGACCGGTGGCAGGCAGACAGGTTGCTGGTGGAGCAGCAGCGCAGCAGCAAGTCGTGCTGGTGATGCAGCAAGATCGCGGCGATCACCTCGATGCGTTCTTGAGGATTCGATAAAATCCTTTGAAAACAACTGATTGGAGGGCAGTCGCAGACTGGCACAGGAAGTGCTCTAGCGTTCGTTATGCCTGGACTGAGGTTCGGCATTCTCAATCGATCTGCTGGAGTGTTGTGCCATGACCCACGTGTTGACTGCCGAACAACTGACCTACCTGGACCAGGCAAAGCGCGATTTTGCCAAGGCCTACCGTGTGCTGAAAAATACCCGCACCCTGACCGCCACCAACACCTTTCAGGCTTATCTGCGCGTGCCCGACAGCCGTCTTGTGATTGCCCTGCATGCGCCAGGCCCATGGGCCGATGACGAAGAGATCCGTGCTGTGGTCGCGGACCACGACGGCGTGTTGTACCTGGACGAGTTCGTTCCCGGTTCCTCCCCGCTCAGCGGCAGCAAGGCCGGTGGCAACGGCCGACGTTACGCGACGATCTTCGCCGAGCGCGCGGACATCAACCTGGTGATCCATGTGCATACACCGTGGCTGGGTGGTTGGGCCAGTGCCCACCGGGTGTTGCCGATCCGCTATGCCGCGTCCCAACGGGTGACCCTGGCCCGTGAGTTGCCGATCTACGTGGATCGCCGCCAGGCAGAGCCCGATTTCATCCTCGAGAACCTGGCGCGCGATCCTCATCTGCCGGCGATCCTAGAGGCTAATGGCGGTGCGACGTTCTGGGGGGCAGGCATCGTTGCGGTGTCCAAGTTGATCCTGCTGATCGAAGAGGGCGCCTGGTTCCAGGGCCTGGCCGAAGGTCTGGGCGGCTCGAAGGAATTCGGACCGGGTGTGCTGGAGCAGCAATGGAACATGACCGGGCTGTGGGAGCAGGGCAAGAAGCTGCTGGAAAACGCCGCCTGAGGATTCAGCAAGCAGGCCATACCCGTCAGGATGACGGGTTTGGCGTGAGGAAATAACAGCCCCGTCGTTGCGGGGCTTTGTTTTTCACTTCCATTCAGACGGCAGGTTGAGGTTCTTCAGGCCCTGTTCGACAAAGCGGTCGTCGAGCAGGTCATCGACCTTGACGTCCTTGCGGATCAGTTTGGCCTGTAGGCTGTAGGCGATGCCGTCCTGGTAGTGCTGGCGCAGAGTGGTGTCGATCAGCGGGCTGAAATGGTCCTTCCAGGGCTCGCCGTCCACTTCGCGCAGCAACACGCTCTGTGGCTGGCCCGATTGCGAGAGCAACTCGATGTATTCGGCCTTGTGCTGTTCCTGCGCCGCCCATTGCAGGGCCTTCAGATAGGCATCCACCACCAGTTGCGTGACTTCCGGCTGCTCGGCGACGAAATCGCTGGCGCCGAACAGTTCAGCACGCATCTTCCAGTCGGCCGGCGCCTGCTTGCTCGACCAGATGATCTTGCCGACTTGCTTGTCTTCCAGCAGGTAGGCGTCGCTCAGGGTGAAGAAGCCGTCGATCCGCCCGGCGCTCAACGCGGCACCGCCGGCCTGCGGGTTGAGGTTGAACATGCGAAAGTCATCGAAGGTGAGCTTGCGCGATTCCAGCAGCTTGGCAAACGACAGCTCCCACGGCCGACCGCGATGCAAGGCCACGCGCTTGCCCTTGAGGTCGTCGATCGACTTTGCAGTGGAGTCCGGCGGCACCACCAGATACACATTATTGCCGGTGCCGCCGGCGGCGATCAGTTTGGTCGACACGCCGGAAGCGTTGAGGATGATGCTCGGCAGGTCGCCGTAGAAGGCGAAGTCGATGCGCTTGTTGGCAAACTCTTCGTTGACGAAGGTGCCCACCGAGGCGGTGGCGGCCGGCACCCATTGCAGCTCGATGCCGCGCTTGGCCAGCTGTTCCTTGAGCCAGGGGTCCTTGTCCATCAGGTAGGTCGGGCCGTTGAAGGTGATCTTGCCGGCGTTTGAGTAGGCTACGGTGGCGATGCGCACGGTTTTCAGCGGCGCGGCGGCGAAGCCCGACTGGCTGGCGACGAGGCCCAGCGTCAAGGTCGCAGAGAGCAGCAGCCGGGAAGGAAGTAGACGTAATAGTTTCATGGGATCTGCCCTGTGTGTCGGTGGCGGGCAAGGCCTGCCACCGCGGTTGATCAGAAGCGGCTGGTCAGCGAAACGCCGAAGGTGCGCGGGTCGCCAAACATCACGCCGGCGCTCTGGAAGCCGCCGGGCAAGGTGTGGCTGCGATATTCCTTGTCGGTGAGGTTGTGCACGTATCCAGTGACCTCGGTCTTGCCGCCTGGCAATTCATAGGTGACCCGCGCATTACCCAGGGTGTAGCCACCGCTGCGCATGTTCTGGCTCTGGTCGTTGGTGAAGTAGTACTGGCGGCTACGGGTGTCCCAGTCGGTGCCTACGACGACAGCGCCTCCGACATTCAATGGAATGCGGTAGTCGGCGCCGATCACCGCCGAGACGTTCGGTGCACGCACGAATTTGTTGCCCGAATAATCGTTGGGCCCCGAGGTGTAGTCGGTGAACTCGGTGTGCAACAGCCCCAGGCCGAAGTTGACGTGCAGGTTTTCCAGCGGGATGGCTTCCAGCTCGAACTCGGCGCCATAGGCTTCGCCCTGTGCGCCGTTGGCCAGGCGCGACACGGTCTGGTTGTTGATCGCCGACACGATGTTCAACTGGATGTCTTCGTAGTCGTAGTAGAACAGGCTGGCATTGGCGTTCAGGCGGCCGTCGAACCACTCCGACTTCAGGCCCAGTTCGTAGGCGGTGAGGTATTCCGGGTCCACCGTGGCGACGGTCGATTGCGTGGTCACCCCGGCGTTGTAGCCGCCGGAACGAAAGCCCTTGGAGTACTTGAAGTACACCCGGGCGTTATCCGACAGCCTGTATTGCGGGGTCAGGTCGTAGGTCCAGTCGCTCCAGGTGTTGCTTTCGTCCTGCACAGCGGTGATGCCCAGGGGTGAGGTGATGTTTTCCGGTTTCCACCAATCGCCGCCGCCGAAACTGGCCTGGCCAATGTTGGCCACGCGGTTGAGGTCGATGGACTTGCGTTCACGGGTCCAGCGCAGGCCACCGGTCAGGCTGAAGTCATCGGTGAAGTTGTAGGTCACGCTGCCGAACAGCGCGTAGCTTTCAGTTTTCTGGTCGTAGGCCACGCGGTTGTAGCTGCGGTTGACGTAGGTGTTGGTCAGCGTGCCGTTGGCGCTCTTGGCGTCGAGGTCTTCGTTGAAGTAGTGCAGGCCCGCCACCCAGTTCAGCCGGTCGGTGCTGGGTGAGGCCAGGCGCAGTTCCTGGGAGAACTGCTTGCTGTTGGCGTAGGCATAGCCGCGTTGCAATTCCAGTGGCGTGTTATCGCTGTCGCTGAGGGCATCACGCTCGAACGATTCGAAGGCGGTGATGGAGGTCAGTTGCAGGTCGCCCAACTGCCAGATCAGGTTGAGATTGCCGCCGTCCTGCTCGATGTTCGCGGTGTTCTTGGCGTTGTAGTACACATCGCCTTGCTTGGGGTCCACGTGATAGCCGAACTGGTTGTTGCCGTTCGGCCCGATACCGTAGTTGACGGAACTGGAGCTGCCGGTGTCATGGTAGCGACGGCTGTGGAAGTTGACGTTGGCCTCCAGGTCGTCCGACAGCACGGCGAGAAATTGCAGGCGGATCGCATCGTCTTCCAGGGCGCCACGGTCGTTGCCGTTGGCCTTGTTCTCGTTGTAGCCGTCGTTGGCCTGGTGACGGATCGCCACGCGGGCCGCCAGCTTGTCGTCGACCAGTGCACCGCCCACCGCGCCTTCGACGGCGCGGCTGGCATAGTTGCCGACGTCGAGCTTGTAGTAGCCGTCATCCTTGAAGGTCGGTTTTTTCGAGATGAAGTTGATCGCGCCGCCCGTGGTGTTCTTGCCCCACAAGGTGCCCTGCGGACCGCGCAGCACTTCGACACGGTCCAGGTCGAACAGCGGGAACCCGGTGGCGCTGATGTTGGAGATGTACACGTCATCCATGTAGATGCCCACCGGGCTCACGGTGTTGGCGCCCTGGTCACCGGTGCCCAGGCCACGGATCCACCAGCGCGGCCGGCCATGGCCATCGACGGTACCGGCCGAGGCGTTGGGAATGTAGCGGGTGATTTCGTTGGCCGAATTGAGCGAGGCCTCGCGGATTTTGTCACCGCTGAGCACCGAGATCGACGAAGGCACGTCCTGCACGGTTTCTTCGCGCTTCTGTGCGGTGACCGTGACTTTTTCCAGTGTCGAGCCGGTGTTGGTGGCTGCGCTCGAGTCAAGGTTTTCATCGGCGTAGCTGCTGTTGATGCAGAGGCTCCCCAGGCTGACAGCGACGGCGATGGATATACGTGTGCGTTTGAACATAGTGCTCCCCATTACGGCTTCGGAAGAGAGTTTCAAGACTCTCGCAAGGCGGACATCGGGTCTGTGTAGCAGCCCGTTTGCAGGGGCTATCGCAACAACCGTACCGAAAATGGAGAACGTCGAAATTAATTCTATCTTATTGAAATTAAAGGATAAAAAATCAGCCTGGTTGAGATGTTGGCGGATCGTGGGCTGTCAGGCTGCTGGTCTGCACGCACCTGCTGCGCGGGTGCTGCTGGAGCAGCACCCGTGTCTTCAGTGGGAGGGTTCAACCGCTATAGGCTTTGGAGCGTTCGAGCAAACCGGTGCGTTGCCATTGCAGTTCCAGCGCGCCGGGCGTGTACACCTGGGCACCCCCCAATTGTTCGGCAATGGCCTGATACCGCGCGGCCTCTTCGACGAACAGGATGATCTCCGAGGTCTTGAGGATTCCCTGGCCCCAGAAGTTGGCACCGCCGTTGGATTCCAGTAGGGCCGGCGGGGGAGCCAGCTGCGGGTGATTGTCCAGGCGCTCGCGAATCACCGACAACGCGCTGCGCGTGCGCTCCAGGTGGTTGGGGATTTCGCGCGCGAGCAGGTGCCGCGCCGCGGCGACATAGAGAATCGGGAACGGCTTGTGTGCCAGGGACCAGGCCGACAGCCACGCGGTGTGCACGTGGATCAGGGTGTCGGCTTGCAAGCGGGGTTCATTGAGCAACGAATCCGGGTGATCGGCGAAGGCGCTCAGGGTGATTTTCGGCGCCTGATCGCGGGCCAGGCCGCCGGGGAAGCGGATGCCCAGCAAGCGGTCGGTACCGGGGATTCGCTGGGAAATGTGGAACGTCAGGCTCGCTGACAACGTGCCATTGCTGCGCAGGGTGTCGAAGGCGTGAACGGCATCGAGGCGGGCCTGTTCGATGTAGGCGAGCAGGTCGATATCGGCGGTGGGTTCAAGGGCAGACATGTGGGTTCTCCTGTGGGGATGTCGGTGCGATCACGTTGCACGTCATCCGGGAGAGCACAGGGCGTGCCATGAGGGTAATTGGGGTGGGTGAGGCCGGCCAGCAAGGGCGCGGCCGAGCGACGCGTTGGGTGGCGGGCGACGGCCGATGTCAATGTGCTGGATGAGCAGCAGTGAATAAGCAGTCTGGCCCGTCAGTTAGCACAGATCCATCGCCGTCCACTCCCGGGAGACTTTCCAAAGACGCTCAGCCAGCTCCGGATCGGCAGCCCACTGCGCCACACCCTTGCCGCAAGGTTCAAGGCGCAGGTGGGGCAAGCGCCTGTTGAATATGCCGCACACTGGCGCATGCGCGTGGCCGCGTCGCGTTTGCAGCAGGGCAGTGAGAGCGTCTCGGCGGTAGCCGCTTCGCTGGGCTATTTATCCGACGCCGCATTTGGCGTGGCCTTCCGTCGCGTTCACGGTACATCCCCCGGCCGATATCGCCGCACCGGCGCTCTGCAGGAATGAGCTTGTCGAAGCGTCGCGATTGCGGCGTGTCAGGCAATATAAGTGACATGGACCGCTCATCAGGTGTGTTGAACGCACTGTCTTCCTTCCACACAGATGAATGACCCATGTGGAGGAAATCATGATGAACACGATCCGTATGTCCCTGCTGCTATGCAGCCTGTTCGCGCTGCACGGTTGCTTCGACAGTTCGAACAACACCACCAAGGACAACACCGACGGCAGCAAGTCTTCCGTGCAAATGCAGGAAGGAAAGGCTGACGAAGGCAAGTAACGCCATTCAGCCAATCATCCGCCGCACCACCCGCCGAATCGCCGGCGCCGCCAGCACCACCACCGGCAGCATCATCACCCACGACAGCACCCACGCGTTCAACCAACGGGTGGCGAAGACGAGGTCGAACGCATGGGGAGTGGTGGCGATGGCGGCCGCGACCGCGCACGTCAGGCCGGATTGAACGACGCCGAAAACGAAATGCTCATAACGGGCGGGGATTTTCATCGGAGTGTTCTCGAGAAAGAGCGGCGGGGCGCGATGCCCGGCCGCTCGGGGACGGTCAAGCCGGTTGCAGTTTCGCGATGGTCTCTTCGGTGGTCCACAGCCCGTGAGCCAGGAAGCGGTAGTTGATGATGGCCGACAGGTAGCCATCGCCATCCGGCAGGCGTGGGCCGGCGGTGGCGTCGCGGACCACGACAATCTCAAAACCCTGTTCGAGCAGTTCACGCAGGTGTGATTCCACACACAGGTTGGCAGCCATGCCGGCGAGGATGATCTGCGACACGCCTTTCTTGCGCAATTGCAGCGCCAGGTCGTTGGTCTCCGGGCCGTAGATCTTGTGCGGCGAGGCGATGATGGTCTCGCCATCAAGGATGTAAGGCTTGTAAGCCTCTAGGAAATCCGCGCCGGAGCCTTCGAAATTTTCCAGGGTGTTCGGTCCTTTGCGGTCGAACATGCAGATGCTGTGCATGACCTTTTCCAGCGGTCCGCCGAAATGCCAGTCATGGTCGTGCGGGTAGTAATAATGCGGCGACACGGCGACGGGCAGTTTCTGCGCCTTGAAAGCCTTGAACAACTTTTCAAGGTTCTCGACGGTGTTGTTCTCGACGATGCTGTCACCGAACACCGCCCAACTGGCGCCGGTAGGGCTGAGGAAGTCGTTCTGCGGGTCGATGACCACCAAGGCGGCTTTGCTCAGGTCGAGCTTGAAACCAGTGCCAGGCAGTGCGGGTTCAGCGGGGTCGGCGTACAGATGGCTCATGACGGTTTACCTCTTGGGTTCTTGCGTGGATGAGACGTGGATGTTGCTTTATATAAATGACCAGTCGGCTTACTAAGTGAGCAAAAAAAACTCACTCCCATAGCCGAGGCAAAACCATCGATACGAAACGCTGCAGGGGTGCACCGTTTCGCAGGACCTTGCCGCGCATGACTGCGCCTTCCCAGCCCTCTACCATGATGGCTGCCAACTCGTCGGCGTTACAGGTTTCAGTCAGTTCGCGGCGCTGTTGCGCTTCACGCAGGCAGCTGGCGAGCAAACCTTCCCAGCGCGCCAGCACGTCGGCCAGACGCTTGCGGGTTTGTTCGCTGCCATTGGACATTTCCAGGGACAGGTTGCCGATCAGGCAGCCCAGACTGTATTCATGCTCGCCGTGCTCATGCACCAAGGCCTGGAAGAATTGGCTGATGCGCTCCAGCGGCTTGACCCGGGCGTCGTAGAAGATCGGCCCATGGCGGGTTTCGATCGAGGTCCAGTATTCCTCGAGGATCTCGGCCGCGAAGTCTTCCTTGCTGGCGAAGTAGTTGTAGAAAGAGCCCTTGGGAATCTCGGCGGCGGCGGTGATGTCCTGGACGCCACAGCCGTTGAAGCCACGGTCGTGAACCACCTGGCGGCCAATCGACAGCAAACGGGTTCTGACTTCAAGGTTGACCGGGCGAGCCATGGCGGAGACATCCAGTGGTGAGAGAGTTTTAATAAACTAACTGGTCATCTATTAATCGTCAACCGGTCGCTGCAAAAATCTGCAGCGACCGGTCGAGCCATCAGCGACTACGCAGGTACTGTCCGCGCCCGAACAGGTGATCCAGGTCATCGGCGCTAGCCTGACTGCGGTGCTGCGCGGCTTCCTCGCGAACATTGCGCGCCAGTTGCTCCATGCGCCTCGCTGCCGGGCGCGCGGCAATGGTGGCGCACCAGCGGGCGAGGTTGGGTCGGCCAGCGCTGGGCAACTGCAAGCCATCCAAACGTACCAGCCAGGCAAAGGCGGCCATGTCGGCAATGCTGTATTGATCGGCGCAGAGGAATTCGCGTTGCTGCAAGCGTTGCTCAAAGACATCCATCAGGCGGATCGCCTGGCTGGTGTAGCGTTCGCGGGCGTAATCACTGGCCTGTGGTTCGAAACGCGTGAAGTGCAGATGCTGGCCGAAGGTCGGGCTCAGGCCGCTGACTTCCAGCATCAGCCATTGCAGTACCTCGTAGCGCGCATCACCGGTCGGTGGCAGAAAGCGACCCGATTGCTCGGCCAGGTAAATCAGGATCGCCCCGGACTCGAACAAGGTTCTGCCATGACAATGATCCATCAGCACCGGTACGCGACCGTTGGGATTGAGTTCAAGGAACGCAGGGCTGAACTGATCGCCACGAAAGATATGGACGTGCTTGAAACGGTAAGCGAGGCCGAGTTCCTCAAGCATCAACGCCACTTTCATGACCGTGGAACTGCCGGCGCCGTATAACGTGAAATCGGTGTGTTGCGACATGAGTTATACCTCGCTGGATTGCATGACAGGGGGAAGGGGCTGGTGGGTGCCGAGGACGACGCACATCACGGCGTCATGGGCGCCGACATTGATTTCCTGGCGGTAGAGACCGGGCGGCACGGAGAACAAATCCCAAGGGCCGAGCACCTGTTCAAACGTTTCCTCGCCACTGCGCACGATGATCTTGACCCGGCCCTGGAGAATGAAGAACACCTCCTCGGCGTCTTCGTGGCGATGCGACGGGCTGCTGTGGCCCGGCGGCAGGACCACGTTGAGGAAGACGAAATTGCCCGGCGTGACTGCGCCCGGCTGGTTGCCCGCAGCGATATAACGGATCTGCGCGCGGGCGTATTCCGGCTGCTTGCGGGCCTGGTGGGCGAAGGTCTGCCAGTCGGCATGACGCTCGTCACGCAGGGCCACGCGGCTGTTCATCCACTCGGTCAGGGACATCCCGGCCGGGCGTTGCCAGCTCGCCGAAGCATCGTGAAGCATTGATTGAGTCATGGGGCACTCCAGGTCAGAAGCGATACGACACGCCAGCGCCAACGCTGCGTCCGTTACCGGCGGTGAACGTTGGTTGCGCGGCGGTGGCCTGCAAACGGGTGACATAGGAGCTGGCGTAGCGACGGTCGCCGAGGTTGTCGCCTTGCAGGTTGAAGGTCCAGTGATCGTCCATTTCATAAATCGCCTTGAGGCCGAACAGGGCGTAGCTGTTTTGCTCCAGGCCCGGCGTATTGACGTGGTCCACCGGGGAGCCATCGGGCAACCAGTAGACGTTGCCACCCACCTGCCAGCGGCCGAACTTGCGCATCACTTCGGCGTTGACCATGTGGCGCGGCACACCGGCGATGCGATTGCCGTCCAGATCGCCATCGACGAACCGGAAGTCGCTGTATGTCCAGGCCAGTCGGTAGCTGTAATGGTCGTCGTTGCCATGCAGGCCCAGCTCCACGCCCTGATGACGCGTGCGATCGGCGTAGTTGTAAGTGCCGGTACGAACCCCCGAGGCATCGGTGGTGGCGATCAGTTCGTCTTCAATCTCCGAGCGATAGACCGTGATGTCCCAGTTCAATAGCGGATGCACGTTGCCTTGCACACCGACCTCGAAGGTGCGGGCTTTTTGCGCGCGCAACTTGAGCAGATCGGTGCTGGTGGTGTTCGCGTTGGCGGCATTGACCTCGCTGGTGACGATTTCCCAGAACGTCGGCACTTCCCGTTGGGTGCTGAGCGTGGCGTACCAGCGGATTTGCTCGTTGGGCCGCCAGTTGACGCCAATCTTGGGCGCCAGCCAGTCCCAATCCTGGTCCAGCCGATTGCCCGTGTTTTTTTCCTTGGCATCCCGCTGGCTGTCGGTGTAGCGCAAGCCGGCCAGCAGCGACCACTCGGCGTCGATGTTCCAGGTCAGTTCGAGGCTGGAAAACAGGTTGCGGGCTTGCAGCTCATAGTCGCCAAAGTGGCTCAGGCGCGAGCCATTGACCGGCGAAACGGCGTAGAACGAACGGTCGATATCGCTGTGGTCCACGCCGGTGGCGAAGCGGTAGTCGAGGTCCCCGACGCTGCCATCCAGTGCCCATTGCGCACCGACGGTATCGGTTTTACTCGGGGTATCGACCAACAGGTTTTTGAAACTGTCGTTGGTAGTCTGGTAGTAGACGCCGAGTGTGTGGTTCAGCTCGCCCTGGGTCCAACTGCTGCGGTTGACCAGGCGTGTGCGTTCGATATGGCGGCTGGGGTCGCGGGCATACACGTTCAACTGGCGGTCCTGCGGCGTGTTGCCATCGCCCATGACGCCGTCCGGATCGCTGTCGATACGGCTGCCGGGCACCACGAATGGAATGTCGAAATCCAGGTCGGCCCAGGACAGGTAGGTGCGGTTCTCGAAACCGCTGTCGGTGCGCAGGCCGACGTTGCTACTGAACGTTCGGCGTTGCGACTGCGAGTGATGGCGGAAGCCGTCGTAGTCGTCACCGGTGACGCTGATGCGGCCGTCCAGTTGGTCCTGGGCGCCACCCAGCGCGGCTTGCCAGCCCAGGCGACCGAAGCTGCCACCTTCCAGGCGCAGTGCACCGTTTTCATCGCGGCCGGTGAGGGTGCGGAAATTGACTTCGCCACCCAGTGCCGAAGCGGCCGGGTTCTGAGCATTGCCACCGCGCAGGGCGCTGACCCACGCGCTGTTGCGCGGCTCGAGCAAGCCGATGATGAATGAACCGTCGGCGTCGTTGACCGGCAGGCCGTCCTCCAGCAACAGCACGCCGCGGCTGATCGGGTTGCTCTGGATGCCCGAGCCGCGGATGTTGAATCGTGGCTGGTCGATGCCGCCGGAGAAATCCTGGATGACGATCCCCGGCTGGTAGCCGAGGGCGTCACGCAGGCTGCCGAGCCGGGTTTCGCGATTCGGCTGGGCGAAATTGGTGCCGCCGGGCACAGTGGCCAGGCGGGCCGTTTCCTGTTCGGCGCTCGGGGCCAGCACGTCACGGGGTTGTGCGCGGCCTGTGATGTCGATGACGGGCAGATTGACCACGCTGTCGTCGGCCTGGGAGTAACCGACGGGCAAAGCGAAGCCTAGCGCGGCGACCATGGCCGTCGCGCGGGGGAAGTAATCGGTCATGCTGTTCTCTCGATAGCGAGCAGATTGGGGGTGTCTGGAGGGTGTTGCCGGTCAGGGTGGCAGCGCCTCCAACGGCTGGCCGTGGGCGTCCTGCCAATGTCCCTGGCCGTCGATCAATACCAGGCGTCGCTGCACCAGCGGCGCCAGTTCCTGGGGGTGGTGGCTGACACATATCAATGCCGCGCCGCGGGCGGCCAGCCATTGCTGGCAGAGCTCGGCCAGGGTCTGGCGCAGCGTCGGATCAAGGGCGCTGAAGGGCTCATCGAGCAGCAACAGATCAGGCTCGACCGATAACGCGCGCGCCAGTCCCAGACGTTGCGCCATGCCACCGGATAACTGCGCCGGCCAGCGCGTGGCGCTGTCGCTCAACCCGACACGGGCCAGCCACTGCCGTGCTTGCTGCTGGGCCTGCGCCGGTTCCAGGCCACGGGCGAGCAGCGGGATCACCAGGTTATCCAGGGCGTTGCGCCACGGCAGCAAGGTCGGCTGCTGGAAGGCAATCGCGATGCGCTCGAAGCTGTTGTGCCACGTGCCCTGATCGACCGTTTGCAGGCCGCTGGCCAGGCGCAGCAAGGTGCTTTTACCGCTGCCACTGGCGCCGACCAGACCAATGCGTTCGCCCGGCTTGAGGCACAGCGACAGGTTGTGCAGCACGGTCGTCTGCCCATACCGGACGGCGATTTCCCGGGCTTCAATCATGGGGGACCCGATTCCATGCGCTCAGGCGCCGTTGCAGGGGTTGCAGCAGCGCGAATTCGAGCAGCGCCACCAACAGCAGGACCAGCAGAACCCAGGCGTATAAGGTGCCGCTGTCGAACGCGCTCTGGGCATTGGCCAGGGCAAAGCCGATGCCTTCCTGGGCACCGAGCACTTCGGCCATCACCACGATGCGAATGCCCGAGGCGCCGGCGATCAGCAGGGCCGCGCACAACGGTCCGGCCAATGCCGGGATGTACAGATGACGCAAGCGCAGGACGAAACCGAAGCGGTACACCCGCGCCATCGCCAGCAATTGCGGGTCGAGCAGCGCCATGCCGCGTACGGTGTTGACGTACACACCTGGCGCCAGGACCACGGTGGTCATGAAAATCACCATGGCGCTGCCCATGCCGAACCACATCATTGCCAGCACCACGACCACCACGGGTGGCGTAGCCATCAGAACCCAGCGCAGGGGCTCGAGCAAACCGCGAACCCGCCCATCGAGGCCGGCCAGCAGACCCAGGCCGAAGCCGAGGAGGGTGGCGCCGCCGATACCGATCAGAATGCGCAGCAGGCTGATGCCTAACTGGGCCCGCCACTGGCTGTCCTGCATGAGCTGCCACAAGCGTTCGACCGCCACCATGGGAGTGGCGGCCAGCAATGCGCCGAAGCGCCATGCCAGCAACCACCAGCCAGCCAACAGCAGCACCGTGCCGAGCAGCGCCCAGCGTCTGGATGTGTGGCTCATGGCGCGTACAACCCCGCGTCGGGCAACCGTCCGCCGATCAGTTCGGGGGCCTGGCTGAACAGTAATTGATAGAACGCCTGCAACTGCGCGTGCACCTGGTTGGCTGGCCGCGGGTCGAGCGGGCTATGGGCAATCGACTGCTCCAGGGCCTCGATGGACAGGTGGGGCAGGTAACGGTGCGCCAGTTCGGCGCAGGCGCGTTGTTGCTGTTGGCACCACTGGCTCGCATCCTGATACGCCTGGGCAACACTGGCCAGCAGCGCCTTGTCGCTGACCACGGCGCCGGACGCCATCAGCCCGGCCTGGGGCAGTTGCGCCTGCTCGGGGAAACTGTCCGCCCACAGTGCTTGCAGGCTCTTGACCCGATACAAGGGTGCCGCGCCGGGTTGGCGCGCATTGCGTTCCAGCAGCACGGACACCGACGGTTCCACCAGCAGGGCATGATCGGCCTGGCCGGACAGCAACTGGTTGACCGCTGACGGGAAGTCGCGCGCGGAGCGAATCTTCACCTCGCGCCCGGCCTTCCAGCCCTGGGCCGCGAGCAGGCGATCGACGACGATGCCGGGCATGTCATGGCGCAGCGGGACCACCAGTTCCTTGCCGCGCAGGTCACTGAAGTCGCGCACGTTCGGATCACGGCTGACCAGCCAATGCACGCCCCACGCCGATACCGTCAGCAGGCGCACGGCTTGCCCTCGGTTGTAGAGATTGGCCGGCACGGTGCTCGGCGCGGCGCTGAAATCGACCTGGCCAGCCACCAGCAATGCTCGCAGTTGCTCGCCGTTCTGCCAGAGCTGAAAACGCACCTCGCGTGCCTGGGCGGCCAGGGCGTTCTGCTCAATCAGACGGAACAGCGGAAAGCTGACCACCGAGGGCGGGCCGGCCAGATTGAGTACGGCACGCTCCGGCTCCGGCTCTGCCACCGCCGCGAGGCTGGCAGACAAGACGAGGGAGAGGAAAAACTGTCGCATGGTGCACGTACTCGCAATTAACGATATGTATTATCGTTTGCATTATTGGCCTGCTTGCAACGGGATGAAAATGACAAAAGTCAGAAACGATCATCAGCGACGTGCGTAGCTACCGCACGTCAATCCGCTGTGGGGTTGGCCAATGAAACATCGCGTCGACTGCTGGCAGATCATGCAGGGGCGTCGAGCGCAAGATAAACAAACTTAAATAATATTAATGGAGGGCTGTTAATACGCAGATGGCGAATAATTCATCGGATCAGATGGCGCGGTGTTTTGTGCGGATGATGGGAGAGGATTATAAATTTGTGCGGGCTCTGACGATTTGGCAATGTGACTCGTAAGTTGATTGCGACCTCGCCATTATTCATGGATGATTTATTCACGACTTCGTGGTTGCGAGTTTGAAGCGAAATAAGTGATGTGGCTCTGGGTTGCGTAGTCGTTGTTTCGTACCCAAAGTCTGAAATTCTGCACTCGACCCTACCTCCAGCTCAACACAGGACATTAGAATATGGACTCACTGAGTGGCGTCACCATCAATCAGAACTTCATCCCCTCCAGCAGAGAATTGCAAGTCAGGACAGAAGCACGGCCTGCATCCAGTGCCGTGGATTCCGCAGCTGAAACAGGAGGCAGCAGCAACCGAAACTCGGTAGCAGTGACTATTTCAGTAGAAGGGCTTAAAGCATCTTCGTCTGCTCAAAAATCGGGTAACTCGGCATCCAATGAAGCAAAACAGATCGAGAAAATTCGTGAGCGTATAAAGGAATTGCAAAAGCAGATCCAGGAACAGCAGGCGCAACTGCAAGCGATACAAGCTGATCAACGCCTGTCCGCTGAAGAAAAAACGTCACGTGTGAGTGCGATAAACCAACAGTTGGCGAGTCTCAATGGCAACCTGGCCGGCGCAACGGCACAGCTGATGGAAGCCCTGAAAGGTGCTGGGACAGCGAAGGGTGCTGATGCCGTGCAACCATTGCCTTTCGTGCAGCATGATCCGATGCCGGCATCATCCAGCTCCAGCTGAACAGTTTCAGGAAACGTATCATTAGCAAGTTTCGGATGAGGCTCTATAGGAGGTGCCGAACACATTTCGGTGCCGCCTCTCCAAGAGTTTTGGGAATGCTGATCTGCAATGGATCTTCTGGCCCATCGTTCGTCTACTGAACTAAGTCCTTATTTTTTTGCTTTGATGGCCAGGCGGAGGACGTACAGGCCGATAACAAAATCCACGCTGGCACAGAACATTGGATACCAACCGGGTGCCGCAGGATTTATGAAGAACCATTCGTGAGTCAGGTCATACAGGGCATGTAATATCCATAAAGCACCTATCACCATCAAGGTCTGTGGCGTACTGCTCAGGACCAGCAGAAGTCCGCCCGCGATGAAGGGAATGCCGAATATCAACTCATCGAACCCAACTGTGGCTTCTCCCGCGTAAAACGCAAAAAAACTGTAAATGCCTGGTAAGGCAACGAGAGTGATTGCATACAGCCAATGTTCACCATGGACCCTGCGCGCGAATAAAATCGCAAAAACGGCGAACAGCAAACCGCAAATGCCAGCAATCATACTTTTTCTCACTCTTCATGTTCGTCAGTTAGCAGCCCCAGGCCGTGGGCTCGCGCTGATCGTGTCCTGGAGGATAGGGCATGGGTGGACTGGCAGGGGATTGACGAAACAATTGCCAATCCTCGTCCTCCCAACGCTATGTATTATCATTTACATCATCTGCCCGCTCGCCACTGGATAAAAATGACAAATGTCAGAATCGGCCATCAGCCACTGCTGGATTTACTGCAAGCCCATCCGCTCCTGGGGGCGTCCAACGAAGCCTCGCGGCAACTACTGGCCGCTCATGCGACGCCGTGCAGCGCCGAACGTGGCCATCGGCTGTACGACCAGGGTGATTCGGCGACTCGTTGCCTGTTTATCGAGAATGGCGAAGTCTGTCTGGTGTGTTACACCGAACAGGGTGAGGAATATGTCCGCAACCATTTCAGTGCCGGCAGTCTGGTCGCACTCCCCGTGATGTTCATGGAGCATGGCTGTTACCCGGCGAGCGCTGTCGCTTCGGGTACGGTGAAAGGTTATTGGCTGACGCGCAAATCTTTTCTCGAAGCCTGTCATCAGGACGGGCCACTGGCACTCGCCTGTTTGCGCTATACCAGCGAAATGCTGCGCCAGAGCCTGATCAAAAGCTATTCGCTGGCGACCACGGATTGTCCCCGTCGGCTTGCCGAGTACCTGCTCGAGTTGTACGCCAAACACAATGTCACCGCGTTGGAGTTACCACTGAAGATCGGGCAGCTCGCAGCCAACCTGGGCATGCGCGGAGAAACGCTCAGTCGGGTTCTGGCGAGCTGGCGTCAGCAGGAACTGGTCAGCGGCCGGGGCAACAAAATTACCATTCTTGATCTGGAACGTTTACGCCTGATCGGTCAAGTGACAGGTCGCTGACGGGATTTTTCCAGCGATATCCATTCCTCCACCTGCCAACACGCGAGATGACGCACGATGCAAGCGCTTATCGGCGGTTCCATGCAGAACAGCAATAAATGCAAAAAACTGCGCAACAATTGCAGAGATTGAATTCTGAAATTTAGTGATAGTAAAGGGAGGGGCTCAAATAAGTCTTTGATTAGTAGCGCTTTTGTCACGAGGATGATCGGCGTCGCTGTCTGGGGTTTGTAAACATGAAAAATTTACCAGTGCGCAAAGTCGTGGAAGGTGCGTGTCATGACTCAGCAAGATCCAATGTTCGGGACTGCGGCAGATGACGGTTTTGATGTGGTTCTGCTGTTCGGCCCTTATCGTTTGTATCCCGTCCAGCGGCGCTTGGAACGATCTGGCGAGGCCGTTCCGATTGGAAGTCGAGCATTGGACATTCTGGTTGTTCTGGTCAGGGAGGCGGGTAGCGTCATCAATAAGCGAATTTTGATGACCAAGGCCTGGAAGAACATCGTCGTCGATGAAAGCAACCTGAGGGTCAATATAGGTTTGCTGCGCAGAATCCTGGGGGAGGGCGAGAGCGGGAGCCGCTACGTTGCTAACATTCCGGGGCGCGGCTACAGCTTTGTCGCGAAAGTCACTCGTCTGGATTCGATGTCGCGCCTCGAGTTGGCGACTGAAAGGCGTCGCCTGATCGCTGCTGTACCGGCTCTCGGCCCAGCTCAATTGGTCGGACGTGAAACCGATCTTGATTTGCTCGCTTCGGCGATATTGGATCATCGCTGCGTGTCAATCGTAGGGCCAGGGGGCATAGGCAAGTCGACGGTGGCGATGGCCTGTGCTCAAAGACTGATCGACGAATACTCCGCTGAGGTGCATTGCCTCAATCTCGATTCGCTCGCCCAACCCCACTCACTCGTCCGATCGCTGATGGGCGCGCTTGGGATCGAGCAGGATGGAAGTGACCCCGTTAGCGCGATCACCAGGCGCTTGGCAGGTGCCAGCACCGTTCTGGTCTTCGACAATTGTGATGAGTCGCTGGGCGAGGTCTCGACACTGGTCGAGGCCCTTTGCGAACACGGCGCTGAACTACATGCGCTGGTGACTAGCAGAGAAGCGCTACGAGTCAATGGTGAATTCACCTATCGCCTGAGTTCTCTTGACGTTCCGCCCAAAGGGATGTTGTTAACGGTTGTCGAAGCGAGGGCCTTCTCAGCCATTGAACTGTTCATCGGAAAGTGCATGGCGACCGCGTCTCTTTGCGAGTTCACCGACGAAGATGTTCCACGCATTGCCGAGATTTGTTCGCGGCTGGATGCCAAC